>Ga0074193_1001741_pt1 | contig 23950 bp, 19 predicted proteins | sample EPASupsiteHSE605_FD_64523 | JGI IMG/M metagenome (GOLD analysis project Ga0074193, IMG submission 64523) | Bioremediated contaminated groundwater from EPA Superfund site, New Mexico - Sample HSE6-05 | ecosystem: Environmental > Aquatic > Deep subsurface > Groundwater > Contaminated ... | reverse complement strand
CATCTCTATATGCTGACTGTCCCGCCGGAGGAAGCTCCTGATCAGCCAGCTTATGTGGAGATTGGTTTTCAGGCTGGTACTCCTGTTTCTATTGACGGCAAGGCATATCAGCCGGTTGAGCTGCTCACCGAACTAAATCGCATAGCTGGAGAAAATGGAGTAGGAATTGTCTCTATGGTCGAGAATCGCCTGGTAGGTATGAAATCACGGGGTGTTTATGAAACCCCAGGTGGAACTATACTTTATACCGCTCATGAAGAATTAGAAAGGCTGACTTTGGACAGACGCACCCTGCAGTTTAAGGAACAGGTGGCCGTAAAATATGCGGAACTGGTCTATGATGGCAATTGGTTCTCCAAATTAAAAACTGCTCTGGATGCTTTTGTGGATGAAACTCAAAAGACCGTTACCGGCAGTGTAAAGGTAAAGCTTTACAAAGGCAGCTGCACAGCGGTTGCTTCCAAATCTCCTTATTCACTCTACAATGAGGAATTGGCCACCTTTGGTGCCGATGAAATATACAGCCAGAAGGATGCTCAAGGCTTTATTAACCTCTTTGGACTGCCATTAAAAGTACAGGCTTTACTTAACAGAAAAATAAGCAGCGATAAGTAATTAGCTGCAAAATCTGTCAGACCGTCAAAAAAACCCAATAGCTGCGTTATTAACGAAAGCCAGCTCAATCAACGTACTTCATACGGGGACATTCCCCCTAAGGGGGTGTGTCGCCATACCTTATACCGCCTCAATCACTGGCTTTCATTAATGCCTTGCTCTTGAACTTTTTTGCTCGGTCTGACTTTATTGACACTAAACAGAGCAGGAGCAATCCCGCTCTGTTTTTTTTTATTAAATAGGCGATATTAATAATACAAAAAAATTTAAAAATCAAGACTATAAATTTTGGAATAAATAATTATACTATATATAGTGCATTGAAGCAGAATTAAACCATACATATAGTGCTATTTAGGGTGGGAGGATTTATTATGGATATTAGTAAAATTAAAAAAAGAGACGGTCGGATTGTTCCCTTTGAAAAGGAGAAAATTGTAAATGCCATCTGGAAAGCAGCTCAGGCAGTCGGAGGAAAAGACTGTGATACAGCAGTAAAGCTGGCGGACAAGGTCTTGGAAATAGCCGATTACATGTTTATGGGCAATGAAATAGCTAGTGTTGAAGATATTCAAGATTTGGTAGAGAAGGTACTGGTCAAAAACGGTAATTACAAGACTGCTAAAGCTTATATACTGTACCGCAACCAGCACGAACTCATGCGCAAAACTGGGCAGCTTCTGGCTAATAATAAAATTATCGGGGACTATCTGGGCAAAAACGACTGGCGTATAAAAGAAAATTCCAACATGACTTTCTCTTTACAGGGAATGAATTTTCATATAGCTTCATTACTAGTTTCTCAGTACTGGTTAAACAATATTTACCCGCCGGAAGTCAGAAAAGCACAGGAAAGCGGCGACTTTCATATTCATGACCTGGGTATCCTGGGGGTATATTGTGTAGGCTGGGATATTCGTGACCTCTTAGCTGAAGGATTTAAAGGGGTTCGCGGCAAGGTAGCCAGCGGCCCGGCCAAGCATTTTCGCTCTATACTCGGACAGATAGTTAACTTCTTTTTTACCCTGCAGGGTGAAGCCGCTGGTGCCCAAGCATTTTCTAACTTTGATACCCTCCTGGCTCCGTTTATCAGATACGATAATCTGGATTACAAACAGGTCAAACAGGGCCTGCAGGAATTTGTCTTTAACATGAACGTTCCTACGCGAGTGGGCTTTCAGACCCCATTTACCAATGTTACCATGGATCTGAAGGTGCCTGAATTTATGAAAAATGAACCCGTTATCGTCGGGGGAAAATATATGGTTGAAACTTACGGAGACTTCCAGGAGGAAATGGATATATTTAACAGGGCCTTTGCCGAAGTCATGATGGAAGGCGATGTGGAGGAACGAGTATTTACTTTCCCCATCCCGACCTATAACATAACTGAAGATTTTGACTGGGATAACCCAAACTACGATAAAATCTGGGAGATGACCGCCAAATACGGTATTCCTTATTTCTCTAACTTCATCGGATCAGACATGAGTCCTGATGATGCCCGCAGTATGTGCTGCCGCTTGCGGCTGGACAACCGTGAATTGAGAAAAAGGGGAGGCGGCCTTTTTGGTGCTAATCCTCTTACAGGTTCTATCGGTGTGGCAACTATAAATATGAGCCGTTTAGGCTATCTGGCCAAGAGCAAGGAAGAATATTACGATAGACTGGGACACTTTATGGATCTTGCCAAAAACAGCCTGGAGATCAAACGTAAAATCTTAGAGGGCCTTACGGAAGCGGGCTTATATCCTTATTCCCAATTCTATCTGCGTAATGTCAAAGAAGGCTTCGGCAGTTATTGGAAGAATCACTTCTCAACTATTGGCTTGGTGGGAATGAACGAAGCCTGTTTAAACTTCCTGGGAGAGAACATTACCAGCGAAAAAGGACACGCATTTGCTGAAGAAGTTTTAGATTTTATGCGGGACAGACTGATGCAATACCAGGATGAAACCGGCAATATTTACAACCTGGAAGCAACTCCCGCCGAAGGGGTAAGTTATAGTATAGCCCTTAAAGACAAAAAACAATATCCAGACATTATTGTAGCCAATGAGGAAGAAGTGGCAGGAGGTGCCCAGCCATACTATACCAATTCCACTCAGCTTCCAGTCAACCATACGGATGACCTTTTTGAAGCGCTATCCATTCAGGACCCGCTGCAGACCAAATATACCGGCGGTACTGTTTTCCATATTTTCCTTGGTGAAGCGCTTCCTTCAGTTCAATCAGTAAAGAAAATGGTAAGCAAGGTATGCAACCAGTTTGGATTGCCTTATTTTACATTATCACCGACCTTCAGCATTTGCCCGCAGCACGGTTACGTGGTGGGAGAACATTTCGACTGTCCGGTGTGTGCCGCTGAAGGAAAGAAAACCCGCTGTGAGGTATATTCACGAATAGTGGGCTACCTGCGCCCGGTAGACCAATGGAATGCAGGTAAACAGGAGGAATTCAGAGAAAGAAAAACCTTTGATACCGCAGTCATATAGGAGCATACGGCTTAAATTACTGCCTTCATAACAAATTTAAAACAAGCGCGGAAACATCGTTTCCGCGCTTGTTTTTTTGCTGCAAGCATAGGAACAGCCCTCCTGCCCGTATTAGATACAAATATAAACACCCCCTGACCTTAGGGGGGTAGCAGACCGTCAAAAAAGCCCAATAGCTGCGTTATTAACGAAAGCCAGTTCAATCAACGTACCTTATGTACGCCTCAATCACTGGCTTTCATTAATGCCTTGCTCTTGAACTTTTTTGCTCGGTCTGACTTTATCGACACTCTGATACCCCCTGACCTCAGGGGTAGATGTAGTTTTAACAATCCTATATGACATCAGAAGTGAACTTAATTTAACATTCAAATAGGATGGTTGGGAAGATCAAAAGCAATTAAAAAATATATATAATCCGAGAAACAAAACTGTGCCTTTGATAACCGTATTAATCGCAAATGCCCAATAAAGGATGCTCATAATACCACCTCCATATTTTTTGAGAGTTTAATAGTATATGAAAGTGAATGGAAAAATGTGAGAACAGACAAGGGAATTGTTGCCTGCCTTAATACTTGCTTATCTAAAAATGTCGTAAACTCTTTAATGACAGCTTAGTATTAAAAACCCCAAAAGTAGAATAATATAACAGAATTTTATTTATTAGGAGATTTTAGTTTGGCTAAGTATTTTAATAAATCTGTCAACAAAGGAAGTACAGATAATCAAAATAAAGAACAAACAAATCAACAGACTGTAGACACAGAAGTATTAAAGCAAACAGCGGTATCCCTGATACTAAAAGATAATTATGATTTATTGAAGAAAACGCTCGGGCAAAACGATGATATAGTCTTCCGCAGCTTTTGTCTGGGAATGGATGAGGGATATCCTGCTCTTATTATTTACATTGAAAATATGGTAGATAAAACCATGCTGAACAATAACATTTTGAAACCTTTGATGTTTGAAAGCATGGATTCAAATTTAAAACCCACCGGTAAAAGCCTGTATGAAGTAATAATCAATTCAGTTCTAGCCGTGTCAAATGTCGTCAAAGTTCAGAAAATGGACGAAGTAGTTGCTGATATACTCGCAGGAGGAGTCATACTAGTAGTTGAAGGGTTGAATCAGGCATTCGTTATTGATATCAGGCAGCATATGCAGCGAAGCATAACCGAGCCGGAAAACGAAGTTTTAGTACGGGGGCCGCGTGAAGGTTTTGTGGAAGACCTGCGAAGCAATTTGGTTTTAATTCGCAGGCACATTAAAAGTCCTAATTTAATATTCGATAATATGAAAATAGGCCGAATTACTGCAACTGACGTTTCTGTGTCACATATCAAAGGCCTTGCTTCTCCTGATTTGGTTAATGAAGTCAAACAAAGATTACAGCATATTGATATTGATGGAGTCCTGGAAAGTGGATATCTGGAAGAACTTATTGAGGATAGTCCCTACTCACCTTTTCCGCAAATACTTCACACTGAGCGGCCTGATCGGGTGGCGGCCGCACTTCTGGAAGGCAGGGTAGCAATACTGACTGACGGCAGCCCTTTTGTCCTTATAGTTCCGGCCGAGATGAATAGTTTTATTACATCACCAGAAGATTATTATGAACGCTATTACCTGGGGACACTTATCATATGGATAAGGCTGCTTTCATTTGCCATTTCCCTGGTACTGCCTTCTTTGTATATAGCTATTACAACTTTTCATTCGGAAATGATACCTACCCGCTTGTTAATAAGTATAACCTCCTATCGGCAGGGGCTGCCATTCCCAACACTTATGGAAGCCCTTATGATGGAGCTGACTTTTGAGATACTTCGGGAGGCTGGAGTGCGGCTGCCACGTTCTATAGGTCAGGCAGTCAGTATTGTTGGTGCTTTGGTTATCGGCCAGTCTGCAGTTCAGGCAGGAATTGTCTCCCCTCTAATGGTAATTATCGTAGCATTTACCGGTATCGCTTCATTTACTTTTTCATCTTATGCCTTGGGTATAGCAATACGTATACTCAGGTTTCCTCTTATGATCTTAGCGGGATTCCTGGGCCTGTTCGGGGTAATGATCGGAATAATAATGATAAGTGTTCATTTGGCTAGTTTACGTTCCTTAGGAATACCATACTTATCACCCGTTGCCCCATTACATCTGAGAGATTTTAAGGATGTCTTCTTACGGGTTCCCTGGTGGAAGATGGATGAGCGTCCAACGGAAGTGAGCAGAATTAACCGCCGACGTCAGGTCCCAAACCTTAAGCCGGTACCACCAAAAGCTGAGCAAGATGAAAAGAAGGTGGAGAAATAAATGTATCGCCGGATATTTATTGTCCTTCTGTTAGTTATGAATATTTTCGTATTATCCGGATGCTGGGACCGGCATGAATTGGAAGATTTCGGGATCATAAATGGTATTGGAATAGAGGAAGGCCGCGAAGGAAAAATAAAAATTGTTATTCAAACACTTAATGTTGGGGCTCTGGCCAAAGGTGCCGGCGGAAAAGCCGTAGAATTTGAAAAGGCCTATCGAAATACAGTTCTGGAAGGAGATTCTGTTTATGAGGCTTTAAGTAAATACTCTACTATAACATCCACCGAACGCCATCTATCTCATAATTCTTTATATATTGTATCCGAAGAATTTGCTCGGGAAAGAGGAGTACAAGACTTGCTAGACTATTTCGAACGTGAACCTGAAACCCGCAAAGATGCCTGGTTTATTATAGGAAGAGGCAGCCTGGTTAACCTCTTGGATGTACCAGGAAGATTAACTACCACTCCGGCCCAACGTATTAGCGATATCATTAAATCTCGAGATGAATCTTTTTCCTATGCCCCACTAAGGCTGGAGGAATTTATTAGAGTACTGCAAAGTGACAGCAGCGAGCCCTATACGGCAGTTGTAGAACATCAAGATAATGCATCATACACCACTGAACAAGGTCATGGAATTTTAGATGGGAACGTTCCCGAACCTTTATATAATACTGTTTTGAATGGAACTGCGGTTTTCAAGAAGGATAGGATGATGGGGTGGCTAGACCAGTATGAGAGCCAAGGGCTGCTCTGGTTGAGGGGAGACGTAAAGGGTGGAGGAACAATAATTTTTTCTATTCCTGAAAAGGAAGGGAAAAAAGTAGTTACTACTATATTAGATGCTAAAGGCAAGCTGGAGCCTGAAATTAAAGACGGGCAGATATATATTACAGCTAAAATCGAGGTAAAAAGTTTCCTGGAAGACAATCAAGCCGGCATCAAAATAGATCAGCCTGAGGAAGTTGAAAAATTGGAGGCTGCCCAGGGCGAAGAGGTTAAACGTCAAATTGAAGCCGCTCTGCAAAAGGCCCAACACTTGTATAATGTTGACGTATTCGGGTTTGGAGAGGCCGTGCACCGTAAGTATCCTGGTGAATGGAAAGAGTTGAAAAGACAGTGGCCTGAATTTTTCCCCGATGTACAGGTGGACGTTCAGGTTCAATCATTAATCGAGCATACGGCAGCAACTGGTAATGCCCCAAAACTCGGTGAGGAATAAATTAAGACAGGGGATCTTACTTTGATAATCCTGGTAGGTTGTGTATATGCAGGGATAATTGCTTTAACAGTACCACAAATGGTGAAGAACACATTGTGGCGTGAACTGATGGCATTTAGCTTTATACTGGTATTAGCTATCGTCTACAGTTTCGGTCTGCTGTTTAATTTGCAGCTGCCCAATTTAGTAGATTTACTGGAGGTACTATTTATCCCGGTTACCAAGTTCATGGAACAGATGTTGGGCTAAAACAGTTTAAAAATAGTTTAAAGGTAATTACCGAGATACATCACTGACGGTGCTTTGAATTCAATAGACGAAAGGTTTAATCTTATGGTAAAAAATAATGCAATTTATAAAACCGATATTTTTTCTATGACAGGTTTGCTGATGAACCTTGTAGGAACTACAGCTGTGTTGTTTACACCTTTTTCAACTGCAGTAGCAGCGAAACAAGATGGTTGGATGGGGTCTATCCTAGCTACAGTTTATGCTGCATTCATTATTTATATAGTTTATAGGCTGGGGATGTTGTTCCCCGATAAAAGTCTGATAGAGTATCTGCCTCTGATATTAGGAAAAGTTGCAGGTAAGATATTGGGTGTTCTTTATATTATATTTTTGTTTTATTTAACGTCTTCAGTTTTAAGAGAAGCTATGGCAATTTTTTTAGGAACCGGAGCCTACAAATTTACCCCTCCAATAGTACTGTCAATTGTGCTAGTAATAGCCTCAACGTATGGTTTGCTGTTAGGATTCGAAGTAATAAGCCGCACTATGGGTATTTACCTAGTTTTAATTGCCAGCTTTTATGTACTGACACTATGCTTAGCTATCCCTTATATGAAGCTGGAAACCCTGCTCCCTATGGGAGAAGCCGGGTTTGCCAATATTTTTAAAGCCAGCCTTGTACCATTTGCTTACAGGGGTGAACTATTTCTCCTTGCTATGGTTTTACCGTTTATGAAGAGCCCTCGCGAAGGGTTCATTGCTGCTAATATAGCGAATATATTATTGGGCATATTAATATCTTTTATGGTTCTTACTATGATCGTAGTACTTGGAGCGGAAACAACAGGCCGATCTATATATGCTCTCTTCTTCCTTGCTGATTTTATACCGCCCATTGGGACCAAGATCTACTTATTATCGTTTTGGGTGGTAGCCTTCTGGGGAAAAATAATGCTGCTGCAATTTATAATAAGTAATGGAATATCACAATTGTTAAATCTAAAATCGTACCATTACATTGTTATTCCGGTAGGAGCTTTATTAGTGGTACTCTCTTTTACCTTTTATAAGAATGTTCCTGATATGCTGATAAGTATACCTGCCACTTTTCCTGGAGTAGCCTTATTTTTTGAATACCTTATTCCAACCTTATTGCTGATAATAGCATTGGTCAAATCAAAGTTTGTTAATAACGCCAAACCAGCCCCGGCTGCTGATAATTCTCAAAGCTAATGTTAAATAAGTAGGCCTGCGTAATATTATATCGGTTATGGTATAATTCTTACCGGAAGTTCTTAATTTGAAATAGGTGAGAATGATATGAAATATGCAGGAATGATCAAACAGAGCCTGGTGGATTATTCAGGGGAAATAGCAGCTGTGCTTTTCACCCGGGGCTGCAACTTGCGCTGCCCATTTTGCCATAATCCAGATTTGCTCATAAAACCGAAGATACTGGTAAAACCAATAGATATTGAAGAAGTTATTAATTTTCTGCTGCAAAGGCGGGGATTTCTCGATGGGGTGGTTATCAGCGGAGGAGAGCCCACCCTAAACGATGAACTCCCCATGGATATAAGACGAATAAAAGCACTGGGATTTCTGATCAAACTTGATACTAACGGAACCAACCCGGCTATGCTGGAAGAGCTGCTTAGCCAGGGCTGGCTGGACTATGTTGCAATGGATATTAAAGCGCCGCTGGACTATAAGAAATACAAAAATGCCTGCGGTAAACTGAGTTCAGAGGATTTCTTTAAAATACGCAGTTCTATTCACCTATTGCAAAGCTCACAAATAAATGCTGAATTTAGAACCACGGTTGTGCCTGCTCTGCATACTGCCGAAGATATAGTGGAGATCGCCAAACATATACAGGGATGCGACATATATACCCTGCAGCAGTTTAATCCAAGGGTTACTCTGGAACCAGGCTACGCTCGGGTGGTTCCTTACAGCAAACAGGAGATGCAGGAAATAGCAGATAAGTGTTCTGTTTATGTGAAAGAGGTACGGGTGGTTAACATCTAAGAGCGTATCTGGGGAGATGTTCCCCGCACCTATTTTCTTGGGAGGATATATGACCAATAACATCCAGGCAGCTCTTAAAAAACACTTTGGTTACGACTCCTTTAAACCAGGCCAGGAGGCTATTATTGATAGCATATTGCAAGGCCGTGATATTTTGGGTATTATGCCTACCGGTGGCGGCAAATCAGTTTGCTATCAAATTCCGGCACTTATATTACCCGGAATGAGCCTGGTTATCTCACCACTTATTGCGCTGATGAAAGATCAAGTGGATGCCTTAAACGATTTGGGGATTCCTGCTGCCTGCATTAACAGCGGAATGGGAGCAGGGGAGATCCGGACCAACCTGGCGGGGGCTCGTCAGGGACGATATAAACTCCTCTATGTAGCTCCCGAGCGGCTGGGTTCTGAAAACTTCACTAACCTCCTCAGAGACCTACCTATATCACTTATTGCCATTGATGAGGCCCATTGTGTTTCCCAATGGGGACATGATTTTAGACCTTCCTATCTGGACATTTCTCCCTGGATAGCCGAATTGCCTGAACGTCCGGTTGTAGCCGCATTTACTGCTACTGCTACCCTTCAGGTGCGTGAGGATATAGCCAAAATGTTAGAATTGTCCAGCCCTGATATTTATGTCACTGGTTTTAAACGTGGAAACCTGCATTTATCTGCTGTTAAAGGGGTAGACAAAAATAAGTTTATAACCAGCTACGTTAAGAGCCGCCCCGGGCAGGCTGGTATTATCTATGCCGCTACCCGGAAGGAGGTAGATGCCCTGTATGAACACCTGCAATTCCGGGGTTATCCGGTAGGGCGCTATCATGCTGGTCTCAATAAGGAGGAAAGGAATCAGAATCAGGAAGGCTTTCTCTATGATGAAATTCAGGTTATAGTTGCCACCAATGCTTTTGGGCTAGGTATAGATAAGTCCAATGTCCGTTATGTAATTCATCACAATATGCCCCGCCACCTGGAGGCCTATTACCAGGAGGCAGGACGAGCCGGACGTGATGACGAACATGCAGACTGTATCCTCTTATATGCCCCCGGGGATATTCAAACTCAGAAATATTTTATTGAAAATAGTGAACTAAGCGAAGTTAGGAAAAAAAGCGAATATAGTAAACTACAGAGCATGATTGATTACTGTCATACTTCCCATTGCTTGCAGCAGTATATATTAAACTACTTTGGTGAAGCGGATGCGTCCGACCATTGCGGTAATTGCGCCAACTGCAGCCAGGAATTCGAAATTAGGGATGTCACTATTGAAGCCCAGAAGATATTTTCCTGTATGAAGAGAATGAACGAACAGTATGGGATGACCTTGGTAGCCTCTGTACTCAAGGGCTCAAAAAACAAAAGAATACAGGAACTGCGATTCAATGAGTTGTCTACATTTAGCATTATGAAAGAAATGACGATTCCTGCTATTGTAGAGCTCATGCATATGTTAGAAGCTGATGATTACATTTACAACACCGGAGGTCAGTATCCAGTGGTACGCCTTACCCCGAAAGCGGGGCCTGTCTTAAGAAGCCAGGCGCGGGTTCTCATAAGGATGCCCCACGTACCGGAAGCGATTGCTCCCGATAGCGATCTTTTTGAATTACTTCGGTCCCTGCGCAAGGAAATTGCTCAACGAGAAGGCATGCCCCCCTATGTTATCTTTCACGACAGTACCTTGAAGGAAATGAGTATCCGTATGCCCCAGGACCAGGACGAAATGCTATCCATTTCAGGTGTGGGGGAGAATAAATTGAAGAAATACGGGAAGCAGTTTCTAGAGGTCATCCGAGATTATCTTAGGAAGTAAGGGTTCGATTAACATTGAGGAGAAACAAAGCGTAACGAGGGGAAGGTTCTACTGTTAAGTAAACAGCAGAACCTTCCCCTCGTTACTCATGCAGCATTCCCCGCTTCCTCTTTATCATCATCGTATAAGTGTAAATATATCCACGGCATGCAATTTTTGTTATATAATAATATTGTTATTTTAGGCAATTTATCGGCTAAATAGGATTTATTATATTCTATACCATTATTTGTGAGGTTATTCATTATGGATATAATGCCAATATACCTTATATTGTTACATTCAGTGCCTGAAACCGCGATTCTAGTCTCATTAGGTCTAGTCCTAATCGGACTAAAGCCTGCCCCGGGCCGAATACTCCTGGTGGCGTTTCTTACATCCTTAGCCAGCTATTTTATTCGGAATCTGCCCTTGCCGCCCGGAATTAATGTTTTTTTTCAGCTCCCCATATTGATAATACTGCTTGCCTATATATGCAGACTTTCGGTTACATATGCGGTAATCGCTTCGTTTGTGGGCCTCATTTCTCTTGGCATCACAGAAACCATATTGAATTTCATCATCTTTGCCTTAACGGGAATATCAGTTCAGAAAGCCCTTAGCAACGAATTGTGGAGAATCTTATTCCCCCTGCCCGAGTATTTGATTTTAGTTGGTATAATACTTGTTTTGATTCGATATGATATTACCATTTTTGATATTCACGGGTATTTTGGAGATGGAGAGGACCATTTAAATGAAAATAAGCAATGCTAATAAAATCATCGCAATACTTGGTCTGGCAGTAATACTTATTGTATTAGGATTCTACTATCAATATTATCTGCAAGGAGAAATCCCTGCCATTGACCAAAATTTTATTATATATTCTATTTTACTGCTTATATTGACTGCTGTAATGTTATCACTAACATTAACCCAAAAGCTTTTATTCATAGCCAAACAGGAAAAACTTTTCGAATTGCAGCAGTATCATATCGAACAGTTGCAGGAAATGAACAAGATTATCAAGACTCAACGCCACGATTTCGTTAACCATTTGCAGACAGTATACGGTCTTATGCAATTAGGTGAAGTTGAGGAAGCTCAATCTTTTATCAGAGAGCTTTACACCGAAGTACAGATAAGTGGAGAAGTATTAAGACTGGCCATACCAGAATTAAGCGCCCTTCTGCTGGTGAAAACGGGACTGGCCACCAGTCGTAATATATCATTTAGAATAGAAGTACGCTCTGACTTATCTCATTTAAAGGTAAGACCTTTCGATCTGGTTCTCATTATGGGCAACCTTATTAACAATGCTTTAGAAGCGGTTGAGAATTTAACTGCAGCGGAGAGAAATATACAATTGCAAGTCTTTGAGAACAGTCGTTTTTTCATCATACAAACCCGCAACCCCGGCTTTATTCCCCCGAACCTGCGAAACATGATTTTCACTCCCGGATTCTCCACTAAAAGCGATAGTACTGATCGTGGTCTCGGATTAGCTTCCATAAAACATTTGACGGAAACCTATAAAGGATTTGTGGTGGTCAGCAGTCATCTGCATAAAGGAACCTGTTTCACAGTAGGTTTCCCCAAAATAAATATTGAAAGGAGATGATCATATGAGTATTCATGAATTAGCCGGTAGATGTGCTGCTTACATAGCGCACGAAATAGAAGCGGATCGTTCTCAGGAGAACCGCATGGCTTTTGGTCTGGAATTGCTGCTGGGGGAAATAGTTAAGCTGTTATGTGTAATAACTCTGTCTTATGCCTTAGGAATACTACCCGAGGTTATTACCATCACGACTGCTGCGGGTGTACTGCGGTTAGCTTCGGGAGGCGAGCACTGCAGTGCCTATTATCGGTGTCTCATCGGGGGAACCCTTTGCTTTTTATTATTGGGCTGGACTGCACATAGTCTTAATCCAATAATAAGCAGGACAGACTTGTTGCTGACAGTTGTTATTTGCTCCTTAATAGTTGGTGGTATACTCTGGAAGTATGCTCCGGGCGATACTGAAAATAAACCTATAAATACTGAAGAAGAGCGGACACGATTTAAGAAGTGGTCGCTGATAATCGCATCTGTGTATTGCGTGGTAATGATTATTATGATGCAGTTTGACACTTTAAGAATATTAGTACTGCCTATGATAATAGGTATGACGGAACAGGCCTTTACTATTACTCCGTGGGGTTACCGATTTATTCATTTTATTGATAATGCGCTAGGTGGTTTTAAGTAATAAAGAGGAGCAAGATATGGATATTTTAATCGTTGATGATGATCTGCCCACCGGCCGCTATCTAAAGCAGATTGTCTCGCAGGTTCAGGAAGTTACTGTTCTGGCTGTGGCTACCAGTGGTCCTGAAGCACTTCAGCTGGCCAGTGAACATAAACCCCAGGTCGTTTTTATGGATGTAGATATGCCAGAAATGAACGGACTGGAAGTTGCCCGTAGGATGGCTGATTGGCAGAACGATATATTTTTCATCTTTGCCACTGCCTATCCTGACTATGCGCTGCAAGCTTTAGAACTATACTGCTTTGATTACATACTAAAACCCTTCAATGAGGACAGAATCAAGAAAACATTGCAAAAGATTAAAGACAGATTAACACCTCAACTCGTCCCAGTTGTAAATGATAAGGAAACTATTACTATTCAATCCCACGGGAAAATATATTTACTTAAACCAGACGAGATCTTTTATGTAGAAAGCTGCAGGGCCAACATCTTAATGAAAACCCTAACGGACACGTATTCTGTCAAAGGAAGCCTTCATACCAGCGAGCAGCAGCTAGCTCAGTATGGTTTTGTCCAGAGCCACCGAAGCTACCTGGTTAATATTAATCAGGTTAAACAGGTTAGCCCTTATGGAAGTACCTATGAACTCATTTTAAAGTCTGGTGATAAAGTCCCCCTAAGCCGCAATTATGAAAAACAACTCAGAAATATGCTGAGCGAACCACAAAAATAATTTTGGTTCCATGTTATGACATATGATTCAAAAATGGCCAACATTATGGTCGTTTTTTCGTTTCTGTAGTTTTTTTTAGAGTAATTAAAACCATTCGTAATCATATTTCGACCATTCGTACTTACCCTATTGAAACAGTAAACGTAAGTTGATAAATTTGTAAATATAACCCGTTATGGAAGGAGGTGGGAATATGCGCAAAATATTAAGCTTTGTCTCAGCGTTTCTTTTAGTAGTCGCCGCTGGTGGTGTCACCCCGGCTTGTTGGTTTAATTGGTACCAGCCAAAATTACCGGAATAGAACATCGATTGCTATTTCTACAAGTTTAAAATAGGAATAATAATGTAACAAAGGGACAGCTCCGAAATCAAACGGAGCTGTCTCTGATATCTTTAAGGGGGACAAATAGTGGTTTTAATTATATTCTCCATAGTATCAGGGTACATAGGTTTGAAAATAGGTGGAATGATTGGAGATAATATTTCGGTATATATTTTCACAACAATTGGGTTTTTTAGCCCAGGACTATATACTTTAGAGAAAATACATGATGAATTAAAGAACCGTCCCTGATCGTTCTAATTATTCTAAGGGGCGACATCAGAAATAAACATCCTTTTGTGTCACTCCTTATTTATCGCAGGCTCCTCTAAATGTTACCTATCGGCCTTTTGCCCCGTAAAGAACTCTTTGATGAAAGCGGGCGCATCATCCTCAGTGAAACCTCCGGCAAAGGAGTGATTGTCTTTCATGACGAAAAAGACATTGTAGATATTTTCTTTGGTGTAATTTGAGTGCCTATCGAAATAACTGTATTGTCGTAAACATATTTCCAGTTTTTCAAGATCGGTAATTTTCATTATACCCGGCTTTTTCTCCAACTCCAATATATACTGCTGGGTTGGTCTTGCAAGAGTCTTATCTACCGCCTCTAAGGATTGAACGCCACCACCCTTATCCATATTCTCTGTGCTGGTGTTAATCCTTTTTTCGACTAGGACGTATTCTATATCTTTGCCGGGAATTATCCGAGCATTATTATATTCTCCGACGCTTTTCAGCCATTTTTCAAAATTGACAAAAGATTTTTTCCATTCAAGGTTTATGCTCTGTTTGTTTAAGTTTATATTATCATCACTGTCTAACAGAATTGCGATGTGAGCCCAAACTGGCAGTCCGGAGGTCATTTCCTCGTAGGTCTGGGCGGTCACATCAGCCTGCAGAGCAGCTACACCCTCTCCGATGAGTTCTTGATCAACTATGCGCACGCTTTTATTTACGTCTATAGCATTTATTTCCAGCATTTTTATCGTAGCTGGATTTACCCTCATAATGGGATAATGCAAATTCTTATACTCCCGGGTTTCATAAATGGGCTTAAGCTGGCCGGCATATTCTCGGATGGGAATATTATACTGCCGGTAAATACGGGAGCCATTTTTTAAATTATAGGCCAGACATATGCGTTCTTGCCCAATATTATTTCCGTTGGCAAAGCTGATCGCTTTGGCCTGGCCGCGGTTATTTATTATTTCCTGATGGAGAGCATATATTTTAGCTATGCTATCCTCCTGGGTATATATCGGTAAAGGTATAGGCTCGATAGTGCTGAAGCCCTGTTTAGTCCCAAGCGCCTGGGGATTTTCTTTTGCATGTAAAAAATAAAAATTATCACTCATGTATATGCTTTCAACCTCACTAAGCTGTGGCAATCTTTTCTCATAACCGATAAGGTCGACGTGAAGGGTTCCTATCAAACCGATAATAACCAGCGCATATATTAAAAAGCCCTTAAGAATCTTGAACTGAAAAACATATAGGGACTTATTAAGTAAGATTTCGGTTAAGAAATAAGCCAGAAATGAACCAAGAAAATAGCCGAAAATTGTCCAGGCCAAAGTGTTCTGAGTATCAGTAAAATAGGTGCCCAGCAACAACATAGAACAAAAGGTGACCCCGTATTTAAAAAACGGACGGAGTATATTAAAAGTTATGGCATTGCCGGCTGTTTCCAACTGACGACGATTATAAAAATATCGGCCAGCCCAGTACAAGCCACTACTTACAAGCAGGTAAGCAATGACTTCTTCAGTTTGCAGAGGATTTCTGGCCAGGGAATCGACAATTCTCAGCAAAGGGGAAAGGTGCATTATACTAGTGGAATAATAATAATCGTAAGCAAAACCATAGGCATACATTTTTAGATTGTGCAACAGCAGAATAGACAAACCAGCGGGCAGTATGAGCAGGATATAGCTTAATACACCCTGTACAGTAGATAAACCGGTCACCGTTCCGACGGCTGCACTGGTCATAAAGAAAAGTAGATTTATTAACAGGCAGACCCCCAGCCAGCTAAGAATAGCCATATTACTTACGTTAGCAATCCCTAATCCGACAATCAAGGCCCAGGATACCAGGGCAGTTATAATTAGAGGTGCACCCAGGAATATGATACCTGCTAGTATATGAGTATTGTAAAGGGTTTCCCGCTTGGCCGGCAGAGCATGAATCATATCAGCGGCTTTATCAGTTTGTAAATACCGGAAAAGCCAGAGGCCTGCCAGAATGGGGACAAGTATCAAGAGAATTATTTGCATAGGCGAATCAAACTGAAATATGCGCAAATAAATATTGAGATCATAATTTATATGAGTACGTTCCATCTGACTATGAATCATTAATATTTTCAAGGGAAGGCTCAGGAGCATTCCCAGGAGATAAGCTGCGCATATCCAGCCCAGACTTTTAAAATCGTTACGCAAAATGCCCGGGTTAATAAAGGATGTTTTTGATTTCATAACCGTTATCCCCCATTTCATAGATAAATATTTCCTCCAGGGTAAGGGGCAAGACATCCAGTATAGCCGGCTGGTAGGACTGAATGCGCTTGATTATTTCATCGTGAGGACCCCGTACAATTAATATGAGTACGCTGCCTCTGGCCTCATAGTATAGAGCCTGCATATCCTCTAAGAGGTTAGCCGGAACGCCATCTTTGAAAGCCACCTGAATCTTATGTACATCTGCTTTCAGGTCATCCAATTCTTTCTGGACCAGCATCTGGCCCCGGTGTAAAATGCCGATATAATCGCAAATATCCTCCAGATCGCGTAAATTATGCGAAGACACTATAACCGTCATTTCCCGTTTCGCAACATCCTGAATAATGAGATTCTTAACCTTTTGACGCATTACTGGGTCCAAGCCATCCAGAGGTTCATCTAATATCATGACATCAGGCATCACTGAGAGGGACATCCAAAAAGCGACCTGCCGCTGCATGCCCTTGGACAGGGTTTTAATGCGCCGATTAACATCAATATCAAAAACATCGCGTAGATTCAGATAGCGTTCTTGATCCCAGCGCGGGTAGATGCGGCTATAAAAAATCGCCATGTCCTGGATAGTATAATTGTGAAAGTAGTATAAAAAATCGGGTATAAAAACTGTACGTGATTTGACCCCGTTATTTTCAAATACCGTTTCCGAATCAATCAACACCTGCCCACGGTCTTGCTGATAAATCCCGGCCAGCATTTTAAGCAGGGTAGTCTTGCCTGCTCCATTGGAACCAACCAGACCATAAATCGATCCTTTTTTTATGTCCAGGCTTACATCTTGAATTGCTTCAATATTATCAAATCGCTTGCTGACTTGGCTAAGTTCGATCATTTGCATTACCTCCTTTATCTTTAGATATCAAGGTTTGGACCAGAGAGCTAACCGCCTGGGGGGTCTTACCCAGGTAGAGCATTTCCGATACAATTCCCACTAATTGATCTTCGAGGGTTTGGATTCGAGCGGCATTATTTTCAGGAATTGTAGGCCGTACAAAATTCCCCTTACCAGGAACAGAATATATATATCCTCGGTTTTCCAGTTCTCGATAAGCCTTCTGAATGGTGTTGGGGTTTATGGTCAATTCACTGGCCAGAACTCGGACGGTAGGTAATTGCTCATCAGGTTTAAGTACATGCTTAATGATGTGCTCTTTAATTTTCTCAATCAGCTGTTCATATATAGGTTCCCGACTACGCAAGTCCAGTTCAAACATAAGCACCCTCCTTTGCGTTTGGCGCGTACTACTACAAATAGTACAGTTAACATGTCGTAATTATACTAGCAAAATCTGCTATTTGTAAATAGGAAATTCTAAATAGGGAAATGAGCATGCAACCTTGATTGGTAGGTGCATTATGGGCCAAAAAGGCCTATAATGAAAGTTAATGTTTTAAAATAATTAATTGAGGTGTAATGATGAAACTATGGGGTGGAAGGTTTACTAAACAAACAGATCAACTTACCGAGGATTTTAATGCCTCGATTGCCTTTGACAGCCGGTTATTCCGGCATGATATTCAGGGAAGTATCGCCCATGCTTCTATGTTAGCCCGACAGGGTATCATAACGTCCGCCGAACGTGATTTAATCATAAGCGGGCTGGAAGAAATCAAGTTGGAACTGGAAGCCGGTAAATTAGAATTTACAGTGGAAGCCGAAGACGTACACATGAACATTGAGACCCTATTAACGGCTAAAATAGGGGATTTGGGTAAAAAGTTACATACCGCCCGCAGCCGCAATGATCAGGTGGCTCTGGATGTGCGTCTCTACTTGCGTGATGAAATTAAAGAGGTACGCGAATTAATTCTGGCAATAGAGGAGGCTCTACTCAAGCTGGCGCAGGAACACCTGGATACCATTATGCCCGGGTATACACATATGCAAAAGGCGCAGCCTATTACCCTGGCACATCATCTTATGGCCTATTTTGAGATGTTCCGCCGGGATATGGGACGACTGGATGATTGCCAGAAAAGACTTGTTGCTATGCCTCTGGGATCAGGTGCACTAGCTGCTACCGGATTTCCCCTCGATCGGGAATATGTTAGGGAGCAACTTGATTTTAGAGAGATTACCCGTAACAGTCTGGACGGGGTGAGCGACCGCGATTTTGCCATAGAGTTCTGCAGCTTTGCCAGCCTTCTAATGATGCATTTGTCGCGTTTTTCCGAGGAATTGATATTATGGTCTACTGAGGAATTCTCCTTTATTAACTTTGACGACGCTTTTTCCACCGGTTCCAGTATCATGCCGCAGAAAAAGAACCCTGATATCGCAGAGTTAGTGAGGGGCAAAACTGGAAGAGTATACGGGGATTTGATTACGCTCCTAACCCTGATGAAATCACTTCCGCTTGCCTATAATAAGGATATGCAGGAGGATAAAGAAGCATTATTTGATGCGGTGGATACGGTCAAAAAATGCTTGCTGGTATTTACTCCTATGCTTGTAAGCAGCAAGTTTAATAAGAACCAAATGGCCCAGTCTGCCCGGGGCAGCTTTACCAATGCAACTGATCTCGCCGACTACCTGGTGGTAAAGGGTCTCCCCTTCCGTGATGCACATGAGGTGGTAGGTAAGGCCGTACTTTACTGCATAGATAATAATCGGGCCTTAGAAGAATTGGATCTGAAAAAGTTCCAACAGTTTTCAGAACTGATCGAAGTCGATGTTTATCAATTCCTGGATATACGTGAATGTGTGGCTAGGCGCAAGATACCTGGAGGTCCGGCTCCGGAGGCGGTGCAAAATGCATTAAAAGAAGCGGGCGAATGGATGGAGGAGATGAAAAATGGAACCAGTAAGTAAATTCAACCTGATAAATGGCGTGCCGGACAGCGAACAGGTAGAAGAATGGGTAGAGAATTATTTCCAAAACCTGTTAAAAATGATGAACCCATTTTACGCTCAGATTGACCTTAAGGACGCACTGAACAGCATAAAAGCCATTCGCTTCGATCAGTTGGCAGCAAAGGAGCTGGCCGGGGAAAGTCCGCAAATTATTGAGATGGCAACAAACCTGATAAATCAAATGGCTGATAGTGAAATAGAATATATGGAGGCCTATGCTAGAAAAGAGTAGTCCTATCCATATGTTCTTACTAATCCGTACTTTTTCATTTTTCTGAGGACTGTCGCTTGATTAATTCCGATCGCTGCAGCAACTTTGCGACTGCTTTCATATTCTTCTAAGGCCGTAATTAACAGTTGCTTTTCAAGCTCTTCGACGGCCGTAGATAACGGGATAATCCTTGAGACTTGTACAGCAGGGGGATCATTTTTCCCTTTCTTTTTACAGGGCAGTTCTAAGCAATCCAAATATTCTCCGCTGCTTACGACAACCAGCCTTTCTGTAAGGTTCTTAAGTTCTCGGATGTTTCCCGGCCATGAATATTGTTTAAACATACTTAGGACATCGGCACTCATGCGCTTTCTATGATTATATATCTGGTTGAAATGATTAAGAAAATGCATAGCCAGGGGGACAATATCTTCCGGACGTTCTCTTAAAGGCGGAATAGGGATTTGAATTACATTCAAACGATAATAAAGGTCCTCTCTAAAGGATTCCTTATTTACCGCCATGTCTTCAAGGTCTCTATTAGTCGCTGCCAGGATTCTTGCATTAACAGATATAGGGGAACAAGCACCAATTCGGGTCACCTCATGCATTTCCAGAACACGCAAAATCTTTACCTGAAGGTTCATCGGCAACTCACCTATTTCATCAAGAAAGAGGGTTCCGTTTTCGGCGGATTCAAATAGTCCTGCTTTACCATTCTTAAGAGCCCCCGTAAAAGCTCCGCCAATGTACCCGAATAATTCTGACTCCAGCAGTTGTTCAGGAATTGCTCCACAGTTTACAGCCACAAAAGGGCCATCTTTGCGCGAGCTGTGATCATGAATATACTTGGCTATTACTTCCTTGCCGACACCAGATTCCCCGAGAATCAACACCGTAACATCTACCGGGCTTATCTTTCTGGCTAATCCCAATACTTCCTTCATGGCTGCACTTATAGCAACCGGTTCATTTTTAAGGTCGGGATTTTTCTCCTTGTCCAGGTGCTGATAATATATCTCTTCCATTTCCTGAGCCTTTTCTAATTCCTCACGTAAACGGTATATCTCGGTCATATCTCTTACATTGGTAACAACTCTATATAGTTCGCCTTTTTCATTAAAAATCGGACTTCCAGTAACTATACAGGTTCCGTGAGGTAAATCTATATGCGTTATAGTTACCGGTTTCTTCTCTTTTAGTACCATCAAGGCTACGCTTTTCTTTAAATAGCCCAGTTCAATGATTTGTTCCATATTTTTACCAATTAGAACTTCTGCGGGGATTCCGGATATGTCAACATAAGCCTTGTTGAATAGGAGGATGTTCCCATTGGCATCCGTTAACAATATCCCGTCATATGAGGCTCCGAATAACATTTCAAAATCTTTAATGGTCATGTGTGAATTACAACAATCTTCGATATCTTTTGGCATGTTATCACTCCTTGCGGTCAAGACAACATCGAAATCTAATATAAGTGTGTGTTGTTGCTTAAGAAAAGATACAATTATGCAGACTTGATGGGCGAGAATATACTAAATTCAACTTCATAATATGATTATTTTACCAATAGGTCAATAACACATAAAGACTTTACTTACATATTAAAACAGAGATGATTATTACTGTAATTAGATGCTTTACTTAGGCTAGTACGATGTCAATAGTGGGTGTGGCAGCCAGCCTAAAAACTAAAATGCTCTCCCAACCCAGTACTTACGGAGAATAAGCATGGAATTGGGAGAAAAGGAGAGAAAAAAGATCGTATACTGAAAAATTTAATCTCAGGGGAAGCTCATAAAGTCCTCCCCCGAGGTGAGGTTTTACAGTCTGCTCTTATTGCTTGGGAGCCATATTCTGTTCTCTTCTGCTACTTTAACCAGCCCATCTCTGAAGTCTGGATGTGCAATGCTGATTAATGCTTCAGCTCTTTCCCAGGTGGAAAGACCTTTAAGATTTACAATGCCGTATTCAGTAACAACATAATTGGTCATTGCACTGGGTATACTTACGATGGTTCCTGGCTTAAATGATGGTACTATCTTGGATTCCAGAGTTCCATCCTTTTTAGTAGAGGTGGAAGGCATACACAGGAACCCTTTTCCCCCTTTTGATCTGAAGGAAGCAAAATGGAAGTCCAGCTGTCCGCCTGTACCGGATATATGTCTGAATCCAATGGACTCAGAAGAGACTTGTCCCAGGATATCTACTGACAGGCAGCTGCACAGGGAGATAACTTTATCATTCTGGGCGATAATAAAGGGATCATTGGTAAAATCAACCGGCATAACTGCACACAAAGGGTTATTATCTATAAAGTTGTATACTTTATTAGTGCCCATTGCAAAGGTATAAACAAACTTATCTTTTAATACATTTTTGCGTTTATTGGTAATTTGTCCGGCTTCATACATGTCCACATAGGAATCTACCAGCATCTCCGTGTGTACACCCAGATCCTTCAAATCTGATTGTGCAATCATCTCACCAACAGTATTAGGCATTCCGCCTATTCCTAATTGGAGGCATGCACCATCTTCCATTTCCTCCATAATCAAGGCAGCAATTTTGCGGTCTACATCGCTTACCGGGGGTTTTTTGATTTCCATCAGGGAGGGATTGTCTCCCTCAACTACGTAATCTACCTCTGAAATGTGAATGTTGTTATTGGCAGCACTGTGGCAATATGGTAAAGAACTATTCACCTCGAGTACGATTATCTTGGCAGCATCTTTTTCTGCCAGGAGCTTACTGCAAGAGCTGCCCATATTGAAATAACCATATTCATTCATGGGGGTTACGGTGATAAAAGATACATCAGTGCGTAAACGCTCCTTGTACATCTTGGGAATCTCATGATAAAGTTCGGGCATAAAAAAGGCTCTTCCCTGATCAGCCAGCTTTCTAGTAATCGCACCATAAGACCAGTCGTGCAGATAAAAATGCTCCCCTTCTGGATCACAGGTGATAGTTTCAGGAACGATCGTGCTGGTGGTTGCACGAATTTTTACTGCCTTTAGTTCATCTTTGCGTTTAGCAAGTGCCTTATCACAGGATAAGCTGCTGGTTACAAAATCTCCATAATCAATCCAATCACCAGATTTAACAACCTTTACTGCTTCATCAGCGCTAACCAATTTGCTTTGATATTCTGCCATATAATTTTTAGCCATCATTTCTTCCTCCATTCTATCTGTAACTAATTTCTTTGTTGGTGGTAAACGGATTTTTACAATTCACTAAGGAGTAAGCATTTATACTGAACAGAGAATTTCTGAAAATCCCTGAATTCGGGTACGAGCTTGTTCAATAGACTGCATCTGCCGATCGATTTCAATATATAAGAGCGGGATATTGGCGGCTTCAAAAACTCCATAACTAATTGAATAATGGAACAGGCAAAGGCAGGGAAATACCGATTGACCTTAGACAGCTTGGTTTGTCCTCCCCACATACCAACCGGCAAAGCACCAGGTGCGTATACTATTTCTTCCGGGCAATAATAAGGCAGACACTCAATTGCTTTCTTGCCGATTTCTTCTTTGAACTTCTTTACTGCCTGAGCAGGATGGCTTGCAAGCGCATTTATTTCTTCTAACAATGCATGTATCTTATCCAACTTTTTCACCTCCTTATTCCAGTGCTAATAGCTTCTTGCGTTCAGCCATCATCTCAGCTAATGCCTGTATCCAACGGTCATCTTTAACTACTAACAATTAATGCAATGATCATGCCAGTTCTTTATATGCTTTAGTTGGCGGGCTTAACGATCACTATTTTGCGAGCTTTACAGGCACATAGCAATATAGTGGAAAACTCCGGTATTATCTTTAAAGGAGATAGCAAGAGCTGAGGTATTATTTGAGGCTTATTTCGGAAGGAAGTCGGTTCCCGAGGCCTTTAAATGGGGTAGATAATTTGTTAAGTGAAGCGGCGGCGCATCACAGGGTGATGTAATTTACATCACCCTGTTAGTGCTGAGATGTAAGATTTAAAGTTTAATATTATCGTATGAATATCTATAACAGACAATAAGAAAAAAGCTGAGCTGCCTTGATTGAATTTCGGGCAGCTCAGCTTTTTTTATATTAAAGCAGGGGGGTATTAACTATTCAATAATTCCGTTTGCCGCCCTAAATTCAGCAGCCTTCTTAATCTTTACGGTACCAATGACTAGTTGAGGAATTATTACAAAGACTAGTCCCAGATAACCAACGGAACCGTAGCCTTTAACAACGATGTTCGTTAATCCGAATACTGAAATGCCCGTGCATATTGCCATGGTAATAACTGAAATTGCTATTCTGCGTGCTCTCAGGCTTTCAAAAATACCG
>Ga0074193_1001740_pt1 | contig 23964 bp, 15 predicted proteins | sample EPASupsiteHSE605_FD_64523 | JGI IMG/M metagenome (GOLD analysis project Ga0074193, IMG submission 64523) | Bioremediated contaminated groundwater from EPA Superfund site, New Mexico - Sample HSE6-05 | ecosystem: Environmental > Aquatic > Deep subsurface > Groundwater > Contaminated ... | reverse complement strand
CTCTGCATCGTCCCTGAAGGCTACATTGTCTACACGGTAGATGGTGGTCCTCTTTGCGGCCTCTTCACTGGACATTGGCTTGCCAAGGTTTACTTTCCTGTCGAGTGGAATTGCGACCTGGTCCTTGTCCTGAATGATGGTACCGTTTTCGAGTCTTCTCCTGTCGAGCATGTCGAACATTACACCGTCTTCCTGGAGACGGACAGAGTGGCCGTGCACAGTTGCGCCGCGCATACCGGCAAGTGCGTGGTCGGTCATTTCAGTTTCCATCTGGACCTTTGCGCACTGTTCCATGTCTCTTTCACGGGCTTCGACAATCTGACGACCGGAAAGGGTACCTGGGTCTACACCTCTGAAGTTGATTGCTGCGAAGTATGATCTGAAGTATGGGGTGGCAGGAGCGTTGTACATGGAGTCAGCGAACTGAACGTATCTGACTCTGTCTCCTGCTGCTGCACCAGGTGTAGGTGCAACGTTTTCGCGGGTCGAGCATGCGGGTTCTCCCATCTCTGCAAGTGGTGGGTGGGTGCTCGGGTAGTCACTTCCTGGGGCACGGTGTCCGAGAACTGCGGTTAAGTCTTCATCTGAAATTTCCCTGAGTTTCTCAAGTTTTCCAGACATGTGCTTTCTTCTGTTAGCGCCAACTGATGTTGCGCCTGGATAAAATTGTGCTTCGTAAGCCATCTCATGCAACTCCTTTATGATCTTCTAACTGGTCTAATGTAGTCTTGACATATTTAACGATTAAATTTAGTTTGTCCCTGGGACAGGAGTCACCGCGCGTAACTCCGCTCACCATATCCATCACAATTCCCTTTGTAAGAATATTTTCATCCCTTGGCATCACTAATCTCGTCTTTATCCCTGCTTCTGCAAAATCCTCAAAATCTACCGGAATCTGGCTGACTACAATTGCCGGGATATTAGCCTGGCTCAGGATTTCCCTGGCCTTCCTGATTACATGATCCTTGATATTTCCGAGGTGAATAACAGCCAGTTTGTGCATTTCAATCTGTGAGACTTCTACAGGACTCAGTACAAAAGATCCGGTTCTCATACCTGAATCAGGAATTCCGGAGCCTGAGTAGAGTACCAGCACACTGACCTGAATGTTTTCTTTCCTCATCCCGTATGTGATCTCGCATACCGGTTTTGTGATATGTCTCTGTCCGGGACTCATGGCGATAGCTACGACTTCAGCACGGCCGGCTTCCGAAAGGGTACCTCGCTGAGCAAGCCCTCCTCCTCTGCCAAGTCCTCCGCCACATCGGCAGTCAACCACCTGCGTTTCCCGATCGATCATCATACCTTTTCACTCATCTTTATCTTTTTTCTCTTCCTTATCCTCTTGTTTCTCGATAAAGATAAGCTGGTCTGTCCTGGCTCTAGGATCTACCATACCAAATAATCGAGGATCTGCTTCAGGACCGAGTTTAGCATAATCAGTTACAGTAGGCTTCCTTTTCAGGAAATGTCCTTCCCTGAATTCAAAGGGGAACGGGAGCAGTTTTTCGCATACTTCCCTGATCTGTTCTTTAGCTTCGGCACTTGAAAGTTCAACCCTGATCCTTCCCACACAGATCTTCAATTCAATAACCTGATCTCCAATCTGAATAGGTTTTCTCAGTGGATGTTCCACTTTTTCCCCGGTGCCGGGGCCGGCAGACACCTTTTCAGGCAGCCTGTTGCCCTGCAACATGACGCGGATTACCCCATCTACCTTGTAGATTTCGGCCATGAGCTTCTGAGCCGTTTCAGGGGACAGGATTCTACTGGGAAAAATCTCGATTTGAATAGAATCTTCAGTATTTGAAGCAGAGTCTGACATCGTTAGACCTTTTGAGTTATATCTTTAGAGAGCTCCTGCAACTGCCTTAATTGGCTCGCGGAATTCTGGTATTGCACCAAATACGTCGCCTATCAGGCCAGATGTGGATTCGATTGTGAACATCTGGGTACCTGCATCCAGAGATACTGCTGCGCATACGCAGGGAATTGCGAATCCTCTGGAGTGCCTGGTAACGACGTGGTTACCGTTGAAGACACCAGGTCCACCGCCACCATAGATGGAGTGGCTGAAGAATGAGAATCCTACTGCGGTACCCTGTACTTTACCATAGTCGCATCCTGGGAGACCGGTTTCCTTCTCAAGAATATCGTTGAAGTACAGAAGTGTTGAGGAAACGTTCTGAGCTGCACGGCCTGCACCACAGTTCACGAGGGTGGCTGCAAGGGTACCGACTGCTGCACAGGCATTCCACATGGGGACGTCGTTTGCTTTATAGAAATTGTATCCAGAAGGAGCGGTCTTGTCAACGGAGATAATACCTGCTTCAACTGCCCTGCGGACAACGGATTCGATAACGGTTCCAATTGTGCCGTTCTTACCATTTTCTTTCACAATGTCATATAAGAAGTTATTAGCGTTGAGACCCTGGTATGCAAGACCGAGGAGCTGATGCCTCTCGAACATACCGACTGCTCCGCCCATTTCGAAGATACCAGCCTGCTCGTAGATAGAAGAGAGAGCTGATGCGTTCATTGCATTCCTGTTAGAGATTGCTGCAACGTGGTTGGCCATAATGTTCCTGAGGGAGAAGCCAAGACCTTCGTTGTTCTGGGGGATGCTGAGAATGCCCTGAACCTGACCACCCATGAGATCCATTGTCTGTGGGTAGCTTCCCCAAACAGCGGCTTTTACGATGGGAGCGTCATAGGGGTCAGTTCCGAACATGTCCATAATAGTCTGGGTGACTGCTGCTGCACCAACTGTTGTTGCAGACATGAAATCGGCACCTGCAACCATCCTGGACTGTGGGGACTGGACCAACAGGCTCTTTCCGCCTTTGACTTTGATGACATTGGTATCGTCATCTTCATCGACCTGGACAAGTTTCTTAACGTTTTCTGCAATTGCATCAGCATTGCCTACAATGTCATAGTTAAGTCCGCGGCCTAAGATCTGACGGCCCTTTCCACCCATCTTGCCGCTGGCAAGTGCACCCTGAATACCTGCGAGGCTGACTGCAACTGACCTCTTGGTGTCCATGATAATCTTTTTAATTGCTGCGTTTCTTGTTGGAGCAAGGCTCATAATGTCGACATTGCTCTCGAGCAGTTTTCCTCTGTCGTCGTAGATGTCTACTGTGTCAGACACTTTAATTTCCTCCTTAATTTATTAAAATCATTTTGGGACTGGTCACCTACTCGAGTGCTTTTGCACTCAATAAATCAAGTACCGCTTTGTTTTTAAGTGTCCACTTTCCCAATGAAATCTCATTCGTTTAGAAGGTACTTAAATCTTTTGTGTTCTCCGATAAATGAATTCATGTATTTTTTTAAAATATATTTTATTAATTTGTAATCTATTTTTGTAAAAAGATATAAAAAAACGATAGCGATGGGAAAATGAAATTTCAAGATACTTAAAACCTGCCAAAAATATACCAGAATACTTATAAAAAATAGTTATTATGAAAATTGAGAATATAGACGAAATTTATGATTATGTTGTTTTGTACCTGAAAATCATACCAAAAAGATTTAGTAATATCTTGGTAATACGAAAGTTTAATATGGAAGTAGTTGTCGATGTAGGCGGAAATCCAGGAGTAGACTGTAGAGGCTTTTGCAAGTATTGTTATTTCAAAAAGGTCAAAGACGTTCAGCCTCTGGGCTGCAAACATTGTCTTCCGTTCAAAAAAGGTTGTGACTACTGCACACGCGGTGTAAAGGAATTATACTCGGGTTTCAAGCCTCTCCAAATAGTACTGGAGGAAACTTCAAGAAAACTCTATTTCGCAAGTGGCAAGATTAAAAAGTTCACTATTAGCGGAGGAGGCGATTTAAGCTGTTATCCTGAACTGAAGAATCTCGTAGCTTTCTTATCTCAGTTCAAGACCCCAATACATCTAGGGTATACAAGCGGAAAAGGTTTCAGCAAGCCTGATGATGCTCTTTTTTATATAGACAATGGAGTCACAGAGGTGAGTTTTACAGTCTTTGCGACTGATCCGGTTCTAAGAGCAGAATACATGAAAGATCCGGAACCCGAAGCTTCTATACAGGTTCTTCGGGACTTCTGTGCTCATTGTGACGTATACGGAGCAATTGTGCTCATCCCTGGAGTAAATGACGGGAAGATCCTTGATAAGACTCTCAGTGATCTTGAAACTATGGGTGCAAAAGGAGCGATTCTAATGAGATTTGCAAACTTTTCGGAAAACGGACTTATTCTGAATAATGCTCCTATTATTCCTGGCATAATTCCACATAACATTGAGGAATTCACTGAGCTGGTACGCAACTCTGCAGCAAAGCACCCCTCAATAAGGATAACAGGAACCCCGCTTGAAGATCCCTTAATTGGCTCTCCTTTTGCTATTCGAAATGTTCCCGAAGCCCTTGAAAAACTTCCGAGGACAACAAAAAGAGCTACTATAATTACAGGCCAGATAGCAGTTCCAAGGTTGAGGGAAATCTTTGAAGCTCTTGGAGGATCCGTAAATGTAGTTTCTCCAAAAAAAGACATTGGGTGTCTCATTACTATTGAGGACCTCAAAAACATGGATCTATCTGAAGTAAGCGAGACTGTTTTTATCCCGGGGAGGGCTTTTGTTCATGACATGGAAGTTAAAGAGGCCTTTAAAAGAGACGGGATTGACAGGCTTGTTCGCAGGGGTCCAGAGCTTCTTTCTGTAGATGGTGAAATGTCAATAGGCATGAACAAAGAAGAGGTTTTGGAACTGGAAATTAAAAACTTTACCGAACTCATAGAGCAGATTAACTCCCTTGGGCTGCCTGTGAAATAAATTAAGTCATATCAAACAAATTAAGTCATATCAAACAAATTAAGTCATATCAAACCCAAGCCTTAATCTGAGAAAAAAGCACCAACAGCATAAAAGAACTTTTTCTGACAAGATACAGATAATCAAACAGATAGTATATAAATAATTATATAATTATACAATTACATGAAAAAATACATAGAAAAGCTGTCAACACTAAGACAGAAAAATTTTCCCTGTTGGAAACTGTCAAAACCTGAAAAGAGCTTATTTCCAGAAGGAAAAATAAGACTATTTAGAGTAAAATTAGAAAACTAATTAATAAATACTTCTATATTTTAGGGCTCTCAAACTGCCCTGCCTCCTTTCAGACAATTAAATTAATTTATTCCAAATGTTACGATCTAGTATTATTTATTCTCAGCGCGCAGATCCAGACATGAAATCTGAAAGTCCCAGCTGTTTAACCCTGTGATTCTCGAATAGAGAACATATATCGTTGTCCACAAGTTCAATTCTCTGTCTGGTATAGCTAGAAACCCCATACCGTTCTCCAATTTCTTTTGAAATCTCAAGATACTTACGGACAGCTCCTTCGTGTACGGTCAGTACTACATTACCTCCGCACTTAGGGCAGGCTCCGGTTAAAGGAGGGCGCCTGAACTTCTCTCCGCATTTTATACAGCGCATCCGCTGCCTGGAAAAAGAACGGAGGTTTCCGAGAAGATCAGGAAGGAAATGAGACTTGAGCACCCTTTCAGCCACATCAGGAGCGTCTACTGCCCGTATTTTGCTAGCAAGGGCAAGTTGAGCCTCCATTTTTTCAATCATACTTCCCAGAGTCTTATATGAAGAATTGAGAGGGCCTGCAGCAATATCCGAAGTATCATGTGTAAACATAAAATGCTCGTATTGCTCGGTGGTTCCAAGTCGACTGCTCACGAGATCCATAATACCTTCGAGCTCTGTAGGATTTTTGATCTCCTGTGTAGCCTTATAGAACTCCAGAGGGTATCTGGCAGGCACATCTATATTATGTGCCTCCTTGTCCACTTCTTTGGGATCAATTCTCGTAGTAAGTACCAGAGGAGCGTCCATTTTTCCACCCCTTTTATCCGGGAGATAAGACCTTGAGAAATTAAGGATTCCATCCATGAGAAGCATTACGCAATCTTCATCTCCATCGCAGTTCCTGCGTTTTGAAGCGTGAAAGAAAGGATGAGCATAGCCGACTGAAGCTCGTGTAAACCCTATTAAACGCCCCAGCACGCCTGCGGAGGTGTGCGGAGCAAGCCCGATGAGCAGTGCGCCTACAAGATCCTGGATTGTTTCGGCATTGTAATAAGGTTCAACCCCGTAATATTTCACAAGCAGGTCATCCACGTATTTTGCGATACGCAGCATATACTCACCTCCGTCATAAGAAATCACAAGATCCTGAACCTTCAGGCAGACGATCTGGTCATCTCTTTCAAGGGGCTTTCCGTAAACGTCTTCTACATAACCGAGTTCCCGGAGTTTAGCTGCTGTTATCCCTATTTCATCCGCCCTGATATGTGTAAGGGGAATATCCGACATGTCATAGCGAACAGTCCCATCCTTAAAAATATAGACATCATGTTTTGCCCTCAAGATTCCCTTTTCCAGGGGTTCGGGAGTCATTTGCCCATTCATAAGCCGTTTTACACCTTTGATGAGGGCCATTTTCTCTCTTTCCCCTACATTCTCAAAAGCCTGCTTATAAATGGAATGAAAATCCAATTTGACATTTGCAACGGAAGTTGGCTTTCTACCGCATTTAGGGCAAGTTTCAGAATCTCGGACATCAATTTTACAGCGAGGGCAGAAGAGTTTTGGACGAGTATACTCCCCACAATCGCAGCGCCAGAAATAAGTTTCTTTCCTACAGACAGGACACTCCCTAATTCCCATCTCCACTTCAATTTCGCCTATTTTCCCATTCATGGATGCCGAGTAACTTGAAGCGGATACAATATTCCGCGTAATTCCCCCAGCATTACCTATAGGAAAAAGAACCTGAGCTGCAGGAGACATTTTTCTCAAGTTGGATTTCTCTGGTCTTCCCATTCTTGCCCCAATTCTCGAAGGAGCCCTTGGAAGAACTTTAAACCCACTTAAAAGACCCGCAGCCTCCACCATATTATCAGTATCAGGCATTTTGACCTTCTCTTTAAGTTGGTGATCAAGCCCAAGGCAGAGAATAAAAGGAAGAGCTTCTTCAATCAGTATTGTGTCAGCTTTTACCCTGTGAAGTAAAAGGAGTTTTTCAAGTATGAATTTGACACCACTTTCCATACAGGCTTTCAGAGGTAATCTGAGAATCCCGTCTTCAACCAAGAAATTTCCTTTCTCAGCCACGAATTTTCTTAAAGCTTCAAATTCATTTCGGTCTATATCATGCCAGAGGTATGTAAATTTCGGATGTAGAGGGACCTCGTATTCTTCCGCAAGCCTGAGAGCCAGAAAGGACGACGGATTTTTTAATTCCTCTTCAGGTATTTTCTCAGAGCAAGCTGCTTCATAATCGTAAATCCACCATTCAAAAACATAAGGTGAAGGCATAAGAGGGTGATTGTTTTCCAGAAAGTCCCCGTAATTAATCAGGATCTCTCCGATATCTACAATTACCTCTACCTGAGAGCGAAGCTCATAAGCTTCCTTTATATTGTCTACACGGACAAGGTCTCCGGAACAAAGGCGCACAGTTGGCCCTTCTATCGAGTCTACAGCAGACATAGCTGCAGCCTTTCCAGGTCTTTCAACCTTGAGCTGGGTTCCATTAGTAATAAAATCGTCAAGTAGAACCATAGTAGATGGGTTAATCCCAGCAGCCGCAAAAGAGGTATTTCTGGAACGACCATAGCGAAGCCTGAAACCTCCTGGCCTTGAAGGATGAGAAAAAACCGGCCTGCCTGCAATCAGGTCTCTTATATACTTATCCTTTGGCTTGATCTTATTTTTTTGCTCATTTTCCTCATCTTCTCCAGCTTTTGCACCTCCTATAAGGGTTGTCAGCCAATCCCATCCATCCATGTTCAGCTTGTTAACATGTTTCTTAACCTTTGGTGCCTTAAGGGCAAGCCCTTCGGCAAGTACAAGGCACATTCCCCCTCTGACACGGTTTGTCCCAATTCTTTCCAGATCCCTATGCCCTTCAACCTCAGCTTCCTCGGTTGGATCTCCATCAATACAAACAGGGCAATTCTTGACAATCAGGCGAATTTCATCTTCAGAAGGCATGTATTGAAGGCTTGCAACTTTTTTGTAAAGCAGGATCTCCTCCACATAACGCTCTACTTCCTCATGCCTTGGTTTATAGCGGTCAATACCTATTCCACGCCTTACATAATCACCTACAAGTACGGAAAGAGCCTGGGCTGTTCCTCCTGCACTCCTTATAGGCCCGGAATAAAAAATCCGAATATACTGCGAACCGTCGTCGTTCTTCCCCAGTTCGACTTTATCAATCCCTTCAATAGGGGCTGCAACCACTCCTTCCGTAAGTGTAGCCATGGAAACCCGGATAGCAGCTTCAACTGCATCCTTTTTTGTTGCGAAACTTCCTACTTCTCCTTCTGCAACCTGACGCCCAATTTCAAGGGCAGCCTCTTCCCTTGACATTTTGTTCTCAAGTTCCCGGATTTTTGCAGCAACTCCATCTACTCCTATAAGGTTCTCAACCCTATCAGCAAGATCTTTGGCAAGAGGAATTTCTACAACGGGCTTTGGGTCACCTCCACGAGCTCGAGCTGTGTTTGCAATCGTAATGGCTTCTTTGAGCCTTGCTTCAAGTTCGTCGAAGTATTCATGCATTTCTTTACTTGCAATTGTCTCACCCATTTAAAAGCCCCTTTAAAAAATTGGTATTATCTCTGCCTGCGACGAGATCCGGATGCAAGAATGCTTGAAATTGAGGTTATAAAAAGGACAAAGATGCCTACCCAGATAAGATAACTTCCTGCCTTCTCCATGCCCAAAACTGTTAAAAGCAGGCCTGCAGCCAATACTACAAGGTTAATCTTGTTTATTCTTTTGTTCTGATCTACGACTTTTTTATGAGCCTGCATTTTTACCAGATTCTCTTTTTTCTCAGCGTTCAAAATTCTTCCCTCTCAACCATTAAATAAATCTTCAATTTTCTGTCACAACTGAGCTTAAAAACTGTTTACAATCGAGCTTACAACACTATATTACAGTTGAGCTTAAGCAACAATCTTTATGGAGGATGCTTCCCTCAGTCGATTGATAAGAGCTTCCCCAAGCCCAAAACGGCTAAAGGACCCATCAGCCACGATTACATCCAGTCCTTTCTTGTCAAGCTTTCTGAGCCCTTCAAAAAGTTTTCTAGCAGCCACTTCTGGTTCTTCCCTGGGCCCTAGCAAAAGACACTCATACGGGTCCAGGTTTTGTAAAGCAAGGAAAGTTGCAGTCTCCTTACTGGTTTCCTCACTGAGAAGAAGCCCGACTTTCTGCCCTTCGCTTCTATAGCTTTCAAGCAGTTTGACAAGCTTTTCGGAAACCGATTTACCTTCTCCTTCAACAAGCACAACCTTTGTGTCAGGGATATAATGACCGTATTTCTGACCTGCCTTTTTTTCCGACAGATCAGGTTCATTCCCAGCTTCACCATTTTTGTATCCGGACTTGACCTTTCCTATAACGTTTTCAAGCTCTTCGAGACTTACTGCTCCAGGTCTGAGCACAACAGGTGGCTTGATAGTCATATCAATTACAGTTGACTCAAGACCTATGGCAGCCTCCCCTCCGTCAAGAATTGCATCAATCCTGCCTGTAAGATCCGACATAACGTGGGTTGCAAGGCTGGGACTGGGCTTTCCTGACAGATTGGCACTGGGAGCAGCAAGAGGAGTTCCTGCTCTCTTTATGAGTTCCAGAGGAATTTTATGGTCAGGCATGCGGACTCCTATTGATTTTAGTCTTCCTGAAGTAATGTTTGGGACAATATCGTTTTTCTCCAGAACAATCGTAAGAGGGCCAGGCCAGAAAGCATCCATTAGCCTGAAAGCGCTTTCGGGAATGTTTCTTGACACTCTCTCAACATCTTCCCTTGAGTGAACAAGCAGGCTAAGGGGATTTCCCGGAGGACGTTTTTTTGCCTCGAAAATCTTCAGGACTGCTTCAGGGTTCAGACCGTCAGCTCCAAGGCCGTAAACCGTTTCCGTGGGAAAAGCTACAGTTCCGCCACGTTTGATAATCGCTGACGCTCTTTCAAGGACGGGATCAAAATTTTCTTCGGAGACCCTAAAAACCAGAGTCTTTACTTTATTTCCGTTTTCTGCCTGCACAGGGATAAACTCCTTTTCGATCATAACTTTCTGTAGCTGTTTTTTCTGTTTATTTTTTCAGCCATTTATCGACGGCAACCTCAAGTTCTCTGTGGTTTTTCGCAAATTCTTGCAGGCTAACTCCTTCAAGAGTTGCTTCAAGTGCCTGCCTGCAAGCAGTGGCACCGGCTGCCGTGCCCATTGGATGGGCGTGAATTCCGCCACCGAACTGCATAATAACATCCCTTCCGAAGATAGTGTACAGGTCAGGAATCATAGTAGGAGCAAGCCCTCCAGACGCAACAGGGAACATGGGTTTCAATCTTCCCCAATCCTGGGCAAGGACATGCTGGCTTTCATCCGCAGGCACATTGTCTAGCACACATTCATCACGAAGAGATAGAACCTCGTGTTTTTCTCCGTGCATTTTTCCTACAACCGTACCTATGTGAAGCTGGTCAAGCCCGATCAATCTGCAGAGCTTGGCAACGACAAGCATGCTTATCCCGTGGCGTGGATTCCGAGTATAGGCTGAATGCATGCATCGGTGAGCATGGAGTGCAAGTCCTGCATCGTCTGCTTCTTCCCTTAGGGTCTGAAGTGCAGTCCAGCCTGCAGGTACGATGTCGATCATCGCATAACTGGCACCCAGGTCTTTAAGGATGTTCATACGACGGATCATTTCTTTACAGGTAGGGGCAGTAATGTTGCAGAGATACATTTTACGCTCTCCGGTCTCAGATTCTGCCTTTTCTGCAAGCTTCAGGGTAAGTTCAGCTCTTTTTTCAAAGCTGTTAAATTTCTGATCCGTAAGGTTCTCATCATCTTTGACAAGGTCGCAGCCTCCTACAAAGGATTTGTAAGCAACCTCAGCGTGTTTTTCGGAGGTTAATCCAACTTTCGGCTTGACAATAGTTCCTATGAGAGGCCTGTCCTGAACTCCTGTAAGTTCCCTGATTCCTGGCAACCCGAATTTAGGTCCTTTGAATTCATGAAGCATCGAACCAGGGAAAGCAATATCCTGCAGCCTAAGATTGTCAACTACTTTCATACTCAGGATATTTCCCGCGACCGCACTGAGCACCTGCGAGACCGACCCGAGTTCAAAGAGCTCTTCCGAATAAGCTACCCTTACAGTCTGCTCATCTTCATCCACGTAAAAGACATGGGGCTTTAACCTGGCTGCAAGTTCGGGACTTAGCGTTGAAATTTCAGTCCAGGAGTCTATAGAGCTTTCACCTGCCATATGAGTTGCAGCTTCCTCAAAATTCACTCCTGCTGACGGTTCGATATGAAACTCACATATAAGATCGGTATCCTTTGGGCTGTAGCCCGTGTCTATATAATCCCTTCGCATTGTTTTCCTCCTTGCTGAATAAGTTAATCTCCAGAATAAAATACGTTAGAATATACTAAATAGAATTATAGTTCTGGTTGAAGGAAGTAACGGAACATAAATAAAAACTTGTTTATTTGATAAATTGGAAAAAATAGTATGAGTTAATAGCATAAAAAGAAACAGAAAAACAATAGAACTCAATTGTTCTATAGATTAGTGCTGATATTTGGTGATATTACTTTCCGCTTTTGGGGATTTAAGCTATATTTCAGGTTTTTTTCAGCTTTGGATTAAGTAAACCTCTTAGTACATCCTTAAGATTTCGTTCTCATCCTTTTGAGACTGTAACTAAGAGCCTATCCGAAAAGTAGTTACCCGCTATAATTTTTACAATATGCAATATGCAAAACCGGAACAGATGCTCGGATATCAGATCTATTGCAACTTTTCGAATGCATTACTGACTTTTCGGATAGGCTCTAAGTTGAACTGCTGTACCAGATTAAACTGTCGGATTAAATACGTACATTTTGATATTAAATATCAAGTACATATGCACGTTTTGACATTAAATACCGAGTACAAACAGTACAATGAAATATGCGGTCATCGAGGTAAGTCCAAGAGGTAGTCCAAGCTTTGCCCATTCCTTACTGGTTATACCCAATTTGCTTGCAGAGATGATATTCGGGATATTTCCTGGGATCAGCATTCCACCTGATATTAAAAGTCCCATTAGTACGCTTTTTATCTGGAATTCGCTGAGGACAGGTCCTATCTCAGCAGCTGCGAGAGTGGCATTATCAAGGACGGCAGAAACCATATTAATCCAGTAAAGAGCCATAGACGGGACCTGAATGAAGTACTCGAAAATGATAGGCTTGAATCCTTCCCCGAGCAATACGAGTGCTGCAATAAACACATAAACCTTTACAGCCCTCGTTATGACATCTTTTACAGTCTCATTATAATCTGCCGCTTCCATTTCGTGTTCTTCTGTACCGGTTTTTCCGAGGAAAAACATTCCAACAATACCATAAGCAAGGATACCTGGAATTATATATTTCCCTAGCATATTAAATAAGAACATGAAATCTGCATGGTAAGGCTCACCGGAGAGTTTCGAAATGGCAATTGTTGAAAGAGGTTCACCAAGGGGAGTAAGCGCAGCGCCAAGGCCAATTGAAAAACATGCAATAATTGTCAGGTCTATCTTGGATTTTCGTGAGAGAGGCATCGCATTAACCACCTCAACGAGAATAATTGCTGCAAGAATAGCTGACATCACGCTTGAAGTAAACCCAAGGACAACAATGAGAATGAAGGCCAGAACCCTGACTGAAAGCATGTCAGTCAACTTTCTGATTGCTTTGTGAATCGGAGCATGCCATTTATAGATGATCAAGCCAACGACAAGCACTATCTGGAATATGCCTATTGGAATGCCGAATATATCTCCAACATGCAGCGGTGCAGTTATTGCTTCTTCGATTATCTCCAAATTCCAGCCCGTCTCTACGCCCGGAATTTTAGCAAAACCTGACAGAGACATTGCAAGCACTCCGCATATAAAAAGGAATACTTCCAAGTTCTCTTCAATAACATGTATTTTAAAAGGTCCTAGCAATACGGCCAGGAATATCACAAGAAATCCAATTAGAACTCCTAGATCAAGAGCCATTATTTTTCCTCCTCTGGTAATTTTTAGATTATTGATTGCCTGGGGAGACTTATATACAGGAAAAAATTACAAAGCCTCGACTATCTGGTCATTGAGATGACCTGCTTTATTATAAATTAACCTGTAGTTATACTGTTCAATAATATAATTGTTCCGTATATACTCGATTTAAAGTCTTTGAAGCTGAAAAAAAATCAAAGTTACTTTACACGTGAGTTTGGATGAAAATTGATATTCAAGTTTGCAGAAAGTGTTTATTTACTTCGTTCCCAAAATTGCAGACCGTAAATGTGGATTATAAGCAAGCTGTCAAATAAGCAAACTGTTAAGGCTAATTTCCTTTAACTGAGTCAGTAGAAAAGGTAAGAAGGAGATAATAATCAGACTTTAGAGAGTTTATTCCAGTTGTCGTTTCAATAAGAGAGTTTCGAAATATATGTGGTAAAAATTATAGAAGAACCTATCCCAAAACCTTGAATTTTGAATACTCGCTCTAATTTCCAACATGAAAATAGTATAATAGATTGGGAATGAAATTGGTTTTGGGATGAGCTCATAGAAAAATAACAATTTGAAGATTGAATTTGACCTTGTACATCTCACTAAAACTTTAAAAAGACTTACTGGAAAATAAATGTGTAATTAAAAAATAAACGTATTTGATTCAAAATAGATAAGAAAATTTCTAGGAAAAAATGTAATAATTTATCAGTACTATCCACACTTATGAAACTATATAGACAATTTTAAGATATTGTAATTATGTAAACAATTTTAAGATATTGTAATTATGTAAACAATGTTAATATATTTATAAATTGTTAACAGTCTAGAACTACAATGAAAATTTTGAAATTTGCTTTTTTCATCAAACTCGGATAAAATACAAAAATAGGAGTATTTGTGAAAGTTTTTATCGTTTTAAAGGTTTTATCGAGATTAGATTTCAAGATCCAGTGATAAATTCAAAACATGAAAATTACTGGATCTTGAAACTTAATTCTATTTACAATGGTGGGCAAATTTTAAGTTTAGAACCCAAACACAAATATAACGGCGAAGTAGATAGCCATAGAAACAAGCCCAAGAGGCACTCCAAGCCTCGCCCATTCTTTACTGTTAATACCAAGTTTTCCTGCGGAGATGATGTTCGGGATATTTCCAGGGATTAACATTCCACCTGAAATTAAAAGCCCCATAAGAATACTCTTTATCTGGACTTCGCTAAGAGCAGGTCCTATCTCAGCAGCTGCAAGAGTGGCGTTATCGAGAATAGCTGAGACCATATTCACCCAGTAAAGAATACCTGACGGGATTTGTATGAAGTATTCAAGTATAAGAGGTTTGAAACCATCTCCGAGAAATGTAAGAGCCATGATAAACACATAAACTTTTACAGCTCTCATTACAACATCTTTTACAGTCTCATTATATTCGGCTGCGGCCATTCCCTGGTCTTTCGTATCAACTTTTCCAAGGAAAAACATTCCAATAATACCATACACAAGGATACCTGGAATAATGTATTTGCCCAGCATGTTAAATAAAAACATAAATTCAGCATGGTAAGGTGCACCAGATAATTTTGAGATGGCAATTGTTGAAAGCGGTTCTCCAAGAGGGGTAAGTGCAGCGCCAAGGCCAATTGAGAAACAAGCAATAATTGTAAGGTCTATCTTAGACTTTCGTGAGAGAGGCATCGCATTAACTACCTCAACAAGAATAATTGATGCAAGAATAGCCGACATCACACTGGAAAACAGACCAAGAATAACAATGAGAAGAAAACCCAAGACTTTTACAGAAAGCATATCAGTTAATTTTCTAATTACTTTATGAATCGGAGCATGCCATTTATAGATGATCAAGCCAACGACAAGCACTATCTGGAATATGCCTATTGGAATGCCGAATATATCCCCAACATGCAGCGGTGCAGTAAATGCTTCTTCTATGATCTCCATTCGCCAGCCGGTCTCGTTACCCGGTATTTCGACTAAACCTGAAAGAGTCATTGCTGCTATTCCGCACACAAGCAGAAATGGTTCCAGATTTTCCTCAATAACATGTATTTTAAAAGGGCCGAGTAACACGGCTAAGAATATTACAAGAAATCCAGCTAAAATTCCTGGTTCAAGAGCCATTACTTTTTTCCTCCTTTAATATTTTTAGACCGCAAAGTCTGAATTACCTACTGTGAAACAGTGTTAGAGCCTAGAATGTTTTAGTCTTATAAAGACTTGCTCTATTTATTCTTTGGTAATATATTAGTCTTTAATATTCAAATTAATTTTTATATTTTTTACAAATAAGGTTTATTTACGTTTTGAGAATGGACTTTGCCCATAATGCATTTTTATTATATACAGAAATTACTTTCGGTCCAAAAACCGGAGAAATCATATAGCTTCGGACCTTTCACCTATTAAGTAGACCTGTTAAATTGTTTTATATATAAAAGTAGACATTAAGTACAAAAATTTTAGTTAAAATTGGTTCAGAACCGATAGTTTGTGAGATTAGCACAAATGTAGAATTTATTTGCCTATTTGCCCTACATTATATCTAAAAGATAAAACAAATATTAAAAGTACTGCCAATTTGGGAGAATATATATCACTTTTGTGCATATATACAGGACAATGAGATAAAATCGGGAACAACTTATATTTTTTAACGAATTCTCAAAATTAAAGAATTAGATCATTTTTCATGCTTCGGAACATATTTAATCACACTCTTAGAAGATTTATTTCAGATTTTTGGCAAGGAGTAAGCTTTTTTTGTTTTTATTTCGTTTAGGAAGCACTTAGTTCGATTATAAATTGCAGGCTTCTTATAGAAAAAAGAAAAAACTCTGCTGATTTAAAGGAAAATAGGTGGTTAAAGCCTGAGTAATATTCCGAGAAAAAATATAAAGAGCTCATGTTAAACACTGGGACTAATATCTAAAACAAAAAAATTATAAATCAGACATTGATGCTTGCAACGATTATAGAAAAATTACATTTGAAAAACGATACTGGAAAATCTAACTAACAAATAGATTTTCTTCGAATCAAATAAAAATTTCCAAATTAAAAAATTGGAATTCCGGCAAATTTAAGAAACTGAATAGGTCCTGAATTAAACAAGCTTTTTTAGTATATTTTCTCTGGTTTAATTCTAGCCAAATATAAGGGGACACTAAATCTCAAATTTCCAGAAAATCCTTGAAATTTGCTTCCCATTGAATTTGAAGAGAACACTGTAAGGTATAAAGAAAACACCGTAAGGTTATAAGTTAGTATAATGTTTTAAAGGGCTTGATTCAGTTTCAAAATCCAGTGATCTAATCTATACTTTATTCACAATAATCTGTAATTTATTCACTGAATCTTGAAACTGAATCTATTAACTATGGCCAAGTTTTTATTTTAGACTCAAAGCACAAAGATGATGACGAAATAAATAGCCATAGAAACGAGTCCAACAGGCACTCCGAGCCTTGCCCATTCTTTGCTTGTTATACCCAGCTTGCCTGCAGAGATGATGTTCGGAATATTTCCAGGAATCAACATTCCACCTGCAATTAAAAGACCCATAAGGATACCTTTTATCTGGGCTTCACTAAGTGTGGGTCCTATTTGAGCTGCTGCTAAAGTAGCATTATCAAGGATAGCAGAAACCATGTTAACCCAGTACAGTATTGATGGGGGTATTTGTGCAAAATATTCGAAAATAATAGGCTTGAAACCATCTCCCAGTAATGTAAGAGCCATAATAAACAAGTAGACTTTAACAGCCCTCATTACAACGTCTTTTACAGTTTCATTATATTCTTCGGCTTTCATTCCGGGATCGTTCACACCAGCTTTTCCAAGGACGAACATCCCAAAAAGCCCATAAGCAAAGATACCTGGAACGATATATATGCCAAGCATTTGCATTAAGAAGTTGAACTGCGCATGGTAAGGCGCACCGGATAATTTAGAGATCGCGATTGTGGAGAGAGGTTCTCCAAGAGGGGTAAGCGCTGCACCAAGTCCGATTGAAAAACATGCGATAATTGTAAGATCTATTTTGGATTTTCGTGAGAGAGGCATTGCATTAACCACCTCAACGAGAATGATTGATGCAAGAATAGCCGACATCACACTGGAAAACAGACCAAGAATAACAATGAGAATGAAAGACAGAATCTTAACAGAGAGCGCTGAGGCAATTTTCCCTATTGCCTTTTGAATAGGTTCATGCCATTTATAGATAATTAAACCAACAATAAGAACTACCTGGAATATACCGATCGGAATCCCGGCAATATGTAAAGAGTTCAGCGGTGAAGTCAACGCTTCTTTGATTATCTCCGGCCTCCAGCCTGTTTCTGTATTCGGAAGTTCGACAAAACCTGAAATTGTCATTGTCGCAACTCCGCATAAGAACAAGAATACTTCCAGATTCTCCTCAATAATCTTGACTTTAAAAGGGCCGAGCAATACGGCAAGGAATATTACAAGAAAGCCAGCTAAAATTCCTGGTTCTAGACCCATTAATTTTCCTCCTTTACTATTTAGTCTATAGTGGTCTATAGTGTTCACAGAAAAGTAAGCCTGTAGACTACGCTGTATACATTTGACCCTAAAAACAGCCTAAAGCTCTGTTTTTAGGGGTATAAAATAGTTGATCGATACGTGAATGTAACAAGTATACTGTTTATTGATAAGTAAAATCATTAATTGTGAGCACTGTAGATTACAAAATGTTTGGAAATTAACTGATTAATTAACTAATGTTAAACATTGAAAAGTCCCGATTACTTTCGTTTTATAAAGGTCTTCTATATTTTTCCATAGATTAGTTCAATATCCATATTTATGAGAAAGATTTTCAATTTGCTTCTCAATCGAAGCCTTATCTAAGATTTTTTTGGCTCTTGATAGAATATTTTGATCTTAGCTTTATGAGATATTGTTTTACCTCATAAAAGATAACAAATTTATTTCTGTCACTTTTTTCTTTCTTACTCGTATAGTATTGAGTTTTTTATCGAGAAGCCCTCTAAGTTTTCGACTATACATGGATCAAATACATTATATACAAGACTTATTCCAGTCTTGAGAGTAGAGGAGTCAAGTTCCTCTAACCAGATAATGCCTTGAAATTTCGTCTTCGACCACACATGTTTTTTATTGTTTCGGGACTACAGATTCCCTGTTAAACAATAATGCGTATATATTTTTTGCTTTTGTTCACATTAAAAGTACAGCTAGTTATAAGAAAGTCCAAAAGTATAAAATTTATAACATTAAGACATAAATTATTTAGTTTTATATTTTACAATCAATCGAATCATTTTTATACTATTTAGGGAATGTTTTATTTTTATAGAATATATAATTTTTAATTTATAATATGCAAAAATAGATTAAATCGGATATTGTTGAGAGTCTCAATACCTGGATCAAGAAATAGTATGTTGATATGGAGTATGAAAAGATATTACAAAAATATATTATATTAATATAACAAAAATCGAAATAAGGGCAACTCATAAAATAAGACATAAACAAACTATAAAATAAGACATAAAAATACATTGAAAAGTTTAAGTTCTCACTTTAAACAACAGAAACACTTTTTGTCTATAGAGAGTTCTGCACGCTTTCTATTTTTAACGCTATATGTTTTTCACGATCTGTTTTTAACTACTATTCGACGTGCGATTATCAGAACTTAAGACTAATCATTTCTAGTGTATCGATTCAAAAATTGATCAATAATCGAAGGAAGAGTTTATTGATCAATGAATAGGTTTAGAATTTCAGTTTTATGAGTGTACTTAGGAATCGAAGTACTAGCTATAATTTTCAAATCGTTTCTCAGTATGTTTTTGTACTTAACTCTTTACTTAGATCTTTAACTCGCTCAGTTCTTCAAGGCCGTTTGCGTCAGTTAATTTCAATTTCAACGGGCTTTTCTTCATTACAACGCTTGAAAGTAACCTCAAGTACTCCGTTTTTATAACTGGCTTTTGCACTCTTAGGGTCCACACGAACCGGAAGCTCTATGTCTTGTGAGTACTCGGAAGTTCCAAGGATCCTGATTTCAAGATTTTGAGCAGTAGCATGCAGAAGGAGATCTTCTTTTTCTATTTCCGGTATTTCTGCAAGTACGTGTATCAGTTCTTCACTTTCAAAAATATCAATTAAAGGATCTCTTATTTCGGAGGGGAAGAGATTCTCTTCATCTTCAGAATGTTCCGAAACGTTTCCAAACTCCCGGAGTTCAGGATCTTCCCCCGGGCAATGAATGATAGAAAATCCATAAACGAAGGGGACAGACTCTCCCATATCTTCCAGGAGGGCTTCGATCATTTCTTCCAGGTTGTCAAAAAGTTCAGACCCAAAATCTTCAAAGAAATCCTTTCTTTTTCTTGTGCCCACCATTATTACCTCTATTTTTCCTCGTGCTGTTACACTTGAAGTGCAATTCCCGGAAAGTCACTCAATGTTTATTGAGGTTCGGGAACTGGATTCCAGCCTCTTAAAGGTAACTTCCAGCACACCGTTTTTGTATGTAGCTTTAGCGCTCTGGGGGTCAACCTTTACGGGCAGTTCTACACGTTCGGAATATTTTGGATTCCCATCTATTGTTTCGATGTCAAGTATTAAATCAGTTGCGTTTAGTCTGATATTTTCTTTCTCGATACCCGGAATCTCGGCAATCACATGAACCTTCTCTTCGGTTTCCAGTATATCAATAAGGGGTTTTCTTGTATCAAGACAACACTTTTCTTCGGTCTCAGTATGCTCAAACATAGGAATATTCCCGAATTCACGGATTTCAGGTTCTTCTCCTGGTCTCTGAGTTAAGGAAAAACCATAAATGAAAGGTTCCTGCCCGAAATTTTCCATACTCATACCCATTGCCCTGCTGAAGCGTTCGAACATCTTGTCCACGTCCTTAATCGGGTCAATTCCGAAAATTTCATCGAAAAAATTTTTCCTTTTTTTACTGTCTCTGTCCATATAATTACCCCGATATTAATTTATCCATTGACAACTCTTTATTTGTGAATATATAAAATCAGCTAGTATAAATCAGTCATTGTTTCTGTTCATTGGTTCCTGAATTCTTGATAATAAAAAGCCGGGAGTCACCGGCTTATAAGGAAGTAGGCTTACTGAGCCTGGAAAAAACCCGGAACATTTTCGTGTTCGATTTCTTTTTCCGGTTCTTCAGCCTCGGGAACTTCTTCTTCAAACTCAGTTGCGTATTTAGCAAAGAATTCAGCACTCCGTTCATAAGCTGCAAGGTTTTCCCTGGATGTTGTAGGCTTTACACGGCGGATTGCATGTTCAAAGTGCTTCTTTGAAATACTGATTTCGCCTGCCCGTTTCTCGATGTCCTTTCTGCCAACTCCTGGAGTAACGATTTCCCTCAGTGCCAGCATCGCAGCTTCCCTGCAAATGCCCTCGATATCCGCACCCACATACCCTTCTGTCAAATCAGCGAGTTCGGAGAGATTTACATCTTCTGCAATGGGTTTTCCCTGTGTATGGATTTCAAAGATCTTTTCCCTGCTTGTTTTATCAGGCAGCTTGACATAGATAAGCCTATCAAAACGGCCAGGCCTAAGAAGCGCAGGATCTACCATATCAGGCCGATTCGTGGCCGCAACAATAATTACGTCCTTGAGCTCCTCCACTCCATCAAGTTCGGTAAGGATCTGACTGACAACTCTTTCGGACACGTGCGTATCTGAAACAGAACTTCTTTGGGGAGCAATTGAATCGATCTCGTCAAAGAAGACCACTGTCGGTGCAGCTTGTTTGGCTTTCCTGAAAGTTTCCCTAACCGCACGCTCGGACTCTCCCACATACTTGCTAAGCAGCTCCGGACCTTTAATGCTGATGAAATTAGCTTCGCTTTCACTTGCAACAGCTTTTGCAAGCAGAGTTTTACCCGTACCTGGAGGCCCGAACAATAGTATTCCTCTGGGAGGTTTTACACTGATAGTGTTAAAGATTTCAGGGTACTTCAGTGGCCACTCTACAGCCTCAATAAGTTCCTGTTTTGCATTTTCAAGTCCTCCGATATCCTCCCATCCTACATGAGAGACCTCAACATAAACTTCTCTCATCGCCGAAGGCTCGATATTCTTCAGGGCTTCCTTGAAATCATCTTTGGTGACTACAAGCTTATCAAGAATCTCCTGTGGAATTTCTTCTTCTTCGATATCGATTTCAGGAGTTATCCTTCTAAGAGCATGCATTGCAGCTTCTTTACAGAGAGAAGACAGATCAGCGCCTACAAACCCATGAGTTACATCTGCAATTTCACCAAGGCTTACGTCCTCATGAATAGGCATACCTCTAGTATGAATGAGAAGAATCTGTTTCCTACCATTACGATCAGGAACTCCGATTTCTATTTCCCTGTCAAATCTTCCACCACGGCGGAGAGCTTCATCTATTGAGTTAGGGCGGTTTGTGGCAGCGATTACAACTACCTCGCCTCTGGATTTTAGCCCGTCCATGAGGGACAGCAACTGAGCAACTACCCTGCGTTCCATTTCTCCTGTAACTTCACCGCGTTTGGGAGCTATGGAGTCAATCTCATCTATGAAGATAATAGAAGGTGCGTCTTTTTCGGCTTCTTCGAAAATTTCGCGAAGCTTCTGCTCGCTCTCTCCATAATACTTGGAAACGATTTCAGGGCCACTAATAGTAATGAAATTTGCATCGGTTTCACTCGCAACTGCCTTTGCGATCAGTGTTTTACCCGTGCCTGGAGGCCCATGAAGCAGAACTCCTTTGGGAGGTTCAATTCCAAGCTTCTGAAAGAGTTCGGGATGTCTCAGCGGCAACTCAATCATTTCTCTGACAAGTTGAATTTCCCGTTTAAGCCCACCGATATCCTCATATGAAATGCCTTCTGGAACCCGGATCTCCTCCGCAGATTTTTCCTTAATGACTATATCAGTGTCTTTAGTAACAACAACAGGTCCGGCAGGTCTTGTAGATGCAACTACGAAAGTCAAAGGGTTATTTACAGTTTCCACCCTGATCTGCTGACCTTTGTTCAAAGGTCTTCCCTCAATAATTCTGAGAATGTAATGAGCCCCTCCAACAAGTCTTACAGGTTGAGAAGGAGCAAGGGTAACTCTCTGGGCATGTTTTGCCTGGACTTTCTGGATTGTGACCCTGTCATCAATCCCAACTTTGGCATTACTGCGCAGGTTCCCGTCGATCCGAATCCGATTTTCCTGTTCACGCTCCACATTTGGCCAGACAATTGCGTAGGTCTTGGCTCTTCCTGATATCTCAACTATATCCCCACTTACAAGCCCCATCTGCTGCATCAAGCGGGTGTCAATTCTTGCAATTCCCCTGCCCACATCCTTATGATAAGCTTCAGCGACTCTCAAATTAGTTTCTTCAATCATTCGTTCTCAACTCCGGTCTCACGGATTTTCCAGTAATACTGGTTATTTTTGATACCATACTCAATAAATCCCCTCTTTGTAAGGTCTATCAGGTTAGCGTTAACAATACTCGGGTGTAAGCGCAGGTTGTAACATAAGGTAGCCAAAGTGGTTTCATCTTTAAGAAGCTCAAACAGGAGCTCACACTCTACCGGGTTCCTGGATATTTCTTCAATTGAGTCAAGACAACGATCCATAGCTTCTGTGTACTCAGCCTGGAGCTGCTGCTGCATCTGTGCAAGTTCTTCTTGCCTTTTTTTGAGTTCCTTAAGTCTGCCGCTCAGTTTAAGAAAGAAAGCCGACTGTTCTTCCCCTTGAGGAGTCTCCCCTCCCACAGGATCCTCTTCTTTATTATCCCTATCAAAAGGCACATCATGAAGTGTTACTGTATAGGCATATGGGGATACTGATACTTCAAGTCGCATGTTGTTTGCGATATTGAAGTACTTGCGCCTCTGTTCATCCACACTGCATTCTATAAGTCCTGCCTGCTCAAGCAGGCCTAGATGACTTATTATGGCTTTTGGCCCTACTCCTAACCTGCTAGAGATCTCACTGACATAGCAGGGACGATTTGCAAGAAGTTGAATAATCTTCCTTCGGTTTTCATTCCCCAGAATGTCAAGTAATTTTGTCGGGTCCATTATTTTCCTCTGATAATAATCTAAATTTGTGAAATATTAAGGCAATAGTGCCAGACTTTTGAGATTGTATTATTTTGGTTATAAGTGTCTAGCCTTGAGTAAATTCGAACAGGAAAACCTGCCTGAAACTTTACCCGGAAGACTAGCTGGGAAGGAGAATGTATATGATAGTAACCAATAGTTATCATTAAATATATATAAATGTTTCCCTGGTTATTTGCGTAATTGTTTGTGCAGTTACTTGCTTTTTATAATAAACAAAAATAAGAAAGTCTAGATATGAGGTACTAACTAACAGCAAAATTGGATTGAAGTATATAAGAAGAAATGGCTAGAAGAAACGGCTGAACTAAGTGCAAGTTAACAAAATAATAGTTGTCATTCATGAGTATGGAGAACAAAATACTTATTGTTTTCATCAGTTCCTGACAAACTTTTTGTTGAACCTGAACTAGTGCTTAGATTCTGATGTTAATCCATAAAATAGATATATTGATTGTTCAATATATTATCTAATGTCTCGTATAAGCCGTCGCCCCAAACTATCATTTACTCAAAAAGATTTAGACTATTTTATCAAGCTTAGCCGCTCTAGAAATCAAGCTGCAAGTATTGTAGAAAGATCCAAGATATTACTTTTGAGCTATCAGGGGAAAAACGATACTGAAATATCTAGAGAGTTAAAAGTAGATTACAAAACTGTAAGAAAATGGATAAAAAGGGTTTTAGATTTAGGGG
>Ga0074193_1001735_pt1 | contig 24108 bp, 15 predicted proteins | sample EPASupsiteHSE605_FD_64523 | JGI IMG/M metagenome (GOLD analysis project Ga0074193, IMG submission 64523) | Bioremediated contaminated groundwater from EPA Superfund site, New Mexico - Sample HSE6-05 | ecosystem: Environmental > Aquatic > Deep subsurface > Groundwater > Contaminated ... | reverse complement strand
ATAGATACTCCACTCGATTCTCCAAAGAAACCTTGAAGCCAATCAAAATGATCATCATAATCAGCTCCACTACGAGCAGCTATTGGCACATATTATTCTGAGATATGAATTAGTTGATTGAAAAAAATAGCTCCTCCATGACCAGAACATATGCAGTAATAGAACATGAAGTAATTGACATTCATTGAAGTTAAACCCCCATAGATATAAATCACCCCACCACTTCCAATAAAATGGAGAAAATCTTGAGAACAAACAGTGAGAAATATTAGTATTCATTTGAGAGTACCGTGTCGGTACTCTTAAACGAAAGCCCCCTTATTGTGAAGGGGTCTCAATTTTTCTGATAAAACATTACAAAATTTTCGAAAAATGTTTTTCCCTTGATGCTCTGATTTGGTTTATAAGAGGATCTGTTTATTGAAAAATGATATAAATTTGGATTTTGGTGCATATGAAAGATCTTAAGGTAATAACATTCCCATTACATGTTGATAATTATTTGACAAGACCAAAAATATAGCAAATAAACCCACATGAATCACTATTTTTTTGTTTCAGAAAAATTGAGACCCCTTCACAATAAGGGGGCTTTCGTTTAAGAGTACCGAAATAATATTGTAAAACTGTCCATTTGTGGCCAATTGTGTTAACAAGTTCTAATATTTTATCATCCTCATCTTCTGTCCAAGGGGAATGATTTGGATTTGCAAATTGCTTAGAATAGTATTCTGGTACTTGATTATGGGAATTAGAAACAAAGGGCTGAATAGAATAACCTTTGGATTGATCCAATAGCTGAATTCTATTCTTAAAAGAGAGAACAAGACGATCAATAGAGAATTGATCAAATGAATCCCATATTTCTGTTACTTCTTTAATGAGATCATGGTGATTCTTTATATTTCTTTGTTTGAGCCTTTTTTTCATTGCTCCCCATAGTGTTTCGATTGGGTTTAGGTCACATGAATTTGGAGGCCATAATGGAAAAATATTAAAATGCTCTCTCAGAGAGAATAAAGTAGACTCTGTAACATGAGGGGGGGCTCCATCTTGGACTAGTTGCCAGTTATACTTGCCATAAATTTCATCAGCTTTTAAATAAAATCCACTATTAATTAAACTATTAGTATATGTTTCTGAGTTAACGAAAGAGTTAAATATTATTAAAGGACTTTTAAAACCAACACCAATGCATCCCCAAACCATAATAGAATCACTAAACTTTGTTTGTTCTTGAAAACTTGATTTATTATACACCCCCCTTTTCCTCCATGTATAATCCCTATCTCCATTTAAACAAAACCGAGATTCATCGGAAAACAGCAAATTATCAACAGATATCTGTTCTTTTGAAACATAATCTATTAAATCCAGACGTCTATCAACATGATCATTTGATAATTTTTGAATTTTAATTTTTGGCTTATACTTAAATCCCAGTTTTTTGCGGCATCTATTTACTGTGGCACGTGATATGCATATATTATCTTTTTTCAAAAGCTGACATACTGACTGATCGTCAATATTACCATCAAAAATGGTGATTATATTGATTTTTTCTAATATATTATCGTTTAGCACACTCGGTCGTCCAATTTTGTGATCAAGGGTTTCTTGATTATTAAATGCAGAAATAACATCATATATTCTTTGATACCCAACATGACATTCTGATTTTATCTTCCTAAGAGATGCTCCACTTCTATGCATCGAATATATTGCACTATCCATAACTATGATTTTACGGTTTTTGTAATGTTATGAAAACAGGTGCACTTTACTTTTGAGAATTAGTTTACATGAAATTGTTAGTTTATTGAATGATATATGCTATTTGTGAAAAAATAAATTTATAAACCAAACATAAAATTATTTACATAAGTTACAAATAACGTACAAATGCTCAGAGCTCGGATGACACTTTTTTGCTGGAGCATTGCTCGAGCTTTTGTAAATTTATGAGCTCCGAGCATGCTCGAGCATTTTTGCCCAAGCCTACTACTTAACAACAATTTTCTTCGGTGTTTTCCAGAAAATTTCATTTGAATTGATTTGAATTCAATTTTATCGTTGTAGTCATCTATCAAAGATGAGTTTTGAAGAGGTAGTTTTATTAATAGAGCAGTTTCGCTCAGGGGATGAGGTGCTAATGTCTGAAGCAGATCAATTACTGCAAAATATGAGGCAAAATGATATTGTTTTATTTATTCAATCTTTGGCATCTGTGGTTATTCATTTCGATTCTGTCTCAAATTCGGTTTTATTTGGGGCGATTACTCTTTTAATTCGACCATATATTATTGTAAGGAGTATTCAACTACGTAATGATCCTAGTTTAGCATACATGGTTCCTAGTGATCATATTAATGAAGAATTAGCCGAAGTTCTTTTTAGTTTACTTTCTCACGATGAAGACTGTATCCGACATATTTCTTCAGAAGTTCTTGCATTGGTTTCTCTTGTTTTATTAGGGATTGATAGCAATCATTCAGTATTGAATTCTTTGATTCATGAATCAACTAACTCTAGCAATGAAAAGAGAAATTATTCTTCAAGTTCATCTTTAAAGGCCATATTTTCCGAATTTGACTTTGATGTAAATCAGACTCTATATATTCTCACACATCTCACTCAAGCTTTGGGATCGAATTTGTGTATTAATTCTAAGAAAGGAATTATTAGTTGTGTTTCTTCTTTCATTCCCTCCATTGTAAGAATATATGAAGAAGATACTGATACAATAATTCTTCTTATTAATGAAGTTATAGAATTAACCAAAAATAGTTCTCTTAAATATGAATGCTATTCTTTCTGGAATTCAATGATATCCATATGGTATACTTGGGTTGTCCATTGTCCCGTGTTATTTAACCTGGCTGTAAATGATTTAGAAACATGCACAGATGATTCTATGACATTATTAATAATTAATTTCATTGATGACGTTGCCAAAGAAGAGTATAATCACGTAACAGATGATTATCCAAGCCTGATTAAGAATATAATTCCTCATGTAATACCATTATTATTAAGAAATATGTGTGTAATTAAGACAGATATATGCGATGATGAATCATCATGGGAGCCAAACAATGCTGCATTTTCTTGTCTTAATCAAATTGTAACTCTTATACCTCAAGATTCAATTCCATATCTTATTGAATTTTCTTTACCAAGGCTCAACCAGTCGTCAAACGAGGAAAGAGAAGCAGCTTTGGGTTGCATGTATATAATTCTGAATAATTCATCAGATATTGATAAAGAGGAACTCATCATTGAGTCTTTGAATGCAGCAACCACTGCTATTCAAACAGAAATCCCAAGGTTGATTTCTAAAGGTTTAAATTTATTATGGGCGTTGGCAACAAATTTCCCCTCACTTAGTGGCTATAATACCATTATAGAGTCATTATTTTGTTTGATAAAATCAGATGAAACGACAATTGCTAAAAATACATCTGATTTGATTATATCAATAGTGAAAACAGACGAATTCGAAGATTTTGAGGGGCTTTTCGGTGCTCTATTATTGGGATCTTCACCAGTAGAGCTAGAAACCGCTGTACAGATTCTGGAAATTCATCATCCTGAAGTGTTTGTGCTTCAGTATTTCCCAAGATTTATAGCAATGATAGATATTTTTTCCGAAACAAATTCCGAAAATCAATTAATATGGGCAATCTCTCTTGTTAGATTGGGAGTTGACTATTTAGGAAACCAATCACATCCTTATCTTATGCATCTTTTCAACTCATTATGTGAAATTTATGAGCAACATAGAATTCCAGAAGCCTTATTGGCACTCTCATCAATTTGTTTTTGCTCAAGATCCAGAAATTCTCCTTTTCCACAAACAGTACTAAGATTGATTATTAACCAAGTGAATAATTTTGAAAATCCAATTCTCAACAAAATTGCAATCTCTTCTATTACATTGTATTTGTCAAAGTGTGGAATAAATGCATTTTTGCACCAATTATCTGATAGTCTGTTTCTTGTGCTATCATCCGTCGAAGCCCCTTTAGTATCAAAGAGCGAGGCATTTGAAGCCATCAATTCTCTCTTTGTATCATTTCCACATGATATGGCTGGATACTATGATAGGTTTTATCCTCTTGTTCAATCAGCAATAGAAATGTTGTTCAATATGCCATATGAGGATGATGTTGAAAAGCTCGGGCTTTGCTCATCACTCTCCGAATCCATCGTTATCTTTTTCTTGTTGTCAGATGAATTTATTGAACTATTACAGCTTTCAGCAAAAGCAATCTCATTCGCAGCAGAGTCTCCTGTGATGAATGAGAAATGTGTAACAGAAATCTTAACATTAATCAAAAAGCTTATTTCTATCGATATGGAATTCGTTCAAAACATGTTCAAGGATAACGAGCCACTAATTTATCTAATACAAGAAGCCTCAGAGTCATCTTCAGAGATTATTGCCTCAGAAGGACAGGAAATCCTTAAAGCAATTGGCAATAAAGAATAGAGTATTTTATTTAATCGTACGACGATAAAAAATCGGTATGAGTGAGAGAATCAAATACAGCACTGCATCTGAGTTGTTGCGAGAAGATACATTTGAGGCAGAGAGGCTAATGGAGCTTCATACTTTTTATGATTACAAAGAGAGACAAATTTCACGACTAAAACAGGAAGAAAAAGAGTTAATACAAATTATTAACGATCAGAAGGACATTATTTCTGTTTTGGGTGCTTCATCTGGGGTTTCATCCGAATCTATTACTGATGTTGTTGTTCCTTCTGAATACTCTAACTTTGATAATGAAGCATTACGATCCTCAAGTGCAAATGGAAGCAGGGCAGATATTTATTCCAAAGCAAATATTTTTGCATCCGGGTCATCTTCAAATATATTTGCTGAAATGGATTTAATACTTTCTAGTAATCCTGTTCGAGATGGTTCCTCTATTAATGTTCAAAACAAGCAATCTCATTCATTCTCACAATCACGGCAAAACTACTATACAGCTTCCAACATCGATACCATTCTCACAGAGCTTGAAACAACTAATGACTATGTCGCATTTTTCGAACGGCATCCACTCTCTTTATTGCACTACTGTGGATTCTTTGAAGCCACATTTCCGCTTCAAAGACTTTTAAATTCTATCGAAAGTTGGTCCATTCAGAAGAGACAGGCGTTTTTTTCTTCTTTTTTTGATGATATTCGAAATACATCTAGTTTTCTTAAGCTCTCCACGTCATTATTTAGTGTTCCAACAGTATATCAATTAACCAGCCTTTGTGAATTCGAAGTAGCTCAGTTTTTTCAATGCAAAAGATCATGCTTTTTAAAATATGAAACAAAAACAGAAGAGCTTGTATTTATGAAAGAGAAGATTAAACTTAGGTTTCCAATTAAGCAAGGGATTTTTCAACGAGCTTTGTTATCTCAGAGTCCTATTGAGGCTTCTATTACTGATCCTGATATTACCCAAGGAGATAAAACGATAATGCAACAGAACAAAAGCGTTTTTATTATTCCAGTTCTCTCAGTTCGTTCTCAATTCCAAGTTGATGGTTTGCTCTTATTTTTCGACAAGACTAATGGTATTTTGTCATGTGATTATCTCACATCATCTGCTCTTGCTCGGGGCATTGCACAAATGCTTCCAATAATTGAAAATTTGGAGTATGAAAAGAAACGGAAAATGGCATTTGAGAGTGCAGTAGACAATTTTGTTGCCTTATGTACCTCATCAGATTTATCTGGAATTATATCTCACATTTCTATTGCATTTACATCATATTTTAATTGTGAGGCTGTGAGACTTTTTAAAGTTACCAGAAAACATCAAATTTACCAGGAGCTGACAAAATATGAAACTCTTGATACCAAATATCCCCTTAGTAGTGGGATTATAGGGTATTGTTTGTCATCATGCAAATCTGTTAATCTTACAAAACCTCAATTCTCAGATAATTATATGTCTGAAGTTGATTGTTACGATGAGAATTCATTTTCTTCGTCTTTGCTTGTATGTCCATTAAATAGTCTCAAAGGTGTTTCCAAATGGGCAGTTGCTTTGTACAACAAAAAGGAAAAACCATCATTTTCTGAACTTGATGAAGAAACTCTAGTGTTAATTTGCAACAAAATATTACCAGTTTTACGAAATGCATGGAGAAACAAAAAACTTAAGATGACAATTAAACGATCCAAGAAACAAGTGAATCATGCAGAAGCTCTGACTGATGTCATTGCTTCTCTCAAGTCTCCAACAGATATTAGCTCTATGCTAGTAAGAATGACTAGGTTTTTTATTGAGAATACAAGTTTTTCTTCTGTAGCCCTCTATCGGATAGATAGATTTCGAAAGGAACTTTATTCATTAGAATCTGATACTATTGATGTTATCCCTCTAAGCTCAGCGAATCCAATTGCTGAATGTGCCAGGACTGGAAGAATAATTGATAATATTCGGCCTTTAGATAACTCTAGAGTTCTCTTTTGGGTGGTCAGGGATTCATCTCACTCTGTAGTTGGTGTTGTTAAATTAAGTGGAGCTGAAACAGACCCCGCAAAGAGAGGAGGATCAGAAACCTTATTAAGCGTTTCTCAGCATCAACAATCAAGCTTATCTTTGCTCAATACCTTTAGATCTTCTTTATCAAGTTCCAAATTATTATCTTTTACAGGTGTAGAAACAGGAAGAAAACAGGCGGAAGAGAATGTTGATAATGAATCTCTCCACAAAATGATCAGACTTTGGCAAAGGATTGCAGGGAGTGTTCTTGAAGGGGCAGCAAAAGATATTTTTTATACCAAAAAGAAACTTTTAATTGATTATATGAATGCTGCTTTATATGAAAACCAATTTGATTGTTCTTTTAAAGTTTGGCAAGAAGTGCAATACCTTGTTGACTCTTTTGAGTCATTGGATGATAGTATGGTAAAAATAGAATCACCTGATATCAAAGACCTTGTATATGCAAATACCACTGAACTGAGTGAAAAAACAGTTAACTTAATCAAGACTCTTCAATCACTTAATTCCATTGATCAATCATCATTCTCGTCCAAGCCTTTTCGGGATTTATCATTTGATAGTTTGCCTGTTTATGAAGACGACGGACCAACATGTTCGTTTCTATCAACCCTTGCCATTGATCTTGTTACAATGGAAGAAGGCGTTATTATACAGAGTATAATTTCTGCACTCAAAGATTTATCCGTATTGCAATTCTTCAGAATATCCGAACCTCAAATGTTTTCTTTTTTGATTGAGTTGAGGTCTATTCACCCTCAAAAACCATTTCATTCTTGGAGATTGGCTGTGGATCATTTTCAATTTGCTTCTTTTTTGCTTTTATCAACATCTTTTTCCAAAGAGTTGAATGAAGTTGAGATGATTTCCATATTACTATACTTATTAGCATTGTATTCTGATCCTTGCCAAATGATTGAGCATACCAATTCTGAAAAAGTTTCTTTTGCATTAGAAACTAGTGGATTGTTTTCAACAATCTCATCATTTTTCACTGCTTGCGCATGGTCTGACATGATATTATTCGAAAAACTTCATAGCGAAGAAAAAATGGGGATATGGAATCTCATTGATGAACTTGATATTTCTGGTCAAAATGATGGTTTTTATACTGCTTCTGCAGCAATTATGTTGTGTTCGATAGCTCGGCAAAGTATGATTATGAGAGAATCTGATGTAGCCAAAAAGTGGATTCTGAATCGACTTCTCCAAGAAAAACCTGAAATTGACAATGAAAGTATGATTTATCAACTTCAATTCGAAAAAGATACACAAGTGATACCACTATTAACATCAGCATCTGAGCACTACCCTGGAATATCTTCATTACTCGAAAGGGCGATTGAAAACTATGATACTGTAATACAGTACCTGGAAAAACAAATCAATTAAATTGTTTTTTTATTGAAACTATTGTTTTATTCTTCTCTAACATTAATTGGAACAAAGATCATCGATACTTCAGTTGTTGGTAATATTATCAAGAAGGGTTCCAATAATATTGCTTTGAGAAAGAGGTTCCCTTATTTGGCTTAGATTCTCTAATGATTTACGATAAATGCTTTTTATTACAGGCTCCATTTGCATAAGAACTGGATGGACTATTGTTGAAAAAACAATGTCAAGGAGTGAAGCGCTATTTTGGAGTATAATCAGACTTATTAAACTAATAACATCCCACTTCGATTTTTTATGACTTTTAGAATGAAAAATTGAACCAATTGCAAGCATAGGAGAAGCAATTATCCAATATTTTAACCAAAATATTTCGTTTATAACATCTTTATGCTTAAATGCTAAAGAAGTCATAAATCCTGGAACAATAAAAGAGAAAATTGAGCTCATAAAGTTAAATAAAGGAGAGGATATAATGGAACAGAGAATTCCTTTTCTCACCATATTTAATCTAAACGTACAATAAAAAATGTGGTTTTTTTGACATTTATTGTTTGGGATTTGATCGCCTTTTACGCACCTCTTGATCATATTCCAAAGAAAGAGCCGTGATTTCAGTTGCGTTCACACCCTTGGTTTTTGCAAGGTTGATGAATTCTTCTTTATTATGCTTCTTTTTGAGTTCGAGATACATTAACAGCATTGTTTCTTTGGGTGAGAATATGATTCTCAGAGATATTCTGATTGAATTTAGGGTTTCTTTTATAAATTTTTCCTGTATTGATCCAGAAGAAACACCAAATCTATCAAGCAATTTCTTTTCGATTGAATCTGTTCCAATTGCTAATGCATCAAATGCATTTTGAGATATAGGCTTTCCAGCAAACATATTTGAACTGTATTTACTGGAAAAGGTATTTATGAAAAGAGTTCTAAAGGTGGAAAAATTCTCATCGCATATCCATTTTCTGACCCAATCGAGGCTCTTCTCAATCCCAGAGCAAACATTAAATGCAAATTTTGAGTATTCATCTGGGCCAGATTGTGGGGTGATAATTTCGAAACATGGAAGCAAATAATCAAATACAATACCATCAGCAAGATCTTTGAGTTGTGTTCGCAACATATCACTTAATTGGTCTTTGATATCATCAATTCGCACAAGAGGCTTTTGATCCTCTGCAACACTTTGAGATATTCTGATTGCAAGGCCATCAACAATAGAAAAGAAATAGTGAGTTGTGTTTGCTATTGAACAAAAAACCATCAAATTAGGTTCTATCTTAAGATTTGGAGGTTTCATCGAGTATATTTCATTGATATACTGGAGCAAAGATTCTTTCAATACAAAAAATAACTCAAATATTGCTGATCCAACAGAAAAACCACTACATTTTTCTATTGAGCTTTTCATATTTTGAACCAACTCAATCCCTGTTCTAAGAAGCCTTGATTCCTTATCTATGCATGATGTTTTACGCATTTGAGACTTGGATTCGTTGATAAACCTGCTGATCTGTGATCTCTCACCTTCAATATATAATTCTACATAATTGGCAAAAGCTGTTCCAATTATTCCTATAAACTCATTTGCAGGTTTCCATTCAACTTCGGCCTTTTCATTTTGCACTTTCACTCCGAATGATTCAGATAATACTTTTTCAAAAACAGCTGTTTGCTCAAACCCAAAAGTAAAATCTTGAAGACTTGGCTTTTGTTTGGCCAAAATCTCTTTTATATGCTGCTTTGTTTCAATACAAAAGTACTTCGTGATATGATATTGCATTCTCCAATATGGAGGGAAAACTGAAGCAAAATCAATCCTAAACATATCTATTGCTTGTTTAAGCCAATTATATCTTCTATCAGTTTCATTAAGGGGTGTCTTGGCAAATAATATATGATAGGGATCAATTGTTTTGATACAAAACCACTCAATTATCTCACTTCGGTAATTTCCACCAAAAGCATCAACGAGAAGACAAGCAGGAGCAATAGATGGATCAACTGTTTTAGAGAAGAGTTTCTTTTCAAAATCAGCGGATATTGCACAACGGAGTTGTCTTTTCACTATTTCAACTCTTTTCCTTATATCGCTTAGTATTTCATTGTTATCAAAGGTGTTGAAATACTCAAGGAGTGAATCAAGTGCAGAAAGCCTATCAGCACACTCAGAATAATTCAACTGTGATGCCATCAGTTCAAGATCTGCAATAGCTTGTGATGCCATTTGAAGCCGCTTCAGACACTTAATGGAATCAGTCAGATTCTTTTTGGCTCCGTCAAACGATTTAATCGAACCACATACATCAGCAACAACCTTTTCTGTATCTTTGGATTGAGTGTCAAGAACAGTAATTCTTGAATCAACTTCTTCGATTGTATTGAGCGCATTTTCCAATATTTTATTCGAGTTTCGTCCTAGATTGGAGTAAAATCTAATTGATTTGCTTATTTCATGATCAATATCCTCGGTTTTTCGCTCAACTTCATTTATAATATCACCCAAAAACTCTAATGAGGCTTCGCTCGGAAATAAAGCATTAAGAAATGAGATAGTTTCAAAATCATCTGATAATAAACTATCTTGATAATCATTTAGGGATATTCCATTCATTCTGCAAAAAAAAACTGGCCTAAAAAACAAAAAAATCCTTCTTTATTAGAAAGCATTAATAAATAGGGCATGGAATCCCATAGATGCAAATATTATCTCAATTGTCTTTGTTTTTTGTATGGAACATTTATTGTGCCACTTATCATCATATGATCTAAAAGGGGAATACATAATGGTAGTATTAATTGTGCAGTCGTATGTACTCATTGCAGTATTTGACAATGTTGGATCATGATAAGGGTAATCAGCATGACAGTATTGTGTTGAGAAAAACATATATGTATCGGAAAACTCATTTGTTATAAAATTTGTTCCTTTGAAACTGAGAGACCCAAGATTGATGAGAGGAAAGAAATAACAACCAGAAAAATCTGTTTGGGAAATATATGAATAAACTAAAGAAGCTCCTTTGTTTTCAAAGAATATACAACATTCAACTAATATTCTACAATATTGGTTGAAGTGTAAAACTCCATTCATTGGTGCAGTGTTATGGGCAAAGTTAGTATATGAAATATTCCCTTCGGCTTTTTCTATGAAGATACACTCATAATGTGAACTATTACAGTGTGATATTGTACTATAAATACATAAAATGCTTAATGAATAATAGCACTCAAAAGACGAACCATCTCGCATTGTTCATGGAACTATTCATGTTTTTGATCGTGTGCTTTCCTTTTTCAAGCGAAAGAGATGCTTCATTGTCATTATTATATGAGGAATTGGTAATTGATATAAAATAGTTGAATGCTCCTTCATTAGTGACTATATAACAAAAATGGCCATAGTTCAAAGCATAGCATGATGATCCACATACAAATCTCAAATCACTTGAAATTGAATCATAGCGTATGGCACCCCCATCTGAACCCATACAACACATAAATATTGTGTAAGATATGACCATCGGGAGATTTGGTTGCATAATGCAAACAACCCCTCCTTCTAAATAACCATTTTCAAATCGAACAAAAAAACAACTTGTGATATTGACTTCTTGATTGATGTATGATTGCCCAACTGTTACATTCTGTTTTAAACACTCTCCAGATTGGATTTGAAAACCTTTGATATATCGATTGCTCAAAGAAAAATATAATTCTCCCCTTATCAATACACAACATAAAAACAATCCTGCAGCCGTAATTAATTGTTGAACCCATAAACAATTCAGATATCCTTTATTTCGATCAATATGAAATGCTATATGTGATTCACAACGCCCATCCATTAACACTGATTTGTTTGTTTGAAGAAATTTGAAAAAAAAACATGCATTTCTGATAATATTTGTAATGTGGTTACAGTTGAAACACAATTTGTTTAATAGAAAAATGTGACAGAATATCCCTCTCCTATTTCACAGTTGTCATTTCATTTATGTTAATTTTGGGTCAATCTAAAAGGATCACTACGCCTAAGTTTATGAAGAATATCAAAAACACTGAAGAAAACACAAAAGATGCTTGATCATAAGCAGGGTAGATTGCATAAGTGAATAGTGAAATGGTTAGTATCATGAGAATGATAGAAATCACAAGGTGAACCTTATTGTAAAGCCATAATAGTTGGAAATCTCTAGCTCTCTTTGACTTTTTAACGAGATAAATTGATGATCCAACAAAAGATATAAAAGAAATCCAAGACATACGAAATGAAAGGCTGTCAAAAACACTTGATGCTTTACATCTCTCCCAAAATCTAGATGCAACACATATAAACGCCAAAAGCCCAGTAGTTGCAATCATCCATACTAAATTACGGGCTTTTCGCGTATTTTTCTGGAGATTTGTTGTCCTGGGACCGTTTAAACGAGTATAATAATCCATTTATACACTGTCACATTTTATTGCATGTAGAAAGGCCGAATGTCTTCAGATGAGAATGATACACCACAAACAGGACACTTCTTTCCTGCTTTTTCGGCGCATTGCCTACATATAGGATGCAGGCATTTGGCTAGGATTACATCTCTGCGCTGTTGTTTACAAATTGGACAGAGTACATATGTTTGATACTTCTGAATCTTCTTTTCTTGCATCATGGATCTGGAATCTACTGATGTTTTCTGAAGAACTTCGAGTTCTTGTATTATAGAAAACAGTTCTTCGCTCACATCAGAGAATTCTATTTCTAATTGTTCTTCTTGTTGATCCAAACTATTGCGTTCCTGTGTTAGTTCATCAATTCTCTTTTGCATATCGTCTATTTCATAACAATAACCATTAACACTGTCTTCTCTTTCTATTAGAGGAGAAATTAATGATTGAAGTTCATTTGTTTGCTTATCTATTTCATCAAATGAACTCTTAATTGATTCAAGTTCAGAAACCCATGTATTGGCTTCACTCAATTTAATCAAATCATTAAACTCTTGCAAAAGCTTTTCAAATTTGTTAAGCTGCTCTATTTCTCTATTGCATAATCGAACCTGCTCTTCGCACTTGTGTATGTCAAATATGATCTTGTAGAGAGCTGATTCCACATATGCAGCGGATTTAATAGCATTATTGTTTGTTGCACTAAGTTGCATGATTTCCCCTCTAATATTCCTTATTTGATTAAGCAAATCCTTTTCAGCCATAAACTCAGATAGTTTGTCTCCTGAAGAGTGGCTAATCATATCAACTAACTTCAAATCTAACGAATTATTCAACTCTTCATTTTTCTTATACAACTCAGGTATACTCTCATCAGTTGATCCATTTAATATCGCAAAGAAATGCTCTAAGTCATGCTTTAAATCAGCAACTTCACCTTGTCTTCTAGATAAACTCATTCGCATCTGAGAAGAATGGTTTTGTAAATCGTTCTTAATTTTCTCTCCCCTTTCCCTCAATTGCTTTATTGTAACTTCACATTTAGAAATTGCTTGTCGACATGATGGTATAAGTTTTGTATTATATACCTGTATGTTTTCTAGAGTTTGAGATAGAAATCTATAATTACTCCTAGCTGATTTCATAAATGGAGATGATAAAAGCGATTCTAAGCCCACCATTTTGTAATCAATAAGGTGCGGTTTCACTATATCTTGTTTAATTAATTGGATCTTTTTTTGTAATTCGAAAATTGAGTTGCTCCTGTTGGAAATCGAACAAATTAATGAACGCAACAAAGCTGTATCAGAGTTTGATTCAGATGTTACTGTAAGTGCCTTTTTCATCCAGTTAATAAATTCGGCGTTAATCTTTTGTGTCTCAATTTGATTATTAACGGAATCCATTCGAGAAACAACTCTAGGAGGATACATAAAGCTCTGCCTTGGTATCTCGGCTTCAATAAGAGACTTTTGATCATTAATGAATGAAAGTATCTCGCCGTATCTTTTTCCGGAATCTATTCTTTTTTCTTTACATCGCTGAACCTGAGATATAGACTTTTGGATCATTTCAAAGAGTTCAACGGAATATTTTTCCATAAGTGATGAATCCAATTTATTTCCGCTGGGAAATAGTCTCAACCTCATTTTTGTACAGTTTTCAACGAAAGAAATCACATCAGAAACCTGTGCCTCGCCATAATACAGAGATGCGAGTAAACCGTCAAATCCAACAGTCTCTATCTTAGCCAGAGAATTCATGACTTCTTTGCACATTCTTTCATCTCTTTTCTTATTCGTCTCAAGCTGAAACTGAAGAATTTCAAGTTCATTATAAATTTTTTTGATTTCGCTGGTATTTTCTGGATTTGGCATCTCTATCGGAATTATTTCGTTCGATTTAATATTAATAGGAGCCAAAACACTCTCGGGGGGCTGGATTCGTAAGTCAACACTCATCAACTATAATAGCAAAAACGGTTTACTAATAAAAAGAAGCAAATGAAATACAAGAGCAATGGATTCTTCTTCATACATCATCTACCTTAACCATTGTATGCCTGAAAGCTCCTGCCTCATCCATTTTCACCACGTACTTATACAATGGATCTGGAGCCGTGTTTTTCCCTTCGTCTTCATCGGGTACTTCTAGAAATTCTATTCCGTTTTCGATAAAGAAGGGATCATTTTGATCAACTGGATAACATGAAAATTTGTTGTGTAAACCGCTAACATACATGAATGGATGGGCAATTATCTTCCCATTCTTCTCCTTCATTTCACGAATAAGTTCTTGTATCTCCCTGGATGAATCAGACATTGCAAAAAATAATCGTTTATTTTACATTTCCAGGTAATTTTTGATCCAAGTCAGGAATCCTTCTATATCTGAGTCTGTCGATGACCATCCCAGTGATGCCCTAACAGCGCCCAAAGGGATTCCATCTATAACATCAAGGCTATCACCACAGGTTTCTTTTTTATCAAAGTACTCTTTGACTCGGTTTTCATTCAATTTTGAGGATGTAAAACAGGCACCAGGGTTGCAATGGCACCCGCCCCTCAAATGTATTCTATGCTTTGAAGCATCAGAAACAACTTTAGAATATCCCAATATTGTACCTTCTTTTGAATACATATTAAAAGAAACAATGCCTCCTTGAATATCATTATTGTTTAACGCATGGTTACCATATATAGTAATATTAAACTTTGACAATCCATCAACAAGCTTTCTCGTCAATTTCCAAACATGATCATTAATGTTTTTGATTCCAAGAGAGGAAATAAACTCCAAACCTTTGGTGATTGCTAATGCATTATCTGGGGTAATACTATCATCCTCTAGCCTTTGTTGAATATCATTATGAAGTTGATTATCAGATGATTCATCATTTGAGTATGCGCCAGAATACATTGAATAGTAGGATTTGCGGAGTTTTTGAGCAAAATCATTTCGAATTATAAGTGCACCAACATTGGGAAATCCAATGATCTTGTAAAATGAAAGGCACACAGCATGGAATGGTGTATCTGAAAGATTAAGCTTATTAGTTGGTAAAAATGCAGCAGCATCAGCAAATAACGCATAGTTTCCGTTTTTTGCACTCTCTTCGTTTGTCAATTCTTTCATTTGCTTATATTGCATTTTGGTGCCCGCAAAATTGTCTTCAAGAGGGAATGCAATCAGATGTTTCATTTTTTCGTCCTCTTTATAAAGAGAACGAACAACATTTGTTACATTTTCATAACTATCAACGACATTGAAGGTGGCATTGTTACTTAAAGCATATTTTCTAATTCCTAATACACTATTATGATTATATTTCGTGTATATATACTTACTTGAGGAAGACCATGGAAAGAATTCTCCAACAAGCTTCAGAGCATGTGTGGCGCTTGCTAAAAATATTACTGAGTACTCTGATGAATTAGTATGAAGAAAGTTGAGAACAGAATTCCTTGCATCCTTAATATAGTTTCCTGCCGTTTTTTTGGTGGAATTAGGGATTTTATTAACAAATGGAAGGGTATCATAAAACTCATTCCTTAATAAAGATAAAATTTGTGGATTGTACATACTTGCTCCGGTATAATCCAGATATATCTCATCTTTCATCTGTTTCATATTTCTATTCCTAAAATATTCGATCTTTTTTGGATAATTCTTGTTTGATATTATATCAGTTCTATTCCAAGGCAATGATTTTTCAGAAATAGAATAATAATAAATCATTGATGATGATAATATGGACCCTATGATAAATATCGCATAACGAATCCAGGAAAATCGCTTATAAAACTGATGGTTCTGCCTCATAAAAAATGAATCAACAAGGTCATTTACTCAGATTGGTTATAATACAATTAGCATATTGGTGATAGTTAGGATGTGATTTAAGCTGAGAAAAGTACTCAAGAAGTCCCATATTTTTCATAATATTTGTGCATTCTGAATGAAAACTCAAAGACGCAATTGAAGATAATACGGATACTGTAATCTCTTGATTATGATAAAGCAATTCCATTAGTATTTTTATGAGATGAGGATAGTCGGATGAATAACCCGCTCTTGCTAATAAGTCTATTAGCGTTATTGCACTGTTAAGAATATTAATATTTCTAAGATTGGGAAATGATGAAACAAGATATCTAAAAAAACCTGCATTGGTGAGATCTGTGATAAATTTAGCGTTAATTTGTGATTTTCCAATGATTATACCCAAGGATCCAATAATATATGGATCCATACTAGAGCAAAGCAATGTAATCAAATATGGAAAACTCTCATTTTGAACAATGGCTTCTTTTGCTTCAGGAATAGAAAAAAGTAATACTAAAAGCCGGAAATTATCCATAACTGTTGGAATTGGAGCTTTCATCCATGTACTTGATTCGGCCAATAACTTAGCTCCATCAACAGATACCTGACTAAAAATTAATGGTAAAATGTTAGACTGTGGATGTTGTCTAGATAATGATAAAACAATTTCGCATGTTATCTTACTAACTGGAATTTGGTTATACATTTTAAACAACAATGAATGAAGAGGCAAATGCATTGCTTGGACGCTGGATAACTGTAAGATGTATTCGAAATTTAGAGAATATTGAGGATCCCATATATGACCTAATGCAGAATATGCCGCATAACAGCTTTCAATCCGTTGGGATTGTGAGAAGGCAGATAAAAGCCCTCTAATGTTTTCCATTCTATGTGATGCATATTGAGGATACTTGGAAATTATATATAACAGTATCGAAACATAATACCTTCCTGAAGGTATTCCTAAAAACCTGGATCCATTTGATATTAAAATATCAAAAAATGCAGCACCTTTCTCAAGCTCTGGATTCTTTTTTATATAGTGTGCCAATGCACACATCATATCATCTGGTTCAACAGAAAAGAAATAATTAACCCACTGAACAAAGGATTCGTTAACTAAGTATGGAGTATAAATAAAAACTTCAGCATATAAACTAATATCTAGACCAATAAACTGTCTATTTCCAACAGGGAGTTTAAAGAAAAATCCCTGAGTCAAACAGTACTCAATAAACTTGTGATTCTCTCTTAATCCAGTATAAAAAGCACGCAAAACAGCAAGAATTGCAGGTACATTTTGGTTAGAAGACAGAATTAAAAGAGAATTGTTGTAAAACCCTTCAACTAAATCAGGAGACAAACACTGAGAAATTTCGGATAAAAACGAGAAAAACTTCGGATGGTTTGAATCAGATAATATAGAAATATTATTTTTCAGCTCTTCTATGTAATTTGTTTTAACATTTTCTTTGTCAGATGATAAATTCCCTGTGCTCATTGATGATTTAAGTGGTGGTTTTTGTGACAATACTTGGGTTTTCTCTCCAGATGACTTATAAATTGATTCTTCTTCATTTTTCTCGGATTTATTTGGTGTTTTGAGCTTTTGGACCACATTTTTAATGTTGACCAGAATTTCAGGAGGAGGTAGTTGTTTCTTTTCATATTCAATTATTTTAATGCCCATATCAATCATTTTTTTCTTATCAAATTTATCAAAACCAATTCTTCCTCCAGCAAATTCTTCATAAAGCACCCTGAAATTTGGTCTCTTTGATGGATTTTGATCCCAACACCTAATAATAACACTTTGAAGAATGGGGCCGCTTTTATAAAATTTGGGCCTTTCAATGCCTCCTTCGAGAACAGATTCCATTCGATCTTTTGTAATATCATCATATGCATGTCTGCCTTCCGCCATCTCATACAAAAGCATTCCAAAAGCATATACATCAACTTTTGTTCCATAATCTCTTGTAGAAAAAAGCTCTGGGGCCATATAAATAAGTGTTCCAGTTTTCCTTGACATAGTACCATCACTGACACATTCTCTGGCAATACCAAAATCACATAATATTGGAAGCTTCTTTTCATTTAGCAAAATATTTGCTGGTTTTATATCTCTATGAACAATCCCATTCTCTTGAATCTTCATGCAAGCATGAGCTAAACACATTGAAATAAGTGTCATATGTGTGGGAGAAAGTGTACCATAATGTGGAGTTCCTTCAAAAACATAATTTAATAAACATCCACCTGTTTGAAAAGCAGTAATAATGCAATATGGTGGTTCAATTGTGAATCCAACCAATTCAACAATAAACCTATCCCTGCATACAGCATTAGTATATATTTCTCTAATAAACACTTTTTCATTTTTGCCATTTAAATCAGTTGCATATAGCTGCTTAACAGCGCATTCTTTCTGGGTTTTATTATCATGCGCATGCCAGACTTCTCCAAAAGATCCCTTACCTATTATTTTGTCACAGTAGAAATCAGAAAAATCTCTAACATAATTTGGGCATTTTTCAACAAGTTCTATTATGTTTTTTGGTATCTCCATTTGAAAATACTTTTGCTGATAAAATCTAGAAAATGATCTTGGCCGAAGAATCCACATGTTAATGCTGATATATTTCAATAAATCAACAAAGCAATGAAGTTAATCATTCATAAACTATGAGAGAACACTGATTGCAAAATGGGCTTAAAGATAATATATGAAAAATATAATAATGAATATTAATATTTCTCATGTATTCTACCTCCAATGAATAGAATGGGATTGTTGTACCTGGACTTTATTTTAATAAACATCTCAAATATTTCCAATGTCACTTTTCATTTTTGAATGAGCCGATTGAAAGAAAGGAGTATTTCGGGTGCACTTGACATCTCAGAAATTGACACATATACAGCTAATCGGAAATGGCTTATGGGTAGTAAAGGCTGCCCCTTTTTTATTGAAAAGAGTATGAAGCTTCCCAAGAATTTTTCGCATTATATTCAATCAGGTATTTACTCGGTTACTGTTACAGATAAACTTCATTTAGTTCATTTCACAGCCAGTCTTGAAGGGGGGATATATAAAGAGCATGATTTTCCAAGCAAGATTGATACTGTTATACCTGCTCCTGAGGATGGTTGGTTCTTGGTAACCCTTATGTCAGGCGAGCTTTTTCTTTTAGATCATGCAGGTCAGTTGAAACAGTTTCCTAAGTTAGCAAATCATTTAGCTAGTTCATCTTTCTTTTGGATTAGGGATGAGAGAATTCTCTATTTAATTGGAGGATCATTGTTCAGTCATGTAACATGCTTAAGTATAGCCAAATCAAAGATTACAGAAAGGGTTTTGTTTGTTGATGATTTGAAAGCTCCAATTTCTAGTATTTCTCAAGTAATGGATGGCAAAAAGCGTTATTTGCTTGTTGCAACATTTCTAAGTTTACTTATTTTGGAATGGCCAAGCTTTAACTCGGATCCTGTTCGGATTAATACCATTTTTCGATCAGGACAATCCAAAGTTTGCATTCCTTCATTTTTAGCTTCCAACAATAAAAAAGTTGCTTGGCTTACACATGATGAGCTTAGACTATATACAATTGAACAATTAGTTGATAGCTTTCCGGGTTCTATCGGTATATCGTTCAATGATCTGAAAAATACCATAATGGTTGAACCAATTATGTATTTGTCTCAAACAACTCCTCCGATTGCAATGATAGAAAACTATTTGATTCTTTCTGCTCCGTCTGTTTTACTATTTTTCTCTGTCGATGACCTTTCAATGCTATATCGCTTTCCTTTTATGGTATCTCCCATTTCATACTTTAATTTAAATCCAAATTCTAAAATTTTATCAATAATCACACCTCAGCATTTATATAAATGTGATGTTAGCAAAGAAAGTCCATATTTGGAACTTGATACTACTCAAAACCTCAAAGAAGAGTACCTTCAAACCCTCGAGTCATCAAAAATTGTTACCAAAAACCAACTTATGTATTCATTATTAGAAGATAAGAATTATAAGAAATCCATTACTTTGTTAACCAATGTAATGAAAAAGATTATTGGCAAAAATGATTCAAAAGAGAAAAATATTGATAAGGATGTTGAAAGGATATGTATACAATTTTTAATTTTTGAACTTGAAGTTATTTCCATTTGCGAAGGCGGAGATATCACTAATTTATCTCCAATAGAGAATATTCCTAACAACGATTGTTTTGATCTTCTTTCATCATTGGCATATATGCTCCGTTTGAGAGCTTTCTCACCAGTATCAAAGAAACTCTTTAGTAAGGAAGTACTTGACCAGTTCCAAGGTAACAAAACAACAATAATGTTATTATTGGAAAACGATTGTATTGTTGAAGCGATAGATCAGATTATCAAAGAATCCCCCCTCTCAGAGATGGTAAATTATGTCGTTTACAATTCTTTCGAGAAACTTGAACCATTGTTTTCACAAACATCCAATCCAAAAATATGTGATCTTTTATCGTCAATAATACCCCAAATATCTGGGAAAGTGCCAATCAAAGCACTATTAGATCTTATTCAATATGATTCAAAGCAGAAGAGACCATTTGATTTATTATTTTGGGCATTTGCACGGAATTCTCAAAAAGCACAGGTACTTTATATTACACAAGAGGGGTTTATTGATCCAAGATACTCAGCAAATAGTACCTTATCTAAAAGCGATCAGAATAAGAAAATAGATCCTTCAGACTTCTTTTTGGTTCTTTTATTTAATGAGCAACAAAAGAATGTTGTCTCAAAGGCATGCCAGGCTTACAAGCTTGGATATGTAAAATGCATTGAAAACGGAATAATAGATCCTAATAGTGAAGCTTTTAGGAGAGAACTATTGGTAGTTGAAAAGAATGGGACTGTTAGATTAGGTGTATACGAAATATATGATGAAGTACTTTGCGATATAATCAGAAATCCCAAGCATCAAATCCATTTTATGAATCACTATCATACATATGAACAATTAAAGTATTATGGGCTATATCATAGTGCTGCCGAAGTTGCTTTAGGAGTTCAGTTTTATTCTCAAGCAATCAAATCTGTTTCTTTAGTTCATGAGAGTATTCGAATGATCCTCATTAGGAGATATATTAGGGCATCGCCAAAGAATTTATGGAATTCATTCTGTACAGAGTATCACATAACTCATATTGAAGATGAAGAGAGATCTACAACAATGACTAAGGACAAACTTGCAACAAGGTTAAGCGAAATGAGAACAAGAATCAAGGAGCTTGAAAAAAGTGCAAAAGAGTCTGCACAATTTCTTCAAGAGTTGGATGAATGGGGTGGTGAAGGCAAATCTCCATCTGATAAATGCCCATGCTGCAGAAAATCATTGAGCGGAAGTACTGTAATTGCATTCCCATGCGGACATGCATTTCATAATCAATGTCTCCTTTCCAAAGTTAGTGATACTTTATCTCCTAATCTATACACTGAGCTGAAGGATTTATGCAAACAAACTAAACTTTCAGCTGAAAACGAAAGAAAAAAGGATCAGCTACTGACAGAAGATTGTCCCCTGTGTGGATTAGCGTCAATTAACTCTCTGAGAATCAACATTGTCCCTGCAGGATATCACAAATTCCCAAAAGAGTTTCAACCCTAGTAAACTTTCATAAACTTTGTAAACTCGACGATCATTTTTCATTCATATGACCATTAAAGAAACTTTGCTAAAGCCCTTTTCCAGATGGTTTAAAGCTCCATCTCTTGATACCCCATTTTCCACAATACCGATTCCTTCTCCCAAAATGTCAATGGTCATCGTTTTCACCTCATTTTTTATTATTGTTGGTGGATTCGTTTTTTGCACAGTGAGAAATATGCCAATGTTTGGAGCAGTTAGAGGTAATGATGGTAGACCTGTTTTATCATGGATTGATCTCGGAGGATTGAATTCTCAGTTTTTAGCAGAAGGGATAATTGCATCAATGACTTTCACATGTGCTGCTGCTTCACTAATCACAGCATATACATTTTTAGACAAGCAGAGAAAACCAACACAATTTGATAGTCTCTTGAGATCATTTGCAATGTCATCCCCTATATGGTGCCTATTGTCATATATGATATTTCATGCCAAGATATCTTCTTTCGTTCCAAAGTTCACAAGTCGCTAAAAACCGAGTTTATTTATTCTTCTACTATCTCTACTACTTCTTCTTCTTCAATGATGTATGTCTCCTCTTGTACTTCTTCTTCTTCAACAATAATCTCTTCATATATCTCCTCAACAGGTATATTTTTGACCGGCTCTTCGATCTCTATTTCTTCTTCAGGCTCAGATACGCTACTTAACACTTGAGGAGCTAAGTTCTCGATTTTTTCCGCAATAATCTCTGTTTGTTGTGGTTCTTCAATTTGTTCACCATCAATGAACTTTTGAAGAGCATTCTCCCTTTGAATCATTGATTGTTTGATGGTAGCCATCATTTCTGTCATTGGGCCAACAGACACAACCTCAACATCCTGAACCGAACCATCAATTACAACTCCTTGAGGAATTACATTATCATAACATTTGTTCATAACAAAACTTCCGGTAATTTGATTATAGAAAGGGGTCTGAGGGTTCAAATATAGTTTTCGTGAAATCCAGGATCTGTCGTACTTCCTTGTTAAATCTTTTGGCATTTCCTTTTTCATCGATTTCACGGAATTTATCAAATTATGTCTTTCGAGATAATCGTAAACGTATTCTGCAGCTAATTCGTGGGATCTCGACAAAGGATTAGTTGTTCTGATATTCTCATTAGGGGTGCTTCTTTTAAATAATAACTCAGATATTTTGGAAAAATATATCATTTGCATTAATTTCATGCTATTGTCTGTTTTGGTGGAACTCATTAACTGATATGTATCGTAAAACAAAAAAAAATGTTTATGTGTATATCGAACCTGAGTTATGAAAATGTTGCACTCTCCTGGTTAAGCAAAAAAATCTGCTTAATGTGAGGAGAATCATTGCTTTAATGTATGACAAATCACAAAGAAACAATAGTTGAAAAATCAGTATTGATCTTTGTTATATCATATATGATTGGTAAACAGCAGATCTTGATTAAAAACCAATAATAGTAAACATCCCATTATTTGGAAACACTTAATTTGGACAAGTAACTGATACCAAAAGAAGGATTTTGCTATTCAGAACATAATCTTGATCAAACTGAATGAAAGGGCTATAATTGCACAACAAAATCACAAAGAAAATGTTTACAATCCTTTAGATTGAACAATATATTGATTCGAAATAAGTTCTTCTACTTGATTCAATTAAAAAATACATACTAAAATTTCATCATCAAAATATCTTCTGTTACAAATACTTAATCAGCACTAGGATATGAATTCTTCGATCACACACATTCACCAAAACAGGATAACTGATATGTAACATAACCATGAAACATGATAACTGAGCCAACAAAACAATGAGACAAGAAACCATGAGACAAGAAACTGGATAACTGAGCTAACAAAACCATGAAACAAGAAACTGGATAACTGAGCTAACAAAACCATGAGACAAGAAAATGAATACCTGAACTAACAAAACCATGAGACAAGAAACTGGATAACTGAGCTAACAAAACCATGAGACAAGAAAATGAATACCTGAACTAACAAAACCATGAAACAAGAAAATGAATACCTGAACTAACAAAACCATGAAACAAGAAACTGGATAACGGTAACTAACAAAACCATGAGACAAGAAAATGAATACCTGAACTAACAAAACCATGAGACAAGAAAATGAATACCTGAACTAACAAAACCATGAGACAAGAAAATGAATACCTGAACTAACAAAACCATGAGACAAGAAACTGGATAACTGAGCTAACAAAACCATGAGACAAGAAAATGAATA
>Ga0074193_1001734_pt1 | contig 24128 bp, 22 predicted proteins | sample EPASupsiteHSE605_FD_64523 | JGI IMG/M metagenome (GOLD analysis project Ga0074193, IMG submission 64523) | Bioremediated contaminated groundwater from EPA Superfund site, New Mexico - Sample HSE6-05 | ecosystem: Environmental > Aquatic > Deep subsurface > Groundwater > Contaminated ... | reverse complement strand
CAGTATTGCACAATTGATAAAAAGAAATGCCAGAGGGTTTCGAAACATTCAATATTTTATTAATATGATCTATCTAAAAATAGGAAAGTTAGATTTCAAGCTACCCACATGAAGTAGCGAAGAGCCTTATTTCGAAAGCTCTTCGAGGCAGGTAACACCCGGAAAAAAGTGGATGAATCTGATTGTCAACAATCTCAAAGGCAAAAGAATCTCTCTTGAGAGGGCATTCAGGTATTTTTCAAGAGGACTCCCAGGCCTTGTTCTGGTAGCCATAGATGTGGCTTCCAACGGAGTGGCCATAGTTAGCGAGCACCTGGGATGGTACACCTGTCGTAACATATACTCCGATCCTGTTCATGGATCTCAAGCAGGGCTTTCACGATGTATTGGCAGGTATGGTTGCCCTGAAAAGCTCGGCTGTAAATTCGGCAGGAAATGAGGAGTAGAACTCCTATTTTCCTATTATCACAGACAAATTCAGTTGTTCGATATTTGTTCTATTTTCTGGCTCTTTTAGCCCTTCTGTGATTCAGCTCCGCCAGCTCCTCTCCATTTTCTCGTACAGGCCAATTAAATTATTCCGTGTGATCTTGAAATAGGGATGGTCGGGTCCGTATTCTTTTTCGATTATGTCGAGGGCTTTTTCGTAGAGATCGATTGCAGTTTCATATTCACCCATGCTTTCATGCAGGCCTGCAAGGTTGTTGAGAGTGGTGCCGACATCGGGATGAGTAGGACCAAGGGTTGTTTCGTAGATCTTGAGGGCGCGGGTGTAGAGGGGGAGGGCTTTTTTGTGCTGACCCAGGATTCTGTAAAGCTCGCCCAGGTTGTTTAAGGTCTTGGCAACTTCCGGATGGTCAGGGCCGAGGATACGTTCCCGGATTTTAAGGGCTCGCGTGTATAATTCCAGGGCTTTTTCATTGCGGCCTTTCTGAACGTAGACGCCTGCAAGGTTGTTCAGGGTTGTGGCAAATCCCGTATGTTCTGTTTTTCCGAGTTTTTCCATGATCTCGAGGGATCTGGTGTAGAGAATAAGCGCTTTTTCGTACCTTGTTGTCTGGAAATAAAGCAAGGCAAGGTTGTTCAGGGTCTGGGCTACCTGCGGGTGTTCGGATCCGTATATCTTTTCCTGAAGCTTTAAAGCCTGCCCATATCTATCCTCAGCGTCCTCAGTTTTTCCCATCTCGGAGAGCAAAACACCCAGGTTATTCAGGGTACCGGCTTTATATGCCATGATCCCGCGATTGTCAGGGTCCTGTTCCAGGAGCTTTTCAAGGAATTCGAGAGTCCTGGTAAAGAGTTCTTCAGCTTTTTCGGGTTTTTCCATTCCCTTATAAAAAAATGCCATCCTGTTCAGGGTTCTGATAGCTCCAAGATTTTCGGGGCTCAGAAATTTTTCCTGAATCTCCAGTGCCCGCGTATAAAATGAAAGGGCTTCTTCATGCCTGTCCATCAAATAGTAGAGAGTACCAAGCTCACTGAGCGTGTCTCCAGTTTCAGGCCGCTCAGCTCCAGGTAGCTTTTCACGAATCCTGAGCGCCCTGGTAAAAAGCATGAGTGACTCTTCATAATTTCCCATATAGCGGTAAATTCCTGCAACTCCATTCAGTGCAGCTGCAGTTTCCTGTTTTTCCGACCCGAGGTTCTTTTCTGCTATATCGAGCAGCTCTTCATACATAGGTAACAGCATTTTCCAGGATCCAGATCTGTAGAAAGGTTCCGCCTTGACTGTGAACCATTTTACCAGTTCTTCAGGCTCGAAAACCTCTTTTGCCTGCACAAAAGCTTCCTTTAAATCTATCTCGTCTTCAGGGGTGACAAGTTCGGGATCCAGACTTTTCAGTCTTTGTTCGTACCTCTCAAGCAGAGCTCCGTGATTTTCCTCCTTTTTATCTTCAATCTTAACAGAGATGTTTTCGGCAGAACTTTCTTCTTTTCCTGAACTTTCTTCTTTTCCTGAACTTTCTTCTTTTCCTGAACTTTCTTCTTTTCCTGAATCTTTGGAATTAATCATAATTCACCCCTCCTGAACGAAAAACAGGATAATGAAGATCCTTATCTGGAGATTTATCTGTAAATATTAAAGAGTGCCTCTATATTAAGTATCATTGCCTTCACAAAAAAGAGGATGTGGAAGTACAGATTCTTTTTAAAATAGATTAGGACTTACGCACTTGAGGTACAAAATCAAGTACAATAGACGCTGTGATCTAAATTTGGATTTTAGACAGTTAAAGGCTTAGTGCTATTGATTTCTCAGTTCAACCGCGTAAGTCCTATAGATATTATTTTTCAGTTTTTACTTCAGTTGAATACCCGCAATTTATAGCGTGATACTCGTCTCAATTTTGATTTTCGTTTCCTTTTACTTACAAAAAATTTTTTCATTTTTCCTGAGAATAATTTTTCTGTTTCAGCGACTGATATTTCTATCTGACAATATCAAAAATTGTATATCCATTGAGTACAAATTATTACCTAATTTCAAAAAGTTAATATGTTATATGCTTTTGGGGAAGTAATGAGGGTACTAAGGGTACTTTGTTGAGAGTTTTGTTGATTTCCCTGAACATAAGAAAATAGAAGGAACACTTTTGCAGGCAAAAACAGAAGCCTAAGGAGCAAACTGTATATGAAAGCACTCCATCAGTTTGAGCTGCGTACTGCCTACTCCTTACTGCTATCCTCTGACTTCCAAAAACCTGGGCCAGAAATAAAGGCTTTTGGAAAAGAAAAATTGTACATTTTGAGGGTTCCCTGGGATTTTCGTTTTACCAGACACGGCTGTTTTTCAGGGTCGCCAGGATATTTGTGAACTCGTTACTGAACTTGCACTTCCGAAAATCAGCAGAACCCAGAATGTTTTTCTTTATCTCCTGCAATCCGATAAGAAGACTTATATCATCGCTGTATTCAAATTCTTCTCCAGACGATGTGATATTCTCTGAAAGAATTTCAAGGAGTTTTGGATCAAGGTCGTTTGTAATGTAAGTGTCCAAGATCAGAATATCTGAAATTCTTTTATAAAAATCAATCAGATTCTGGTAACCGGGTATGGAGTAAGCTTTTGCCAGATCTTTTTGCCTGTTAAGATAAATCAGGTAGCGGAAGATTGTGCTTATAAGGGTTTCAGTAATTTGTTTTTTAGGGAATTCAATTGGAAACCTCTTCAGCATTTTTGGGCAAAGCTTGTTATTATTCTGCATCTTTTCACGGCTCAAGATCTCAGGAAAAGCTCTTGATATCGAGGAATTAAGTACAGCTGTTATATAATGGTAGATTGTGGGATCTCCGAGAACCACTCCTACTGCATCTGCAAACACATGGTGTCCGGTCGGATCATACGAGGCCTGCAGGTGAAGGTGGTTAGTAACGATGATTTTAGGCGTGTTTATATATTGCAGAAAGCTCTCGTTTTCCAGACGGTAGCAATCAGCAGAATCGAGTTCGCATCTCTCGGTTTCCGACTTGTGGTTGATCTCCATTAGCTGTTTATAAGCTACAGGATACTTCGTTTTTATCTCCTCTGGCTGATATATTCTGTATTCTTTCTTGATACCATAGCCGAGGATTTCATAGGGTAGCATAAACTGATACCGGGTTGAGCGGATGGTAAATTCATTCGAAAGAGAGCCATCCATATAAGGATACATAAGTTCCTTTTCTATGCTTACCTGTTCTATGCTTATATTACTTTGCGGGTTTCTACAGCCGTTGGATACATCTGTGCAATATTCTCTCGAAAGGCTCACTTTATGTAAGAAATCATTTTTTTGGGGTACGCCTTCAAAGACCTCTATTGAGACGTCTTCCAGCGTTCTAGATATTTTACTAAGCCTTTCTACAATGTCGTCCTTACTCCAGAACATATATTTCACTTCTTTTCAAATATATATAGAGAGTTCCAGGTAATAGCCACTCTGTCACTGGTTGCAATGTCAAAAAATTACAGCTGGGTCGCAGTGTCAAAAATTACAACTGGGGGATTTTAAGACATGTAACTTTTGACTTTTCAGAATCTCCGTATTAAACTTTGAATATAACTCTTAATATAATAATTTATCCATATTATAGGTTAACAATTGTAACCTCTTTTTTCAGATTCCAAAAGAAACAAGATCATATGACATAAAATTGGGCATTTCATGCCTTTAAAAGAGAGCTTTTTGAGAATTGAGGAAAAATTTCCAGGTTTACATATTAGATAAGGCTTTTAAAGCCATTCTTGCATTTTCCAGCATATTATGATCATTATTGAAATATATGTAGACTTTTTCAGGCCCAAATTCATTTATTTTCCGGGCAGTTTCTTCAATCTCTTTTTGTGAATAATCATAACTGTACCAGCCTTCTCTTCCGTGCATTCTCAAATAAACGATTTTTCCGGGAAAGACTCGGTCTCTGTAATCAGGAGAGTCTACAGACACAAGTGTCACTTTTTTCACAAGCTCTGCACATAGTTCGTCATCTCTCAGCAATTCCTTATTTCTAAGCTCGAGAGCAAATCTCTCGCCAAGCCCTATATCTTCCGCAAACCTGAGAGCCTTTGTAGTATCATCAAACTTTGGAGGCGTCTGGAAGAGATAAAAGTCAATGAGGTGGTCCATGGGTTCAAAAAGCTCCCGAAAATTATTCCAGGTATCAAGAGCACTTTCACTCAACTGACGCCAGTGGGTTATAGACCTGTGAACTTTTACGCTCCACCTGAGCCCTACCCCTTTAATTTTCCAGCTTTCGATCTGCTTAGGAGAAGGAAATCTGTAAAAACTGGCATTAAGTTCAACAGTGTTCAGGCCGGAATTCTGGACGAACCAATCAAGATTTTTTTTCTTATTCCACTCATAGTACCAGCCACTAGTACCTACAAATGCATCCATATAATCCCCTTCATATATAAGTTTGAAAATAGATCTATTTTTGGTCACTTGAGGGATATGGTCGGTTATATGCCGAAAAATATGAAGCCTTTCAGGAAATTATAATATTAACCTCATCAGGTAACATAAAACAGGTTCAAAACCCCATGGCAGGTGCAGGTAGTAGCAACGAAAAAAGCCCTTTCTTCTACTTTTTTAGCTCTATTTCCACTGTTACCTTCCTGAAGCTTTCTAACAAATTCCATGATTTCCAGCAGGTTTTGTTTTAACTCTATTCCCTTCAGTCCTCCTATACCCGGTTTCATCTGGCAACTCTCAAAGATCCAGCCTGGAAGCTCCCAGCAAGTTTCTTTGCATATTCAGTAATCGTTTCTGGCTTTTTCCGCCCAAAGGTCGGGCATCGGTCTCTTGGACCCGGGCAGCCGTCAGGACAGATTTCTCCCTCCCTTGCGTACGAAAAAAACAGCATACCTTGTTCCGGGTAACGACCTGCGATTACATCTTCAGGAAATGCATCTGCAATATTTTCAAAAAAAGACATGAGTCCGGAATCTTCAGGTCTGATAATAAGCTCACTTACAGGACTTCTTTCTTTTGGATTTTCGTTTGTACTAAGTTCCTGAACAGGGAATTTTAGAAGATCCGCAAGCATATAAGCAACCGCATGGCAGGGAACGGCAGGAATAACGTACTCAGGGATGCCAAAACTGAAAAGAGAAGGAATGCTATGCATATCCATTTTGTAAAAATAGGCTTCTGGCTCATTATTTTTTCCTTTATTTTCTCCTTCATTTTTTTCTTCTGCCCCGGAAGGTTCAAGTTTTCCTTCCGGAAGAGCTGATGCAGCCTTATTTTTCAGGAGGTTTACCAGCTCGCTTTCGGTTTTGAGGACTTTGGCTTCTCTTGAAGCAGGTGCATTTTCATCCCTGTCGATGACAAGCACGAGGTGAAACTTATTTTTTCGGGCGTATTGAAGGAAATCGGTTCCAATCTTCCCTCCTCCAATCACGAGGTAATAACCTTTGATTACTTGATGTCTCTCTAGATACTTCATTTTGTCATCGACTGCAGATGCTTTATCGCCTGCCATTTTCATTAAAACACCAACCAGGTACTTAACATATTAGCAGATTTATGGGACTGTATTAACTTTTAAACCTCATAGGCTACAGTTCTGGATTAAAGTACACTCACGAATTAATTATACTTTATATCTGGCTCTTTATATATCGGGTTCATTATATATCTGGTTCCGAATAGTGATTACAGACATAAAGACTCCAGAAGCCTGGTGGGGTCCATCAAGTTCTCAGGCTTTTCTTCAGCAAACCAGTTGCCTCCGAGATAATCTCTATGAGTGCTAATGGGCTGGCTTTTCCAGAGCTCAAAGTGGAGCATGCTGGGGTTTTTATCCTTTAAATTTCGGATATAAAGAGGACAGGCTTTGTCTATTTTTTCGGAGTTGAGGACTGTTCCCACGTACCCTATCAACTGCCCGGATTCTATGTTGTCGCCTTTTCTTACGATAAAGCCTGCAAGCTCCCCGTACTTATAAAACAACCCCTGGCTGTTTTTAATAGTTATGTAATATGTCGGGTTCCAGTAAGGCAGGATTTCTGGGGAAGTCATCAGGCCGGTTTCCACAACAACCCCTTCTTCAATCGAAAGGACTTCAGTATTTTCCGGGGCATAAAGGTCAATTCCGCAATGATATCTGTCTCCTCTGTCCTCCCAGAAAGAACCGGCTTCTCCTTTTTGCGGGATTTTTGCGGGATTTGCCTTCTCAAGAGCTGTTTTTTCTGGAAAGGTTTCTGCCGGGGCTTTCGAATTCAGGGGCCACTTTTTCATGAGATTTCAGTATACGTGAAAGTTTATAATAGCTTTGCGTATACTGTAATATTGGTGAGCGGATGGCAGACGTATCGGAATGGTGGACTGGCTCGATCTCAAATCTTGCAGATTTTTACGATACTGACATAAAAGCTGGTCTTTCGGAAACACAGGTTCAAAAAAACGCTGAAAGATTTGGCAGAAACACCTTTGCCGAACTCAAACCTGCCAGTATTTTTTCTCTTATAATTGAGGGACTTAAATCTCCCATGATGTTACTCCTTTTTTCCATAGCAGCACTTTCTCTGATTTTCTCCAAATATCTGGAAGCTGCAGTAATGGTTTTTGTCGTCCTGGCTTATATTTCCATAGAGCTGATCAATAAGGCAAGAACTGATCGCATCCTCAAGCAGTTGAAAGCACTAACACAGCCAACATTAACTGCTATCAGAGCAGGAAAGAAACAGGATATAGCATTATCTGAGCTTGTGGCAGGGGATCTTGTTATTTTATCTTCAGGAGTTCGTGTTCCTGCTGATGGTCGAATTATTGAAAGCAAAGGCCTGCTTGTTGACGAATCTGCATTGACCGGTGAATCAAATCCTGTAAGGAAAGATGCTGAATCTAAAGTTTTGGAAGAAGCGCCAATTACAGAGAGAACGAACTCCGTATTTTCAGGCACTGTTATTCTTGACGGAGAAGGAATCGTGCTTGCTGCTGCTGTTGGAGAGAAAAGCGAGTTTGGCAAAATTGCCAGGGGAGTACAGACAGCAGAAAAAGAAGAAACTGATCTGCAAATTACAATGCTAAGCCTAGCAAAGATGCTTGCGGTCGTTGCAGTTGCAGTTAGTCTTGTAGTTCCGGGTATGGGGGTCTTGAGAGGTCTGGATTTTCAGCAGATGGTTGTTACCTGGTTAGCTTTGACATTCCTGATGGTTCCGGGACAGCCACCAATCATAATAACGATGTCACTTGCACTGGCTTCTTTTGAACTTGCTAAAAAGGAGATTGTAACAAAACGTTTGAGGGGCACAGAAACACTTGGTTCAGTAACTGTTGTAGTAACAGACAAAACAGGAACAGTGACAGAAAACAAAATACGCCTTGAGAAATTTATTTCAGCTGATGGAGAGAAATTAGAGCAACTAGAACAATCACTAGAGCGACCATTAGAACGATCATTAGAACAATCAACCGTGAAGGAAAAAATATTTCTATCGCTTCCGGAGCACTCCAGAGACCCAACAGACGAAGCAGTCATGGAAGCGATTGGCGAAATTCAAGGAAAAAAAGTTCAGCCTGATATATTCACCGGTTTTGCTAGAGGCCAATCTTGGCGTGTACTTGTATATAAAAAAGATCACAGTTTTGTCCATGCAATAGCAGGAAAACCTGAGACACTTATCAACAGTTCAAATCTTCCTGAAAATAAAAAGGAAAAGTTACTTGGGATTTTAGAAAAAGAAACTGCTGATGGAAAACGTGTAGTCGCCTACGCTACATGTATTTCTGACAAACCAGAACCTGACATCCTGAAAGATCTGGATTTCGTGGCTCTCGCAATATTGACAGATCCGATTCGTGAAGGTGTAAAAGAGGCCATAACTTTACTTGAATCGGCTGGAGTGAAAACTTTTATTGTTACCGGAGATCACCCAGGTACTGCTAAAATAGTTGCAGAAAAAGTAGGATTAAGCGGAGAAGTAGTAACCGGCGAACATATCGAGTGCCTGAAAGACAAAGAGCTCAGAGAAACAGTAAAGAAATCGAGGATATTTGCACGTACTGCTCCACTCCAGAAGCTTCGGCTAATAAAGGCTTTACAGGCCAATGGAGAAAAAGTTGCCATGATTGGGGACGGCATTAATGATGCCGCTGCAATAAAATCTGCAGATGTAGGCATAGCAATGGGAAAAATGGGCACTGATCTGGCAAAAGAAAGTGCCGATCTTGTGTTAACTGATGATAGTTATGTCCATATTCCGGATGCAGTAGCAATTGGCAGGAAATCTCTGGATAATTTTCTGAAAGGTATTACATACTATCTTACTGCAAAAGCAATACTGCTTTCCATTTTCCTGATTCCTCTAATACTTGGAATTCCTTTCCCTCTTTCTCCTATTCACATAATCATAATTGAGTTGCTGATGGATCTTGCTTCTTCAACCATATTCGTTACTGAGCAGGAAGAACCTGATGTGCTCCAGCGTATGCCCGAAAACGTTCAAGAGTACTTTAATTTCATTCTGTTGAAAAACATTTTTGTAAGTGGAATCGGACTTGCATCAGGGATAACTGCTCTTTACGTTTTCTTATATTTCCAGACAGGTAATGTTGTCCTGGCACAGACTGCAGCGTTCTCAACCTGGCTGCTCGGACACATCTGCCTTGCATTTAATTTGAAACAAAGACAGCTTCCTCTCCTGAAGCAGGGACTTTTTTCAAATCGCTTTGCGTCATTATGGCTTGCCGGAATGATTGGATTGACTATAATAATGACATGCGTCCCCTTTGTTTTCCCTTATTTAAAGACCACCTATCTGCCCCTCCGGGTATGGGGAATTATTCTGACAGTAATAGTCGTTACGACTTTCTGGATAGAGATTCGGAAAATCTTCAGATTTTACGTTGCAAAAAATTAACTTTCCAGAAAATCTAGCGAACAACTTAAACACCGGCTGGAAGTTACCACATTTTTTCCCGAACACTTTAAAACTGTTGTTCTTTCCCGGATTTATGCATTGGCGTAACTCGCTCAAGATTTTATAACCATAGAAAATACAGAAAACACGGAAGAAAATAAACTGGGGCACAGTAAACTGGGACGCAGTTTTTTCAGATTTGATCAATTACTCACGACATGACTCGATTTTCTTTTTTTAATTTGATATATTTATATAATATTATGATAATTCTTTTCTTTTATCCCTTTATCTATGCACGGAAACGGGGGAGAGCCTGGATCTGTGAACAATTTGAGGATTCAAGCAGGAAGCCCGCGAGCTTTAATTCACGGGTATTACCAATAAACATTGAATTTAGTTGGGGGTTAGGATTTGAACAGACAGGAATGTAATTTATCGTTAGATGAACTTCTGAAGTTTGAGGGGGTAATGGCAGCCGGGATTTTCAGCGCCGATGGAAAGCTTGTGGATTATAAATCCAACACTAAGATGCCAAAAGAGATGGCTGAGATGACCGCTAAATTTTGCGGAGCCGTGAACATGATGTTCGATGCTCTGGCCAGTGCCTATACAGATCTCTACAAGATGAACTGGGTACCTCAGCATAACTGGATGTACAGCGGTGGCGATTGGACCGTTATAATCTCAGGCACAAGGGGAGTTTTCGTCGAAAGCTCAAAGGCAGATTTAAAGCATCTCCTTAAAGCCCTGGGAGTGTGTTAACGCCTGCAGATAAGGATGGCTAGCCGTCCCTGGTTTACTTCTCTTTTTATATCCTTTTAGACAAATATGGCCTGATCACAGAAGATTCAAAAGTTGAGAAGAGAAAAAACTCTAATTTTCTGAATCTTCAGCTTAGTCTACTTTTGGAATTCGTCTACTTCAGAACCATCTTTTAAAACTTCTTTTTATTTTTATAAGGGGCACGAAACTTCTAATCCTTTTTATGCTTGGCTAGTATCGTAAAAACCTAATTATCGAACATATTATTTGGTAGCTTCCATCAGCTGATATGGTTTTGACCTTAAATTGATGATCCACAATTAAGTTTTCGTGACACTAGGTTCCTTTGCCTTATTAGGTGAGCTATAAAGAGTCTTCAGGTTCAACATACGAACATACTAAACTTAACATACTTACAGAACATATTAAACTCCAAACATTCCGGGATCCCTGACCATGCCATATATCACTCCCACTATGTTTTTTTGCAACAAATGCCACCTTTCTAAAGATGAAACCTGAGTTCCCAAATTTTAAGCGCATACGCCTAATTCCACAAGTCTGGTAGGTCAGATGATTGTGATTTTGAAATTAGAACCTGCAGTTCATGTGCTTAAGTTTAAGCACATAATTCGATATCATGAGAAGTTTATGCGCCTAAAAAAGCGGAACTTAGGATGAAACGATAAATCTCACAGGGAAGCAAAAGTCATTCTCTGTGGTCATCCGATCATACTGAGGCGAATCCGAAAATGAAACCCGTTGAGTACATCGAATGTAAGGACTTTCCCTGTTCCGACATCAACAAAAGCGGATATCTTGTACCTGCTGTGGACATACAGCCTGCAAAGATCAAAGCGGTTATGATTTCCGAAGCCCCGCCTGAGAACCAGAAAGATTATTTTTATGCAACGGGAGAGCCCTTTTACCTGAAAACGACGATGCAAGCGTTTAATGATGCCGGAATTTCCGTAAGCAGCATGCAGGAGATTCTTGACCTTGGGTTCTATCTTACGACTGCAGTAAAATGTGCAAAGACTCAATACGGGGTTTCGGCTGCAACAATCAAAAATTGCTCTTTTGTGTTGGAGGAGGAGCTTTCTCTCTTTCCGAATCTTGAAGTTTACCTGTTAATGGGGGATGTTGCGATAAAGGCTTTTAACTATATAAGCAAGCGGCAGAGCGGCAAAAACACTGTTCCAGCCGGCTCTACATACAAAATCCGAAAGAATCAGTTTTATTATCAGGGTAAGCGGGTTTTTCCTTCATATGTGCAGACAGGGCAGAATTACCTGATTGAGAAATCAAAAAGAGAAATGATTGCCGAAGACTTAGCTGAGGCAATGAGACTAATAAATGAAGTAAAATGAAATAAAAAAGAGACGAGTATAAAAGCGAGAATCCAAGACAACTGTATAACAAAAGTTTTTATGTATGATGAGATTCAATTTAATTCTATGAGACAATTGGAAGAAGCAGTTATTTATGTTCTATTTTTGATTCTTGCATTCAGGTTTGTTAAAATTTGTATTGATATAATGGCGAGATTATAATGTTTCCATTATCCAATGTGGCTGAAGTTTTCGTATTTATTTCTCGAAGTCGATGGTTCTAGCTGCGCCGGATCTTTTTCAACTATTTTGATTCCGAATCAGACTTTTTCTCTAAACTTTATTCTAAATTCGGTTCCTTTCCCTCTTACAAGCTCGATGCTGCCTTCCATCTGTTCCGCAAGTATATTTACAAGTTGAAGCCCAAGAGAAGAGGTGTGCCTGAAATCAACATTCTCAGGAATACCCACTCCATTATCAGAAACGACCAGCAAAAATTCAGAGGCATCGCAACTTCCGGGGCTTATATTGTTGCCCCTGATTATACAATTACTTATCCTATGGAGATTAATCTGAATTTCTCCGCTCCTGCCCCTGGGAAAAGCGTGTTTTAAAGAGTTGGATACAAGTTCATTGATAACGATACCCAGTGGAATTCCGGTGTCCATTCCAAGGAATGCATTTTCTATATCCAGCTTCAAGTGAATGTCTTCGTTGCCTACCACATACGACCTGAGAAGTTCATTTGCCAGTTTTTGGAGGTATGTTTTAAAATCAAAGGTTTCCATATCCCCTGTTTCTTCGGTTTTGTAGAGTTCTTCATGGATCAGAGACATTGAAATAACGCGGTTCTGGCTTTCCCGGAAAGCCTCTACAACTTTCTCGTCTTCGAAATGGTCTGCCTGGAGGTCAAGCAGGGAGGAGATTACCTGCAGGTTATTCTTGATACGGTGGTGGATCTCTTTTTTGCGGATTGCTTCGGTTTTTAAAAGGGCCTGCTCTGCTTTTTTGCGTTCGGTAATCTCAAGCATTACGCCTACGATCCCGATTACATCTCCCGCTACACTGCTGTAGGTAGCCTCATGGACAAGAAAGTTCCTTTCTTGCCTATCAACTGAACACCTAATCTTCACTTCATGAGGCAAACTTTTGCCTTCTTTCAGGAGTAAACGGTTGTAATTTTCGGAGATATGAATTATTTCCTCGGAAAACTCAGTCTTAAACTCATACATAGAATGCCCTATGACTTTCTCCTTCGGAAGGCCCAGAACAAGGGTGGCAAACATCTCATTACATCCCTGATAGATATTTTTCAGGTTCCTGTAAAATACGGGAGAAGGTATGGCGTCAAGGAATGTTTCTAGAAAACAGATATTGTTTTGAAGAGCTTTTTCTACCTGTTCACGCCCGGTAATTTCTCTGGAGAGCTTTTCATTTGTTCTTATAAGTTCAGCAGTCCTTTCTCTTACGAGTTCTTCAAGGTGTTCCTTGTACTGACTCAGTTCTTTTTCCACATGTTTTCTCTCGATTACTTCTGCAATCAAAAAAGCCACTGAAGTGAGAAAGTAAGTGTCATCTGATGTAAACTTCCTTTTTTTCGTGGAATGGACACCAAGTACTCCAAAGGGTTTTTCCATGCTGCCGATTACCACACTTGTTCCACTGGTCACACCGTGGGTTTTCAGTAGTTCCGGTTTCTTAAAGCGGTTTTCCTCTGCGAAGTCCTCTACGATCACAGGCATCTTTGAAAGCAGGGTATATCCTGCCTGGGATTCCTTTTCCCCTCCGACAACGGCTTTTCCCACAAGCCCGGGTTTCCATCCGATCCCGGCCCTTAACAGGAAATTTCCATCTGGCATAAGTTCCAGAATTTTGCAGTACTCCAGTTCAAGGGTGCTTGCAACCAGCTTTACGTTCTCATCCATGAAGTTTTGAAGGCTTTCGCAAGTAAGGGCTATTATTCCTATCTTGTAGAGAAGATCATACTGTTTTTCTTTGATACGAAGTTTTTCTTCAAGCTCTTTCTGGCCAGTTATGTCGGATCCGTAAATGTTTATGTATTCTTCTTCGGGTAGGGGATGAAACGCTACCAGGTATACTTTTTTTCCCACTTTAACTTCCATTTTTTCCGGGCCATTTCGGGAAATCACCCTTTGAACAAAATCGCCGATACAGGAAGGCAGTTTTTCTCCGACTCCCACGCCCCACTCATGTAATAAGAGCTTACCTGCCCCATTTGAGTAAAGCACAGTCCCATCCTTTTCCACACGGAGCACAGGATTCGGATTCTTTGCCGGAAATTGCTCCATTTTTGTTTTCATTTTTCCTCTTAGGGCTATGTATCCTTGACGACCGTATACTTATCTTCATTCAGCGGGCAGTATGAATATATTAGTACTGTAATTATTACTCCACTCACTATTTTTGTTCTGTTATATATATTTTAGCTTCGATATCTGTTTCTTCACTGGGAAACGATTCTGATTTTTTTCCTCCAATTTTTCAAAAATCAGAGATTTTTGTTCCTAATTATTCTTAGATATCTATATATAGATTCTATGTCTATAAAGTCTATTTGGGAAATCTATATATATCTGCCAGACTATTATGATGTGTCGAAGAGAACCAATAATAAAAAGAACCAATAATATAAAAATAAACTAAGTAGAATATTGAATAAAAGCAAAATAAAAAACGAAATGAAAAAGCAAAATAACAACAAACGAGGTGATATAAAAATGGAACAACTCAGGAATTTGATTATCAAAAACGTAGCAATGTTCAACGCAGCCTTTCCAAACAGGTTCTGCCATAGTCCGGATGTCATTTCCGCGATCTCACATGATTACCAGTTCACTTACGGCCAGGTTGAAAACGAGATCGAGAAGATGGTCCATGAAGGGGTTCTTGATGCAGAACTTTCCGATTGGGATGGAATAAAGATCTTATAAAATATTGCTTCTCAGCAGAAAAATAAAGGAAATAAATCGGAAATCACAAAGCACTGCAAGACGACATAAAAATGTTAATCGATACGTAAAATTGATACATAAAATTAATTGATACGTAATAAATTAAATTGATACGTAATAAATTAAATTGGGAAATACCGGATTAGACTGAGTATTTAAGAATTTAACTGAATGTTCGGTCATTTAATTAAGATTCGGCCCCTGAGCCAGCTTTCAAACAGGATAAAGAGATATACAGCGATAATTTTATCAGAAATTTCGCCAGTAGCTAACTTCTTTTTCCCTTAAAATCTTTTAATCCTGAACAATTTCAAGAAGCGAGCATTTCACATAACTGCCCTTTTTCCGATAATATCTTTTGGCATGCTCCACCAACAGGGCATGGTACTCCTGATACAGTTTCGGATCTTGCGGTAAATTTTCTTCAAAGAGTGCCTTTATTTGATCGTAATCTGCCTTTTCATCAGCAAGTCCCAGGTTTGTTACTATTCTTCTCGTATACGCATCGACTACAAAAGAGGGTTGTTTGAAGGCGTACAGCAGAATAGAATCCGCAGTTTCCGGGCCTACACCTTTTAAAGAAAGAAGCTCTTCCCTCTCAGGCATTCTACCTTCCAGCCCCAGAAACCAGCTGGCAAGGTTTTTGAAGCGCATTGCTTTCTGGTTATAATAACCTGCTGGCTTGATTGTCTCTTTTAAAACCTCAGGGGAAAGGGAAATAACGGCTTCAGGGGAAAGGGCATTTAGCTGTTTCAGGTTGAAAAGAGCCTTTTCAACCTGCATCCAGTTCGTGTTCTGCGTAAGCAGGGCTCCGCAGATAATCTCAAACTGCTGGTCTCTGCTTTGAGGGTAGGTATAGTCTGCAGGATGGTATCCCTGAACAGAGCCGGTTTTTGTAGGGTTTGTCCCGCCGGCTTCATGAAGTTCGATTAGAGGCCACCATCCCTGTGGGCCGTAGGAGGCAAAAAGATAGTTGTATATCTCCTTTATAACAGGCTTGATCCCTGTTTTTTCGGAACTGAAGTTTTGAGCACTTTTTTTCATTTCAACACATCATATTCAAGAAATGAGTTTAAAACTCTTTTATTCCAGGTTTACCCTTTATACGATTTGATTTTGAATTTCCCTTATTTTGAATTTCCCTTAACCGTCTGAATCGAAAAAGATAGATATGATTCTCATCTGCCTATGGGAAGTAGGGAAGAAATTGGGCTGAACTGCCTGCAAAAGAGGTTAATTGCTTTCAGAAGCAGGCTTATATCTATCCAGGACTGCGCTTATGCCTTGTTTCGAAGGTTGCCCTTCATTCTGCACAGCGGTATAAGATTCCTGGTATTTTGCCGGGGAATATTTGACAGCAAGCACTCTTATTATGCCGAGTACGAGAAGTAATGCCGCCAGACTTAAAATAAATTCGTACCCGAATTCCTTGGAATAAAGGCCTACAGCGATCTCACGCAGGATTATTAAAATTGTGGCATCTGTTATATCCGTAAGCTTGATCCTATCGTTCTCGTGATAATCAACAAAAGCTTTGAAAAGGTCAATTACAATAAAAACTGTCAGTACACTTGTTACCATGTGATTGAATCCGGTTTCAAGAGACTCAAAAAGAATGAAGCGGATATCCAGCAAGGTTTTTACCATCCCCACAATTAAAGCCAGCAGCAATATGTAAAGAAAGATTGTACTGATCATATCTGTGACTTTTTTGAACAATTTTATACTATCCATTTTATCTCTCCTAATCTATTGCCACTTCATACTTTTCACATTATATATAATTTTTCACATTATTCTTCATATTTTTCAAGAAAATATATTTTTTATTTGTACTCACCTTCATTCTCTGTTACTTTATTACTTCCTGAGAGAACCTTTTCGTCAGACAGGACCGGCAGTTTAAAGCGTCTCCTGTCTTTTAACTGTTCATTCATATCTCAATGCATCCACAGGTTTCAGCTCAGCCGCATTCTTTGCAGGCACGAGACCTGCAATCAGCCCCACAACTATAGAGACCAGGGTTGCAATCACTGTGCCTTTCAGGCTGAGAGCAAATTCAAAGGGGACTTTCATTTTAATTGAGATAAAGAAGAGAATCGCCTGGACTGCGGCTGTGCCAAGGAGAATTCCTATAATTCCTCCTACAAGACTGATCATCGCCGCGTTGCAGAGAAAGATGAGCATGATGTCTCTGTTCCTTGCTCCGATAGCTTTCATAATCCCAATTTCTTTGGTTTTTTCGAGGACAGATGTAAACATTGTATTCGCAATCCCTGTAGAGCCTACAAGTAGAGAAATGCCTGCAATAAACGCCAGAAAAGCAGTAAGCCCGTTAATCAGCTTTCTGGTGCTTTCAATTGTTTCTTTGGGAGAGTTTACATAGAAGTCCTGGGTATCTTCGGTGACTCTTCTCGATAGCCTTAATTTACGCGTGATCTCTTTAAGGGCTGCATCATAATCTGCTTCTTTATCGAGTTTTATTTCTATGCTATCGTAGACATCCCTCTCTCTTTCAGGCGTATCCTCGTCGCTGTATGGAAGGGAATATACATCCTGATAAGGCATATAGACACTGCTTCCGAAAAGTCCTCCCAGCCCCCCAAGAAGCCCTCCGTCTTTTGCCAGAATCCCGATCACCCGGTAGGACTTGCCGTTGAGGAGAACCATCTGGTTGAGCCGGATCTCTCGTTCGAAAGTATCATTCGAAAGTTCCTTTGAAACTATTACAACTGCTTTGTCTCCGGATTTCAACATCCTGCCCTGTTCTACCTTTTTATTTGTGATCTCAGGCCAGACATTAGGGTCCACACCTTTGATCCAGACAGAAGTTCTCTCGCCTCCGAATTCCAGTTCTGCTCCGCTTTCAACATTGACATTGATATACTCAACAGCCGGAATACTCAGGAGAGTAAACACATCCAGATTTGTGAGTTCTGCTTCTGTTACAGACTCAAGCTCTATAGCACCAGATGTATTGTTTTCAGATTCTTCTCCAGTGTTTACTGTTACCCCTTCAGCCTCTGCTGTTACCTCTGAACTCTCTCCCGAATCTTCTCCAATTTCTTCTTCAACGACTTGAAAGGGAGTTGAAGCCACGATTGTAATGGTATCGCCTCCGAATCCCTCCAGAGTTTCGGTCACCTGTTCCTGGAAATACTCCCCAGTTGTGACTATCGCCATTACCGAGGCAATGCCTATAATCACTCCTATGATGGTCAGCCAGCTTCTCAGCCTATTGGCTTTGACCATATTCAGGGCAATTTTCAAAATCTTTGCCGGTTTCATGGAACCACGGACCCGGTTTCGGATTTATTCACCTGTCTTCTTTTCTTCAATTTGTTCTTCACCGATTCCTTTGCTTTCAGCATTCCTTTCTTTCATCTTCTTCTGATGCCTTTTGTAAACAAAAAGACCTGCGGCGCCGACAAGAATAAGGAGCACAAGTTTAGATGAGACTAAGCTTGATCCATTATTTTCTTCAGGCAGTTTAGAACCTACCTGAGAGCTAGAAGGTGAAGCATAAAGGGGCAGTATCTTTTCCTCTACCTGTCTCATTCCATCGCTGGATGTGTAACTAATTTCAAACCTTATAGGCAGATCCTTGCCAGTGACTTTGGGTTCCAGGCTGAAATCCGCAATTGTATAGTCTCCCTTTTGCAGATTTCCGAGAATTACCGAGTTGCTGCCGTCAGTCACTGTCCAGTTTGCCTGTAAAGGGACAGAGACTTTTACCGAGTTTGCGCCGTTGTTTCCTATGTTCGAAATCGAAAAAGTGTAGGCTCCGGTCGGGCTTTTTTCCATGAAGGCAATATCGAAATCCGTAGTACCTCCTATGTAGATTCCTGCCTTGCTTTCTATTTCCTTTCGCTTCTGGTTTTCTACAGTGCCTGCTTCCGTGATTGTCTGGAGTTCTTCTATATCGTCGTATGTAAGCAGCATATCCAGTTTATACAGGCCTGGCTTTGTATTCACGTTGGTAAGAACCTCGAAGCTGACATTGGAAGTGTCTCCCACGTCGATCAGGTTAATATGCTTGACATTGCTGGAACCTACAGGCAGGATTACATCGTTTGTGCATTCCCAGGAAAACATCGCGTTTTTGAGAGGAGAGTTTCCCACATTTTTTATGCCGAAAATAAGATTGGTTTTTTCTCCAGGTACCAGTTTTTCGACACTGATATATTCTATCTCGGCATTTGATTCGCTGTCGATATCTACCGTGAGTTCTCGAGTAAGAGCAGCTTTGTCCTCATTGCCTGTTGTGTAGAGTTGTACCTCAAGGGGATATTTACCTTTATTGACGTCATTTTCAATTCTCAGCTTGAACTTCACAACTTTTCTGCGGTCATCTTCAGAGCGTTTCCCGAGAGTACCTATATTCTCTACAAGTTTCTCTCCGGTAAGAGCCTTGAAAGGATATTCAGGCTTGACTTCCAGAACACAATCCTCTATATCTTTATAACCAGTGTTCTCGATCGCAAGGCTGATTTCAAGAATATCACCTGGCTTTACTGGGTCTGGATCCTGATTGAGCAGGTCGATGCTTAAGCCCTTATCAAGATCTGAAAGATTACTTGCAGCCATGGAGGGTCCGCAGCATAGTAATGACAGGCTGAGCAGTATCAAGCAAATAAAACCGGTAAATTGTTTAAGGCCCATTTTTAGATTCCTCAGTTTCTTAATTCCACAATTTTTTACATATTTCCTTTCGGAAGACTTTCATCCTGAAGTGCATCCTGAAAACGGATCTGGATTTTTCCACATTTTTTTCTGAAATTTGATCCACATTCTCAGGATCAGGCTTCAGGGTCGAATTGTTCTTCGTTCGGCTCATCCCTGACCATTTCCCCATCTTTCAGTTGAATATGCCTGCTGGCATACCCTGCAAGGTGAAGATCATGGGTGACCATAACTACTGTTTTGCCTTTTTCCTTCCAGAGCCTGTAGAGAATTCCAATCACTTCTTTGCCGGTGACGCTATCAAGCGCTCCGGTAGGCTCGTCTGCCAGGATGATTTCGGGATCGCAGGCAAGAGATCTTGCAATCGAGACTCTTTGTTGCTGGCCTCCTGAGAGCTGAGAAGGTTTATTCTGCATTTTATCGGAAAGCCCCACAAGGGTCAGCAGTTCTTTTGCTCTTTTTTCCGCAATACGATCGTCAATCTCCTGGATTTCCAGGGGCAAAAGAACATTTTCAAGAGCTGTCATTCCCGGGATCAGGTTATACTGCTGGAAAACGAACCCTATAGTCCTGCCTCTAAGAGCTGCCAGATCCGATTCCTCAAGAAGGGCTATATTTCGGCCTTTCAGGAAAATTTTACCTTTCGAAGGGATATCAAGACAGCCAACCAGGTTCATCATTGTCGATTTCCCGCTCCCGGAGGGGCCAATTATAGCGGCAAATTCTCCTCTCCCGAGTTTTACGCTCACATTTTTCAGAGCATTGACCTGGACTTCTCCCATCTGATAAGTTTTCCAGACATTCTGAAATGCAATCAGTGTATTTTCCATATTTTCTCCTGAAGGGTGTACTTAATGAAATATAAGTAATAGTTAAAAAGTTTATTTAAATCATTTTTTCTCTTTTCAGGAATTGAGTCCCTTCCATAAGACTCAACATCGAAAGGCAAAACAAATGCAACTTTTTAAGGTCTAACACTTCCTCATATCCAGACACATAAGATTAAATAGACTGTCCAGAGTAAATTTAATTCAATAAGCTACTTTTAATCAACTCTTTATGAGTTTTTCTGAAAATTCTCAAACTGACTATTTTCGTACTCTTTTCAAATCCGTAATTGCTCCCTGATCTTTGATTGTTAGAGACTTTGCACAGAAGAGTTATATATGCCAATAACTGCTGCGAGTTTTTTCCGAAATATAGACTGAAAGTGATGTTTCACGGACTTATTCAAGGTCTGAGTCCTCAAAGATAAACAGCTCATCAATTGTTGTATCCAGACATCTGGCTATTTTGTATGCAAGCTTGAGCGAAGGGTTATACTTTCCTTTCTCAAGAAAAACAATTGTTTCTCTCCTTACCCCTACCATGTTTGCAAGGGCTTCCTGGGTAAGATCATGCCTGGCTCGAAGCTCCTTGATCCTTGTTTTCACTCTGTATCCTCCGGAAGTCCTTACTCAACATCACCCTTTTGCATGAAATACCATCTGAAAACGTTTGCAGAAGCGATCATAAAGAAAAGAAGTATGCCCAGAGTTGCTCCAGCCGTAAGTTCAGCCAGCCCTAAGAATTCAACCCAGTAGAGCACCGTAATTAGCACAAGCGTCAGGAGCCAGGAATAGGTAATTCCGTATGCTGCAAGCTTCTTTGTCCTTTCGTCTCTGTCCGGGAGATCTCCCTGCCTGAAATGTCTGAAGGCTGTGATAACAAACATGGTCAGTCCCATGGTGATCAGAAAAATCGGAATCGATGCATTAACTTCAAAAAAAGCCGCCGACAATATCCCGGCAAGCATAAGGACTACTCCTAAAGCAAGCTTGTACTTATATTCTTTTTTTATATTTTCCACTTCTATTCCCTTCAATAATTTTACCTCTATTAAGTACCACTTTGTTGAAGACTTTTTGTTGAACATTACTGAGAATTTGTTCATTATTTACAACATATTATTGGATATTTTCAACATTAAGTTAGATATACATAACATTACCTAATATTTAAGAGCTCTGCTTGAAAAGGAACTTTCAGTTAAAAGGAACTTTCAGTTAAAAGGAATTTTCAGCTAAAAGAAATTTTCAGCTAAAAGAAATTTTCAGCTAAAAGAAATTTTCAGCTAAAAGAAATTTTCAGTTATAACAAAAACATAATGCTATTGAAAAGAATAAGATATGTTCTAAATCAAAAAAAATCAGGCTTCCTGATAATGGCCAGATTTTCTTCTAATTGATTTCAGGATCAAAAGAAAAGGTAAGCTCCGAAAAAAGATCCGAAAAAACATTTAAGTGTTTTTCTGGTTAATATACCACTTATTATTTCTATTGCTCTTTTACTTCTCTTACTGTTGTTTTTCCTTGAACTGATTTTATCTTTTTATAAGATAATCCAATTTTATTTGCTAATTTTGGAATGTAATCTTCTCTAAATTCCATTCCAAAATTGTCCTTTATGTACTTCCGGATATCTTTTGAAGTTGCGAAGGAGCCCTTACTTGCTTTGTCTCTAAGTTGAGAGATTTGTTCATCATTTAACTTTTGAGGTCTACCTTTGTAGTCGAAACTAAGCAGGGATTCGATTCCGCCTTTTCGATAAATAGCTATCCAATCTGAAATTGTATTTATATCAACTGAAAAAAATTCGGCAACTTCTTTATTCAGATGCCCATTATGAAGCATCTTGAATGCTTGAATTCTTCTGTAAACCTTTGCACTTTTGTATTTCTTTTCAGCATCCAGAAGTTGCTTGTACTCTTCAGGTGAAAGGTTTATTCTGTAGAGTTTTTCTCCTTTTTTCATGCTATTTTATTATACGACCTTAATCATATATAATTAGTGTTTATAAAACACAAGAATATGAATCTTTTTCGCGCATATGAAACACTTTTTCATCTTTCGGAGCCATACTTTTAGCTTTATGGGGGCTTAATTTTTGGCTTCATGGGAACTTGATGCTGATGCTTTAGGAATGCTTGATAAATGTACCTTTCCTGTATTCTTCAAAAGCTGTTTTTAATTCTTCCTGCGTGTTCATAACAATTGGCCCATACCAGGCAACAGGCTCACCTATAGGCTTTCCGGATAGAAGAAGGAACCTTACGCCTTTCTCTCCGGCAATTACTTCTATTGAATCTCCATCCCCATACAGAACCAAATTTTCAGGTCCTATTGCGCAGTTTTCTGCAGGATCAAGGTACCTTCCTCCTTCGGTCTCAAAAGCGCAGGAGTCTTTTTCTTCATCGAAATACCCTTTTCCCTCAATCACATATGCAAAGACAGTGTGACCGGGAATAGTTACGTGTGAAAACTTCTCTTCTGCAGGCACTGTTACATCCAGGTATTCGGGTTCTGTCACTATTTCTTTTACTGGCCCCTTGACCCCGTTCACATCTCCGCAAACAATCCTCATTTTCAGGCCCTTTTCCATAGAAAGTTCAGGTATCCTGCTACTTTTTATCTCCTGGTAGCGCGGCTTCATCATCTTGTGCGAGGCCGGAAGGTTTGCCCAGAGCTGAAAACCCCACAATAAGCCTTTTTCATCTCCCTCCGGCATTTCCTGGTGGATAATCCCGCTTCCTGCAGTCATCCACTGAACATCTCCAGGCATAATCAGACCTTTATTTCCCAAACGGTCCTCGTGTCTGATCTCTCCCTTAAGAACATACGTTATTGTCTCAATTCCACGGTGCGGGTGCCATGGAAACCCAGCCATGTAGTCCTTCTGGTTCTCCGAATGAAATTCATCAAAAAGTAGAAAAGGATCAAGCTCAGGCACCTGATAGAATCCGAAAGCACGCTTAATGTGTACGCCTCCTCCCTCGGTAGTTGGCATACTCTTAATTATTTTTTTGATTCTTCTTGGATTAGCCAATGTAATATACCCCCAACTGAAAATTAATTCGGACCTTACTTTATTTCTACCTTCTCCAGATTTATTTCTCCCTACTTTATTATCGCGGTTGATATATTTTGGTTTTTTGGAAAACATTCTATAAGACTGAATAGAGTTAACCGTTGCAGAATTCATGCCGAATTTAATTGATAAGTATTTATTACATGGAGGTTCAACCCTCCATGTAATATGCACTGATTAATTTGAAAGACTGATTTAAATCTAAAACCAAGTATGAAGAATAAAAATTTATTAAAACCACTCACAGATGAACAAAAAATGTATCAAAAAAGGGAGCCTGAAAAATGACCTTAGTTATCGCTTTTATCGGGAAAAACGGTGCAGTAATGGCTGGAGATACGCGAGAAATAACTTTTGAAGGAGATAAATCCCAAAGGGAAAAACTCGAAAAAGAGCTTTACAGTGGTGCAATAGTCACAGATGATGAACTTTTAAAAAAGGCAGAAGAATTTGGGGTCAAAATAACAGTTACTGATTGCAAGAGTAAGATTTCTGAGAGAGAAGGGGTCCTGATTGGGGAAGTATCTTCAGTTGAGGGTGGAATCGTCAAAAAAAGGAGACTTTATGCTTCAGCCGGAAATTATGCGATTGCAGAAATAATAAACACTGAAATAACCTTAACTTCGCATGCAAAGGGAGGCAACTTTATTGTCTTTGGAAACGATTTTACCAAACAGGTAGCCAACAAATGCTTTAAGGACAACTGGATGAAGAAAAGCACCTTTCAAGATGCTGTAAAAATCCTCATGCTCTGTATGGAGACAGCAGCAAAGGCTACGGCTTCTGTTAGCAAGCAGTTCTTTCTGATTCAGACAGCTTCAAAAATTGATGTTTTGAAAGCTGTGGAAAAAGATATGAAAGGATGAAGACATTAAAGGCTGATAAGACAGAGAATAATATTTGGGACTGCAGGCAGCCCCATCAGATAATCTCGTTATATCAGATAATCTCGTTATATCAGATAATCTCGTTATATCAGATAATCTCGTTATATCAGATCCTACTCTCGGCAGGTCGACATTAGAAATTATAATATTTTTCTTGATACCGTTTTTGAACATTCGCTAACTGTATATTAGGTTTAAAGCTGGTTAACATGTGGCTCAACTCCCACGACATATA
>Ga0074193_1001732_pt1 | contig 24168 bp, 21 predicted proteins | sample EPASupsiteHSE605_FD_64523 | JGI IMG/M metagenome (GOLD analysis project Ga0074193, IMG submission 64523) | Bioremediated contaminated groundwater from EPA Superfund site, New Mexico - Sample HSE6-05 | ecosystem: Environmental > Aquatic > Deep subsurface > Groundwater > Contaminated ... | reverse complement strand
TACAGACTACCCAACACTGAACGAAGAAGACTGGCTCTGCTTCGTCAACATGAAGTGGGATCCTCAAACCAATGAATGGTCTGTCTTCAAACGTCCTGTCATTAATATGTTTGGTGTTGAGTAACACACAGATAGGTTATTTAATAGATAGGTTGTAATATTACTGGTATTTTATGAGATCGTAAAGGGGATTGACGCAAATTTCCGTTCTTCGGGAATTTGTCGTCGTCCCCTATTTTATTTAATGTACAAATAGTACTTAATTAAAATGAACTAGGGATGACATTACACCTAATATCGACAATCGGTCTCGCATTTGCGCTGTGCCGGCTATTGTTGTTAGGTGTAATGAAAGTGCCAATCTAGGACCTATAAAAAATAAGCACAAAATACGTGAAATGATTAAGGAGGTTAATATAATGCCAATCAACTATAAAACAGCGGTAGATAGGCTGTAATTGCCCTTAAATGGCCGGAAAAAGCATATACTAAGATACACGAGTTTTGAATAATGGGCAGTAAGAACATGTTAACCATACCGTATATTGATTACTAACATATTTACTTACTATAGATACAATGTGAACGCAATGCTAATCTTTGATTGAGAGAGTGATTACTCATCTGCATAGCAATAACAATTTGCATAGATCCTAAATAAATATTCCTAAATATATATTGATAAAGTTCTAAGAAAAGGTGAGTTTAATATTTTGATTATGGCGGTTGTAAGTGTTACAAACTTAAAATGTATTTGAGAAATAAATCTCATATCATTAAAGTTTATAATATTGGGCTCGCTAATAAAAATAGCACCTGAGGTGAGTTCGTTCTTTAGGACTTCTGTCTCGCTAATGCTGGACTTACTTACAGCTAGATGACAGATAAACCCCTATAAAGGTGCCTGCGGTCTATTTTAACTTTTTACCAGAAATTATAGTGAGTAATCGACTGATCTATACTGCTTAATTAAATCTTAAGAGTAACTTCTAACCAGAAAAAAGTTACAAATTCGAATTACGGTGACTCTTATAGCTGAAAATACGGCCCGGTATGTCATAAGGTAAATTAATTACGGGCATATCTCCTTGGTATATACACATTACTTTCATAATGCTAATCTTTAATTGCAAGCGTTTGGTGCTGACTGATTGTTTAACTATGAATTAGGAACTGTTCAAGCCTCCTTGAGCAACGCTGGAGTATGAATCAAAGTTAATCTGCGCGTAATGCTCCTTCTATAAGCGGCGATACAGTTAAATTATTGTAGAAAGGTGGAATTCGTTTGTCCAGTTTGGCACTTGATAAAGAGATATCTAGTGTTGAGAAAATGAAGCTTAAGAGGGAGACGGGAGAGAAAAGTTATCCAATTTGGTTATTATTTAATCCGAAACATCCTGCAATACGCCACTACATTTGGACTCCGGTTTTAGCTGAGATTCAGGACAAAGTCTATAGAGTATTGCATACAAGGATAAATACGACAAATATGTACATCAGGAATGTTGTTAGCGACAGTGGAATCGTACCTAATACATTAAATTGGTGGGGAACTGAAGTATCTAATGAAATCGAGCTGTTGAGAGAACTTGTTAATGAACATCAACCTAAAATACTAATTTCGTTTGGTGCATTTCCCTTTGAATTTGTGAGGCGAGTTTACGACATTAAACCTGAAAAAGGGCCTAAAGCGTGGGGCACCTCTAATTTAGGTGATGAATTTGGAAGAGCAATGAAGACCTTTGATATCAACACAACGAATAGGATTCCTCTACTTCGTCGAGTGGTTGATAGTGGCAAGTTCATAGAAGAGGACTCGGATTTTTGCAAGGAAGATGAAGATCGTTACTTTGAAGATGTTGATAATTATTTTCATTTTGTAGGGAGTAAGATTGCCGAGAAGATTATTGAGTATAAGGATAGTCTAGATATATGGATTTAAGTTTTCGTAATTGATGATAAGCAACACGAGACCTTTTCAATATCTGTACGTCTTACTTACAAATCTCATTGACAAACTTTTAACAGTTACTGCGACACATTTTTCTGAAGGGTGGAATTTAGGCTTAAATCTATTCATTTAGAATCGACTAAGAAAGTCTCTTAAGTAATCGGATAAAGGTTGAGCCTTTGAATTTGGCTCAACTTTTTTTGTCTGTTTATTATTGCATAAGAAATCTGTTCACGCTTACTTGCTAATACAAAGCGGTTCCTTAGTAATCTGAATAATTTATTATGATCCAAAGTAGTTGTATCTAGAGAAAAGAAATTGGGTAAAATTTGAGGCTCAACATTATTTTTGTAATAACTTTTTTTAGTAGCTATAAATGATTTAACTAATGAACGTAAACAAATGTTTAAGTAAATGCTTAAACATTTGTTATGTCACTATAAGCCTGCCAAAGATTTCTCATTCGTTTGGACTTAACTAACGAACCTCAATATAGAGCTGTATTTGGCTATTTTGAAGGTTTTAAGCTAAGAATTAGGGAAAATAATCTTCAAATTTGGACACTTGGATTGAGGAGGAGAAGAGAGGCAGTAACAACGAGAAATTACAAAATTCATAAGATTACGCCATAATAAATGGAATATTTTGAATTTAGCTTATTATTATTGATAAGGTAAATTCATTACGAGCATATTGTTTTGCTATTTACACACTACTGACATAATGCTAACCTTTAATTGTGAAGATAAGCAAAAAGGATTACGAAAAAAGATGCTCGTGAAGATGCTCGTAAAGATGCTTGAGAAAAAGTTCGTTATTGGCCCATTAATGCTAGAAGTTAATCTTTAAGATGATTGCCATTTAGTTTGAATCTCGTAACATAGCTTTAATGTATATGAAGATTTATACAGATTGCCGGTAGCACAATAAATTCTGAAAACGGGGGAATTCCTTTGCCAAGCTTAGCATCCGATAAATATACAACTAAAGACAAGAAGCCTAAGAGGGAAGTAGGTGATAAGGCGTATCCGATCTGGCTATTAATTAATCCAAAACATACTGCTGTTCGTCACTGCATTTGGACACCTGTTTTAGCTGAGATTCAGGATAAAGTATATAGGGAAATCCATACAAGAATCGATTGTACAAATATTTATATTAGAAGTGCTGTCCATGATAGCGCTGTGGTTCCTAGAACATTAAATTGGTGGGGAGCTGAACTTGCTAAAGAAATAGAGTTGTTTCGAGGAATTGTATTTGAATATAAACCAAAGATACTTATTACCTTCGGAGCATTCCCATATGAATTCATGAGGCGTGTCTATCAAATCAAACCGGAAAAGGGACCCAAATCTTGGGGTACTGCTATCTTAGGAAATGAGTTTGGTAAATCCATTGAGAACTTTGACATAAACAAAACTAATAAGATTCCCTTGCTTCGTCGAGTAGTTACGAGTGGGAAATTCCTAGAAGAATGCAACGATTTCAGCGATTTCAACGAGAATTACTTTCAATATGTTGGATCAAAGATAGCCGATAAACTTATTGAGCACAAGGACAGTTTTAAATTCTGGATTGAGTGAACAACATCTAAATCATCAGATGATGTTAGATAAAAAACGTAAGGAAAATAATGAAAAAATAAAGGAGTGATGTGGATGGTTAAATATTATCACTGTGGCAATGGTAGTTTCTAAAAACTTTACAGCTCAACGATTAGATCAACTGAAGGAGGTCGAAAAGGATGATCGAAAATCTTTTTACTCATGCAAGTACATTATTTACAACAACCAATCTAGCTGTTGCACAAGCAACTGGTTCCCCTGGAGTACCATGGTGGGTATGGCCTTTAGCCTTACTTGTTAGTACCTTTCTCATTGGTATAGTGGCTGCGTTAGCAGGGGTGGGTGGCAGCGTACTGTATGTCCCACTTGTCAGTAGTTTCTTCCCTTTCCATATGGATTTTATTCGTGGGTCAGGTTTATTTGTTGCTCTCGCATGTTCCTTGTCTTCGGCACCCAAACTATTAAAATCTAACTTTGCTAGTCTTCGCTTGGTTATTCCATTGGCTTTACTTGCTTCAACATCAAGCATAGCTGGCGCATTATTAGGTCTTTCACTTCCACAAAGTATTCTTAAAATTTTACTAGGTCTTTTAATTACATCGATTGCGGTTTTATTTATTTTCTCTAAGAATAGTGAAATTCCCAAAATTGGCCATCCTGATGCTTTAGCCCGTTATTTAAATATTGGTGGAGCTTATTTCGAGTCTTCAAGTGGAAAGGATGTCAGTTGGACAGTATGGAGACTTCCCCAAGGACTGATACTCTTTTGTTGCATCGGAATAATCGCGGGTATGTTCGGGATTGGTGCGGGTTGGGCTAACGTACCAGTGCTTAACCTTCTTCTTGGTGCACCCCTTAAAATCGCGGTAGGAACAAGTATGTCGCTCTTAGCAATTACAGATACCTCAGCGGCATGGATTTATTTGAATCAAGGTGCTGTGCTTCCTATCATAACGGTACCTTCAGTTTTAGGAATTATGGCTGGTTCTAGAGTTGGAGTTAAGTTACTCAGAACGGCTAAGCCAAAATCTATCCGTTATATTGTTATCCTTATGTTATTGTTCGCGGGATTAAAATCTCTGCTAGACGGATTAGGATGGGGGTAGAAGATTATGAGTAGTCAAACACCGGTTCAAGGTAGTAATTCAAAAAGCACTATACTTAATCAGAGTAATGCTCAAATGAGTACCGAAGTAAGTCCGGAACAGAATAAATATGCTAGTATTTTGTTGGTTTGCTCATGGGCGGGAATTATTGTTATGGTAGTTACATTTCTGCTCTATATAGCTGGTCTTTTCAATCCAATCGTAAAACCATCTGATATGCCTCTTTACTGGGGGATGAGCGTACATGAGTATGCTAAGGCTACAAGCGCACCAAGCGGATGGGATTGGTTGTCAATGATTAACCATGCTGACTATTTGAATTTAATAGGTTTAGCTTTTTTAGGAATTGTCTCGATAATAGGCTATATATCACTGTTTTTTAACTATTTGACTAAAAAAGATATGCCATATCTAACAATGGTAACCTTGGAAATTATCGTTATAGCCTCAGCTGCTTCAGGGATTTTTAACATCTCAGGGCACTAATTTAAAATCATATTCTAAGTTAAGATAGGTTAAAAGTAAATGAACTAATTAGGGGCAAGGCATTAAGGAGGACAGAGTTAATCGGTATCCTTAAATACCTTGCTTTATCTATTCCGGAACACTCACTTATTAAGTGGGTGTTCCTTATTCTGCTTCAGTAAGAGTAAACTTCGTGCTATACTATATGTTATGTTTTACTCTAAATTATTTAAAGGTGGGGATTGTTGGATTGAAACATCAGGATATTAAGACAAAACTTATCATATCAACATCCTTCGATTCTTGGTATAACTTGGCACTGGAAGAGCATCTCTTTCGAAATGTCGAGAAAAATCAAGTAATTCTTTTTCTGTGGCAAAATCAAAATACTGTGGTTATTGGACGAAATCAAAACGTATGGAAAGAATGCCGATGTGCTCAACTGGAACAGGATGGAGGGAAACTCGCTCGTCGATTATCTGGAGGAGGAGCAGTTTTCCACGACCTGGGGAATCTTAATTTTACCTTTATTGTAGATCGATCCCATTATGATTTAGTAAAACAGCTCCAAGTTATTTTAGAAGGAGTTCGAAAGCTTAATATTGATGCCGAATTTTCCGGGCGTAATGATTTAATAGCTAAGGGCCGAAAATTTTCTGGCAATGCATTTTATTTTGAGCAGGAAAGAGCTTATCACCATGGCACAATCTTGGTCAATGTAGATATGAATAAGCTAACAACATATCTCCAGGTTTCTAAGGAAAAGATCGCCTCAAAAGGTGTCGCTTCTGTTCAATCCAGAGTAGGGAATCTTAGCATGTTCCAACCGGACATAACTATTTCCAGCATGAAGGAAGTACTTATCGAGAGTTTTCAGGAACAATACGGAGAAGTTTTAGAACCAACGATCATAGTGAGTGATAGTGATTCTTCCTATGATTTGCAGGAGCTTTATCAGAAAAATTCTTCATGGAAATGGCTATATGGAAAAACCCCAAACTTTGATATTGTTTTAGAAACTAGGTTTAGCTGGGGAGGTATCGAACTGGGTTTAACTCTCCATAATGGGTTAGTCGTGGATGCCAAAACATACTCTGATGCAATGGATAGCCATCTCATTAACAAAATTGCATCGGTTCTTGTACACTGTCCATTCCAAATCGATAACTTGGTCAATAGGATAAAGCAGCTGGAGAGTGCTCCTGAGGACAAAATCGTTATTGACGACCTAGTAAAATGGCTTATGAGCAAGGCAAGTGATCTTTAGACAAACTATGCCCATTGTATCAATGGAATTGGCGGAAAACGGGGTTAACAAATCAGATGTCAGAAATTAAGTGGCTCGTCCGAGCCTGGCGGTATTTGTTGTGGATTTCAGTCGATATTTGCTTATCTCCATATATTCGCCATCCGCGGGTTTCTACATACATTAAAGGAATCCGTTTCATGAAGCCCATCACGTCTTTCAGAGGATAACCAAGAAAAATACCAATCTCGTGTGGAAATGTCGATGATTTTATCTTTCCAACAATGTAATTAAGGTAGCTATCCAGAGAATAGCTGTCAGGATAATTGAAGGTTCTAAGAAATTCATGATGATCTTTTTGTCTTAAAACAGTATCTAAAGTTAGTTTGTGATAGAAAATGACCTGTTGCCGCCCATTTACTTTTCTTATTTCCCTAAGTCCAAGCTGCTCTTGTTGGGAAAAGAGGGCTTTGAATTCATCCCAAATCTTTTGATCGTATAGAGACACATTTAGCAACTCAGAAGGTTTTATACCTAACACTGTCGGGCCGAGCTGCTCGATGATTAAATGGTAGTTACTCCCAAGAGGCTTATCGCTAGCCCATCTAACGAGTTCTCTCAAATAGGTGCTGATTGATGATGTTAGTTCTGGTTTCAAATTATTTCTCCTTATTTTATAGATCTTATATTATTAAAGTTTCGAATCATCACGATTATCATTACCAAAGTAGGTTCCAAGTATTAGTGTTATAAAAGGCGTGTATCTAGAGAAAATTCAAGGGCTATACGATTCGGAGACATTAGAATTTATTATCACAAACTATTTTATAGAATTCTTGACAAAATAAAAATCATTTAGTATTTACTAAAAATAAAGCCCCAAAGATAGTTCATCTCGCTTTGGGGCTTTAGCGCGCTCTGAATATAAAAACTCTTGTCTACGAGTAAAAAATTATTATTCTAGAATGAAACAAAATTTGAGAATGGGGTCAAGCATACTTTTGAGAATGTAAAGCAGTTAATTCTTGAGCAATCAAGAAAACCAATTATAAATCTATTTGTATTTATTGGGAAATTTATTTGTCAGGGAAACCGTCCATAGGCTAACACTATTAAAACATATCGAATCCAATATGCCGGTCAAAAAGAATAAACCTCAGTGGCAGTATTCCGTTTCGGGAGCGAAGATAAAGAATAGAGTCATTGAGAACAACAAAATTCGTTAGATTATGACACAAGAACCGAATATTCTTAAAGCAAACCATAATGCATATTGATTATGAGTATACTGATCTGCTATAGACACAGAATTAACACAATGCTAATCTTTACTTGTGATCATTAATATATCCGAGATGAAAGGAAGTGAGTTAAAATGTTAATGGGTTTTATCGCTATCATCGTCATGGTCGCAGTATTCGGAATTGTCTTCGTTGATCATATGCAACAAAGACAAGAAAGAGGAGGGCATGGGAATGTTTGAATCTTTAGTGCTTCAGAGTTATCTATAAAAAAAGCAGCCTCTAAAGGCCGCTAAGAAGGTATACCAACTGTATTATATCACAAAATTCGTGAGAGGTCTTAATTATTATGTCATCACTAAAGCCAGTGTACTGTTTGATGAAAAGGCTGGGTGATAATTCAATAACTTTGTTCTCCCAGCCTATCAATGAGACCCCAGTAATAACCCAATGACAAGACTACGAAAAATATTGTTTGCATGGTTCTGAAACAGTCGGGTTAAACCATTTTTTTGAACTATTACTTCTTAACCAAACTGTTATAGGAATAAAGCCTGAAGTAAGCTGATCGCCACCGGAGTATAATTCTGCTGGTTGTTGCGATTTGGATGAAAGGTGAGATTCATTTGTACTTAACACTATTCAAATATTTGCCTTTAATTGAAACTATTAAAACTTACAAAAAGGAATATTTTAGTAAAGACTTGATTGCCGCATTGACAGTAGCTGTAGTAGCAATTCCTCAGTCAATGGCCTATGCATTGATCGCGGGTGTTAACCCAGTTTATGGTCTATATACGGCTATTATATCAACCATCATTGCGTCAGTATTTGGAAGCTCAAAACACCTAATTGCCGGACCGACGAATGCTATAGCTCTACTTGTAGCAGGTAGCATGAAGAACTATATGGGACTAGAAAATGCCTATCAAATACTTTTTTTAATGACTTTTATTGTTGGCGCCTTACAAGTTCTTTTCGGAGTTATTAAACTAGGTAAAGTGATAAATTATGTGTCTCATACAGTAATCGTAGGTTTTAGTGCCGGTGCAGGTGTATTAATCGCACTGGGACAATTGAGTACATTATTGAGCATCTCCATCAAAGATTCTGCACACATGGTAACTACAGAGAAATTATATTATGTCATAACCCATATAAACCAAACTAATTTATATGCGCTGGGACTGGGACTGATGACGGTGGCGATTATGTTGATTTGTAAAAAGATCAATAATAAACTGCCTGGTGCCTTAATTGGAATTATCATTCCAATTATCTTCATATTAATTTTCGCTTTGGATCAGAAGGGTGTAAAACTCACAGGTAATATTCCTTCCTCCTTGCCTCCCTTCATGATGATACAATTTAGTATTGGTACCATAAAGGATGTTTTCAGCGGGGCGATTGCAATTGCAATCATTGGACTGGTTGAAGCTATATCAATTTCGAAAACAATTGCCAGTACATCACGACAAAAAATCGATGCTAACCAGGAATTTATTGCACAGGGCTTAGCAAATGCATTGTCATCTTTTTTTCAGTGTTTTCCTGGATCCGGTTCCTTTTCACGTTCTGCAATAAATTATCACAACGGAGCAATTACCAGATTCGCTGGAATCCTGTCAGGTGTGGTGGTTGCCTTAGTTCTTTTATTCTTTGCTCCATATGCAAAGTATATACCCTTACCATGCCTTGCCGGATTGTTAATCCTTACAGGATATGGCTTGGTTGACAAAAAGGAAATCAAGAAGGTATGGAAAGTAGGCAAACTCAAATCTGATTCTATCGCAATGTGCGTAACATTTCTTGCAACAATTTTGTTGCCGGAACTTGATTATGCTATTTATACAGGAATTGCACTATCCATTATCTTGTACCTGAGAGATACAAACAAGGTCCCTATTAAACTTCTTATCCCAACACAAGGAAAAGATTCTCAAATTATTGAACAAGAAGTTGAATCTGTCAAGGGAAAAGTCGATGTATTAATTATTCAACTGGAAGGAAATCTATTCTTCGGCTCGTCAGAAGATCTGGAAAACAATCTTGATAGCTTGGTGAATAAAGCTAAGGTCTTAATCTTAAGAATGAAGTATGTTACTTCTATTGATTTAACAGCACTCCATGCGTTGAAAGTCTTTATCAGGTCTGTAAAAGATACTGGTGGAATCCTTATCATCAGTGGTGTAAGGTCAGAGCTTAGCTCAATGCTTAAGAAGTCAAATCTTGTTTCAGATATCGACGTGGATAATATATTTATGTCCGAGGATGAAGTTTTTGCATCTTCTACAAATGCTCTCGAAAGGGCAAGAACAGTCTTGAATTGTGAAAAAGATAGCAAGGTAAAATCAATGGCTTGTAATCTACTAGAGTCTGTTTCAAACTTTGGTACAGGTACAAATGCTACGAAAACGAACACCAATTCGTTATAATTAAGGAAGGCACTTCTCTCCTTGCAGGGTTCAAGAAGTGCGATCGACTGGACATTAACCGTACGAGGATGGTTAACGTCAGAAGTTGTTGGCAGTAACCTAAATATCTAAATACCGAAAGGTGGGATTTGTTTGTCCGGCTTAACACTTAATAAATATATACCTTCAGATAAAACGACCAAGAGGGAGTCGGGAGACAAAGCTAATCCGATCTGGCTAGTTGTTAATCCAAAACATCCTGCGGTTCGTCACAACATCTGGACACCAGCTTTAGCCGAGATACAGGATAAAGTGTATAGGGAAATTCATACAAGAATCGATACTTCAAGTATTTATATCCGGAATGCTGTCTGTGATAGTGCTATCGTTCCTAACACGTTAAATTGGTGGGGAGCAGAAGTTGCTAAAGAAATAGATGAGTTTAGAGAAATTGTTCTTGAATATAAGCCTAAAATCATTATTTCATTCGGTGCATTTCCATTTGAATTTCTAAGGCGTGTTTACGAGATCAAACCTGAAAAAGGACCAAAGTATTGGGGTACTTCTAACTTAGGCGATGAATTTGGGAAGGCAATAGAGAACTTTGATATTAACAAGACTAATCGAATCCCTTTACTACGCAGAGTGATTTCCAGTGGCAAGTTCATAGAAGATCATAATTATTATGGCCAAAATTACTTCCATTATGTAGGGACAAAGATAGCTGAAAAGATTATCGAGAACAAAGATAATCTTAAGATTTGGATCGAATAATGTGAATGAAACAAGTAATTTAGGTTCATGTCAATTTGTAAAGTCGGTAATTGACATCGGCCCTGGAGAGAAAATTATCTCTTCAGGGCTTTAGTATGTCTGACTTCAAAAACCAGTAAACAGGGTAAGGGAATCCTATTAATTTGGTTTATATCAAAGTTTGCTATCGAACGTTCAAATGCCACTTTTTAATGATTTAACAGTACTTAAAAAAGATTACTTCCCGTCTTAACTTGTGTGATATAATTGTCTATATAGCAAACAACGTGCCAACATTAAAATCGGCTAGATTCAAGCATCTATTAAGTTAATAATAAGAAGAAGTGTATCAAATGCTACACCTTCGGTATTTAGAAACACTTGGCATAAAAACCAGTTTAGTTATGAATCTTTTATGTAGCGACAGGAGTGAACTTCTTGACACCAAGAATTCTGGTAATTGACGATGAAGAAAGAATGTGCTGGGTTCTCGAGAGGGCACTAAGTCATGAAGGCTACCAGGTAGTGACGGCCACGAGAGGTTTACGAGGTATTGACTTGACCCAAGAAACCGATCCATCGTTAGTCATATTGGATCTGAAGATGCCAGACATTGATGGTATTGAGGTGTTAAAAGAGATAAAGAAAATAAACCCTAGTATTCCCGTGATTATGATTACTGCTCACGGTACTATTGACACAGCCATTGAAGCCATGAAAATTGGAGCTACTGATTATATTACGAAACCGTTTAAGCTCGATAAGTTGAAGGTTCTGGTTAAGCAAGCGTTGCCTTTGACTAGTTCGAAAAATCAGATTAATCTGTTACATCAGAAACTCGGTAAGAAATATGGGAAAATTGTCGGTCAAAGCGAGGCTATAAAAGAGGCAACCCTCTTAATTCGACAGGTTGCCAAAACAGGTACAACGGTATTGATCACCGGTGAAAGCGGAACTGGGAAAGAAGTTGCTGCAGTGGAAATACACAAAGCCAGCAACCGAGTTGATAAGGCCTTTGTAGCGGTAAACTGCGCTGCCCTTTCGGAGCAGTTGTTGGAAAGTGAACTATTCGGTCATGAAAAAGGGTCCTTTACGGGGGCAGTCGGTAAAAAAAAGGGCCGATTTGAAATTGCAGATCAAGGTACGATCCTTCTGGACGAAATCGGAGAAATGCCGCTCAATATGCAGGTGAAGCTTCTGAGGGTATTACAGGAAAGGTGCTTTGAACGAGTAGGCGGAACGGACACGATTCATGTCGATGTTCGGGTTATTGCCACCACAAATATAGATCTTGCTGCCGCTATCTCGAAAGGCACTTTCCGAGAAGACCTTTACTACCGATTAAATGTCATGCGAATTGCTATGCCACCCCTTAGATCACGGAAAGAAGATATTCCTCTTCTTGTTAATCATTTCCTAGAGAAATTTGACCCATCGCATAACAAAAAGATCTCTCCTGAAGCAATGAAAATTCTAACCCGCTACAACTGGCCGGGTAATATAAGGGAACTCCAGAACGCAATCGAAAGAGCACTCATTGTTTGTCAGGGCGCTGAAATTCAGCCTGTAAATTTCCCCAAGGAATTACTTGATAGTATAGAGGAAATTCCATCGCCTGTAATAAACCTTACAGAAGGTGGCTTCTCTTTGGAAGAGTTGGAGAAACACCTAATCATAAAGGCAATGGAGAAGCATAATAATAACCAGACGAAGGTCGCTAAATATCTGGGAATTTCTCGGCCAACTCTACTTTATCGCCTCCAAAAGTATGGCATTAAGTTATAGGTTAGCGCGTTACTGTGTATTATGCAGCAGTTTACGACAGCCTATTGGTAAATATGAACACCAGTTCCTATGGAAAATAATTATCCATCGAAGGCAGCGAGGAGATCGTCTTGAGCGTTTCGAATCATGGATGGATTTTGCGGTAACATGAGCCAAGATATACCAAAATTACCCTGTTTTTGCTATAATATTCATGATATAATCAAGGTGGATAAGTGAATCTGAAATAAGGAAGGTGTTTGATATGACTAATATGCTTAAAGTGCTTCTCTATTCTGATGGGACACAGCATTCCTTTTCTGCGGCCGTATATGCAGCTAACCTATTTTATAGCATTCCCAAGATGCAGTTAACAATTTTATGTGTACAAGAAGGAGTAGCAGGCTCGATCGGGGAAGACGCAGAATTAGTGGAAGCTACGCCGACCAATCCCGACCTGGATTGGGTCAAACACTTAATGGGTGAAGCTGATTCTGATAAAATTCGACAATATTCCGAAATACTCACTAAAACAAACAATATATTTTTAGAGCGAGGCCATAAGGTCAATCAACACGTAATATATGCTAATCCGAATATTCCCGATACAGTCAAGGCCATTCTTAACTATGCATCAAGAAATGGGTTTGGGTTAATAATTATGGGTACGCGTGGGCTAACAAGTTTAAAAGGTTTGATTCACGGCAGTTTGGCTTATAGCGTGCTTAGTAAATCCACTATACCCGTGTTGTTGATTAAAAAGCTTCCTCAAGAGTTTATCGATCGGTACTGCTCAGCTACTGATGCCGAAGGACATTGTTATTTGCCTAAAATCACCTAAATTATCATCCTCGGCAGACCAAGTTCACTTGCAGAGAAACTATACCTAACTTTTTCTTAAGTAGGTTCAAAATATAGGCAATAATGACGTGAAATGTTAATCTTTAAGGGGGTATTAGTATGACTGATTTCAAGTTTAAGGTACTTCTCTACTCTGATGGGTCGCATCAGGCTTTCTCTGCTGCCGTTTACACTGCGACTCTATTGAAAAATATGCCCAATATGCTTTTAACTGTCGTGCAGGTACACGAACCTGATGAAGTTCCCATCAATACAGAACATCGATGGATTGATACTTGGCCGGTTAGCCCTACTTCGGAATGGATGCAACACGTCCTTGATGGATCTGATACACAAACCCAAAGTGAGTATCATAAAATACTTTCCAAAACAAACGAAATATTTCTTAATTACGGACCGAACGTAAAATATCATGAATTATACGCTAAGTCCAGTACTTCTGAAATATCTGACACGGTAGAACTGATCTTGGATTATGCAACAAAAAGCTCCTTTGAATTAATAGTTATGGGTACACGTGGATTATCTAGCTTAAAAGGGTTGATGTTCGGTAGCTTAGCGCATAACATGCTTAACAAATCTGAAATACCAGTTTTATTAATCAAAAAACTTCCTCAAGAGTTTATTGATAGCTATTTGTCAGATGCAGAGTTCTAGGGTCTTTCTGAAGCAATACCTCTTGAAAAGTTCGTAACACCCGGTATATGTTTGCAAACATATACCGGGTGTTCTTATTTTGAACACCATCTTTTACTTCTATGAGGTTAGTGGAGCGGATAAACTTCCTTTGTTCCAAATTATAAGAGTTTATAGATTGTTAATAAACTGTTTAGGAAAAATCAAGACTAGTAGGGTAGAATATCATAAGGAAGCTTCCTGATAAAGCGTTTAAGGGGTTGAATGAATGAAAGTTAAAAAGAGAACAGCTATGATCATAAGTTTTGCACTAGGATCCCTTTTGTTAGGAACAACCATATTGGCGGACATTACAACAAAGAGTGGGTATGACCAGTTTAAGAATGCGCTTAAAGTGACTGCTGAACAATGCAGTGAGAAATTTGACAGTTACACAATGGATTACTCTATGGCAATGAAGGACAATGGAAAAACGTTGGTGACCGAAAATGACGTCCATAAGTATGACGGTAGCAAGAATGCCTCCGAAAAAATTTCATCGAGATTAAGAATAAATGGAGATAAGGTCAGCACTCAAACCTACTCAGATAAGACAACAGAGATACGTGTTTCCGCGAATGACCCAACTTACTATGTGACAGAGTTTACTAAAGAAAGAAAAGAGGAAGCTTTTCCTAATCCTTTCAAGGAGGAAGGAGCAGACGATCTTGAAAAAATTGTCGACGCCATAGTTGGAAATTTAAAAGACCATGTGGTGGTCACGGAAAATGCGGATGGCAGTAAAGGACTCACGGGCTCTCTGACTGAAGTGCAAATCCCTTCCTTAGTCAGTGCTGTGGCCTCTTTTCAAATGAAACAAGAATTTAATGGTCAGCAAGATAATCTACCTCATCTTACCAAGGATGTTTTTGTCAAAGAAGTCAAAGGTTCGGCTAAGGTTAATAAAGACGGTGTGATGGAGAGCATCTTAGGGACCGCAGTGTTGTCTGGTAAGGATGATCAAGGAACGGTTCATGAGATATCGATTGAAGTTTTAATTAAAATCTTGGATATAAACTCAACAAAGGTTACGAAGCCTGATCTAGCTGGGAAGAAAGTTGTCAAGGACATTGCCAAGTATTATTCTGATTCTTCGGAGATCACTAATCCGGAAAAATTTATCGGCAAATATAAAAACGATATCGTAATCGAAAAAGATGGCAAGTTTGTTAAAATCGGCGAAAGATTTGTCGATATTACCCAAATTAATAATCAGGTGGTCGCGGGGAGATATTACGAGAAAATGAAGCCTGAATTTGAAGACTACGCGTCGTACAAAAGTGAAATTCAGTTTGCGGCCGAATTTGAAAAAGGGGCCGGGCGTAATGCGCTTTTTGATGCTACGACCGAATCCGGTGATAAAGTACATGGGAGCATCTATATGGACGAAGATCAAGGAAAAGTAAATTTCAATTTGCATGTAGGCACTTCTGATTCATATACAGGTAATTTAGTTATCGACTCGAATTTTAGTCCGGTCTTGGATTGAATTATAAAGACTTACAACCAGTGAATCGTTCAGATTAAGCTGAACACTGAGACTTCGGTGGGGGAGTCTACCTTCACCGAAGCAGAATAAGGAATCCCGGCGGCCGCATGGTCGCTCTTAGTTTGGAGGGTAAAGCATGGAGAAAATTATCGAGATTATTAACCTAAGCAAATCCTATCGAAATGGCCGAGGTATCGAGGATATTAATCTTAACATATATAAAGGAGATATCTTTGGATTTCTTGGTCCAAACGGGGCCGGAAAAAGCACTGCAATGAAAATAATGACAGGACTCATTCGGCCAGATCGTGGAGATGTAAAAATCTTCGGACATAGTGTGACGGAAGAATATGAATTGGCTATGAAAAAAGTTAGCTGTCTTATCGAAACTGCAGAGTCATACTCCTATCTTAGTGCCTTTGATAACTTGAAGCAGTTGGCTCGGTACTATCCGGATGTAGATCATCAACGAATTGATGAGGTCCTAGAGCTAACCGGAATGAGTAAGTATAAGAATGAAAAGCCCAAAAAGTTTTCATTAGGGATGAAGCAACGTCTAGGCTTGTCGGCAGCAGTATTATCCCGCCCCGAGGTCGTCATCCTTGATGAACCATTGAATGGTCTTGATGTCGAGGGAATGATCGATATTCGCAAGATGATCCAGCATTTAGCAGAGAAGGAACAGACCACATTCTTCATCTCCAGTCATCTGATCCATGATGTAGAGCTGACTTGTAACCGCATTGGGGTGATCTACAACGGGAAAATACTTAATGTCGATAGTACTCAGACTATCTTGAACAACTATGCGACCCTGGAGAATTATTTTGTAAGTGAGGTACAGAGAAATGGCCGTATTTCAAGCTGCACTCGTTAATGAAATCGAGAAGCTCTATAAAAAGAAAAAGGCTTTGGTAGCTATAGTGCTTTCTCTTGCTGTGATTATTATTGGGCAACTGGCTATCGTCGGGGTGAGAAGTGGCTTTGGACTCAGAGGGGTGGGAAGTGTCGAATTTCCGATGCTTGTGCTGTCCGTGGTTGTCAATACCATCCTTCCGCTCTTTACAGCCTTAGTCGCGATCGATAGTTTCTCTGGGGAGTATTCTCAGAATAGCATGCGCATCACCTTAACTCGACCGGTGAGCCGATTCAAGATCTTTACTGCCAAGATCTCAGCCATCGTGCTATTTATCTTGGCCACACTACTCATGCTGCTTATCTTTTCGATGCTGGTAGGATTGATCTTTAATACTAATTCAACAACCTGGGATTCCATAAGTAGGACATTTTTTGCCTATCTTGTCAGCTTGTTTCCGATGATTGTTTTGGCTTTAGGTATTGTTATGTTGGCGAATCTCTTTAAGAATGGGATATCCGTTTTTTTTGTTTCTATCTTGGCCTTTATCGTCTTAGAAGTGCTGGGAGTCGTCTTTTCTCAGTATTCTAGTTTGTTTTTGACGAGCCAACTGGATTGGTATAATTTATTTCTGATAAATTCTTTTCCCCTGGGAAAAATTGTGCGCCAATTTATGATCATGCTAGGATCTGGTATAATGCTATTTACAGCAGGGTTTTATTTATTTGATAAAAAGGAATTTTAGGGTGACGTTATGAACCTCAAAAAACGCTTGATTATAGCCAACGCTTCAACAGTAATCATTCCTGTGATTGTTACTGTTTTTATTGCTTTGGCTGTTCTTTTTGTTTTTGTTAAACTATCGGGTCATGATCTATTGCTTGAAAACTACCAAAGGTTATCAGAGATCAAATTTCAGCTCATCAATAGTGAAGCTAATATTTCACAGAATTCACCTGAGGTTGTCGAGGAAGAAAGCTTTCAAAGGCATCTTCAGGAGCAACTTGCTAGAATTAATGGCGAAGTGATTATAATTAAGCAGGAAAAAGTAATTTTCTCGTCTAAAAATTTCAGTAAAATTGACGTGGCCAAGTGTTTGGAGGCAGGGAATATCCAGGGCAAAAGCGAACCAGTCCTGATAGGAGATGTTTCTTATACCATTGAATTGATCAATCTCAAGTTTAAGGATGGCTCTCAAGGAAGCGTGTTATTGCTTGCTCCCGTGGACCGAGCGGTGGCTAACCTCAAAAGTATCCTCGTGTTAAGCGGAGTTTTATTTGTCCTGACGTTTATGTTGAGCAATATCGTAGTTTCCTATCAATTTTCCCGCAGTATTATCAAGCCGCTTCAGAATCTCCAAAGTGCGGCCGCTCAAATTAGTCGAGGAAATCTCGATCATCCAATTGTTGAAGAAGGAGATCAAGAGATTCAAGCGTTGTGCCGTGATCTGGAACTTATGCGAATTAAGTTAAAAGATGCAGTGTACACACAATTTAAATATGAAGATAATCGCAAAATGCTTGTTTCCAGTATATCTCATGATCTGAAGACGCCCGTGACATCAATCAAGGGGTACGTAGAAGGAATTTTAGACGGTATAGCCGATACTCCTGACAAAAGGGAGCGGTATTTGAAAACGATATCCTTTAAAGCTCAACAAGTCGACCAGATGATTGATGATTTGCTGCTTTATGCCAAACTTGATCTTAATCAGATCCCCTTTGATTTTGAAAGAACGGACATTGAGGAGTATCTTAAGCTCTGCTTACAAGAGAGTGAACCTGAATTGGATGCAAATAATATCCGGATTTCGTTCCATAATGAGTTGCATGAAAAACCTCAACATGTTTTGTTGGATCGAGAGCGTATGAAACGAGTGATTATGAACATCCTGGATAATTCTCGCAAATACATAAGTAAAGATTCGGGCGAAATTAAGATTCTTGTGAGAGACACAGCCGCCAGTCTGATTATTGAACTGCGTGATAATGGTTCAGGGATTGAGGTGGGGGATTTACCGTATATTTTTGATCGCTTCTATCGCTCTGACGCCGCTCGAAGTAAAGGAAGCGGTCTGGGGCTGGCTATAGCAAAACAAATAATCGAAGGTCATAGTGGCAGAGTATGGGCTGTTAGTCACGGAGAGGAGGGGGCCAGTATCATGATCTCATTAAGTAAGTTGTGATACTTGGGATAACAATGAAAAAGAAGATCTTAATTATTGAAGACGATTCCAGTATTGCTGAATTACAGAAAGACTACCTTGAAGTAGCTAACTTCGACGTTAGCGTGTGCGCCAACGGATTAGAAGGCTTAAGAGCGCTGCAAGAAAATGAAGTGGATTTGCTGATTTTAGATATCATGCTCCCGGGGCTCGATGGTTTAGAAATCTTGCGGAGCATGAAGGAGGAAAAAGATATTCCGGTTCTTTTAGTTTCTGCCAAAAAGGAAGAAATCGATAAGATTAAGGGATTAAGCCTTGGTGCCGATGATTACATCACAAAACCTTTTAGTCCAGGCGAACTGGTCGCGAGAGTGAAAGCCCATTTGGAGAATTACGAGAGGCTAAAGCATCGGTTTAGTGCAGGCATCAAAAAGGAGAATACTTTGACGATTCGGGGACTTAAAATAGAAAAAGACTCCCATAGAGTCTTTGTTCTCGGTCGGGAAGTAAGTCTGGCTCAAAAAGAATTTGGCCTACTCTTGTACTTGGCGCAAAATCCTAATCGAGTGTTTGGGCGTGAAGAATTATTCGAGCGTGTCTGGGGCTTAGACGCTTTAGGTGATTCAGCAACTGTTACTGTCCATATCGCGAGAGTACGTGAGAAAATTGAAAGCAATCCATCCAACCCTCAATATGTAGAAACAGTTTGGGGGGCCGGATATCGGTTTAGGGTATAGACTATGAACGATAAACTATTATATTTCCAAACGGAGAAAGGTATTCGAATCTATTATCATAAACAAATCCCTCGGGATGCTAAGGGACTTGTCATGATTAGCCATGGTTTTGGAGAACATTCTGGACTCTACGCAGAGTTTATGAATTTTCTCCTACTCAACAGGTATGGTGTATGCGCCTATGATCATAGAGCGCATGGCTATTCGGAAGAAGAACGAGGTCATATTGAACAGTTTGAATTCTTTATAGAAGATATGGCTGTAATGGTTAGACAATTGAAGCAAGAACATCAAGACCTACCTCTTTTTATGTTTGGACACAGCATGGGTGGTTTGATAGCTTTCAATTATGGAATTTTGCATCCGGAAGGTATACAAGGGCAAGTTTTTACCGGACCGGCCGTCGGAAGGCCGGTGGGGACAAGATGTATTCCTGACAGCTTATTTGTCCTACTCAAACGTTACTTCGCTCGAGTGAAGATTTACCCTCTCTTAGCTCGAAAAGGCACAAGAAACAAGGAGTTTCGTGCAAAGATCAAAAAGGATCCTTATATGCTTAAGTATGAGACCGTTGGATTTGTCTGTGAATTTTTGTGCCGAGGTATCGCTTTGGCTAGAGGTAATGCTGCGAGTTACCGATTGCCCGTCCTTTTCTTGCACGGCAAAGCGGATAAGATTATTCCTTATAGTGCCTCCTTGGAGATTTTCGAACAAATTTCCTCGCAAGATAAAACCTTGAAATTGTATGAAGGTTTGTATCATGAATTGGTGAGAGAGCCTGAGCGGCAAGAGGTTTGGCAAGATGTATTAGAGTGGTTAGAGCAACGAAGAGTTACGTAGATAAAAATATTCCTAGATATTGCAGGAATATCACGAACAAAAGTGGAAAATACATGCATAAGTGCGTCAATTAGATTAAATGTGTCTCCCTAGTAGGGAAGGAGAATGAAAGTAAATGGCCAAACTTGAATATCGTTTATTTGACGAGGAAAATGATTATCCGGCCCTATATCACTATAACTCAATTCCCAAAGATGAAATAGTAGTTCGTTTTCTATGTGATTACTTTATCAAGGACGGCGTAGTGTATGAAAAAACTTCGAATGCGATTGAACCGCCTCTCCATATCATCTATGTCAATAAAGCAAACGATGAAATACCGATTCCGAAGCATCATCGTTCTAAGGTTGGGATGGGCTTTATTGTTATGGAAATCAGGGAATACCGAGATGATGCCCTAGAATATCCTATACTGCAAAACTTAGAGTTAAGTAATTTAATGGATATCGCCATCATTGGTCAATGTACCTATTTGACGTTAGAGGGTGTGGAATGGGAGCAAACGTCTTTAGAAGTAGATGAAGACAGACAAACGTACGTTCTTTATGTCAAAAAGACGAGTTAATAAATTAGGACCACTTAACTTTTAAGTAAGGATCGCACAAATTAAAGAAGAGAAAATGTCGGAATAGATTAACAAGGAAGGGGAACATAGGTGAATAAGAGTTCAAAAATGGTGAGTTTATTTCTTTCAACCGCCTTGGTATTAGGAACCTCAGGTTGTAGTTCTCCTAAACAAAAAGTTGTTTACGATAAAGATGGCAATCCAATCGTTCAGCAAGACAACAGCAGTTCGGGATTCTTCGGCGGTTTTTTTGGCCCCTTTGGTCCTTTGGGGCCGTTTGGATTTTCTAGCGGGCGTGCACATGGCGCGAGCTCCGGAGCTGTAAGGTCCCCAGGAGTAGCATCCCCAGGAGTACCATCAGCTAGTGGTTCAACGAGTCCATCTGGAGGGAGTAATTCGGGAGGAGGGGCAGGAGTAACAAATGGTTCAACGAGCTCATTGGGAAGTAGTAGTTCAGGGGGAGGGACAGGAATAACAAGTGGTTCGCATGGTGGGATTGGTGGAGGTGGGTCGAGTGCCAGTTGACCTGCGCTATGAGTTACTAAGAGAACGATTGTACGGTCCGCTGAGACCGATTTTTTCTTGGGATTGGATGAATGGAGCAGAGTACGGATTGGCAGAAATTCACCTCGTTACTTCGCAATTCCGTCAAGAGATTGCTTTGGCAACCGAGGCTTTAGGGGGTATTTATGCTAAAACTGTCTTTGCAGTTCAGAGTGCCGATGATGAACTATTGCTGGAGTTAGGAATTCCTGAAGAAGCATTGCTAGCTGTACGTGTGCTCGTGAAACCCGAAATGGTGACGGTGATTGGTCGTTTTGATTTTGTGCAGACTGCTGAAGGGCTTAAAATGATCGAGTTTAATGCAGATACGCCGACCAGTGTTGTCGAAGCATTCTATGTCAACGCCAAAGCATGCAACTTCTTTGGGGTGAACTGCCCGAATGAAGGGGCAGATGAGCAAATCAAAGAAGCATTCGAGGGAATAATTGAGACGTATCAGAAACAGGGTTATGCAACAGACTCAATAGTTTTTAGTGCCTTGGGCTGGCATGATGAAGATAGGGACACAGTAAAGTATTTATTGAATCATTCGGGTTTATCGGCAGAGTTTGTGGCGCTGGAGGATTTGAGGATTTCTGAAGATCGGTTGTGCGCTCTGACCAATGGGCAACTCGTACCGATTGATGTGTGGTATCGACTTCATGCCTTAGAGAAACTTGCTGAAGACAAGGATGAAGGAGATCAATACCCGACAGGGGCTCATGTCCTAGATTTGGTGGCTAGAGGAAAATTAGCCTTGATCAATCCACCCTCAGCGTTTGTAGCACAAACTAAGGCCCTTCAAAGCTTGATCTGGAACCTTCATGAAGCAGGTGAGTTTTATACACCTGAAGAACATCAGTGGATTGAGGCATATATGCTTCCTACATATATGGAGAACCGATTTATTAATAAATCGGCGTTTGTGACAAAACCAATTTTTGGTCGTGAGGGTGGGGCGGTTAGTTTGTATGATGCGGACGGCCGACTTGTCGAACAAGATAAGGATGAGTTCTATTGGGAGCAGCCGATGATTTTTCAAAAACGAGTTGAGATGGAAGAAGTTGAAAGTCATACAATGAATGGAATTTATAAGGGGAGGCTACTCTGGGGATCTTTTCTGATCGGAGGCAAAGCTTCGGCACTAAGTGCTCGTATCGGGGAACGAATCACCGGCAATCTATCCTGTTACTTGCCGATCGGTCTTAAAACTAATGAGGGGGAAGAGGGTAAATGTATCTGATTAACTTTCTTAAATATTTAGGGGTCACTATTCCTTTGATGCTCTTTGCTGTGTTGCTCTTTTCATATACAACACCCTACAAGGAATTTAAGATCATGGCTTTAGGAGATGATTGGGAAAATCCGCAGAAGGTCGCAGCGGCAAAGGCAGTGGCGTTTGATTTAGGCGGTAAAGTTCTTGGCGTGGCTATTCTCTTGGCATCAGCCATTTACCACTCAGTAGACCTTTTGGATATGACTGTTTGGACGCTAACCGGAACAATTTTTTTGATTATTGTGTATTGGCTTTTTGAATTATTAACACCTACTATTAAAGTTCGTCGTGAAATACCCAACGGTAATGTGGCAGTTGGTTTTTTCTCATTTTGTTTAAGTATAGCAACGGGAATATTGATGGCTTCTTTAATCAGTTATTAGTAATGTATTTCATTTGGTGAAGAGACGCAACGAACAGGGCAGAATCATCAGATGTGAAAGGGAGGATAAATCATGGCAGTGAGACTTAGCAAAGGACAAAAAGTTGATCTCACGAAAAACAACCCTGATTTGAGGGAGATTATCGTCGGGTTGGGTTGGGCCTCAAACTTGGTGGCCAGTAGTGACAACTTTGATTTAGATGCTTCGGCTTTTTTGCTAGGATCAAACGGTAAAGTGAAAGATGAAAACGACTTTGTTTTCTATAATAATCCTTCCGGTGGACAGGCTTCGGTGAAGCACAGTGGGGACAACAAGAAGGGTTCCGGTGAGGGTGATGATGAGCAAATTCATATCAATTTGTCAGCAGTGCCTGGTACTATCGAGAGAATTGCTTTTACCATTACGATTAATGATGCCCAAATGAAACGGCAAAGTTTTGGGGATATTAAAAACTCTTACGTCCGGATTCTAAATGCCAGCACCAACGAATTACTTCTTCATTATGAACTTGGTCAAGATTTTTCCATTGAAACCGCAATTGTGGCTGCCGAACTCTATCGTCATACCGGAGAGTGGAAATTTAACGCAACCGGGAGCGGGTTCCAAGGGGGGTTGGCGGCCCTATGCCGTAATTTTGGCTTGGAAGTGGAGGAGGATCAGCGTTCTACAAGTCCAAGTAGTTTAGGTAGTCCAGGTACTTTAGGTAGTTCAATTAGTTTAAATAATTCTGGTTACGGAAATACTGGAAATACACAGAGTAGCTCGCTGTCTAATTCATACAGTAACGCTCAGTCTAATGTGCATAATAACTCTCAGTCCTATGGAAATACTCAAAATCAAGGGATAGTCTGCCCAAGTTGCCATTCGACCCAGGTGACAGCGGGTAAGAAAGGTTTCGGCATTGGCAAGGCTGTAGTGGGTGGTGTCTTGCTGGGTCCGGTAGGGCTATTAGCAGGGTTTATTGGGAGTAAAAATATGGAATTTTTTTGTTTGAGCTGTAAGACACGCTGGAGTCCGGCAAGTAACACTAATACTGCTCAGTGGCTCCAGAAACAAACGGAGAGCGCCCGCAATGTTGTGAGCAAATATATGGGGAAAGATCTCACGGAGGCCCTGGTTGCAGGTTGTGCCTTAGTGGCTATTGCCGACGGAATTATCGAACCTTCCGAAAAGGCGAAGCTTATTGAATATTTCCGCACCAGCCAAGAGATGCGGGGAATTAATATTAATGAAGTAGATTCCCGATTCAATTATTTTATTCAGAGGATTCAAAG
>Ga0074193_1001731_pt1 | contig 24191 bp, 26 predicted proteins | sample EPASupsiteHSE605_FD_64523 | JGI IMG/M metagenome (GOLD analysis project Ga0074193, IMG submission 64523) | Bioremediated contaminated groundwater from EPA Superfund site, New Mexico - Sample HSE6-05 | ecosystem: Environmental > Aquatic > Deep subsurface > Groundwater > Contaminated ... | reverse complement strand
CTGGGCGGAAAACTTTGAAATTAATCAAATGCATAGCAACATTGCAGGCCAATGCGGTCAAATTCAATATAAGAATTTTACCGAGGAGGAGTAACAAGGGGACGGTTGTATGTCCAGCAAAGGCTGGTATGTTCAGCAGGAGACAGTCCTGCCAGGGAAAGAAGCAGAACCCTGTAGCTAGGTTAGCAGTGGGGAAGGAAACTGAACTACTGGAGTCTAATGACAAAGCCGTCTTGAGGGCGGTGAGCGAGTTACCGGGCCGCAGTGCAAGCGAACACATAGGTGACCTCGAAACAAGAGATTCGGAGGCCGAGCCATCGACCGTCTGGCGAAGGCAACATGGGTAATCGAAAACTGCTTGAAACGATTAACCACTCCGACGGGGCGGTAGTGGCAGCACGGCAACAAGGACATACTAAGCAACTGGAGAAGCCCTCCTCGTTCCGGACGAGAAATCGCGGAAGCAAGGTAAGCCCTATAACCGCAAAAACGGGAAGTGGGAAGAAAAGCGAGAGGGTGGCGGATGGGCTCGTAGTAGTAATGAAGGCAGGTAACGCTGCTGGAACGAAGGAACCCTACTAATCGTAAATCTTTAACAAAATAGGAGGCAGGGACGAAATGACAAATCCGTCCATAGATCTGCAGGACTTGAGAGAAAAGATATATAACAAGGCGAAGTCCGAACCAAACTGGCGTTTCTGGGGGCTGTATGTGCATGTCTGTAAGATAGAAACAATAGAAGAAGCATATCGACAGGCCAAAGCCAACAACGGAGCCCCGGGAATAGATGGAGAAAGCTTCAAGGAGATAGAAGAACAAGGAAGAGAAGCATTCCTCCAAAGCATACAGGAAGACCTGGTTACAGGAAACTACCAACCCCAACGCAACCGGCACAAGGCAATTCCCAAAGGAGACGGAAAAGTAAGAACTTTAGGGATACCCACCATACGAGACAGAATAGTGCAAGGAGCCCTGAAACTAATCATAGAACCCATATTCGAAGCAGACTTCCAAGAAGGGTCATATGGATACCGCCCTGGGAAACAAGCAGCAGAAGCCATAGAAAGAGTATCGATAGCAATAATACAAAACAAAACCAGAGTAATAGATCTAGACCTAAAAGCCTACTTTGATAACGTCAGGCACCACATACTACTAGAAAAAGTAGCCAAAAGAATCAACGATGATAAAATCATGCACTTACTGAAACAAATCCTTAAAGCCAATGGCAAAAAAGGCGTACCACAGGGGGGAGTCATCTCACCGCTATTAGCAAATCTATACCTGAATGAAGTAGACAAAATGCTGGAGAAAGCCAAGGAAGTAACGAGAAATGGACAGTACACCAACTTGGAATATGCGAGATTCGCAGATGATCTAGTAGTATTGGTGGATGGACATCCGCGGCAGGAAAAACTACTGGGACAGGTATATAAGAGGCTAACGGAGGAACTGACGAAGCTGGAGGTAGAAGTGAATGCAGAAAAGACCCGAGTGGTAGATCTGACGAGAGACGAGAGCTTTAGCTTTCTGGGATTCGATTTTAAAAGAGTAAGGGGGAAGACTGAGAAGTGGTATCCCCAGAAAACCCCCCGGAGTAAAAAGAGAACCGAATTACTGGAAAAACTCAAGCAAGAGTTCAGAAGGCTGCAAACCCAGGCACTAGACGTCGTAATATACGTAATAAACCCAATAATCAGAGGATGGGTGAACTATTACCGAATCGGGCATTCAAGCCGGTGCTTCAATTATATAAGGGATTGGGTAGAAAAGAAAGTAAGAAGGCACCTGATGAAGGTTAGAAAACGCAAAGGATACGGCTGGAAAAGGTGGAGTAAGGAAATGCTATACCAAGAATGCGGGCTATTTGATGATTATCAAATACGTTACTTCCAGGCAAAACCGAAAGCCTTCCCAGTACGTTAGGACACATAAACCTTGATACGAAGCGATTAGGAAAGCGTAGTGCGGGAAAACCGCATGCTGCGTTTGAGGTGGCGGGGGCTGGAAACGGGGAGATGACCCGCTTGAGGGGGACACTCACCCGAAAGGGGAGAAACAGCAAGGCCTCACAAGGTCTAATACTTTACCGCGCCTGTCCTCGACCCTACCAAACTGCCGCTTGCCAAAACTCAACCCCGGCGCCGCTTAGGCGGCGCACGCCCTACACAATCACCAAAGCCTGCTCACGCGTCCTGTCGAGTCAGCTAGGGCTTCGGCAGCTTCGCCGCCTCGCACCTGTCTGCCTCCCGGAAAGCCCTTCGGGCTTTCCGCAGGTCGCGGCAATGCCCACGGCTCACGACTCCATGTCATTTAATGTCATCCAAGCTAACCAGACTTTGCCTGATCAGCTCCCGCCCTGAGCCGTGGACATTGAACGCAGGCTTTAATTCTTCCTCGATCCAGGCAAACGGTAACTCCCCGGCGCTCCCTGCCCGCCGCCCCCTGAAGGGGGCTCCCAACTAAAACTTCCGGCACAATTTGACATCATTTATAATGTCATATCTAATCATGATTAGATAAATAGTTTTTTCGAAAAAGGCACATTATGGAAAGCAGCAGTCTAGTAACGTGAATAAGGAATAAAGGCCAATGAATCACAGTAAAGATTTTGACTGGTTTTATAATTGGCATGGATGATCTTATTTGCTTTCATACCGAAAATACGCATGAAATAGTGCCAGTATTTCATAACATTGTTGATGATTACCTTAAAGCCTGCAAAGAAAAAGGAATCTAGCCTCAAAAAAGCTTTTCTGGTAGATTCATGCTCAGGCTTCCACCTCAACTGCACGCTAGAGTGGCAGCGTTGGCCAGTGCTGCAGAAAAAAGTATTAATGTCTGGATTGCTGAGCAACTGAAAAAAAATAGCCAAACCTCCTGATTTTTTGAACCTTAATAAAATTGGCTGAGAGGCTAAGATTTGCAATGTTCTGCAAGTCTTAGCGTGCGTGAATTTTCGTTCGATGTCGTGCCCCGTCGTTCTATTTTTCAGCCATTCCACCGTTTGAAGTTTTTAACAGTCGAAGCGCGTTGAAGATCACCAGGAGTGATGTGCCCATATCGGCCGCTATTGCCATCCAGAGGGTTGCCGTCTGCAAAATGGCCAGGATCATAAACAGTCCTTTGATACCTAGCGAAAGACAGATATTCTGGCGGATGACGCGCAAAGCTCTACGAGAGTGACGAACAAGCCAGGGCAGGCGGGACAGATCGTCGGACATGAGTGCGATATCCGATGTTTCAATCGCGGCATCGGTACCGGCGGAACCCATGGAAATGCCGATCGTGGCGGAAGCGAGTGCCGGAGCGTCATTGATGCCATCACCAACCATTGCCACGCCACCAAATTTTTGTTTTAATTCCTCGATGGCCTTCAATTTGTCTTCTGGAAGAAGTTCGGCCCTGACCTCATCAAGTGTTACCGCTTTACCGACAGCAGTGGCGGTTCCCTGGTTATCGCCGGTCAGCATTATGACATGACTTATACCAGCCGCTTTTAGCTCATATACAAGAGTCTTGGCCTCTGGGCGCAGAGAGTCCGCAATGCTGATGATGCCGCAAACATGGCGGTCGCTCCCCACTACCACCACCGAATGACCCGCGTCTTCCATACGCTGGGCGTGCGTGTGCATGATATCCTCTTCGCCGCCTCTTTCATGCAAAAGGCGGTGACTACCAACCCAGAAAAGACTGTCCTCGATCATCGCTTCTGCACCGCGGCCTTTCAGGGCGCGGAAGTCCTTGGCAATCAACGGTTCCACATTTTCGGCCCGTGTTTTTCTCAAAATTGCGGCAGCAAGAGGATGTTCGCTGTGAACTTCCAGAGCCGCCGCCCGTGCGAGGATTTCGCTTTGGGTATGCCCATTCAGCGGGACAATTTCCTGAACTTCGGGAAGGCCCTTTGTCAACGTGCCAGTCTTGTCGAGGGCGAAGGCATTAACACGGCCTACAGATTCAAGAAACGTGCCGCCTTTAATCAACACGCCCGCACGGGCCGCCGCCGTAAGAGCGGCGACAACGCTTACAGGTGTTGAGATGACCAGAGCACAGGGACAGGCGATGACAAGCATAACGAGAGCTTCATAGAACCATCGGCTCCATTGGCCGGTGAAGAGAGGCGGAACGATGGCCACAAGGGCGGCAATGAAAATCATTGCGGGGGTGTAATAGAAGGCGAAGGTTTCAACCCATTGTTCGACTGGAGCCCGACGTGATTGCGCCTCCTCAACCATGCGGATGATCCGGGCAAGAGTGGTATCCGTTGCTGGTTTGGTGGCCTTGAATTCTATGGAACCATCTTCATTGATTGTGCCGGCAAAAACTTCGGAACCTTCTTCTTTGGTCACAGGCATGGATTCCCCAGTAATCGGGGCCTGGTTTACCGAGGTGTGTCCTTTGGTGACGATACCGTCAAGCGGAATTCGTTCACCCGGTCGGATCAAAACTGTCGCTCCCAGTGGGACATCGGCGACAGGCTTTTCCATGACATCTCCATCGCTGGGGCAAATGTAGCGGGCCGTTGATGGAGCGATGTTTATAAGGGCCTGAATAGCTCGGCGAGCGCGGGAGATGCTCCACGATTCCAACAGGAGAGAAAAGGAAAAAAGGAAAGTCACCGTACCGGCTTCAAACCACTGGCCAATAACCATTGCACCGACGACGGCGAGAGTCATCAGGAGGTTCATGTCAGCCCGCAAGCGGCGGAGAGCAAATAATGCTTTCGGGAAAATAAACCAGCCACCAGTTATAACCGCAGCTGTATAAAATAAGACGACCGGCAAGGGGAATTCGTGATTGACGACACCCTCCCCGCCGACCAACGCATGTAATAGATTCTCATGCATGACGGCGTGAGTCAGAAAACCAAGGCTGACCAAGATTCCAGAACACCCGCAGAGAATTGACGGGCCATTTTTCTGCCACCAACTTGTTTCAGGTTCGGCAATGTTGGAGGGGCTTTTCTCGTCCACGGGTTCAGCTTCCAACCCAGCCATGCGTGCGGCGGCCCGGATTTTATCCTCATCGGTTTTGAGAGAATCGAATGTCACGAACATAATACTGTCGATAAGGTTGAAATTCAGGGATTGAACCCCCGAAAGCGTTCCGACCGTTTCCTTGAGGGCTTTGACTTCCTCGGCGCAATCCATGCCTCGAACCTTAAAACGCCTGGCGTTTTTCATTTCATACATCTCCAATCGAAGCGGTGAATCGTGATTTTTGTCACGATTCACCGCAATGCTTGATTTTATTTATGAGCCCCATGGGGCTCTTTTGAATGATCGTGACCTGTATGATCATTTTTGGCTTTTTCTTTGCAATCAGAGCAGCAGAAAAAAGCTATTTTGTCATCAGTCGTCTTGAAAAATTCAGTTACCGCAGGCTTTTCGCAGACGAAGCATTTGCCATTGACATTGGCCAGCGCCACTTCAACGCCTGGCGCATCTTTCAGCTTTTCTGCAAACTTTTTTGGCTCCTTTTCGAAGTCTTTTTGGCATTTTTCGTCACAGAAGAAGTAGACCTTTCCCTCAAACAGAGCGGATGTGGCAGGGGCTTCTTCATCTCCGCAGGTGGTGCAGGTCACGTATTTTACAGCGATCACTTTTTCAGGCAAAGCTGCCGCTGCCGGAGTTTCGGCAAAGCCTGTTGAAGAGGCAAGAAGGACGGTCAGAAGACCAACAACAAAGAATTTTTTGAACATAGAACAATCTCCTTAATGAATTTTAATTCCGGCGACTATCGCCGGTTTTTCCCTGTTTAATTTGCCATGACACTTTGAGGCAAAGAATCGTTTCGCCCGGAGGCATTGTTTTTACCTTGAGCGACAAATGTTGCTCAAGTCGCGCCTTCACCGCGTTCTCCGGTGCTTATTCTCACTGCCTGTTCTATTGAAGCAACATAGATTTTTCCATCGCTTTTCAGACCAGTATGGGCGCCCTTTTCGATAGCACTGATGACGGCATCCACCAGATCATTATGGCAAATCACTTCCAGTTTGATGCCAGGGTGAAACCCAAGCTCAGGCTCGGTTGCTGTAACCAGACCGCGCCCGTAACCACCGCACTCAATCACACTGATTCCAGTAAGCCCTTCTAATTTGTGAAGAGCCCTTGTGACTGGTCCCAGTTTGTTTTGAGCAATGTAAGCCCTTACTTCTTTCATGTTTTAATCTCCTTTTTTACCTCTATTGCAAACCATTTGTATAAGGCCGGAATTACCAGCAGGGTCAGTACTGTCGATGTAAAAAGGCCGCCAATAACAACAGTTGCCAACGGACGCTGGACTTCGCTCCCTGTGGCGGAACTCAACAACAGTGGGATAAGTCCAAGCGCCGTGGTGACCGCTGTCATGAGAACCGGACGAAGTCGCAGACATGCCCCATGAATTGACGCTTCATTTATCTCAATACCGTCGAGAAGTAACTGGTTGAGATAGGTGACCAGCACCATGCCATTTTCCAGAGCGATTCCGAACAGGGCGATAAAACCTACTGACGACGGTACAGAAAGGTTCTGACCGGTCAGCCATAGCGCAACAACCCCACCAACCATAGCCAAAGGAATATTGAAAATTATCAAAACGGTATTTTTCAATGAACCGAAGTTCATGAAGAGCAGTAAAAGGACTATCAGCAGCGTGGCCGGAACCACGAGCGACAGTCGCTTGTTGGCTTCCTGCTGAAGCTCGAACTGACCACCCCAACTGACCAGATATCCAGGTGGCATCTTGATTTTTTCGGAGATGGCTTTCTGGCCTTCAGCGACGAAACTGCCAATGTCACGACCACGGACATTGCATTGTATAGCGATAAATCGCTGGTTATTTTCCCGAGTAATCTGACGTGGCCCGATAATTTCATCAATGGTGGCGAGCTGATCAAGGGGGACCTTCGTTCCCGATGGTGCGGATATGAGAATATGCCGGATCGAATCAGCATTTTGGCGGGCTTCTGGTGTGAACCTTACGATTATATCAAAACGCCTGATACCTTCGAAAATCTGCCCGGCACTTTCACCGCCGACAGCGGTTCGAATTACATTCTGAACATCCTCCACATTGACACCATAGCGTGCAATAGCTTGTCGATCAATACGGATCAGAAGTTGTGGTGTACCGGTCACCTGGTCTTTCTGGACATCCGCCGCCCCTGGGATTCCCCGGATCACGGTCTCGATTTCTGCCGCCTTTTCCTTGAGAATATCCATGTCGGCACCAAAAATTTTGATGGCCAGCTCTGCTTTCGTTCCGGTCAAGAGTTCATCTACCGCTGCCGCGATTGGTTGCGTAACGTTGAACTGTGCACCAGGGAAAGATGCAAATACTTCGCTGATTTTTGCATACAGCTCATCCGGTTCTTTAGCGCTCGTCCATTGCTCATGAGGTTTGAGAGCCACGAAAGCCTCCGCGCTGTTTACCGGGTCGGCATGTGCTCCGACTTCGCCGCGACCAACACGTGTGACGATACGGGTAACCTCGGGGAAATTTTCCATCAGCCGCTTTTCAAAGCGCAGCATAGTGTTTCGTGACTCTTCGAGAGAAATAGACGGAGCCATGGTAGCGCGGATCAGCAAATCGCCTTCATCCAGCCGCGGTACAAATTCTGATCCCAGTTTTGGCAGGACGATAGCGCCGACGAGCAGCATGATACCGCTCAACACCACCGCCAGCCACCGTTGTCTGACGAACAGACCCACAATGGGACGATAAGGAAGCAGGAGCAATCTGACAATCCAGGCTTCTTTTGATCCCTCACCGTCAGCAACCAGTTTGGGGCGCCGCATAAGGAAGCTTGAAATCACCGGCGCAAGCAACAGTGCATAGAGCAACGAGCCGAACATACTCAAAGCCACTGTTTGTGCCAGAGGTATAAAGGTTTTTCCTTCAACGCCCTGCAGGGTGAACAGCGGCAGAAAGACAATTACGATGATGGCGATGGCAAAGGTTATCGGTCTGCCGACTTCGCTGCAGGCTCTGGCGATAATGCTCAGACTAGACTCGTCTGGGTCAGCCTCGCGCAACATTCGATCAACATTTTCTACCATGACGATGGTCGCGTCTACCATCATACCTATAGCAATTGCCAAACCGCCCAGAGACATGAGATTGGCACTGATATCTAAAACCTTCATCAGTATAAATGCGAAGAAAATAGAGAATGGGATGGATAGAGACACAACAATACTGGGGCGTATTCCGCCCATGAAAATCAGGAGTACCCCAGCGACCAGAATCACTCCGGAAATCAGGGCATCGGTGACAGTCTTGACACATTTGGAAACAAGAGTGGCTTGATCGTAATAGGGCACGACCTTCACCCCTTCGGGAAGAACGCTATTGATTTCCTTGAGCTTGGCCTTAACATCAGCAATAACCTTAGATGTGTTTGTGCCGATCAGTTTCAGGACCATGCCAACCACAACTTCACCCTCGCCATTCATGGTCGCCAACCCCCGGCGTATCTCACCCCCGATGACGATTTTGGCAACCTGATTTAAATAAACCGGAGTTCCATCCTGGACCTTGAGAACAATTTGCTCCAGATCGCTGATTTTTTCGGCCAGGCCAACTGAACGAATAATGTATTCTTCGTCGTTCTTGACCAGGAATTGAGCGCCCGCATTACCGTTATTGGCTTCTACCTTTTCCTTGATCTCTTTAATGGTCAAGTCATAGCGGAGCAGGTCAGCAGGACGTATCTGCACCTGAAACTGTTTAACTTCACCACCAAGAGAAAGAACCTCAGTCACGCCAGATACGGTCTGCAAGTTGAACTTGATAAGCCAATCTTGAATTTCCCTCATTTCTTCTGGGGTGCGGTTTTTTTTCTCGTCCTCGACCACGAAAAACAGGATCTGCCCGAGACCGGTTGCTATTGGCCCCATTTCAGGATCCCCAAATCCATCAGGGATTTCTTCCCGGGCCATTTGCAAACGTTCCCCGACAAGTTGCCGGGCAAAATAGATATCGGTGCCGTCCTCAAAGTATATGTTGACCACCGAGAGCCCAAAATTTGAGACCGAACGGATTTCTTTTAGATTCGGGAGCCCGTTCATCATTGTTTCTACAGGATAGGTGACGAATTTTTCTGCCTCTTCGGGGGCAAGACCTTCGGTTTCTGTAAACACCTGGACCAGTGTCGGAGTTACATCAGGGAAAGCGTCAACAGGCAATTGCTGGTAACTAAACCAGCCTGCTATCAGCACAATAAGCCCAAATACGATCATCAGGAGGCGATTGTGCATTACAAAGAGGATTAGTTTTTCCATTTTATTTACCGTCCTTAATGATTATGGCCATCGCCAAATGCGCCTTTGGACAATTGCGCCTTGAGTGTGAAAGAGCCATCTGTTACATAGGTCTGCCCAGATTCGAGTCCAGAAAGAATTTCCACTGTGGCTTCATTCTTTCGGCCAAGTTCGACCGGCTTTGGCTCAAATCCTTTGTCGGTTCGCACAAAAACCACGGTCTTGTCCTCAAACGTCTGAAGCGCATTCTTGGAAATCACAAGGCCAGCTTCCGAGCTGCCAACCGCCACTTTGGCGGTTACAAAAAGTCCCGGTCGAAGTGCGCCATTCAGGTTGGGCAACTCGACTCTGGCTTTTGCCGTGCGGGTTCCCTCGTCAACCTGCGGACTGATCCAGGCGATCGACCCCTTTGCAGAAGGAATGCCATGGCCAATGTCGATTTCTACGGTTTGTCCCTTGTGAATTTTTATCAAATCCTTCTGATAAATGTTGATATTCACCCATACGGTAGACAAATCAGCGATCGTGAAAACATCCGATTCCGTGCCAACCTGCTCGCCTAAAGTAATCTGCTTTTCTATGACAGTTCCAGCTATAGGAGCCGTTATACTGTAATGAGTAAAGGTCGCGTGTTTGCTTGACGCCAGATTGATCAAATCCTTTTCTGAGCATCCCAGCGCGTGCAACTGCTGTTCAGCCGAATTTTTGGCAATCCGGACTTCAGCCAGGGCCTGGCGGGCATCCAGATATTCCTGTTCGCTGGTCACCTTTTTTTGCCAAAGCCGCTCTTCCCGCTTGAAGTTGGCCTGTGCAAGGATTTCCCTTTCGATTGCTGCGAGATAAGAGGACTTGGCATCTGCCAGTTCGCGGCTTTCCAGGACAGCCAGAAGCTGTCCTTCCTTCACCTGGTCACCCACGGTCGCCTTTATATCTCTGATATTGCCTGCAACGCGCGGCACCACATGTGCAATACGATCGATATTGAGAACGATCTCTCCTGGAAACTCTATATACTGGTCCATCGCATCAGACCGAGCGATTTCAAGCTTAATACCGAATTCCCGCAACTCATCTTCTGAGAGGCGGACAACCTCTTCACCATGGCCCTCTTCTGCACTATTTTCACGCTCATCATGACCAGCGTGATCGTCATGTGTGGAAGGCTGTTTTATACCGTGTTCCTCATGGTTTTGCCCGTCGTGGTCCTTTTCTTGCTCATCCACATGGGCTGCCTGCTCCATTTGAGCTTGATTTTCCTTGGCGTAGGCATTCTGCAGGGAAACAATTCCCAGGCTTAAAGCTGCGACAGTAATGACGGAAATAATGATGTATTTGTTTTTCATTCTTGTGGGCTCCTTTAATTGGCCTAATCTTTGTTGGTGTTTATTATGTCGCTGAGTGGCACACCGACCAGACGCTCCATATCGGTGTTTGCCAGGTGATATGTTCCTAGAGATAACAAATACTGGCGCTTGACTGTGAAAAGCGTTCGCTGGGCATCAAGCATTTGTAAAAAATCCAGTTTTCCCTCGCGATACCCGAGTTCTGTAGCCTCATACGTCGACTGGGCACCGGGAAGAATTTCATCGCGAAGGGTAATTGCTTCCGTGTAGGCGGCAGAAAGGTTTTGCCACACATCTGAAAGTGCGGTTTCCAAACTGATTTTTGCTGCCTGATGTTCCGAATGAGCCTTATCGATACGTGCCTTGGATTCAGAAATGCCACCCTGATTGCGATTGGATGAAGCAAGCGGCATTGAAATACCTATCAAAAAAGCATTTTCGTTTGTCTCTCTGGAGTTTCTGATGCCGGCGCTCCATGTAAGATCTGGTTTGGCTTCGGAACGGGCCAGCCTGAGAGTTGCGTTGCTTCTCTCAATTTCAGTCGCCCAACGGGCAAGATCTGGATTGTTTCTCAGATATTCTTTAAAAGATTCCTCGGCCGGCAGGACCGAGATATTATTCAATTGCCCAACCAGTTGGCCAAAGTCAGCGCGGTCAGCACCCCAGAAACCTGCCAAACGTCGTCTGGCAGCCTCTAACTCGCGAACAGCCTTGTTAGCTTCGATTTGTGCTGCAGCCAGTTCAATTTGCGCTCGCGACTTCTCTACTGGAGAGACCTTACCGGCATCGGCTTTTTCACTGACTGCCGTGGTAGTCTGCTCGGCAAGCTTGAGCAGCTCATCGTTCAAGGCAACCTGCTGCTGCGCAATCAGAACTTCGAAAAAAGCTTTGGCCGTTGCAGCGAGAACGTCCAGTTTCTTGCTCTGATAATCCCATTCAGCCAGACTCCTATCAAGAGTGGCAACCAATCGTCGGTTTTTTCGCTTGCCACCCCGCTCCACCAGCTGGGAATAAGCAATCGTGGTTTCGGCTCCTTTAAATCCACGTAGAGAATTATTGCCGCCAAAATTCTCCAGTTCGACCCCGAGTTCTGGGTTCGGGCGAAGTCCGGCCTGAAGCGCGGCACCATCTCTGGCGCGAATTTCGGCGGAAAACCCTTTCAATGAAGGGTTTCTGTTAATGGCTAACGCCATGGCATCAGCCATGGTGATTTGCTCGGGAATGGTCTCAAGAATATTCTGGGGCGGCTCATTTGCCGCAATATTGCTCGCCATTAATGTGTTCTGACCAGCGAACCCAAACGTGAGCCATACCACTGCAATGAAAACCAGGCATAGATTGAATTTCATAAATTTCTCCTGTAACAAAATGAACAGACAACAACAATTAAGTGTTCTGGGTTTCAGTTGAAGACAATCAGCACTGGCTCAGGGGAACCACATAAAAGCATCTGGTTCCAGAGCAGGTTGGTGCTGTTGTTACAGGCAGGGTATCAAATCAGGAGAAAAACGGTTCGAAGAGCAGTAAGATTTGGTGAAGACAGGCTTTCAAATGGGATGAAAAAACCATTTGAACCTGCATACATATTTTCGGAACCGGCAAGAGAACCTTTTAAGAAAAAAGTCGCCGGGGAATTGTATATATTCAGCGCGTATTGCTGATAATTCGTTTTTTCATCGATGCGCGTTGCTTCTTTTGGATTGCTGCAAGCTAACGCAATATGAAAACAATTGTCATGATGTGCTGTGGTGTAGGTTGATGGATATTGCCTGGTGGGAACTTTCGATGAAGGCCCATCCTGGCAACTATTCAACAAAAAATCAACGTGGCCATCCTTGCCAAGACAAAGCTCCAGGTCAATCCCCGTCGGGATAACCAGCATCGTGTTCATCGTCAGTATGAGAAACACGGCGACTGCTTGAGTTATTCTTCGCAAATAGGTCACTTTGTCACCTTTAATTCAACATTTCTATGTCTCAAATGTATCAGCCCCTCTTCCAGAAGGTGCCACACACAATCATCATACAACGAATAAAAAACATTTCTTCCCTTTTTCCGACTTTTGACCAACTGATATGGTCGAATCAGCCGCAGATGATGGGAAACAGCAGAGTGAGTCATGTCGAGACTGTCCGCCAAGGACTGAACTGTGGTTTCTTCATTGCGGAGAAGAAACAATATACGCATGCGGGTTCCATCTCCAAGGATGGAAAACAATTGTGCCAGGTCATCTGCTGTTTTTGCCAAATCCAAGTTCATCATCGACCTTTTTTCTTTAACTATGTAAATAATATATGAACACCTGTTTCAACGTCAAGGTGCTTTCGTATTTTTTGTGGCCACCACATCAAACGGAAATTTAATTACCCAAATCACTCATATTCCAAGAGCTGTAATTTTTTTCGGTTTAGCTAAGATGGTGACTTCCAGTATTAACAGGCTTAACAAAAAAAATAGTGCTGAAAATATATGAAAATTTCGCAGATTTGTGACATTCTCTAAGCTGAATAACCATTCAAGATAACAAAGGGTAACTCTATGTATGAAGTATTTCAGCAGCTAAACCCAGTAATTCAAGCACTTATTGCAACACTGTTCACCTGGGGGTTAACAGCCGCTGGAGCCGCATTAGTGTTTTACCCGGGCGGCGTAAGCCCCAAACTTTTGGACTCAGCACTTGGCTTTGCGGCCGGGGTCATGATTGCAGCAAGCTTCTGGTCTTTGCTGGCTCCCGGCATCGAAATGGCAGAGCAACTCGGTCATACCGCATGGTTGACGGCAGCGATTGGCTTTCTTGGCGGGGGCATCTTTATGAGACTTACAGACAAGTTTCTGCCACATTTGCACCCTGGTCTGGATCCAAAAAATGTTGAAGGGATAAAAACTTCATGGCAGCGAAGCACTCTTCTGGTAATGGCAATCACACTACATAACATACCAGAAGGCCTGGCCGTCGGCGTCGCCTTTGGCGCTGTTGGTGCCGGTCTTCCCTCGGCCACTCTTGGTGGAGCTATTGCGCTTGCAATCGGCATCGGGATTCAGAATTTTCCAGAAGGAACCGCCGTATCTGCGCCATTATTGCGAGAGGGCATCAGTAAGCGCAAATCCTTCTTTCTGGGACAAGCTTCTGGTGTAGTAGAACCAATTGCCGGTGTTTTCGGAGCATTATTTGTGCTTAAAATGCAGCATCTTCTGCCTTATGCTCTGTGTTTTGCAGCAGGAGCAATGATTTTTGTCGTGGTAGAAGAGCTGATTCCTGAATCTCAAAGTAAGCCAGAACACATTGATACGGTGACAATGGCCACAATGCTGGGGTTTACAGCAATGATGGTTCTCGACGTCGGGTTAGGCTGATCGTTGGGACGCTCTTTATAAACAGCTTTATCATACCGGAGTAAAAAGATATAGCGCTTGAGAATAACTGGCTTGGGCATTTCAGCCCCCAATTCCCGCACCAAATCTCTCATGTCCCAGGGAAAGGGCTAGTGCGCCTTTTCAGCCATTTCACGTCCCCCAGAGCCGTTTCAGCTTTTCTGCCCTGCCTCGATCCACCACCAACTCCCCGCCAGCCGCACCCCCGGCCCCTGATCCTGCCCCACAGCCCGCCTAACCGACCATATCACCACAAAACCCCATTATTACCGCAATTTCACGCCTTTTCCCGCCAAAGCCTTCCACAGCCCACCTCGAACAGCTCCCACCCGGCTCCCGGCAAAAACCCGCAAATCTCGAAAACCCGCTCCCTGACCTGCAAACAAACCATCTTCGCGACACGCACTCCCAAAACTTGCCGCCCCAACACATCAGCAGCACCAACTCACGCAAAGATCAAAAAGGGGCCCATGGCCCCCTCTGGGCTCACCACAGGGGAAACCGTTTTAAATATCTCTTCCGCAAATCCTTTCCCCGCTGCACCGCCCGTCGAATCTGTAAAATACCGACTGTCGCGGAAAAGTAAAAGCCTCCACCCCACCCGGCTAAGTCGCCGGTCGGGTCCCCGCCTTGACTTTCCCACGCCAGTCCGGTTGCATGGGGTCATCGACGGGCGGCTCCGCAGGGGAAAAGGTTTTCTGGCCAGAGTATTTTGCCGTGACGGCAAACCACTAAAAACCTTTTCAACAGCAGAAAATATCACTTTACAATGACAATAAATTACATATATTATTAATAGATTACAAATCACTTTTCCCAGGGGAGGTTCAGCATGCAGACCATGAACTACAAAGAAGCGGCCAGGTATCTCAAAATCACCGAAGGCACCCTGCGCAACTGGGTTTCCCGGGGCCGCATCAAACCCCGCAAAGTCGGCAAACACGTGATCTTCTTCAAAGAAGAACTCGAAACCTGGATAAAAAACCCGGCGCCGGCAACCCCCGAACCAGGCATGAAAGACCTCGCCGATGTTTTTACCGAAGCTTTTCAATCACTCGCAAAACCTGAACCCAGACCGGCCACCGCCACACCTGCCAGGCCCGTCGAATGGGTGCCGCAGTTTCACATGACAACCTCCGACCATGAAAAAGACCCATACGCCCTGCTGCTCGATCTCCCCGGCCCGAACGTGAAAATGACCCCCGAAAACATGCGCGAACTCGCCCGCTACCTCGTCGATGCCGCCGAGATCTGCGAAAAACGCCAGTACCGCGGCTTGAAAAACTTCTCGCTCTTCCGCGAAAATGAACGCTTCAGAAGCTCGGTTGTCCTGGTTCCATTCAACCAGATGCGCGACCTGCAGACCCTCGCGCTTGCCGCGCTCAGATCCGGCGACGTTCTCGCCGAAACCAAAGAAAAATACGTCATCCAGTTCATCCGCGACGGCCTCAAACACCAGCTCCCATTGATTAACATGCAGCTGAAGAAAAAAGGCATGCGCGCCATCACCTTCAAATCCCTGAAAAACTGATCCCCGTAAGGATTCCATTGTGGGGGCGTGTCGTGACGCGCCCTTTGTATCGAAATAACCAGACTGTCAGGAGAAAACAACAATGTCTGATAAAAAAGAGATTACCGCTGAGTTTTGCCAGGTTGCAGACGGGCGAAAGATTATAACCATATCCGGTTTGCCCGGTGATGGCTGCGAATTCACCCCGGCCGGCCTGTCAGAATTGGCAAAACTTCTATCTGACATGGCGAAATCCGCGAAACAAAACCAGATAAAGAAAGCGGTTAGAGGCTTCGAGCCGCTGAAAAGCTAGATGAGTCGTGACATACGACGCCATCAATGACAATAAATGACAAAAATATAAATATATAATAAATATTAGTAAACTAATGTTTGTTGTCAAACACACCTGATTTGATTATAATAATAGTATGAAAACACTGAATGTAAGGCTTGACGACTGGACCCACAAAAACCTCAAAGCCATTGCCGCCTTGAGAGAAACAACCATTGCAGAATTACTGAAAATCCTGGTCGGCAAAGAAATTGAAGAAAACCCCGAAGAATGCGATCTCTGCCGCAAGTTTGGCCACAACCCGAACGAAACGACCAGAAAAGCCATGGCTGATAAAGGCGGCAAGTCCTTCAAATCCATAAAAGCTCTCATGAAAGACCTGCAGAGTGATTAACGAAATTATTCGTAAAACCCAGTTTAAGAAAGACTTCAAGCGCATAATTAAACAGGGGAAAAATCTCGAAGAGCTCGAAGCAATACTTACCATACTTGTCGAAGGCCGGCCCATCCCGGAAAAATACCGGAATCACCCGATCATTGCCGAATACGAAGGCTATCATGAACTGCACATAAAACCAGACTGGCTGCTCGTCTACAAAATCGAAGGCGACACGCTTACCCTGGCAAGAACCGGCTCACACTCAGAGCTTTTCGGCTGACTTTTTCTTCCCGCTTTTGCGCCAGACCGCGCCCATCTTCTCCAGCTCCGCCCTGAACCGCGCCTCAACAAGCTGCCGGTCCGCCGAATCCGCCTCGATGCCGTAAATAGTCACCTTGGTCCAGCCGTCGACCAGGTCTTTAAACTCCAGCAACCGCAGGTCCTGCATCGTCTCAAACCACCGCAGCGCCTTAGTCAGCCAGCTTTTGCTGGTCGGCGGCACCGGCTGAATCTCGTCGCCCTTCCGCTTGTAATGCGCCGTCGGCCACCTGATGATCTTTATCTGCTGATCCGTATAAAGAGAAGTATCAACCAGCCTGACCGTCCGCTCGATCGCGTTCGTCTTGGCCAGCCCCTTCGCCAGGTTCTTCTGAATCGAATCCCCGGCCGGGTCGACGTCAGTGACACAAAGCAGCGTCAGCGGCCTGCCGCCGCACTTTTCCCGCAGCTCGTCACCGAAATATTCCATCGCGATCATCGTCGGCTCGCCCTTCAGCGACATATACGAAGCCCCGACCGACGTCGCCATGCTCTGAATGAATAAAAGCAGTCCCTTCTTCTCGGTCACCAGCACCACATGCGGCAGCAACTCACCCACCGCCCGCCAGGCCGCAGTCTCATCTAAAAAGCCAAAATCCTTATACCGGAAAAGCTCTTTCTCCTCGATCATCTCCTGCAGCGTGTTGTAAAAGGTGTCCACGTCGCCAGCCTCGAGAATGTCCGAATGATACGCCAGCACCGTCTTGACCTGATACCAGAGCGACCTGATGTTACCGTCGCCCTTCGGCTCGATCCCCTTTTTAATCCAGCGCCACAGCTGATAAATGATGTTCTTGATCACCCGTTTTTTGTTGATCTCGTTAACACCATACTGCCGGAAACAGCTGAGCATGCGCTCCCGCGCAAACTGTTTAACATCCCACTTCGCCTTGAAAGCCGCAACCGCCTCTTTATCCGCCGGGTCCAGGCTCGCCAGCTCCCGCCAGCCGAAATCGATCAGCCCGTAAAGCCTCAACTTGCGATCATCCGGGTTTTCCGGCGACAGATAATGAAATTTCGTGATTCCCAGCGCTTTTTTCAGCGCCTTTCCATAAGCCCCGATAACGGGAATCCTTGCTGCGGTGCCGTGCAGGCTGATCTCACACTCGTCGTCACGGCCTGGCCGCTCGCCGCCTTTCGGTCTTTGATAAGTTTCCGCATCGAGCGGGAAACGCTCATAAGTGCCTTCGATCCTGTCCAGCGCCACCAGATACCGCCGGTGCGTCTGCACAAACAGACCGCGCAGCCGCTTTTCCCAGGTGCTCAGTGACCCTTCCAGTTCCGCATCATCTTTGCCGGCTCTGACCGCGAAAACACCGCCGCTGCTGTAGATATAAATAATCTCCCGCAGCGGTATCAGTTCACCGGCTCGGCTCTTGATCAGGCTTTCAGCCTGCAGAATCCGGTCGATTCTTTTGAGCAGTTCAACGCTCATGTCAGTTTCTTCTCGAAATCAGCCAGGAATGTGCTCGTAACCGCATTGACCACCGGCTCCTTGATCCCGTCGAACCACAGATCTCTGGCCGCCGAAACCTTCAGCCCGCGAATCTTCGTAAGATTCACGACATAAAATTTGCTGGTGCGCATGAAATGCGGATGCTCCTTGAGCCTCGCCTCGATCTCCGTCAGCCGCAGGTTGCTGTAATAAGCTTTCCCGCCGCCGCACACGAACATCGTTTCTTCCCGGCCCTGGTCCGCTTTCGTCGTGATATAGCAGACATCCTTCAAATCCACAAAGTAAACCGCCATCGCCGGATCCTCCGGCGTCACCGGAAACTTCCTGATCGGCGGGTCAATCTGCTGCAGCTTCTCCAGCACCTGCTTTAAAAGATCATTTTCGCCTCTCGCCATGCTCTGTAACCCCCATTTCAATGTTCCGCCCGCCGCCCGTCAGCCGCACCAGACGGCCCCCGGGCCCACAAAATCCGCAACCCGCCCAACCGGCCGGCTGCCCTCAAATTTCACGCTCTTTTCAGCCGTCTCACGCCTTTTTCAAGCGCTTCCCGGAAAACATTTCTCACAACAAGTTGTCATTTATTGTCATCAGCGTTTATGCTCCGTCATAAACATTCTTCCGGTGACCAATTCCGACAATTAGAATAATCAGAACATCATCGCGCTTTTGAAAAATTACCCGATAATCTCTGACCCGCAATCGGCATTTGCCGGAATACCTGCCCTTGAGAGCTTTGATGTCATTCTTCAAATGCTCCGGATTGGCAGCCAGGATCTCAAGCTTGCTTTTGATAATTTTCTGAACAACAAAATCCAGCTTTTTCAAGTCTTTAACAGCACCAGGAAGAAATTCCAGTCGATACATTACAGGCCCAGTTCCTTCCAGACTTCTTCAGCCGAAATGGTTTTGTCTTTGCCGCTGGCCAGTCGGTCAAGCCTGCCATCAGCGATGATCGTGTCAACCGTATCAAAGTAAAGTTCCAGAGCCTGCTCCACAATGTGGCTCTTTTTCTGGCCCAGCTCTTTGGCAATACTGTCCAGTTCAATCAAAATATTCTTATCGATTGTAAAAGTGACTTTCGGTCGTTCCATATCATAAAACCTCACTTACAATACAATTATACATACAATAATACAGAAAAACAACCCAAACAGATAAGCAGCATTTCCAAATTTTCACTCTTATACCGATTTTCACTGAATCAGTGAAAATTCCTGTAAATGTGAAACCCAGCCTCTGAAGCCCTATCCTGGTTTACACCAGTTTTCAACTCTCAATCCGGCTACCCGGCTGAATTCTCGCTCATTATTGGTTACAAGACAGGCACCGGCAGCCATGGCATGCGCGGCAATAAGCGTATCCAGCGGCCCGATCGGCGAACCGGCCTTTTCAAGATTATGCCTGATCATCCCATACTCGACCGCTGCACCCGCATCAAACGGCAGAATTTCGAACGGCAGCAGCAGCTCCTGAAAATGTTTCCGGTTTTTCTCAGGCTTTGCGCTTTTTGCGATGCCAAATTCCAGCTCTGCCAGAGTAATCGATGAAATACAAACCTCGCCCGGCCCAAAAGTCCTTATCCGCTTCGCAATTGCCGGAAAAGCCCCTTTGCACAGGTAAATGAAAATATTGGTATCGAGAAGATACTGCATCAGTCGAACAGTTCCTCTCTGGTTTCCAGAACGCCCTGGTCGCGCTCAGCCATGAAATCATCAGTAAACTTGCCGATATTCCGGTCCATTGGCGCCCACCAGTCATCTTTTGGCAGAAGCATAATCGCGTTGCCGATCCGCTTCACAAAAACTTCCTTGCCGCTGAACCTGAATTCCTTCGGCAGCCGCACCGCCTGACTTTGCCCATTCTGAAAAATTTTGGCTGTTTTCATCTTTACGCACCTCGCAATATATACTAATTAATATATATTATTTAACCAGGGCTTACGCAAGAAGTTTATTAAACCCTGAACCGATTAATGTATTTTTCATTGTATTGTTTATGAAGCACCCGTTAACAATAAAAACCTTTATTGATCACAGTTTCACATTGTGGTCGGTAATAAGGCTTATGTAAACCACTTCCAACTTTTATCGTCTGGAAGCGCGTTTCACAATTTTCGCGCGTCAGGGTGTACCGAGCTACAGCATAATAAGCGTCAAATAAAAAATCGATTTTAGAGGCATTGCCGTGCCCTGTACAAATCGCAAATGATTCAAAACGACCCCAAGCCCATAAAATTAAAACTAACGCCAAAATGACCGCCATTTTCAATTTCCTTAATAAGCCCTTAATCTGACTGGGTCCATAAGTTCATACCAGACTTTTTGCAGGAAGGAATACTGCGGCGCTTTCTTAGGTGCCGGCTCCCAAACTTTTACGCTTATCGGATCAACTTTCGGTGGTTCCAGGCGAAACTGAATCGCTTCAAGTTTTTTACTCTGGTTATTAACGGTTTGGACTAGAAGCATGACTGCTTTTTCCAATGATTCGATTCTGCTGTGAAGCGCGGCCGTGTCTTCATTTCGAGGTTCCGATGATTTAATCATCAATTCATCGGCCAATGTATTGGCTGCGTCTCTGGGTCTGATTCCTGCGTTTATCAGATCAGCCATTTTGCGCAATTTCTCAGCGTCTTTTGGTGAAACGTGACCAGCTCTTGAAATCACTTTTGGGCTGATATCAAGCAATTTACACCAATATTTCAGCTGGGGAACACTTGCCTTCTCTGTAATTTCATCAAGTCGAATCAGGATTTCATCAGACATTTTTTGCACACCTCACAAGAATTCATCGTTTCATCAATCGACAACAGTCATGGATTCTGTTAGAGCTAAAACCTTTCATCGGATCATTTCCAGTTCATCAGCTGATCAAAATTTTTAATCGGTTCATCAATTACTGTTTTTCAGGCTTATTGGCTTTATGTTGTTTCTTAACTATGACAAAATCAGGGTCAAGTATGAAAAATCTTTCTAATTGCTTTAATCATTGGTTGTTTAGAGTTTTTTATTAAAAACAAACAGACTAACTAACCAGGTGTGTTTCTGTTTGTATGTATGTTTAGTACTTTTAATACTTTTAATACTTTTAGCGCCTCTGTAACTAGCATAAAAAGAGGGGTCAACAGATCTAAATATGACAAAATCAGGGTCAACTATGACAAAATCAGGGTCAACTATGACATTTTCAGGGTCAACTATGACAAAATCAGGGTCGAAATATGACAAAATCAGGGTCAAATTATGACAGGTTGATTTTCATGTCATAGTTGTGGTAAATTTAGCTTATGAAAAACAACATAGTCAGGAAAGCTAACTCTTTGGTGGAAGCGGCCTACAAGCTTTCAATCAATCAGCAAAAAGTTGTCTTGTTACTTGCGTCTTCCATTAAGCCAGGTGATGAAAACTTCCAGCCTTATCAGATCAACATTAAAGACTTCGCTAATTTGCTTGGTCTGAAAAACAAAAATTTCTACAATGAAATTTCTCATCTGACTAAAGATTTACTGAGCAGAACACTTTCTATTACAACCGAAGACTCGCTGTTGCAGATCAACTGGCTTTCATCAGTTCAATACTTCAAGGGCAGCGGTGTTATAGAACTGTGTTTTGATCCCAAAATGAAACCTTATCTGCTTCAGATGAAAGAGCGGTTCACCACATATCGATTAAAAGAGGTTATTCAGCTGAAAAGCTCGTTTTCAATACGTATTTATGAGCTTTTGAAGCAATATGAGAAAATTGGCGAGAGAATCTTTCTTCTGGAAGCTCTGAGGCAACATCTTGGCATTGGTTCAGAAGAATATTTGCTCTATGGCGACTTCAAACGCAGGGTTTTATTAGCTTCTCAAACTGAGCTGGCGGCAAAAACCAACATTTCGTTTGATTTTGAAGAAATCAAAGAGGGCCGGAAAGTTACTAAAATTAGGTTTGTGATTCATGCCCAGGCATCAGAAGAATCTTTTGATCCTGTGGTTCAGGGTGCGCTCTTTCAATTAGCAGAACATGGCAACCTTGCTAATCCAGAACTGGAAATAATTCTGGCCGAATTGCCAAAAGAATACCAGAAACAAAAATCTATTCGGAAACTTGTTGCTGATGCTTTGGCTCAATATGGCACAGAGCATGTTATCAGGAACATCAGGTATGCCAATGATAACTCTAATGCTACCAATCCTGGTTCAAATGTTGCAAAAGGCGCTAATTATCGCAACTATCTGTCCAAAACTCTAAAAAATGACTTTGGCCTGGCTTACCAGGAAGACCAGGAAGCGTTAAAGGCTAAAGAAGAAGCCGCCCGCGCAAAAGCAAAGGCTGAAATGCTTCTGAAAAGACAGGAAGAAGACAGAATCGAGAAAGAAAAAAGCCTCCTGGCAAAAGCCCAGGAGTTTATTCAAAAGCTTGATCCTGATGAGCAACGCGAAGTAGAAGCCGCCGCAATCCTCAGCCTTCCGCCAGAAATGCAGAAAATGGCCCTGGAAAGTCGCATTACAGCAAAAATTGCAATTAGGCGAGCCATGGAAAGAGTTGTTATCGAACGCTATTTTAAAGACGAATCTTTGAATCAAAATTCTGCACAATCATCATCAGGAGAGGAATAAAAAATGAAGAAAACAGCTTCTAACGATAATCTTGTAACTAAAATGGAAATAGTCAGAGACCTGGCAAAGAAATCCAAACTCACTCATTCAGTAGCCAAAGACATTCTTAACAATCTGCTGGACATCATCGAGCGAAATTTGAAAAAGGAAAAGCGCCTGCAGATCATCGGTTTCGGTTCATTTTATACAAAACTGAAACCGGCCAGAACCGCTATCAATCCCAACACCCGCAAACCAGTCCAGGTTCCGGCAAAGAAGCTGGTTAAGTTCGCTCCAGGCAAAGCCTTGCGCGAAGCAGTAAACAAAAGATAACCAGATTTCTGAAGACAAGAGAAGCAGGCCGGGAAAGGGAAAACCGGTGCTTGAGGGAACGCGACCCACGCCCTGCTGACCTGGCCGACGCTCCAGCGGCTTTGCCGCTTCTGCTCTGGCCAGGTCTCGGAAAGCCCTTCGGGCTTCCGCAGGTGCGTGCAATGCCCGGCCCGCCTGCGCCCGGTTTCTGCCTCTGTCATTTATTGTCATCGGCAGACTTTTTACTGTCGCCCCTGCCGCCAGTCGCTCCGGCTGTCCGGACATTGGGGGCGCGTGCCACCCGGTTCATCGTGGCTCACACCTCGATCCGGGAGCAAAGAAAGCAGGCCGCACCCGGGGCCGCCTGCTGCAAGAAAAAGGCAAAAGAAAAAGCGGTTGCGCTGGCCAGATCTCGCCAGGCGAGTTCTTTGCCAGCGCTCTGAGAACATTCGGATGGCTGGTTGCCTCCGCCCACCGCCCGCAAGCTCCGGCGAAGAGGCTGAAAACCGCGGGGTAACCGCGGCGCAAAAACCGCGCCAGTCGGGCCCCTCCCCGGCCCTCCCAACGGTCACGCTTTTTGCTCCCGCCGCTTGCCGCCTAATAGGCCTATTAGGCGGACATTACCCTGCCAGCCTCTTCGCCTCCGGCACTCCCTCGCATCCCGCGCCGTAAACGGTCGGGCGCTCACTCGGCTTCCGCATAACAAGTTCATGCGGAAACTTGCGGGCTAGTCTGCGCTTATCCGCAGCTTTCTGCCCTAAAGATACCGACTCCGACCATATCAGCACCCCATTCTGAAATTATCCGGCCACCTGTTCTGATCGAATCCGGCACCCCTTTTACCAGCTCCCTCAATCATTTGCATCGCTATTTTCTATTCTCGATGACAATAAATGACAAACAAATCATCAAAAAATCATTGACTTTCAAGACAGTTGCTTGCCCTTTACAGCGCGGCCCTACGGCCTCTGCCTGCCGGGAGCCCGGCAGGGCCGGCTTTACATAACAGGTATGTTATGGCGTGTCCTGAAAAGCTGTCGTTGGCTTGCCGGTGAAAGTCCGGTCCCGGTAATTGTCAGGAAGCCGGGTAGTTACTTTCCGGTGCTCCGGGGCGACCTGGTGTGCCGAAGCGAAAGGAGGACTCCGCGAAGGAGTTACAAAACAGCAGTCCGTATCATGAAGAGAATCCTGCAGTGTCGTTATGTTAAATCAGAGAGAGCCGAGCCCATCATAATGGGGCGAAGGTCATGGAAGAGGCATGTGAGCCTGAAAGTCAGCCTCGAAGAACTCTCCGGCGCAGGGGGAGCGGAATGTTGTGACAGTCAACGACGGAACAGGAGAGATCTCACGGGGTCGGAGGCCCACCCCCTCCGTAATTCCGGGTA
>Ga0074193_1001730_pt1 | contig 24193 bp, 20 predicted proteins | sample EPASupsiteHSE605_FD_64523 | JGI IMG/M metagenome (GOLD analysis project Ga0074193, IMG submission 64523) | Bioremediated contaminated groundwater from EPA Superfund site, New Mexico - Sample HSE6-05 | ecosystem: Environmental > Aquatic > Deep subsurface > Groundwater > Contaminated ... | reverse complement strand
TATAATCTGAATGGATGTAGGTTAAGAAAATATAGCATTTACGCTCCTTCTGAGGTTTTTAGCTTCGATGATTCCATGGCTCTTCCCAAGCCGTGGGTCGAGAGTTCGAATCTCTTCACCCGCTCCAGTAAATTCAAGCCTTCGCAGGTTATTGCGAAGGCTTTTTTAATTTTGGGTAGGAGTGGGAAGAGTGAGGAAATAATGATATATAAGATAACGGCTTATGATGGCGATAACATATTGAGTAAGAGTGAGAACGTATTTATTTAGTTAAACCCATGTTGCTTTCTACATAGGCCTTAAAATGTGTGACAGCAGGCGACATATAGCCATTTGTGCGCCACACCATCTGAATTATTGTTAAGCAATTAGGTTTACGGATGCGGATAAGTGAAATTTTCTGCATATCAAGACCTGGTATGAAGGGGATTAGTGCAACGCCAAACTTAGCTCCGACAAGTCCGGCAACGGTTCTTTCTTCAAATGCCTCGAAAGACATTGTCGGATGAAACCCAGCATCGTGGCAAAGCCCTTCAACCATATCATGTAGTGCTGTTTCTCGTTTATAAAGAACAAAGGGATCATTGGCCACCTCGCACAAATCAACTTGCTCCTTGCTGGCAAGCCTATGATCTTTATGAACAATTAAAAATAGCTCTTGGTTCATGATGGGAAGGGAGCTTAAATTTTCGACTGGTTCTTGCTGTGTACAAAAACCAATATCAATTTCAGCAGATTCTATCTGGTTCAGAATTTTTTTTGTAGTATCGTGAGTCAATTGAAATTTTATTCCTGGGTGCTGTTTTTGAAAGGCGCCAATCAAATCAGGGATGAAACTTGCTCCGAGTGGCTGAATGAAGGCAAGTAAGATGGTGCCATGAAAGGGATCGATCATATTGTTAATTTCTTGCTGTGCTTCGGCTATTTCCTTCAAAGCATTATTTACATGCTTTAGGAAAACTTCTCCGTAGCGGTTTAAGATTACCCCTCGACTTTTGCGTTCAAATAATGGAACTCCCAATTCTTCTTCTAACCGGGATATTGACCTGCTTAGGGCAGATTGTGACAGAATTAATTCATCGGCAGTCTTCGTAAAGTTACGTATACTGGCAAGAGTTTGAAAATATTTAAGTTGATACCAGTCCATCTGTAATGCACCTCCCAAAAACAATGATATTACAATTATGCATCAAAACTATGCAAAAGACAATTAACTGCGCATAGCTTTTAGATGTATACTAAATAGGTTGTATAAAAAATTATGTTTGGAGTGATTCATTTGAACAAAGAGAAGTTATGGACTAAAGATTTCGTTAGCATAACCTTCCTCAGCTTTTTTATCTTTTTTGCCTTTTATATATTACTTGCAGTTCTGCCTTTGTATTTGGTAGATTCACTCAATGCAGGTATCGATACAGTTGGTCTGATGGTTACCTTGTTTTTAGGGGCTGCTATACTTGTTAGACCCTTTGCGGGGCAGTGGGTGGGTAAATGGTGTCAGAAAAAAATATTAATTTATTCGGCTATTGGTTTTTTAGTGGCTACGATGCTATATCCTTTCGCAACGAATATAGAGGCCTTACTCATTTTACGTGTTTTCCATGGGATAATCTTTGGTATTATTACAACGGTAAAAGGAACGATCTGTGCTGAAATTATTCCGATTGCCAGACGCGGTGAAGGCTTAAGCTACTTCTCATTGGCTATGTGCTTAGCGATGGTGCTAGGGCCCTATATTGGAATTGGGCTTGCTAATACTAATTCTTACAATACTGCATTCATCATTTGTATGGCTATTTCCGCTGTAAATATCGGCCTTGCTATGCTCATGAGAGTTCCTGAAGTGGCAGAAGCACCGAAAGGGTCGTTGCAGAAGAATAAATTTTCCTGGAATGACCTCTTTGATAAAAATGCAGCGCCATTTGCCGGTGCTATATTTCTTTTAGCGTGTGCATATTCTGGTATTTCAGCCTTTTTAGCTTTATATGCCAAAGGGTTAGGGCTGATAGATGCAGCTAGTTATTTCTTCATTGCCTATGCGGCTTTTATTATGATTTCTCGTCCGTTTACGGGACGTTGGTCTGATAAATGGGGCAGCAAAGTTATTATTTATCCTTGCTTAGTTATTTTTGCTGCAGGAATGCTTTTGTTAAGCCAAGCTCACTCGAGTGCACTGATTGTGCTGGCTGGCGCGATTATTGGTATCGGTTATGGTTCAGTAACACCAATATTTCAAACACAAATCATTAATTCGGTGGAGCGTCATCGCGTAGGAATTGCCAATTCTTTATTCTTCAATTCAATGGATGCGGGTATGGCTATTGGTGCGTATGTTTTGGGGATCATAGCAGGTTTTGGTGGTTATAGCAGCATTTATTTGACTGGAATCCTATTGATTGCCGCTGCTGGGCTGCAATATTTTGTTCTAACATCAAAAGTGCAGTCCAGGCAGTCCTTTGAAGTGGAAGAAGAAGCAGGGTGATAACCTCAAAACAGATATTTGAGTCAATAAGTAAGAAAGAAGTGATAACATGTTTGGAAAGATTTTAGTTCCTATTGACGGCTCAGCGGAAGCAATAGAGGCAGCCAGATATGCGCGCACAGTAGCTGAAAAGTTTAGCAGTGCCGTAACCTTGATCCATATCGTTCAACATGCACCTTACATTGATTCTGATTCTCCTTCCATGTCAAGTTCCATAATCACAAGCTTAGATGAAAGAGCAAATCAAGTATTAGCAGAAGCATTAGAACTTTTTCAGGATTTTGATGGTCGGGTAACAACATGCATAGAATATGGACATCCTGGCATGAAAATAACAGAAATCAGCAAGGAAAAAAATTATTCGTTAATCATTATGGGACGACGGGGTATGAGTGATGTTGCCAAGCTTTTAATGGGCAGTGTCAGCAATTATGTACTTCATTATGCCTTCTGTCCAACATTAATCATTCGTGATCATAACTAAGTAATTCATTGATCACGTTGACTAGTATCCTTGAGCAAAGACACCTTGCAAAAGACTCAGAGGGAGAGCCATTATAGGAGAGATACACGAAGAAAAGAGCCAAGAATCCCTGAATATAAGGATTCTTGGCTCTTTTAACAATTTGGTTTTGGGATGTTCCCTTTAACTTTGCTAAATTAGGGTAAATCAGTAACCGTTTTATCGATGTACAAGGGGCGTCAATTAAAACTCATTAGGTAAATGTTTAAGTTCAGCCATGGTGAATACTGGACCATCTAAACAAACATATTTGCTGCCAATGCTGCAGCGGCCGCATTTGCCGATACCGCACTTCATTCTCATTTCTAGAGTCGTAATTACTTGTTCATCGGTAAAGCCCATTTTTGTTAACGACTGCAGACAGAATTTTATCATAATCGGCGGGCCGCATAATACAACAATTTTCCCTTGGGGATTCGGATTAATTTCCTCTAAGAATGCTGGAACAAAGCCAATATGGCAGGGGCAGTTTTCGTCACCGCTGTCAACTGTCACATGGACGTTAGTATCTCGCTCTTTGGGCCAGTTTTCGAAAAGATCTTCCTTGAAGCATAGATCATTCATGGATCGTGCACCATAGATGATGTCTATTTTCCCAAAATCCTCACGCTGTTCAAAACAGTATTTTATTAAAGAACGAACAGGTGCTAAGCCTATGCCGCCACCAATAAAAAGCATATCTTTACCTTTACATAGATCAAGGGGGAAACCATTCCCGTACGGCCCTCTGACCCCCATCATTTGACCAGGTTTAATCTCATGCAGAGCATCTGTTAACATGCCGCATTTTTTAATAGCAAATTCTAAATGGTTTTCTCCTTGTGCTGTAACCGAAAACATACCTTCGCCAACAGTTAGCAATGAGAACATACCTAGTTGTCCTGGCATTGGAGTAAAAGGTTTTTTGCCGTCCTTTGTACTGACATGAAATGTTTTAATATCAGAGGTTTCCTCTACAATTTTTAATACTGTGACTACAGAGGGAACCAACGGGTTTTCGCACTTACACTGGCTCATCGGCGGCAACCTCCTTGAGTTTATCTATAAACAATGTAATGTCAACATTTACTGGACATTTCGCTATGCAGCGGCCGCAGCCTACGCAGAGATTTTTTCCGTACCGCTCGTTGAAAAATTCCAGCTTATGAAGGAAACGGTTCCGAATACGCTCGTTTTTACTGGGTCTTGGGTTATGACCGCCGGCCATTCTAGAGTATTCGGAAAACATACAGGAATCCCAGCAGCGAAAGCGATAACCTTCGTTACCATTGTTTGTTGTTTCCATGTCAAAACAGTAGCAAGTCGGGCAGAGGTAGGTACATGTACCACAACCAATGCATTTGCGACTGATTTCTTTCCAGATGGGATGCTCAAACATTGTAGATAACTTAGCTGGTATTCCGCTAGCGTCCACTTTTAAAGTACAGGAAACTGCTGTGGGATCTCCGGCTTGGTCCTCCATAAGTTCTTGTAGTTTATTAACAACTGTTTGACCAGCTTCGGTCTGGGCCTCAATGCCGTAGGAGTCTCCTAAATCATACATTTGGACATCAGCAGCCTCATGTCTGCTGGGGTCGACGCCCATTGAATCGCAGAAACAGGTAGGGGCGGTTTTAGTGCAGCCTATGCAGATAGTAATGAGCTTTTCCCGCTTATTTTTATAAAAATCATCGACATAGGACTTTGTTAGGAAAACATCATCCATACATTTAATGCTCTGCATATCACAAGGACGAACGCCAAAGAGTATTTGAGGCGCTGAGTCATCATGTATGTTTAGTTCGGTTATTTCTTGATTAGCAATTTTGTAAGAATACATTTTCTCGGTATGTGGAAATAAGGTATCCTTAGGTGGCAACAATGTATTTACTTCCTCAAATTGAATTGTTCCTTCGCTACCCCAAGGGGCATATTTACTGATCCCATTGACCTTCATTGGCACTAATAATTTTGATTCTTTGGCAAGAATAGCAAGAGCTTCGTTGATTCTAGATTTAGCGATTGTTTTCAATGCTGGCCACCTCCTTACATAAATTCTTCAAGGTCTTTTAAATGGTATTTTGCCAAAGGGGGAGTAGTTTCTGTGTCCAAGGAAGCTTCATAAGGACCAAATAGTTGATTGATGTCCTTGATAAGTTTTCGGTTTAGTTCCATCAAAGGTAAGTCCATAGGGCAGGCGCGTGCGCATTCTCCGCACTCAATGCAGCGATCAGCGATATGATAAGCCCTTGTTAGGCCGAATAGCTGGTTCTCAGCCAGATTGTTTTGCTTTCCTTGCCAGCCTACCCGGTATTGGTCGACAAAGCATTCACGGCAGTTACAAGCAGGACAGACATTGCGGCAGGCATAGCAACGGATACATTTCTCAAATTGCTTAGACCAATAGGCATGTTTTTCATCAGGGGAAAGTTTCTCTAGTTCTTCTATTGCCTTAAAACGCTCTGGCTTGTCGGTTTCAGGTACTGGGTCACCAATCAATATATCGTATACAATGGGGTTCGGGTGAGTACAGTGTTGACATTTGTCAGCTGTATTGCCGGTAGCTGGATCTTTCATTCCGCTGCAGCAGATACCAACGATATAGATATTTTCTCGGTTAATTTGTCCATCCTGAATAAGACGGTTGATGGCTCGTGCATCACAGCCGCGAGCAAATATGCCAATCTTACCGGCTGGGAATTTATCATCAAGTAAATATTTAGCGGTACTAGCCAAACAGTATTCATCCCAGATTAGGCGATCTGCGTGAGCTGCTGAGGTGATAAAGGCTGGTGGCGACTGATTGCTAAATCTACCTTTTTCCCAGCCGATAATATAGTGAACAGTGCCTTTATCAAGCAGGTCTTTAGCGATATCTCGCATTTTAACGGTAGTGTCACTCATTTTGATCCCCCCAACTTTCTGCTAGGACCGATGGCTTTAACGTCCTCACATAATTTAGTGACCGTAGCTCTGAATTTATCGGCTTCTGCTCCTGAAACCCACTTAGCTTGAAAACGTCGAGGATCGATTCCGCTGTATTCTAACAGTCTTTTCATGACCTGAAAACGTCGTCTTGTGTAGTAGTTTCCTGTTGCGTAGTGGCAATCGCCAGGGTGGCATCCAGCTACTAGAACACCGTCGGCGCCTTTTTGAAAGGCCCTTAATATAAACTGTGGGTTAACCCTAGCTGAGCAGGGGACCCGCAGTATTCTGATGTTTTCAGGATACTTCATCCTATTAAGACCTGCTAAATCAGCGCCTGAATAAGCGCACCAGTTACAGCAAAAAGCTAGAATTTTAGGCTCCCATTGTTGTTCTTCTATTACATCCATAGAGAATCCACCTCCTCAAGAATTTGGTCGTTCTTAAAGCCTTGCAGGTCGATTGCTCCAGGACGACAGATAACTGTACAAGCACCGCAACCTTGACAAAGGCCATTATTAACAGAAGCAACATTTCTGGTGATCCTATGACCATGGTGATCTCGTTCGGTAATGCTTTCTAGTTGGATGGCCTTATAAGGACATACTGGGATGCACGTACCGCAGCCTGAGCAAATAGCTGTGTTTGTTTTGGCAGTCATGGGGTTGGTCTCTAGCTGACTTTTACTTAGCAGTCCGCAGACTTTAGCGGCAGCTGCTCCAGCCTGGGCTACAGAGTCTGGGATATCTTTCGGCCCTTGACAGGCTCCTGCTAAGAATACTCCGGCTGTAGGTGTCTCAACTGGGCGCAGCTTGGGGTGGGCTTCTTGGTACCAACCATTTAAATCAGGCAAAAATCCAACAGTCTGGGCCAATTGTCTAGAGCCTGCACTCGGCACCATGGCAGTAGCCAGTACCACCATATCTGCTGTAACTTCAACCTGTTTGCCGATAAGGGAGTCTTCCCCTTTAATAATAAGTTTACCGCCTTCTTGATAAATTTTGGAGACCCTGCCACGCAAGTATACAGCGCCGTCTCTAAGGGTTGATTCATAAAACTCATCATAACCTTTACCAGGAGTGCGGACATCCATATAGAAGACATAGGCATTACCGTCAGGGGTTTTATCTAAGAACTGGTGAGCATGTTTCGCTGTATACATACAGCACGCTCTAGAACAATAGCTTTTCCCTTTGGCAGAATCGCGAGATCCTACGCACTTAATAAAGACCACGGTCTTAGGGGTAGTGCCATCAGATGGACGCTTTAATTTGCCGCCAGTAGGACCAGAGGCATTGACCATGCGTTCAAAGTGTAAGCCTGTCACAACATCAGGGTATTTCCCATAGCCATATTCACCGTAAACATCTTCCCATTTAAACAAATCGTAGCCTGTCGCCATAACGATAGCACCAAAGGTATCGGTAGTGAATGATTCTGTATCATCATATTTTATAGCACCAGTTGGACAAACTTTAGCACAAACGCCACATTTCCCTTCGACAAGCTTACGGCAGTTCTGTGCATCAATAACAGGCTTATTAGGAACAGCCTGGGCAAAAGGCTTATAAATACAAGAGCGAAGCCCCATACCTAGATCGTATTCGTTAGGAACTTTTTTTGGACATTTTGTTTCACACAAGCCGCAGCCAGTGCATTTGGCGTGGTCTACGTATTTGGCTTTTGTTTTGATCGTAACATCAAAATTCCCGATGAAGCCATTTATTTCAACAACTTCAGAATAGGCCATTAACTCAATGTTGGGGTGCTGGGCAACCTCAACCATCTTAGGAGTACTGATACACGCAGAGCAGTCCATGGTGGGGAAGGTCTTATCGAGCATGGGCATTTTTCCGCCAATAGTTGGTTCCCGATCGACAAGAACGACTTTATGGCCGGCATCAGCTATATCTAAGGCTGCTTGCATCCCTGCGATACCTGCGCCGATAACAAGGGCTTTTTTGTGCATCGGGATGGTTGATGAAAAAAGCTCTTCATTTTTGGCAACTTTGGCGACTGACATACGGACTAAATCAATTGCTTTAGCAGTCGCTTTTTCAATGTCTGAATGGACCCAGGAACATTGTTCTCTGAGGTTTGTCATTTCAAACATATATGGGTTTAAACCACCATTGGCTAAGGTCTTGCGAAAGGTATGTTCATGCATCCGTGGTGTACAGGATGCTACAACGATTGCATTTAAGTCATACTTTTTAATAGAGTCTTTTATAAATTCCTGGCCAGGCTCAGAACACATGTATTTGTAATCTGAAGAGAAAGATACACCAGGAAAGGCTTGAGCAGCTTCCGCGACTTTTGCGCAATCGACAGTAGCTGCAATGTTACTGCCACAGTGACAAATAAATACTCCTATACGTTTCATGCGCCATCGCTCCTTGCTCCTGTACTGAGTGTATCCTTGATAAGATTTTCCGAGGATACAAAATGTTTAGATAAACCTATCTCCTTAGGAGAGTAACCGAAAGATAGGGCAACTAGTTCAGTAAAGTGGAAGATTGGTATATTAAAATTAGTCCCCAATTGGGCATTGAGTTGTTTCTGCCGCATATCAAGATTTATCATGCATAATGGACAAGCCGTTGAGATAGCCTCAGCCCCATTAATCTGAGCATTTTTAAGAATATCATGAATCATCTGCTGCCCAACCTTAGGAACAGGCATTACATGACTAGCTCCACAGCATTCCGTTTTATAACCCCATTCCACTGGATCTGCTCCCAGAACTGCCATAATATTATCCATAACCATCGGATTTTCGGGGTCGTCTGACTGAGCAATCTTGGCAGGACGTACTAATAAACAGCCATAATAAGAGGCAATTTTTAGACCGGTGAGTGGTTTGATAACATGGGGTTTTATTTTGTCTAAGCCAATTTTCTTTCCTAGGAGGTCGAGAAAAGATAGTATTTCAATGTTGGCTTGATAGTCCATTTCAATGATGTCACTAATTTTGGCTTTCGTTTCAGGTGAAGATTGCGCCTCAAATGCGGTAGTCTTACACCGTGCAAAACAAGCTGCACACGGTATAGCTACGGTATCAAAACCTTCGGCTTCCGCAATAGCTAAGTTACGAGCCGGCAAGGCCAAGGCAAGCATATGATTAACTGCATGGGCCGATGATGCGCCGCAGCAATTCCAGTCAGGTATCTCAACTAAATCGAAACCCATTTTTTTTGCTACAAGTTTGTTGGAAGTATCAAATTCTACACCGGTAGCATCTAGTGAACAACCTGGATAATAAGCGTATTTCAATGTTGCCCCCCCTTTTCGAGACACTTAGCGAATATTCTCTTGATAGCTTGTGTATTTTTAATCTTGCTTGGTAAGATATGAGCCTTACCAGTTTTAAATAAGTGGGAGCCGGCATCTGCGTCCTGAAATAGATTTCCTGATTTTAAATTATATAAGCCACTTAAAATTACTTCAGGTGATCTCCCGAACATCTTTACATTACTTAAGAATATTTCATTAAATAAATTGATGTTCTTCTCGGTGATGATGGATCTGCGCTTGGCCTCTTGGCGTAATGTATCCATAAGAGCAGCGACCGCAATTCCGTTTGGACAACGGGTACTGCATGTGTCGCAAGTCGCACAGAGCCAAATAGAGTGCGTTTTTAGAGCCTCATCTAACAGCCCAAGCTGCAGCAAACGAATAACTCTGCGCGGTGATTCATCCATCGCAAAACCAACCGGGCAACCAGCTGAGCATTTGCCACACTGATAGCATTTGGTCAGCTCTACCCCAGCTTCCTTTGCTAAATGTTGAATGTCTTGATGATTTTTTCCGGAAATACTCGGCAGACAGACTTTCTCCATAGGTATCCCTCTTTTCTCTACCTTTTTAAACTGAAATGGGTTATCTAGTTCGACTGGAAATTCTCGCCAATCCTCTCCTTTATATATTGACATATTCCTACAATTTTGTAGGGAATTACTTTACAATATTATATTTATTTGCTAAATTTTTCTAAAGTCCTCTATAATTGGTGGCCTTTTTGTTAAAATAGTGTGTTAATTTATGAACTAATAGGAATCCCCATTCTCTAGAAGAAATAACCAGAACTGTAAGATAGGGTAATATGGGTTGTAAATGATTTATTTTTCGCTTAATAACATAGAAAAGGCTGTCTCAAATAGGTCTTAAAGACCTATTTGAGACAGCCACGCTGGTTTTAATGGATAGACTAAACATGCTTACGTCATGATATACTACAATGTAGAATGGGAACCTATTGTAGATGTTTTAAAGCATTTGTTTTGCAGTTGTCACAGTGATCTCAAGTACGGCACGAATCCATGAAAATCTTTCTTTCGTACGATCAAAATCTTCACCCGATGTTACAAAACGGGTAGTTCCTTTGACGATGAAACCAGTTCCTTTCCCTCTGTAACCTTCGATTTCCCTGCTGGCAATCGAAAGAATAATCTCGTTATGAAGGCTAAGGTTTTTTTCCGTTTTGTTATAGCCGGAAGCTGGAATCAATAGTTTGTCATCAGGTGTTACGGCGATATAGCTATTCCAAGTATTAACTACATGGGAGCCATCGTCACCGGTAGTCACCATAGTGACAGCGCCATCTGTGGGATGAGAGAGTATGTCCAATAATTTTTCGTTAAGCATAAAAATACATCCTTTCTGTTTGAAGTGGAGTTAGTTAAATATAGTATACCCATATTATATAATAAAACTACCCCCTAATTATAGGGGCAATTTTGAAATAAAATATGGGGTCAGTTTCTTCTGAAATAGCCTGTTAGATTCTTGACACTCGGTAGTACCCTAGATATAATGGCGGTAGTTAAGATTGCCAAATAGATGGATTAGGTGAGAGACATGTTTATATTAGACAATAAGGATCGTCAGCCGCTGCATGATAAAATATATAATCAGATTAAAAAGCAAATATTATCAGGGGAATTGCCCCCAGCTACTAAGCTACTATCTGTTAAAAGTTTAGCTATCGAATTAGCTGTAAGCCGCAATACGGTGGAACATGCCTATCAACAGTTATATGCTGAAGGATATATAACTAGCAAGCCAAGAAGTGGATATTATGTCTCGTTAATAGATTCAGAATTCCTTGCATCATCTCGACTTCATATAAGCACATCCCCAAAGAAAGTTTCTAAACATCCAAGATCATATTCCTTTGATTTTCATCCTGCTTGTCTTTCGCCAGATAGTTTCCCTACTAATCTGTGGCGCAAACTGTATATCGATTGTTTAAAAGAAGATTCTAATCGCCTTTCTTCCTATAGTCATCCACAAGGTGAATATACATTACGCTGGGAGATTCAAAGATATCTGGCGCATTCGCGAGGCGTCTCTTGCGATCCAGAACAAATCATTGTTTGCTCTGGGCTGCAAGATAGTCTTTCGATCCTAGCAACAATATTGAAAGAACATCATTCTATATTTGCCATGGAAGATCCCGGTCATTTCATTGCCAAATCTGTTTTCCAGAATCATTCCTTTACCATCTCTCCCATATCAGTAAATTCGGATGGTCTTGACTTGGATTGTCTGCAGAATACCAATAGCACTGTTGCATATGTCACCCCTTCACACCAATTCCCATTAGGCTATGTTATGCCTGTGGCAAATAGGTTAAAATTAATTGATTGGGCAGAAACTGTTGGAGGAGTCATTATTGAAGATGACTATGATAGTGAGCTGAGGTACTTGGGCAAACCAATTCCTGCCTTGCAAGGATTGCACCCGCGTGGCAATATCGTGTATGTAGGCACTTTTTCTAAAGTATTATCTCCTGCACTTCGCGTCAGCTATATGGTATTGCCTCACCAATTACTCACGATATACCGTAGGCTATTTAGGGATTATTCTACAAATGTCTCCTTATTAGATCAGAGAACATTAAACAGGTTTATGCAGCAAGGGCACTGGGAACGACATTTGCGTAAGATGCGAACTGTTTATAAGAAAAAGCATGATGCACTCATTCAATCGATTCAGCATCATTTCGGCTCTCAAGCTAATATTATTGGGCAGGGAGCGGGGCTCCACGTTATTTTAGAGCTAGTTGGTAATTCTTTTAATGAAGGGGAGCTTATCAATCGTGCTCAGGAGAAAGATGTTCAGTTATTCCCACTCTCTAAGACTTATCTACATAATAGTGCTAAGCATTCTCAAATCATGCTTGGGTTTGGAAGTATGAGTAGTCGTGAAATTGATCGGGGAATTGAGCTCCTATATCAGGCCTGGTATTTCGAACAATAAGAAATAAAAATAAAATATTCGCCTCCTCCAGTAAGTTGAGGCCTTCGCAGTTCATTATTGCGGAGGCTTTTTTAATTATTGAAAAAAATAGAATAATTGGTAACAAAAACTGGTTTAATAAAGGTAAATGGCAATAAATGTAGAATTTGGTAACAAAATGAGGGAGTTTTAAATAGCTGATCGTATTAAGTATTGTATTCCTTAGTGGGGTTAAGCGTCATAGATTATCAATGATTGAAGAGGAGGATCTTGCGAAACAATGAGATTTCGAGGAACTTTTTTTTACGAGTTAATTACAATTCGTTATGTGAAGACAGCAATTGTATTATTCGGATGTATATTGATTGCTATAACGTGGTTATTCTTTTTTTTCCATATGCAGAGAGAACAAGAAATGGAGATTGATCATTCGAAGGAATCTGTTACCAATTTCGCTCGCGCGTTTCAAGAGCATACTTTACGAACTTTAAAGGGCGCTGATCAAGTGGCGCTTTTTATAAAATATCAATATGAGAGAGATGATGGGGCCAGCGATATATTTTCTAATGATATCAGTGGAGCGGGGCTCGCAATTGAACCATATATTCTGATAAGCATTGCCGATGAAAATGGAGACGTGAATATTAGCAATCAGAAACCGTTTGTGGCTTACAATATCGGGGATAGTGAACATTTTGATGTCCATAAATCAGTGGATACTGGGGAAGCATTTATTAGCAGGCCTGTTTTAAACAGTTCTTCCGGGAAATGGTCTATCCACATGACTCGACGGATTAATAAGCCTGATAATTCCTTTGGTGGAGTAGTTATTGTCTCACTAGACTCATTCTACTTTGCGAACTTCTACAATCAGATCAATTTAGGTAAAGATTCTGCTATTGGGTTAGTGGGATACGATGGTATCGTTAGGGCGTGGCAGTCTAATCAGCAGTCGAGTGTGGGGCAGGATATGAAATATACCAACAGCCAATTGATGAAGGAACTGGCAGAAAAGGATGCAGGACAGTATAAAGCAACAAGTCCAATGGATGGTGTCAAAAGGATCTACAGTTATTATTCATTAACTGACTATCAGATGGCGGTAACCGTCGGGCTATCTGAGTCAGAAATTTTGGCAGAGTTTTATCATAATCAGCAAGTTCACTTCATTGCTGCCCTGTTGTTAAATTTTGCTATCGTTGTTTTTTGTATTATGCTTATGCGAATGAAACGATTTGAATTAGAGTTCGCACGTCTCGAACGGCTAAATTTAATAGGAGAGATGGCTGCTGGTATCGGTCATGAAGTCCGGAATCCTATGACCACGGTACGCGGCTTTTTACAAGTTCTTAGTTCTAAGACAACAGATAGTACTGATAAAGAGTATTTTAGTCTAATGATTGAAGAAATTGACAGGGCTAATTCAATTATTACTGAATATCTCGCTCTTTCTAAAGATCGGGTTGTCGAAAAGAAGATTATAAATCTGAATGAAATAATAACAAGGTTACTCCCATTAATTAAAGCTGATGCTATGATGCAGGATAAATATGTTATATTTAGCGCTGGGGAACTTCCAGAACTATTATTAGACGAAAAACAAATTCACCAGCTTATTTTTAACCTTGTGCGTAATGGCCTGGAAGCGATGCCATCTGGCGGTAAGCTGACGATAAGGACATTTATTGAAAGTTCTGAAGTAGTTATGGCAATACAAGATGAGGGGAGAGGGATCGAACATCATCTGCTTGATAAGATAGGCACTCCCTTTTTTACAACCAAAGATAACGGGACAGGTTTGGGACTAGCCGTGTGTTACAGCATCGCAGCCAGGCATAATGCAAGAATTAAGCTGGAAACTAATTCATCTGGGACTACCTTTTTCATACGATTTAAAGATGTGAAAATCAAGGGATAGGATGTGAAATTTTCAGAAACGGATCACTATATGTTTGTTGGTTGCATTTTAAATCAATATTACCCTATGGAAGAGCCACACAGATATGGATTAGGCGTGGGTGTCACTCATAAGTTCTAACCTGTTCAGGTAAATTCATTTTCCATAGTGAACCCCTAAAACTCTATTTTATTTTAATAGCACCTAATGGTACAATATCCCTACCAATTAAGTTAAATTGGTAGGGATATTATATATTTAAAAAGGGATGGGAATTGTTATGAATATAAAATATATTGTTATTATTCAGTGTGACATTGCACATAGAAGATGCAGTGGCTTTGCATGCACAAATGCTTTCTACAATAGAGAGGAAGGTTTTGAAAGTTATAATGATTCCACAAGATATATTTCTTTTACTTGTGGCGGTTGTTGCGGAAAAGGGATTGCTTCTAAACTAGAACATTTTTCCCAGAAGCTATACACTAAAAATAAGATAAATAAGGATGAAGTTGTCGTTCATTTATCGTCTTGTATGGTAACTGATAACTATCATTATGAAAGATGCCCTCATGCAGATTATATTAAAAGGATTGTCCTTAAGAAAGGTTACAAAAATATAATAGAAGGGTCTTATATAAGCGGAAATGCGAAAAAGAAGAGAGAAGAAGGTAAATATAATTGTTACGAATAAAGTAAGGTTATCTTTAGACTGAAAAAATCGTAAGTCATGTTGACTGTGTCTTTTTAGGTATTCATGTTATAATTGTCCTATAATGCAGAATAATGTCAATGTGGGAAAATGAAGGGAATTACGCAGTTGAAGGTGGTGAGGATCAATTAATACAATGCTTGCGATTCAGATGAATATTCTTATGGTTGTATTATTGTCCAGCATTGCTATACATGGTTATTTTAAGTTAGATAGAAAAGGACAAGTCCATAGATTGTTTTTTGTATTAATATTATTAACGATAGTAATATTAATATTAGAAATTTTAAGTGTAATGTTGAATTCGGCTGCTTATATTGATTTCATGATTGCCCATAAGTTAATTGATACAATCGGATTCACGCTGTCACCCTTAGTGCCGATTAGTGCAGCATTCTATATCTATAAGAGAACAAACAAGCACAGAAGAATAAGTAAAAAAATGCTGTGCTGGTTAAGTGTACCCCTTGTTGTAAATAGTATCCTATCATTAGGCAGTTATTATTTTAATTGGATATTTACAATAACCGATGAGAATATATATGTACGGGGACCGCTGTTCTTTGTTTCACCAATGACAAGCTATTTTTATTACCTAATAAACTTACTAATTTTATATGCTAAACGAAAGAAACTTACAAAAGAGGAACTGCTAATACTAAGTTTACTTACAATCATTCCGATGGTGACGTCTAATTTTCAGTTATATTATTTTATATATTTAACCATTTGGAATGGGGTAGCTACTGCTGTTATTATTAACTATATTTTTATTGTACACAGCCAGATCAAAGTGGATCCGCTAACAGGATTGGGTAATCGCGTGGCTTATGATGAATACCTTGCAGGTTTGCGCAAAAAAAATAACCTTATTTTATCGGTGATAAGTATTGATCTGGATGGCTTTAAAAGGATTAATGATGTTTGTGGTCATCACGAAGGTGATAAGGTATTAAAGCTATTCGCTAGTAAATTGGAAGAAGTATTCGAAGGCAAAGGGGTTCCTATCCGTTTGGGTGGTGATGAGTTCATAGTTTTGATTAACGAGAGACGCAAAGAGGTATTAGAGAAGTATATACAGAAACTAATTGATAAGATTAATGAATATAATGAAAAAATCGGCCTGTCCTATCGCGTAAAATTTAGTTATGGAATGGCGACATTTAGCAGAACGTATCATAGTATCGATGAGCTTATTCAGCATAGTGATAAACTCATGTATGAAGAAAAACGAAAAAAGAATTGGCGGGATATTTGAATCCCTTCAGCCTCGCTACGCCATTAAAGCCTTCGCAGGTTATTGCGAAGGCTTTTTGTATGCTGATAATATGTTATTGCGTTGCAATTTGCAAAACCCATAAATATAATCTTTACTATGGCAAACATGGATAGTAGACTGTAGTTGGAGGTGTTTGCAATCGATATTCGACATTTAGAATATTTTGTTGAAGTGGCTCGCCAGAAAAGTTTTAGTAAAGCCGCTATGATAAGTCATGTATCCCAATCAGCGATTAGCAAGATGATAAAAGATTTGGAAGCAGAGTTAGGAACTTCCTTGTTTAATCGTACCTCAAAGTATGTGCAGTTAACAGATGCGGGCATTATCTTTTTCGATCAAGCACAGCAAGTAGTTGTAATGTTTCATAATCTCACCACTGAATTTGAAAATAGAATTAAAATGGAAAAAGGGAAACTTTTTATTGGTTTGCCTCCGATTACTAGCTCGACTATATTTGCGGAGCTGCTGGGAGAATTTAAAAAGAAGTATCCGCAAATCGAAATTAGTTTATCTGAATATGGATCAAAGAAGGTAGCACTGGCGATACAAGATGGAACGTTAGATACTGGGGTGATCTGTGTAGTACCAGATAATCAGCATTTTGATTCCATTCCTTTTTCGAAGGACCCTCTGTTCGTTATTGTCTCCTCACAGAATCCTATAAGTCGGTTACCATCTATTGAGCTAGCATCATTATCTAATGAATCTTTTGTATTATATAGTGAAGATTTTAGTTTGCATGATGAAATTATAAATCAGTGCAAAAATGTAGGCTTTGCCCCAACCGTTATTTTTGAGACCTCGCAGCGGGAACTTATGACGCAAATAGTGGCTGCTAATTTGGGAATTGCGTTCTTGCCCAGTGAGGCTTGCAAGGGATTGGATACTAATCGCATTGTCGCCCTGCCGCTCATCAAACCTCAAATCATACACAACATGTCTATCATCTGGAAAAAAGGACGGTTTATGTCCCATGCGGCGCGTTTATGGCTGCAGTTTGCTGAAAAGCATTTTACATCAAATGGGGAAACCAAATTGGCATCGCTGCCGGACTAACTATGAGTAATAAGAATATTGAGAAGTAGTATTAGTCATTTTACACATAGATTCTCCTATTGTACAATTTTAGCGAGAATAATAAATCTTAGTACAATAAATATTGCGGGAGGTAACTATGAAAAAAAATACAGTGTTCCTCAATTCAGAAAAACTGGACTTTGACAACAAACTCGAGTTCTCATCATTGGCTGAGCTCACTACCTTCAAAAAATACGCTGCAAGCAGCAATGAAGAGATTTTAGAACGGGTCAAGGATCAGAATATTGTCATTACCAAGGAAATGCCTGTGGGGCGGGATGTTATTTCGAAGTTCCCTCCGTCTGTGAAACTTATCTGTGAAGCCGGTACTGGTTATAACAATATTGATATAGCTGCAGCAAGAGAAAAGGGAATTTCGGTTTGCAATGTACCTACATACAGTACCGAAGCAGTCGCACAAATGGCGATTACTTTCATCCTAAATTTAAGTTCCTCTTTAGTTCAGCAACAGATTATGATTCAGAGGAAGAATTTTGACAATTTTACAAAGTTTCTACAAGTACCGCATTTTGAACTGCAAGGCAAGACCCTTGGCGTGATTGGCGGCGGTGCTATTGGGCGGCATGTCGTAAAGATAGCATTGACCTTGGGAATGGATATTTTAATATATGATCCTGCTCCCAGACCCTATGATGATCCTAAAGTACAGTTTGTCAGTCTGGAGAATTTGTTGAAGCAGAGTGATTTTATTACCCTTCATTGCCCGCTGATGCCTAGTACAAAACATCTTATCAATAAGGAAAGTTTGAAATTGGTTAAGCCTTCGGCATTTATCATTAACACTTCCAGGGGGCCGTTAATTAAGGAAAGTGATTTGATTGAAGCCTTACAAAATGGCAAAATTGCTGGTGCAGCTCTTGATGTTCAAGATCCTGAACCGCCAGCCCTGGACAACCCATTGTTCTCCATGGATAATGTTATCATGACTCCCCATATTGGGTGGAGACGTATTGAATCGCGGCAAAGACTTATTGAGCTTACAGCCGAGAATATTAAATCCTATATTGCAGGAAATGCAATTAATGTTGTAAACTAAGATTATTTAAAGATACAGGAATCCCCATGAACAACAAAAAAAGTGGACTGAATACTTGTGCAAGCAAGATTCAAGCCACTTTTCTTTGTTGTTCCTTTGTTAGTGAAGTGAGCAAATAGTATTTGTACTTACAGGGATTCTTGTTGTATAATTTTAGTAAGGCTAGTAAATGATAGCATAATAATTATTGCAGGGGGTAATCATGAAGAAGAACACAGTATTTCTTAATTCTGAAAAATTGGATTTTGACAAAAAACTTAGTTTTTCATCACTAATTGAGCTTACCACTTTTACAGAATACGCTGCAAGCAGCAACGATGAGATTTTAGAGCGGGTCAAAGATCAGAATATTGTTATTACTAAGGAAATGCCTGTGGGCAGGGATGTTATTTCTAAGTTTCCTCCTTCTGTAAAACTTATCTGTGAAGCCGGCACTGGTTATAATAATATTGATATAGCTGCAGCAAGAGAAATGGGAATTTCGGTTTGCAATGTACCTACATACAGCACCGAAGCAGTTGCGCAGATGGCGATTACTTTCATTCTGAATTTAAGTTCCTCTTTAGTTCAGCAGCAGATTATGATTCAGAGGAAGAATTTTGATAACTTTACAAAGTTTCTGCAGGTACCGCATTTTGAACTGCAAGGCAAGACCCTTGGCGTTATTGGCGGTGGGGCTATTGGTCGGCATGTAGTGAAAATAGCATTGACCCTAGGAATGGATATTTTAATATATGATCCTGCTCCTAGACCTTATGATGATCCTAAAGTACAGTTTGTCAGTTTAGAGGACTTGCTGAGGCAGAGTGATTTTATTACCCTTCATTGTCCGCTGACCCCTAGTACAAAACATCTTATCAATAAGGAAAGTTTGAAATTGATTAAGCCTTCGGCATTTATCATCAACACTTCTAGGGGACCCTTGATCAAGGAAAGTGATCTGATTGAAGTCTTACAAAATGGGAAAATTGCTGGTGCAGCTCTTGATGTTCAGGATCCTGAACCGCCAGCCCTGGACAACCCATTATTCTCCATGGATAATGTTATCATGACTCCCCATATTGGTTGGAGGCGTATCGAGTCACGGCAAAGGCTTATTGAGCTTACAGCCGAGAATATTAAATCCTATATTGCAGGAAAGCCAATTAATGTTGTAAATTAAGGTTATTTAAAGATACTTATCAGTAGTAAGGTCCCTAGTCTCCCGCGTTCAGGAGACTAGGGACCTTTTGCTAAATTGATTAATGTTTAGTAGCAATTTGGACTAAGTCCAGGCCAATTTTATGAACATCCTCGATCATGGTTGCCATTTGCTGTATGGCAGAGGCTTGCTCTTGGGCAACTAAATTGTTTTCCTCACTCACTTTTATTACAACATCGATTGAAGTGCGAAGTTTATTTAAGATATCATTAATTGAGGTGGTTGAGTTCTTGCTATCATTTGATAATTTTCGTATTTCTTCTGCAACAACGGCGAATCCCCGACCATGCTCCCCTGCTCTTGCAGCCTCTATGGCAGCATTTAGACCTAACAGGTTAGTTTGATTTGCAACCTGCTGAATAAACTGGAGTATATCATAGGTATCTGTGATGCCTTTATTCACATCACTAGTTACAGCTGTAGCCCTTTGACTGGAACTAGCCAGTTGTTGTGAAGCCGCCGAAAGCTGTTGTATCGTGGTGGATGCTTTTTCTAACGAACAAGCGACATCAGCCGAACATTTTTGCAGCAGGGTTTTGTTCTCCTTATCTCGTAATCGTGATAGGACTAGTCCCCTAGCGATATTTGACAATGCTTCTGTATGCTGTGGGTCACCAGCGATACCGAAACTGCCGATTTTGGCGCCGCCATCTTTAATAGCGATATGTGTTCCAGCTTTAAGTTTACCTCCTGATTTTTCCACATCTTCATTTGTAATAGCGATGGAATCAATGTTCGTGCTAAGTATTTTCTTAGAGCCCTCATGTATCAGCCCTAGTCTGGTTTTCGCCGAATCAGCGATTACTCTGCCGTCCAAATCACAAATAATGATGTGATGTTTCGATTCAGCATAAATAAAAGTCGCAATACTTTCGGCAGTTTCTACATCAAGCTTAAGCATGTCCTACCTCCTAGAAATTCGTTCATCATAAAGGTAATTATAAATAATTACTAGTTAATATCAGAATATTCGACATTCTTCTGTGACTTCCTGCTTGCAGTTGACTTGGCATGAGACACTATTTCAGATAGTTAGCATTCCTAATGGTTATAATAGAAACAGTATTCTTTATTTCACCAACAAGAGATTAATAACTGAATTTTCCAACATAAAAGTTTACCATTGAATAATTTATCACATTGTTTTATAATAATAATTACTTCGAATGTTCTTTCTAAAACTACATATGTTTACCTGGATGAAATTTGCGAGAGAGAGGCTATAATAGCCCGCCGAAGGAATAACACTCTCAGGCACTCGAGTATCGAGTAGAATCGTAAATGGACAGGACTCTGGAGAGACCCTCACATAGGGCGCCGAAGGTGAAATACAGCATCATGTGCTGACAAAGCTCTCAGGCAAAAGGACAGAGACAAAATCGTAATATCAGGGATAACTATATCCTTTATGTTGTGGTACAGAAAACACCTGCGGGTGTTTACTATTTGTTTATCCAGAGTCAAATCATCCTATGATTTGGCTCTTTTTTTATGTTATATGTACTTATTCTATTAAGAATGAGGCACGCAGATGAAAATGCCTTAAAACAGTATTTTATACATAAGATAGAGAGCTTTCAGATCATCTGATTTCGGTTATACATGGTATGGAGAATCAGGAAGTATATGGAAGGTTGCAATTCAATACAGTGAATTGGAGATAAAAAGGGGAGGGAAAGTATAATGAGACAATGTAATTTTAAATTAGTAGTGGTATCCATGATCGTGTTATTGATGGCAGGTGTATTAGCCGGCTGTGGAAGTTCAGCTTCCAAGGATATTAAAATTGGTGTTCTTAATGAGATGACTGGCGGTAATGCAACTTTTGGTGCCTCCTCAGCCAATGGCGCAAAAATGGCAATTAAAGAGGCTAATGCCAAAGGCGGTATACTTGGTAAGCAGATCCAAGCAGTAATTGCCGATAATAAAAGTGAACCATCTGAATCAGCCAATGCCATGACAAAACTGGCAACACAAGATAAAGTCGTAGCGGTAACGGGCATTTTTTCTAGTTCCAATGCTATCGCAACTTCTAGTGTGGCAGAAGCTACTAAACTTCCATATATCGCAATTGGTGCTACCAATCCCAAGGTAACTGTGGACGAGAAAACTGGTAAAGTAAAAGACTATACTTTCCGTGTATGCTTTCTTGACCCTTTCCAAGGAACTGTTGGGGCTAATTTTGTAGTGAATACCTTAAAATTAAACAAAGCCATTATGTTAGTTGATAGTAGTAGTGATTACAGCAAGGGGCTCGCTGCTTTCTTTAAAGATGCTTTTACAAAAGGCGGCGGTAGCGTTTTAGCTGAAGAAGCATATTTGCAAAAAGATCAAGATTTCAAAACTATTTTAACGAAAGTCAAAGCATTGAATCCTGAAATCATCTATGTTCCTGGTTACTATGAAGAGGTAGGTAAAATTGTTAAACAAGCTCGTGAACTGGGTATTACTGTGCCAATCGTTGGTGGCGACGGTTGGGATTCGCCTAAATTAGTAGAAATTGCAGGGGCGGCAGCTCTGAATAATACTTATTTCACAAATCATTACTCTGCGGAAGATACAAGTCCTGCTTCCCAATCTTTTGTAGAAGCCTATAAGAAAGAGTACGGGCAAGTACCAGATGCCATGGCTGTACTTAGCTATGATGGCACAAATCTGCTGATTGACGCTATCAAACGTGCAAATAGTGTTGAGCCTGAAAAAATTCGTGAAGCCTTGGCAGCAACGAAAGATTATCCAGCAATCACAGGAATAACTACCCTGAATGCAACCCATGATGCTGTAAAGAATGCTGTTATTATTGAAATGAAGGACGGCAGACAAATGTTTAAGGCTACTGTTAAACCTTAGGAATTTTAAGGTGAGGTTTAAATCATAAAAAAAATGACTTATTTCCATTGGGGGAATAAGTCATTTTTTTATTAAAAATCATCTAATAGCAAATTCGGTAGAGGTTTTTTAGTTTTTGAACAGAATTAATACTGAATTAAGAATAAATGGTTATCGTGGAGAAGTTTGCAGAACTTAGGAGAGTATAATGGCTAAGTTTCATAAGGGAAGAAATAACTTAAGCAATAAAGCCAATCGAAGCCTCATTGTAGGCTTGGTATTCTTTGTGTTGGTGGTTACGTCCTTTTATATTGTCTTTGTACATCAGATTCAGGTGAATAAGTGGTATTATTTTTTGCCAGTTATGGTATTCATGGTACTGGCTAGTTATTTTATTAAACGAGGCATTATTTTCCGTTTTGGCGCTAAGGGGGAAAATGTAGGGCTGGCCCAAGCTTTAAATCTTCCTGAGGGGTATCATGTATTTACCAATGTTACAATTTCATATCAAAACTATAGTCAGGAAACAGACCTGATTATTGTGGGCACTAAAGGTGTATATATTATTGAAGTTAAAAATCATAATGGCAAGATTGTTGGTGATGCGGACGCCACCGAATGGGTACAGCATAAAATTGGCCGTGGCGGCGGCAGGTATTCCAAAAAAATAAGCAATCCAATAAAACAGGTTAAGGGTCAGGTTTATAAATTATCTAAATTTTTAAAAGAACAGGGGATTAATGTTTGGGTCGAAGGAATAGTCTTATTTACGAATGATAAAGTAACCGTAAATGTGCACAATAGTAATATCCCTATATTATTTCCTGCCAAGAGGCTAAGTCATTATATTTTAACCTGTAAAAATCGTCAGTATTTGAATAAATCTTTAATTAATAAGGTCGTTGAGTTGATTACAACGGTTCAAAAGAAGTAATTCATTAGATGGAGTATAAGATGATACAGCAGCTTACATTAGCAGATATATTGGCTTCTAAAGAAGCTCGTTATAGCAGACAGCAGGTCTTTAGAGCCAAGTGTAAAGGACCAATGATCAGCATAACCATTAATATGCCGGGGGCGGTTAAGGATACACCCATTCTTAGAAGACTTCGGGATTATGCTGTACAAGAAATTAGAAAAAGATTGAACGTGATGGGTGAAGAACAGGTTAATTTACTAACTGGCCCTGAGGCTTTCATGGCTATAGATGGCGATGGAGGGTTCGTTAAAAAGGTTGCCATGGAAATTGAAGAGCAATATCCTTTTGCCAGGCTGCTTGATATTGATGTCTTTTCAGGAGATGGCCATCTCCTATCTCGCCAGGACCAAGGACAGGGGCGGGGCTGTTTTGTATGTAATGGTGAGACTGTAGTGTGTAGGAGAGAACAAAAACACACCCAGGACGAGCTGCAGCTGGCAGTAGAGAAGATGCTGAATGAATTTAGGGCTTTTAAAACGAGAGCAGTGAGCCCGGAAGCTGAGCATCTAGGAGCACTAGCCATTGAGGCGATGCTGTATGAGGTGACCTGTACTCCAGCGCCTGGTTTGGTTGATCGGATAAATAGCGGTGCCCATTCTGATATGGATTTTTATAGCTTTATGGCAAGTTCGGCAGTATTAGCCATGCCGATGGCGCGCTGTACTCAGGCTGGCATTGATCATGACAGCAGTCTTGAATCCTTATTGCCGGTGCTGAGAATTGTTGGCCTCGAAGGCGAACAAGGGATGCTGGCAGCTACTCGGGGGGTAAATACCCAAAAAGGGCTGATATTTTTATTGGGTATTATGGTAGGAGTAGCAGGATGGCTTATTGGTCAAAAACGTCCAGTGACGGCAGAAGCAGTGCTCGCAGGCGGAGGGCATATGGTAGCTGGTATTGTAGAAAGAGAACTAATGGCTGCAAAAACGAAAGACCCAGACAAGCTAACTGCCGGTGAAGGTTTATATATTAAATATGGAATTACGGGAATTCGCGGGGAACTAGCCGATGGC
>Ga0074193_1001729_pt1 | contig 24198 bp, 21 predicted proteins | sample EPASupsiteHSE605_FD_64523 | JGI IMG/M metagenome (GOLD analysis project Ga0074193, IMG submission 64523) | Bioremediated contaminated groundwater from EPA Superfund site, New Mexico - Sample HSE6-05 | ecosystem: Environmental > Aquatic > Deep subsurface > Groundwater > Contaminated ... | reverse complement strand
CCTGTCGCAGGAGTTCCTCGTTCAGGTCCTGGCGGTAGCCGGTGACGTCCTCGTTCCAGATCAGCAGGTCGGCGACGAGCCCCTTGCGGAGCCAGTACCCATGGGCCTGGATCATCTGCCGGGCGAGCCCGATCCGGGCGGTATCCTCGATCCGGACCAGCACCACTGGGTGATCGCCCGAGATACCGTACCCCCAGAGCCCGCTCTGGCCGCGCCGGTTTCGCGCGATCACGTCCGGAGGGGCCCGGCGCGCCGGGTTGGGATAGATGATCGCCGAGGCGAGGCGGGCATAGAGCTGGGCATCCGACTCGGTCGCGTTGAGCTGACGCAGCATCACCTGGGTGTGGGTCCAGGCGAGCTCGGTAACGCGCTCGCCCATATGGATATCCTGGTACTTCTCCACGAGCTCGAGCGCACGCTGACGGTCTTCGCCGAGGCCGAGGTAGAGGTGGATGGTCACAGTGTCCTGGGGTTCGACTGCGACCGTGCGCCGAATGGACATGATCGGATCGAGAACCGAACCGGCCGTCCCGGAGAGGAACGACGAATCGACCATGGCATCGGGATCCGAGAGCGTGCGGCCCCGGCCGATGAAGCGCGCCCGGTCCGTCTCGAACGAGCTGGGGCGGACGGGCACTCCGTCGACGACCATCATGTGGACGAGCCAGGGTGCCAGCTCGGTCGATGACCGGGGACGGCGAGTGGCCAGGATGGCATTCCGATCCGGGATGAGCTCGGTCGTCACGAAGAGATTCGAGAAGGCCGGATGCGAGACATCCTGACCCAGCGGTGCGAGAACGACCTCGGCGTAACTCGTCAACTCGACCGTGCGCCGACGCCAGGAGCGGTTGGTGATTCGAATCCGGCGGAGCTCGATGTCGTCCTCGGGCGAGACCATGACATCCGTGTGGACATCCAGCTCGTCGTCGCGCCGGCGGAACTCGGCGCGTGCCTGCTGGAAGATCGCCTCGTAGTGCTCGGCCGGTTCGAGTGTCGGCTGGTGACAGGTGGACCAGAACCGACCGCTCTCGACGTCTCGGACGTAGCAGAAAAGGCCGTATCCGTCCGCCACAGGATCTTCGCGCCAGCGCGTCAGCTCGAAATCGCGCCAGCGGGAGTATCCGGCCCCGGCGTTCGTGACCATCACGTGATATCGCCCGTTGGAGAGGAGATGGACCTCGGGACGAGGGGTATTGGGGGTCGTGAAGACCCGGATGAGTGCCTCGCCCTCGGCACTCCGCCTGACCATCGCGTCACGGCGGATTGCGTGCGGGTAGAAGGGAGTGACCTTCGGCACGCGCTCCTGAAGGAGGAGGTCGGTCGCCCTGATCTCGGGGACGGTAAGGAAACGGCGCTGCATCGGCCGATCGAGGAGCATCGAGACGAGCGCCAGAAGGGACATGCCCGCGTGATGCACCATGAACGATCGGACGATGGCAAACGACTGGCCGTGGGAGACCCGAGAGGGGGTGTAGTCGATCGCCTCGTAGAATCCGTACTGCCCGTAGAAGCCGGCGGAGGCCATTGTCTGCAGATTCTCCGTCGCTTCGACCGGGAGGACCATGAGCGCGAGTGCGGTCGCGTACGGTGCGATCACCAGGTCCTCGCCCAGCCCGCGCTTGAACCCGAGTCCCGGGACGCCGAAGGCGCGGTACTGGTAGTTCATATTTGCGTCGGTCAGGTTGTACCCGGACTCGGATACGCCCCACGGCACGCCCCGCTGCCGTCCATACTCGATCTGACGGCGGACCGCGGCGATGCAGGTCTGGTCCATCAGGGTCTCGGGGTAACTCGGCATGACGAGGAGTGGCATGAGGTACTCGAACATCGACCCAGACCAGGAGAGGAGGAGCGGGCCCCCCACGCTCGTGGTGAGCAGGCGGCCGAGAGCGAACCAGTGGGCCTGGGGCAGCTCGTTACTCGAGATGCCGACGAACGAGGCAAGGCGGGCCTCGGAGGCGAGGAGATCGTAGAACGAGGGGTCGCGCCGGAGTTCGGTCACATTGTATCCGATCGCGAGCAGGTCCCGGGTCGGGTCGAAGAGGAAGGCCGTCTCGATATCCACGAGGTCGGAGCACCGAGCCTCCAGGCGTTCGATCCGATCCAGCAACACTCCGGCCTGGCCGCCGGCGCTGCGGAGCCGGTCGCGGAACGCCATCAGTGTCTTCCCATCCGCGTCTTCCATGCCGGACTGCTTCCCGGACGAGAGCTTGCCGGTCAGTAGCCGGTCGACTGCGGGCAACAGGTCGGCCTCCAGCTGCCGCAGACCCACCAGGCTCGGGGCCTCGCGATCAACGGCAGTGAACGCGGCGACGATCGCTGCAGCGTCGTCGGGGCCGACCGTGGCAATCCGGTCCCAGACGGCGTGATCGCGGGGTGCGTCGACCCACCATCCGAGGAGGTCGTCAATGTACTGCCGGAGATCGTGGACCTGGAACTCCAGGGCTCCCGACCACCAGCGCACCTCCTCGTCCGCATTCGTCTTCAGGTCGCCGGCCATATGCAGGACCGCGTCGGAGCACTGGATCAGGACCGAGTACCGATCGGCGAATGACTCGGCCGTTCCAGTCAGAAGAGACTCGACATGATCTATTCGCGCCGTATTCGCCGGAGAGACGTAGGTCGTCTCGTCGCGGTCCCGTGTGGTCGCCAGTACGGCTACGCGGAGCTCCCGCACCGTATCCAGGATCCCGTCTAGCGCGGACCGGGGAAGCAGGGCGACCCCCCCCAGCTCAGCGAGCCCGGTGCGTAGCGTGAGCAGGAAGCCGACGAGGTTGCCCGAGTCGACGGTCGAGATGTAACGGGGAGGGAGCGGATCGAGCGTGATCGTGTCGTACCAGTTGTAGAGGTGCCCCCGAAATCGCTCGAGCTGGCCCAGCGTCTCGAGGGATCGCTCGAGCCGTTCCACGAGCTGCGCGGGCGAGAGGTACCCGAGGTCCAGGGCCCCGAGCGTCGAGAGGAGCGCCAGGCCGATATCGGTCGGCGAGGTCCGGTGAGCGATCCTCTCGACCGGGTACTCCTGGTAGTTGTCGGGGGGGAGCCAGTTCTCTCCCGGCCCCACGAAGACCTCGAAGAAGCGCCAAGTGCGCCGCGAGACCGAACGGAGAAACTGCACCTGGCTCGGGTCGAGCACAGGAGCAGGGACCGCCACGGACTGGCTGAGGTACCAACCGACCGCCGGGGAGGCGAGCCAGAGCCCGACGAGGGGGAGGGCCGGAGCCAGAGCCTCGGGCCGCAGCGTCCCTGTCAGCAGGATCGTCCCGAGCGCGGTTGCAACCGCCGGCCACATCCGCCGGTAGTGGCCGGCGAGGTCGGAGGAGGTCCGCCCCGCGTCGCGCGAGGTGGTCCATTCGAGGAGGTGCCGCCTGGTGACGACGAGGCGTCCGAGAGTGCGCAGAATCGCATCAAGGGCGAAGGCCGCCTCGAACGGAAGGAGGAGGAGGGAGAGGACGGGCTGGACGAAGTACAGCGGCGCAGACCGTGCCGCGTCCTGGAGGTGGAGGAGGAGGCTCTGATCGCGCTGCTTCTGGAAGACCTGATAGAGCAACGTGATGATCGGGGGCGCAAAGAGCAGGACCGCGGCGATACCGGTCCAGAGGACCGGGTTCGGAAGGAGGAGCCACCCCATGAAGAGGAGGAGGAGCTCGGCCGGTGCGACCAGGCTGCGCCGCAGGTTGTCCAGGATCTTCCACCGCGAGAGAAACGACAGCGTGTTGTCCTGACGGCTCCCTTCGGGCCCCGGGACGATCGGGAGGGCCCAGGCGCCGATCTGCCAGTCCCCGCGGATCCAGCGGTGGCGGCGGGAGACGTCAGTCAGGTACCGGGGCGGATAGTCCTCGAAGAGGACTACGTCGGTAACGAGGGCAGTCCGAGCGTACGAGCCCTCGATCAGGTCGTGCGAGAGGACCCGGTTCTCGGGAAAGCGCGCACCGAGGGTCGTCCCGAAGGCCGCGAGGTCGTAGCATCCTTTGCCGATGAAGGATGCTTCGCGAAAGAGGTCCTGGTAGACATCGGAGACGGCACGAGTGTACGGATCGATCCCCGGCTCTCCGCCGAAGATCCGGACATACCGGGATAGGGTGGAGCCGGTCAGCGAAAGGCCGATGCGGGGCTGAAAGACCCCGTAGCCGGCGACCACGCGGCCGAGAACCGGGTCCACCACGGGCTGGTTCAGGGGGTGAGCCGCAGTCCCGATCAGGCGGCGGGCTGCGTCCCGGGGCAGCTCGGTATCCGCATCGAGCGTGAGCACGTACCGGGTCCCGTCGAGCTCGCGGAGATCGCCCGCGATCACGGCGAAGGCATCCTGGTCACCCTCGATCAGCAGGCGATTGAGCGCCTCGATCGCACCGCGCTTCCGCTCGTAGCCCATGAAACGCGCCTCGCGGGAGTTCCACCTTCGGGGTCGATGCAGCATCAGGAACGGCGCTCGTCCCTCATCCGCATACCGGGAGTTCAGCTCCTCGATTCCACTCACCGCAAGATCGAGCAGGGCGGCATCCCCGGGCAGAACTTCGCTGTCCGCAGCCGGAAGATCGGTCAGGAGAATGAACGAGAGCTGGCGGTCCCGATTGCCGAGAAATCGGACCTCGAGCCCTTCGAGAAGCCGAACCACGTCGTCGACGCAGGAGATGACGGTAGGTACCACGACGATGGTCCGGCTCTCGATGGGGATCCCGTTGTCGAAGTCGAGCCGGGGGAGGATCTTGGGCTTGGCCATCAGCATCGATGCCCAATTCACAAGCGAGACCGCGGTCTGGCTCGCGGCCACGAGCAGCACGGGGGCGAGGAGGCTCAGGACGAGCAGCGAGCTGCCCGACAGGCCGGCCTGAGCCACGCCGAGGGCGGTGATCAGCCCTGAGCCGAGCACGATCCCGCCGAGGTACAGAGGCAGGGGATGTCGCCGGCCGACGAGGCGGAGCCGCTCGGATGCGGAGGACTGGTGGTCGATCTCGCGTTTCAGTTCGGAAAGACCCTGATCGATGAGGAAATAGCCCACGTGGGCCGAGCGATCGGCTCCTCCGAGACGAATCCGGCGGTCGCCAGCGAGCGCCATCGCGCGCCTGGCGACGTCCTCCTCGCTGAGGGGAGACCGACGGGCGAGGCGCTCGATCACGTGCCGGTACCGGTCGCGGGTCGCAAAATCCATCGCGGCGTAGGGGTCCTGCGGGTTCTCCCTGAGGGCCAGCTCCACAACCGAGAGCCGCTCGACGAACTCGCGCCAGTCGATCCCGTCGAGGGCCCGGAGCGAGGTGATCGAGTTGCCGATCGAGACCTGGTCGGCCGCCTGGGCCCTGGTCTCGAGCTGGATCATCTGCTCGATGGTCAGGCTCTCCTCCGAGAGACGCTGCTCTATCCAGGTCAGTGCGATCGCGAGAACCGGCGACCTTCCCCGGAGCTGTCGAGCCAGCTCGGCGACGAACGCGCTCGTCATGGGCGGGTCGGACCGGGCCATCTCGGCAACGATCAGGATCATGCTCTTCGGGTCCGCTTCGGCGACCTCGATCATCCGGTCCGCCCAGACCGAGGCACTGTCCGAATCGACCCGGTTCGCACCAATTCGGACCGAGACCCGGCGAAGGTTCTCTATCAGAGCCAGCCTGAGCATGATCGGGATGGCCCAGAGCTCTCCGAGCTGGAGCGGATGGATCGACTGGTAGGCGCCGACGAAGTCACTGAGAACCTCGAGATCGACGCGCCCGTCATTGTGGGCGATCAGCTCGCGAGCGATGAAGTACACCCGCGGATAACCGGCCAGGGGGCCGTTCTCGAGACGCGGCAGGCGACGACTGTATCCGAGAGGGAGGTGCCGCCGCGCCGTGCGAACCTGCTCCTCGACGAGGTAGAAGTTATCGAGCAGCCATTCGCCTGCAGGGGCGATCCGACGGTTCTTATCGAGGGCGGCCGTGATGAGCGTGAACGTCTCGAGCAGCACGGCCTCGTTCTCGGCCAGGCGGGGAAGGAGGCGGTCCTCGCCGCCGTGCATGTCGACACCGTACCAGCCGGTCATCTCCCGCGCATGGATCGATAGCTGGTCGGCCGAGAGGAGTTCGGCACGGAGCGGTTGCGTGTCGGAAGTATGGGAACCCGTCGTCTTGCCCTCGATCACCTGTTCCCGGAACCGTGTCATGTCTCGCCGCAGCAGCTCAAGTCCTCCAGTCACCCGTTCGTCCTCCGTCTACGCGGGTGTTGCACGTAAGTGCCCCCTCCTGTTATAATTTCCTTTGCCTTGCAGCCCTGTATGGCCCATCAGGGCCTCCATCGAAGAGGGAGGTATCAACTTTAATATAGCTTCGGATGCATCGTGAAGGGAGTATCTTATGGCTGAGCATTCGACCGAGCCCGACGTGTGTACCGATCCCGAGATGAAGAAGTCCTGCAGTGGCGAATGTGAGAGCTGCCCGAGCGCGAAGGAGCACGGCATGGGCGGAGCACTCCCCGAACGAGCCCCGCTCGACGTCCGGCACGTCATCCTGGTCCTCTCGGGCAAGGGAGGCGTGGGCAAGTCCACGGTGGCCGTGAACCTCGCCTACGCGCTCTCGAGCCATGGGTACAACACGGGCCTTCTCGACCTCGACCTCCACGGCCCGACCATTCCGAAGATGCTCGGAGTACAGGACTTCCGCCTCCAGACGATCGACAACAAGATCGAGCCGGTGCGGGTGACCGGGACTCTGGCCGTGGTTTCGATGGCCTTCCTGCTTCCCGACGCCTCGACACCGATCATCTGGCGCGGACCGATGAAGATGTCGGCAATCAGCCAGTTCCTCACGGACGTCAACTGGGGATCGCTCGACTTCCTCGTGGTCGACCTTCCGCCGGGTACGGGCGACGAGGCCCTGACCATCGCCCAGCTTGCACCGAACCTCCGGGGAGCGGTGATCGTGACAACGCCGCAGGAGGTCGCGACCCTCGAGACATCGAAGGCGGTCAAGTTCGTTGAAAAGCTCGAGATCCCGGTGATCGGGGTGGTCGAGAACATGAGCGGGATGGTCTGTCCTCACTGTCACACCGAGGTCGATGTCTTCGGCAAGGGTGGGGGCAAGAAAATGGCCGACGACCTCGGTGTTCCCTTCCTGGGTGCCATCCCTCTCGACATCGATATGCGCCAGGCCGCGGATGAGGGACGGCCGTTCGTGATCAAGCGCGGTGAAAACCCGACCTGGACGGCGGTCAACGAGGTGATGGAAGCACTCGTCAAGCGTGTCGAGACCTGACGAAGGCCGGGTTCACCCACGCGTCTCATCTCTCCATCCCCTCTTTTTTTCCGCTCGGCCGAGTCGTCTCCGGATCGCGTCACCGTGACTCCTGCCGGCATTCGCCGACGCCGCACGGGGAGAGAAATGTATTATATATAACACGAAAGAAGCAGTATTCCAAATACTGGAGATATTTGCTTTAATCACTTATTCTGCGCATTGGAGCTCGGATTCCCCTTTTTTTCAAACGATTTTTTTAAATACACCAACAGCGAAATTCCATCAGCGGAGTCGTTATAGAACGGGCCCGAGGCTGCCTGCACCGCCCCCACGCGGTGCCGCAAATCCTCGCCTCCGGATCGTTCCGGCACGATCTCCGTCCAGATCGTCAACAGGTGACTTATGAATCTTCGAACACCGAATGCCAACGAGGCGGTCGGAACCGCCAACCGGTCCCGCGACGTCTCACCGACCTCCGGGATCTGCACCCGCTGCGTCGACGGATGTCGCGGCGCGTGCGAGATATGGCTCTCGTCGTTCCGCGGCCGCGAGGTCCTCTACCCCGGCCCGTTCGGCGAGATCACGGCCGGCTCGGACAAGCAGTTCCCGGTCGACTACTCGCACGTGAACATCCAGGGATATGCCGTCGGCGCACGGGGACTTCCCGAAGGTGTGGAGGCCTCGCCCGACACCGCGGTCTTCTCCGAGGTCGACACCACGACCGAGTACGGCTGGGACATCAAGGTTCCCATGCGTCTCCCGATCTTCACCGGTGCGCTCGGCTCGACCGAGATTGCGCGCGTCAACTGGGAGCACTTCGCCATCGGCGCCGCCATCTCGGGCATCACGCTCGTCTGCGGCGAGAACGTCGGCGGGATCGACCCCGGGCTCGTGCGCGACTCGAACGGCAAAGTCACGAAGTCGCCCGAGCTCGACCGCCGGATCGAGATCTACCGCAAGTTCCACGAAGGCTACGGCGAGATCCTGGTCCAGATGAATGTGGAGGACACCCGGCTTGGAACCGCGGAATATGTCGCCTCAAAACACAATCTGGACACGATCGAACTGAAGTGGGGACAGGGTGCAAAGTGCATCGGCGGAGAGATCAAGGTCCGCGACATCGAGCGGGCCCGCGAGCTCAAACGCCGGGGCTACATCGTCCTGCCGGACCCGACCGCGAGCGAGAACGAGAAGTCGTTCGCGGCCGGTGGAATCAAGGAGTTCGAGCGTCACTCGCGCCTTGGGTTCGTCTCGAAAGAGGGCTTCCTCGAGGAGATCGACCGGCTCCGTGACATCGGCTTCAAGCGGATCACGCTCAAGACCGGGGCGTACTCCGCAAAGGAACTCGCCATGGCAATCAGGTTCGGGGCCGAGGCCCACGTCGACCTCCTGACCATCGACGGCGCCTCGGGCGGCACGGGCATGAGCCCCTGGCCGATGATGAACGAGTGGGGCATCCCGACCTTCTATCTGCAGGCGCTGGCGAACCAGTACTGCGAGATGCTCACGAAGAAGGGAATGCGGGTCCCGGACATCGCGATCGGCGGCGGCTTCGGCGACGAGGCGAACGCGTTCAAGTCGATCGCGATGGGAGCGCCCTACGTCAAGGCGGTCTGCATGGGCCGCGGCCTGATGATCCCCGGCATGGTCGGCAAGAACATCGGCAAGTGGCTCGAGAACGGCGACCTGCCCAAGGGTGTCGCGAAGTACGGCTCGACCGTCAACGAGATCTTCGTCTCGTACGAGGAACTCAAGGAGAAGTACGGAGAGCGGATCGGCGAGATCCCGCTCGGTGCGATCGGCATCTATACCTACGCCCAGCGCTTCAAGACCGGGCTGCAGCAGCTGATGGCCGGCAGCAGGAACTTTTCGCTCAAGACGGTATCGAGAAACGACCTCTTCGCGCTCTCGGAAGAGGCCGCAAAGGTCTCGGGCCTGCCCTACGTGATGGACGCGTACCGGGACGAGGCGCTCGGCATCCTGCTCGACTGAGCGGCTCGGTACCGACATACTCTTTTTTCCAACTCCCACGATTGCCCCCCCACTCCGCCGGGGAGGAGCTGCCCCGTCGAGGGATCCGACGACCGCGGATGGATCACGGTACCGGGACGCGCATCCGAGTTTCGAAATTATCCATACTTCCTCTCGAGCCATCACGGCGTGCGAGACGCGGCCCACCCGTCCTGCGGCGATACCCGTCCCCTCCGAACCCGACCCGCTCGAACGGACGGGAGCCGGCATCACCTTCTTGAGGCTCCGGGACCAATATCAACGAATCATGCCATCGGCGACAGGCACACCGGCGGTCAGCGTGGTGCTCCCGACGTACAACCGCGCCCACCTCCTGCCGCGGGCGGTCCAGAGCGTCCTCGACCAGACCTACACCGACTTCGAACTGATCGTCGTCGACGACAGCTCCTCCGACAACACCCCGGAGGTCATGAAGGGGTACACGGACGAACGGGTCCGGTACATCCGGTACGAACCCAACCGCGGGGCGAACGCGGCCCGAAACGTCGGCATCCGCGCCGCCCGAGCACCCTTCATCGCGTTCCAGGACTCGGACGACGACTGGTTCCCCAAGAAGCTCGAGCGGTGCATGGCCGCCTGGGACGACGCTGGACCAGAGGTCGGGGTGGTCTACTCGGGGTACTGGAAGTATATGGACGCAGCCGGCAACCGGATGTACATCCCGTTCGACTGGGTCAAGCAGCGTGAGGGCTGGGTCCACGACGAACTCCTCCGGAACAATTTCGTCACGACCCAGGCCGCCGTCGTCCGGCGAGAGTGCTTCGACCGATCGGGGTACTGGCTCGAGGGGTTGCCGGGGAAGCAGGAGTGGGAACTCTTCCTCAGGATCTCGAGAGATTACCAGTTCAAATATATCGACGAGCCGCTCCTGAACTCGCGCTTCACCGAGGGTGGGATCTCGAACAACCGCATGGGGATCTATCGCTCGATGGAGAGAATTCTCGAGCTCCACCACGACGACTTTGCGCGCCGGCCCGATATCCTTGCCGAGCACTACGTCCGGCTGGGCCTCCAGTATGCTCTCGCCGGGGAGTTCGAGAAGGGGCGCAGTTACCTCAGGAAGGGGGCGGCACTTCGGCCTGGAAACGTCAAGTATCGGGTCGCCGCCCTCGCCTCGGCCCTGGGAGAGACCCCGTTCAAACGGCTCATGGGGGCCTACCTCCACGGGAACGCGAGCCCGCTGTAGGAGAGCCGGGATGACCGACCGAGGAGAGCCCCTGGCCGTCCCTCCCGAAGAGCTCGGGCCCTTCCGCTCTTTCCTCACCGCAGGCCGGCTCCCCGAGCCCATGGAGGGACTGATCGAGGAGCACCTTGCCGCAAAGACCGGCCGGCCCTTCGGCGACCCGGTGATCCTCGACCGGCTCCGCCGCGCCGTGGTAACCCAGAAGAGCGGGTACTGGAAGGAGGGGGAGCGACGCCGGATCTCCTACCGTGCCGGATACTCGGTCCTCGCGTACCTCGCGTACCAGTTCCCGGTCTACTACTTCCAGACCTGCCATCTCCTCGCCTGGCTCGCGACGGAGGGCCTGCTCGCGAACGATATGCGCGTCGTCGACCTCGGCACGGGTCCGGGCGTAGTCCCGCTCGCGTTCATGACCCTCGGGCGATACCTCCCACGACTCTCGGGCGAGGTCCTGCCGGTCGAGCCGTCCGACGAGCACCGGGAGGCCTGCCGGCACCTCGTGAAGGGATTCAGGCGACCGGAGGACCGGGTCCGTATCCTCCCGGCCCTGCGGGTCGATGCAGGCGGGGTCGACGATGCGGGCGTGCCGGACGAGATCGACCTCCTGGTCCTCTCCAACCTGGTCAACGAGCTGCCGGGCGATGCGCGCGAGCGGGCCGCGACGGTGATGCGCTGGGCCAGCCACCTGAGCGAACGGGGCTCGGTCCTCCTGGTCGAGCCGGCCGATCTCGCGAACGCGACCGGGCTCAGAGAGGTGCAGCGGCAGCTGGTCGGCGCCGGGCTCCACCTCCACCACCCCTGCCGCTTCCTCTGGGGAAGCAGCTGCGGTCCGGTCCCGTGCTGGTCCTTCGAGGAGCGGCCGCCGATCAGGCCGACCCACCTCCAGGAGGTGCTCGCCGCCGGCACCAAGGAGGCGTACCGTTACCTGAACACGGACATCAAGTTCTCGGCCGCACTCCTCCGCCGGCACCGGGCGCCGCGGATCGAGTGCCCCGGGGTCGACCGGCGGCGCCTTGCCCCGCTCTCGCAGCTCCACCGGCATGTGGGCCGGCGGATCTCCTGCGCGGCGGCTCTGATGTCGAACGACCTCGGAGATCAGAAGACCCACCTCTTCAAGGTCTGCGACGGAACGGCCCAGCGGGCGGTGTACGCCGTCCTCCCGTCCTACCACGTCACGCTCGGCAACCAGGTCCTCCTCGATCGTCGATACGGCGAGGCCGTTCTCTTCCGAGACGTCCTGGTCCGCGAAAACCCCAGGACGAAGGCCTTCAACCTCCTCGTCAACCGGGTATCGCGGGTCGAGCCCTGCCGTCGATAGGAAACCTCAAGTCGTGGCCGGACAAGATCCGTGCCGATGGTGAGATGGTGATCACAGCCCTCTTTCTCGAGAATTTTCGTTCCTTTCGCCATGCCGAACTCCGGCTTCGGCCCTTCACGCTGCTGATCGGGCGGAATGCCGCCGGTAAGACGAACCTGATCCAGGGGTTCCTCTTCCTCCGCGATATCGCCCGCTCAGGGCTGACAAACGCCGTCTCGCTCCAGGGGGGCCTTCCCTTTCTTCAGAATACCGGCATCGCCTGCGGGCGCGACCTGGCCGTCCGGGTCGAGTTCACCCTTCCCACAGGAGAGTCGCTCCGCGCTCTGCCGGACGGAAGGACGCTCACCCTCACCCCCGGGGTCTGCACGTACTCGTTCTCGCTCGGGTGCGGGGATCGGATCGAGGTCCGCTCGGATCGGTTCGTCATGCTGTTCACCCTCACTCAGCCGGACGGCCGGACCCTTCCCGGATCGATGGAGATCGTGAACCGGGACGGAGCAGTCCGCTTCGCGTTCGAGCTGCCCCCCGGTGTCGACGAGGAGACGGTGCTCCCCCGGGCCCTTCGCGAGGGCGCCTCCGCGTCGTGCACGCTCCTCCTGGAATCGCCCACGCTCTACCCGATGGGGCTCGTTCGCCGGGCCCTCGCTCTCATCAGCTGCTACGAGTTCGGCCCCCGCCTCTCCGGTCGACTCGACCTCCGCATGGGTGCGGCCGAGCTCGCCGAGGACGGATCGAACGCCGCGATCGCGCTCGGGCGCGTCCTCGCGGACCCCGACTCCCGCCGGCAGTTCCTGGTGCTGGTCCGCGACCTCCTCCCGTTCATCGAGGATGTCGTGATCGGCGACGGCCCCGGAGGCGCTCCCGAGATCCGCGTGGCGGAGGTCTACGCGCCCGGCCGCTACCTCCCGGCACAGGCCCTCTCGAGCGGCACGATCGAGCTCTTCGCCCTGATCGTCGCCCTCTTCTTCTCTCCGAGGGAGCTCGCACTCTTCGAGGAGCCGGCGGCACGACTCCATCCGGGCGTGATCGAACGGCTTGCCGGGTTGATGATGGAGGCGGCCGAACGCCAGCCCGCGCTCGTCTCGACCCAGCACCCGGGCCTTCTGCGGCACACCCCGGTCGACGCGGTCTGCCTCGTCTCGCGCGACGCATCCGGTTTCTCGGTCCTGTCCCGCCCGGCAGACAAACCCGAGGTGAGAGCCTTTCTTGAGGAGCAGGTCGGGCTCGACGACCTCTTCCTGGCCGACCTGCTCTGATCCATGCCTCGCCTCAACATCTTCCTCGAGGGGTCCGACGACGTTCGATTCTTCGAAAAGGTCCTGGTCCCCGCACTCAGAACACGATACGGCGAGGTCCGGCTGATCCCGTACGCCTCGCTCCGGGCGGTCGTGGTCGACCGCCTGATCCGTGGACTCGAACGCAGGGAGGAGGAGTATGTGATCGTCGCGGACATCGACGCCGAACCCTCGGTCAGGGCGAAGAAAGGCGTGATTCTCCGCCGTTTCGGCAGGGCCGATCCGGGAGCGGTCGTGGTCGTCGTCATGGAGATAGAGTCCTGGTACGTGGCCGGGGCCGACGACGGATTTCTCCGCGGATGCGGACTTGTGCCGCCCGGTTCGACCGACCGCCTGACGAAGGAGGAGTTCAACGCCCTGATCCCCCGACGGTACATCTCCCGGGTCGAGTTCATGCTCGACCTGCTGGAGTCGTTCTCGCTCGAACGCGGTGGGGACCGGAACCGATCCCTCGAGTTCTTCCTGCGCCGGTATGCGCCGGAGGCGGCAACAATCCATAAATAGACACGGGTCAACGGATCCGGCATGGCAGACGAGACAGCTCAGAAGCGTTATATCTGCACGATCTGCGGCCATATCTACGATCCGGCCGTCGGCGACCCCAAGAGCGGGGTCGGGGCCGGTGTCGCGTTCGCGGACCTCCCCGAGAGCTGGGCCTGCCCCGTCTGTGGCGCCGGAAAGGCTTTATTCCGCGAGCTCTGAGGTCTCGGACCGATGAGTGTGCGCACCGTCGCCCCGGGAGTCGTCTCGGTTGGCGCAATCGACTGGGACCGGCGACTCTTCGACGACCTGATCCCGCTTCCCGAGGGAACGACATACAATGCATTCCTCGTACGGGGCTCGGAGAAGGTCGCCCTGATCGACGCCGTCGACACGAGCATGGAGATGGCCCTGATGACCAACCTCATCATGGCCGGCGCCGACCGGATCGATTACATCGTGGTCAACCACGCAGAACAGGACCATTCCGGGCTCCTTCCTCTCCTGCTCGAGATGTACGGAGATGCCTCCGTGATCACGAACAAGACCTGCAAGGACCTCCTGATCAGCTTCCACGGGATCCCTGACGAGCGGATCCAGGTGGTCGGGGACCGCGACACGCTCTCGCTCGGCGACCGGACGCTCGAGTTCCTGATCACGCCCTGGGTCCACTGGCCGGATACGATGCTGACCTTCCTCCGTGAGGAGCGGGTTCTCTTCTCGTGCGACCTTTTCGGCTCGCACCTCGCAACGAGCGACCTCTTCCTCCGGGACCGGGTCGAGTGGTACCGGGCGGCCAAGCGGTATTACGCCGAGATCATGATGCCGTTCCGCACCAGCATCAGTGGCTATCTCGAGAAGGTCCGTGAACTCGATCCGCGCATGATCTGCCCGAGCCACGGCCCACTCTACGACGACCCTTCGGTCGTGCTCGCCGCGTACGACGACTGGGTCTCGGACGAGGTGAAGAACGAAGTCGTGATCGCCTACGCCTCCATGCACGGGTCGACAAGGGCCATGGTCGACCTCCTGGTGAACGCGCTGATCGAGCGCGGGGTCCGGGTCCGGCAGTTTCACCTCCCGTCGACGGACCTCGGCGACCTCGCGATGGCGCTCGTTGATCCGGCCACAATCGTGATCGCGGCTCCAACCGTGCTCTTCGGGCCGCACCCGACGACGGTGACCGCCGCGTACCTCGCCAACGCCCTCAAGCCGAAGGCGAAGTTCGCCACCGTCATGACGAGTTACGGCTGGGGTGGCAAGACAGTCGATACTCTCAAGGGGATGCTCAACCATCTCAAGGTCGAGTTCCTCGAACCCGTCCAGGTCAAGGGTTATCCGTCGCCCGAGGCGCAGGAGTCGATCAGGGCGCTCGCCGATACGATCCGCGACCGCCATGCGGTCGCAGCCAAGGACTACGTCGAACGGGCCTGAACAGCCTCCGGAGACGGCGGTTTCGAGGGGGCGTGGCGAGGGCTCCCGCCCCCATCGAGAGGTTCATTGCGGATGGGGGCCGATCTCTTCCGATCATGCGGATCCTGCTCGTCTCGACCCAGGACTATATCCACCACCCGGTTCCCTCGCGCCATCACTACATCTTCGAGGAGCTCGCGCGGCGCCACGAGGTCCATGTACCCCACTTCCATGTGAGCCGGGCACCCGAACGCGAGACCCGACTCCACGTTCACGAGGCGACCCGTTTTGCGGTCGAGAGCCCGCTGCTTCATTACACCCTCAACGCCCCCGAGCACTACCGGGTCCTCTCTCGCGTGATCCGCGAGGAGAAGATCGACCTCGTGGTCGCGGCCCACGTCCTCGCCGGGACCGCCGTGATCCACGCCGCGCGCCGACGACACATACCGGTCCTCTTCGACCTCAAGGATTGGTTCCCCGATTCGGCCGCCGCCTACTACGACAACCCCGTGCTGAAGGAGACGATCCGGCGGGCCGTCCTCCGGATTGTCCGGCACAACCTGGACCGTTCGGACCGTATTACGACGGTCTCGCCCGGGCTCGTGGACAAGCTTGCCGGGTACGGCTATCATGCGGGCCTGATCACGAACGGGGTCGACACCACCATCTTCCGGCCGATGGACGGCGCGCCGATCCGTGAGGAGTACGGCATCGCGGCCGACGACTTCGTGATCGGGTTCTCGGGCTCGGTCGAACGCTGGTACGCCATCGACCGAATGATCGAGGCCCTCCCCCGCATCCTCGATAAGGAGCCGCGTGCCCTGCTCTTCGTCGTCGGCGGCTCTCTCTTCACGGGGTACCTCCCCGAACTCCGAGCTCTCGCCGAGCGGCTCGGGGTTGCGGACCGGGTCCGGTTTGCCGGAACCCAGCCCTACACCTCGCTCCCTGCTTATATCGCGGCCATGGATGTCTGCACCATCCCACTCTCGCCTCCGCAGTGGATCGACATCGCGCTTCCGAACAAGTTCTTCGAGTACTCCGCCTGCTCGAAACCGATCCTCTCGACCCCGATCCCGGACATGCAGCGGATCGGGGGAGAGCACCTCCATATCTACCGCGATTACGACGAGTTCGTCGATCAGACAATCGCTATCGCGGAGGCGCGTCCCGTCTACGGGATCGATATGTCGACGTACGACTGGCGAACAAGGGCCGCCGCATTCGAGGCGTGCTTCGAGGAGATGCTCCAGGAGTAGCGTGCCATGCCGGAGGTCTCCGCGATCACGGGCCCCGTCTTCGCGTGCCATCGTCTTGACGCGCACACCGAGTCCCCCGAGCGGCTCAGGCTGATCGACGGCCGCATCCCGGACCGGGTCTGGCGCCGGCCGCCGGTCCGGGCATCGGTCGCCGATCTCCTGCGCGTCCACGACGCGGAGTACATCGACCGGATCGCCGGCCTCTCGGCCTCGGGAGCCGAGGTCGCGTTCCTGACCCCGGACACGTACCTCGCACCGGGCAGTTACGAGACGGCGCTGTTCGCGGCCGGTTCGGCAATCGAGGCGGCACGTCTGGCGGAGGCAGGGGAGCACTCGTTCGCGTTGGTCCGACCGCCGGGCCACCATGCGACCCGGAATCGGGCCATGGGCTACTGCATCTTCAACAACGCAGCCGTGGCGGCCGCAAGTCTGCTCGACCGGGGGGCCGAGCGGGTCGCGATCCTGGACTGGGATCTCCACCACGGCAACGGCACCCAGGAGATCTTCTATGACTCGGACCGGGTGCTCTTCTGCTCCGTCCACCAGCAGGGCGCCTTTCCCGGGAGCGGGTGGGTCGACGAGATCGGCGAAGGGGAGGGGAGGGGCTTCACCCAGAACGCGCCCCTCGCCCCCGGCGCGACCCTCGCCGACCTCGCGTACGTGATCACCGAGGCCTTCGCCCCCGCGATCGTCACCTACGACCCGGACCTGCTGATCATCTCGGCAGGACAGGACGGGCTGGTCGACGACCCGAAAGCGGGCATGACCCTGGTCCCCGGAGATTACGGCGTGCTGACCGGTATGGTGGCAGAGATACTCGACAGGCCGATCGCACTCGTCCTCGAGGGCGGATACGGCCCCTCGCAGGGAGAGGCCGTGCAGGCGATCTTCGAGGGCCTGCTCGGAGATACACCCTCCGCCCCCGACAGCCCGCCACGGCAGTCGACCCGGAGCGTGGTCCGCGCCCTCCGCCTGTTGACAGGATAGATTTATGTCCGGCACCGGTCTACGGGGGTGCATGCAGCCGGAAGCGTGCGAGGTCGGGACGCGGGTTCGCTACCTCCGAACGGGCACAATCGGGACCATCACCGCACTTCAGGCCGTGGACGGAGAGTCGTTCGCCATTCTCGACACGACCGGGCTCCTGTATCGGCTCGATCAGCTGGTGCCGGCGGGAACGGTTCGCGAGCGACGGGAAGAGAAGGTCGATGACGTCAGGGCGCAGCTGGAACGGGAGCGGGAGGGAGTATACCGGGCCGACGGGTCGCAGTTCGAGCTCGACAACAGCTGTGAAGGGGGCGGGTGAGCGACCCGGATACGTCCTACTCGTCGAGCGAGATCGTCGTCAGCTTGACCGACTCGACCCCTTTCTGTGACATCAGCCGCTCGGCCAGCGCCTTGAGCTCGGTGCCATCGCCGTGAACGAGCACGATCTCGAGGCAGCGGTTATGGGTCACATGCGAATGGAGCGTCGCCTGAATCGTCTCGCGAAACTCGTGCTGGATATCGGTCAGGACCGGGAGGAGCCCGCGCTGATCATGGTCGTAGATCATGGTGATCACGCCCTGCCGTTCGCCCTTCACATCGGACATCCAGCGGTAATACGTGATGTAATTCCGGATTGCATCCCGAATTCCCTCGGATCGCGACGAGTAGCCCCGGGCCGTGATGATCTCGTCGAAGTTGTCGAGGAGGTTCTTCGGCAGCGAGATACCGATGCGTGAGAGCTCTGTCTCCATATACTCCGGTTTATCCGATGGACGTATTAAATATTGCGAATACAGGGGAGTGAACGTAGCACTTCGTAGTACAGGAGATCAGGCAGAGAGGGATTTTCCGGGCCGTCGGCCCTCCGTTTTGCCTGGCACCACACGTATAAGTAGGATCGCCATATATACAGTAGGGAGGTTCGAGGACTTTTGGATGACGTGACCATCCCGAGCGTGAATATCGGAGTCGTGGGGCATGTAGACCACGGAAAGACCACGCTCGTCAACACGCTGACGGGCACGTGGACCGATCGCCATTCGGAAGAGATCAAGAGAGGGATCTCGATCCGACTCGGGTATGCCGATGCAACCTTCTATCGCTGCCTGCAGTGCGAGGGGAGCGATGCTCTGACCACCACGGAGACCTGTCCGGTCTGCGGGGGCGAAGCGGTTCCGTTCCGCTCGGTCTCATTTGTCGATGCCCCGGGGCACGAGACCCTCATGGCGACGATGCTCTCGGGCTCGGCCCTGATGGACGGCGCTATGCTCGTGATCTCGGCGAACGAGCAGTGCCCCCAGCCCCAGACGAAGGAGCACCTCATGGCGCTCCAGCTCGTCGGGATCCGGCGGATCGTGATCGTACAGAACAAGATCGATGTCGTCTCGCAGAAGGTTGCGATCGAGCACTACGGTCAGATCAAAGAGTTCGTAAAAGGGACGATCGCCGAGGGCGCGCCGATCATCCCGATCTCGGCACAGAAAGGGATCAACCTCGGAGCCCTGATAGAGGCGCTCGACACGACGATCCCGATCCCGGCCCGTGACCCGGAGGCGGCTCCGATCATGCTCGTCGCCCGGTCTTTCGATATCAACAAGCCCGGCGCTTCCTGGAAGGACATCAAGGGGGGCGTGATCGGTGGCTCACTGATCCAGGGGGTGCTCCACGAGGGAGACGATATCGAGATCCGGCCGGGCCGGCAGACCCATACCGAGGGTCGCACGAGGTGGGAGCCGATCGCGACCAAGATCACATCGATCAACATGGGCCATAAGAAGATTCTGGATGCGACGCCGGGCGGACTGCTCGGCGTGGCGACCAAGCTCGATCCGGCCCTGACGAAGTCGGATGCGGTCGCAGGCCAGGTCGCGGGCTATCCGGGCTCGCTGCCCCCCGTCTGGGAGCGGATCCGATTCAGGGTCACGCTGATGGAACGGGTCGTCGGCGCGACGAGTGAGCTCAAGATCGAGCCGCTGAAGCATAACGAGCCCCTGATGCTCTCGGTCGGGACTGCAGTCACGGTCGGAGTCGTCACGGGATCGAAGAAGGACACGGTCGATATGCAGCTGAAGCGTCCGGTCTGCGCCGCGATCGGCGCCAGGATCGCTATCAGTCGACAGGTCGGAGCTCGTTGGCGATTGATCGGGATGGGCGTCCTCACCGAGTGAGGGTGCTCCTGGATGCGAACGCACTGATGACACCGCTCGAGCACGGAGTGGATCTCTTCTCGGAGGTGCAGACCCTGGTCGGAGCCTTCGACGCGATCGTCCCGACCGAGGTTCGTGCCGAGCTCTCCGGCATCGCCCGGCAGCGCGGGCGCCGGGGTGCTGCGGCCCGATTCGGGCTCGCGCTCGCCGGGCGCTGCATCGAAGAGTCCCTCGGTTCGGCTGAGGACGGGACGGTCGACGAACGGATCGCACGATATGCTCGAACCCACGACTGCCTGGTAGCGACGAGCGACCGTGAGCTCAGGCGAAGCCTGCTCGACGACGGTGTGCCCGTGATTGCCCTGCGTGGTCCGCGGCGGATCACCCTGGAGAGACGATGAGCGGAAGAGAGGAGATGCCATGTATTATCGATTGAAACTCGAGGACAAGGTCCGGGTCCCGCCCCACCGGCTGGGAGAGAACCTGGAGCTCGTGATCCTGGACGTGCTGCAGGAGCAGCTCGAAGGAAGCATTGACAAGGAGATCGGGATCTTTATCGCGGTGACGAGGGTGCTCGAGGTGGGCGAAGGGGAGCTGGTGCCCGGAGACGGTGCCATCTACTACGACGTCCTCTTCGAGGCCCTCTCCCTCCGCCTGTCCCTGCAGGAGGTGCTGGAAGGGCTCGTGGTCGAGACCACGAGCTTCGGTTCGTTCATCAGCCTGGGGCCGATCGACGCGATGCTCCACGTGAGCCAGATCTCGGACGAGTTCATCACCTACGACGAGGTGAACGGTCGCCTGATCTGCAAAGACTCGGGACGGTACATCGCCGTCGGCGAACGGGTCCGGGTCCGGGTCGTCACCCTCTCCCTGAACGAACGCGAGCCCCGCGACTCGAAGATCGGATTGACCATGCGCCAGACCGGCCTCGGGACCGACCTCTGGCTCGAGGACGAGCTCAGAAACGAGCGTGAGGAGAAGGAGCGGCGGGGTGGTCGCTGATGGTCGTGCGTCGCCGCGAGAAGCTCCTCCCCAAGGTCTGCCGGGAGTGCCACCGGGTGGTTGAGGGAGAGTCCTGCGTGATCTGCAGCTCGGCGAACCTCTCGACCGACTGGTCGGGGTACCTCGTCGTGATCGACCCCCGCCACTCCGAGGTCGCAAAGAAGATCAACATTACCCTTCCCGGCCGATATGCCCTGAAGGTCCGGTGATGCGCCGTCTCCCCGACGAGCACAGGGACGCATTTCGCGCGCCCTACGGAAGGCTCCACCCCTCGATCAGCGCGATGCGCTCCGTGCTCGAGGGAAGGACGATCCTCTCTGTCGGGGACGTGGTCACCACAGGCCTGGTAGCCGAAGGGCTTTTTCCCACCATCGCCGTCGTGGACGGATTCACGGCACGAGACGTCCCCGTACCGCAGGTCAGGATACCTGGGGCCCGCGTCATACACGTGAAGAACCCGGCGGGTTTTCTGACCGACGAGCTGGGCAGGGCCATCCGGGAGGGGCTCGCGGCTCCCCCTGCCCTGATCGTGGTCGAGGGAGAGGAGGACCTCGCCGTGGTCCCGCTCGCGCTTGCGGCCCCCGACGGCTCCATCCTCGTCTACGGCCAGCCCGGCGAAGGGGTCGTCGGTTCCCTGATCGACGACGAGCAACGCCGCCGTGCCGCTGCACTCTTCGACCTCTTCGTCGAGGAGTGAACAGGCCATATTTTATAAGACCAGCTCTCTTATAGCTAGAGGATATCGATGGAGCTTGAGATCATACAGGACACCCGCAATGAGCTTCTGAGCCGGCGGGAGCTGCGGTTCGTCCTCACGCACGACGGGCCGACGCCTTCACGAAAAGAGATTATCGGGCGGCTCTGCGCCATGAAGAACGTCGGTGAGCACCTCGCCGTGCTCGACACGCTCTCGACCCGGTACGGAATGATGCAGGCCGAGGGGATGGTCCGGGTCTACGATACCGAGGAGGCACGCAGCCGTGCCGAGCCGGAATATCTGATCTCCCGCGGCCAGCCGAAGCCGGCAGAGGAGGCCTGAATGGCCCCCGCAAAGGGCAAGAAAGCCGCGAGTGTCGCGATCAAGCGATCGGCATACTTCGCGGTAGACGGGGAGAAGGCGACGCTCACGCGGCGCTACTGCCCGCGCTGCGGCACGGGCGTGGTCCTGGCCGAGCACGAGGACCGGGCTGCGTGCGGCCGTTGCGGCTACACCGAGTTCAAGAAGTAGTCCCGTCGATGCCGGCGACCGGGACGGTACTCGGCCTCGAAGGCACTGCGTGGAACCTCAGTGCCGCTCTTTTTAACGAAGACCTGATCGAACTGAGATCGGATCCGTACCGCCCGCCGACGGGCGGGATTCATCCGCGCGAAGCGGCCCAGCACCATGCCGCTCACATGCGGGAGGTGATTGCCCCCGTCCTCAGAGCGGCCGACGAGCGACCGGCGGCCGTCGCGTTCTCGCAGGGCCCCGGGCTCGGCCCGTGCCTCAGGACGGTCGCGACTGCGGCACGCGCGCTCGCGCTCGCACTGGAGGTGCCGCTCGTCGGGGTGAACCACTGCCTGGCCCACGTCGAGATCGGGCGATACGCGACCGGGTGCGAGGACCCCATTGTGCTCTACGCCTCGGGTGCGAACACCCAGGTGATCGGTTTTCTTGCCGGGCGGTACCGAGTCTTCGGCGAGACCCTCGACGTCGGGCTCGGCAATGCGCTCGACAAGTTCGCGCGGAGCCGGGGTCTCCCACACCCCGGGGGACCCCAGATCGAGCGTCTGGCGCGCGAGGGGAGCCTGATCGACCTGCCGTACACGGTCAAGGGCATGGACCTCGCGTTCTCGGGGCTCGTCACGGCCGCGTCGACATCGGGAGCTCCCCTCGAAGACGTCTGCCACAGCCTCCAGGAGACTGCGTTCGCCATGTGCGTCGAGGTGACCGAGAGGGCGCTCGCGCACGCGGGAAAGGACGAGGTCCTGCTCGTCGGCGGAGTCGGCGCGAACCGTCGGCTCCAGATGATGCTCGCGGAGATGTGCGAGGACCGCGGCGCCGGGTTCTTCGCCCCCGAACCGGTCTACCTCGGTGACAACGGGGCCATGATCGCGTATACCGGCCGGCTCCAGCTCGCCCACAGCATGACTGTCCCCGTACCGGAGGCGCGAGTCGACCCGAACTTCCGGATCGATCAGGTCCCCTGCCCCTGGCGGGAGGACCGGCCCGAGACCTTCTTCAGGGTCGAGCCCCGCGGGGCCGAAGCCGTGGTCGAGCTCGGCAGGGCTGACGCGACCAAGTGCCGGCTCGAGAAGCGGTATCGCGCCCGCGAGATCGACTGGCGGCTCCGCCACGAACGAACGCGCTCGGAGGCCCGCCTCCTGGCCGCCGCGCGCCGCGCCGGCGTCCCCACACCGGTAATCCGTGATCTCGACGGCACGACGATCGTGATGGAGCGGGTCCGGGGCGAGGTCCTCAAGGCAGCGCTCTCTCCGGACCGACTCCGGGCTGCGGGCGAGGCCGTCGGCCGGCTCCACGGTGCCGGAATCGTCCACGGCGACCTGACCAGTTCGAACATGATCGTGCGGGGGGATCAGGTGGTTGTGATCGACTTCGGCCTCGCACAGGTGACCGATGAACTCGAGGCCCGGGGCGTGGACCTCCACGTCTTTCTCCAGACCCTCGGTTCGGCTGTCCCCGAGGCCGCCCCCCTGATTGACGCGTTCTCAGGAGGATACCGTGCGACCTTCCCCGGAGCGGGCGCCGTCCTCGAGCGCGAAGAGGAGATCCGGCGGCGGGGGCGATACCTGTGAGGCTCGCGGTCGTGACCGGCAACCCTCACAAGGCGACCGAGGTGGCAGCGTTCTTCGCAGGAAAGGTCGAGATCGAGCACGTGAGCCTCGAGATTCCGGAGTACCGTGATGACGAGGTCGGGCCCATCGCGCGAGAGAAGGCCCGGTACGCCTACGAGACCCTGAACAGGCCCCTGATCGTGGACGATACGGGATTCATGATAGACGCGCTCGCCGGCTTTCCGGGGCCGTACGCGGCATATGTATTCCGGACCCTGGGCAACGAGGGGATCCTGCGACTGCTCGAGGGCGCACCCGACCGCTCGGCCCACTTCATCACGGTTATCGCGTACGCGGACCGGGACGGGATCCGACTCTTCGAAGGCCGGCTCGACGGGACCGTCACGACGGAGACGCGAGGCTCCGGGGGTTTCGGGTACGACCCGATCTTCGCGGCCGGCGACCGAACTCTGGCAGAGTTACCCCTCGCGGAGAAGAACCGGTTTTCACACCGGGCACGCGCCCTTGTCGCGTTTCGGGAGTGGTACGTCGACCCGCGCCACGGTGAAAACGGTTAAGTTGCCCGAGGATCCTGTATTATAGACTCAAGACCGCGTGGTGACCGAGAATGGCACGATTCCCTGAAGCCGAAGAACGACTCCTCAATGTTAAGATCTGCATGCGCTGCAACGCGCGAAATGCAGTGCGCGCGACCTCCTGCCGAAAGTGCGGGTACCAGAACCTCCGCCCGAAGAACAAGGAGCGCAAGGCCTGAGCGGACTCGGTCCGCGTGGTCATGCGCTGTAGTATGTAACTCGCTTTCCTTTTTTACTGTATTCGCCGCGGAACGTCTCGATATTTCGCTTGTAGCCGATACGGTCCACGACGCCGAGAGCCCGAAGCGCCTCGCGCACCCGCATCACCTCGTCCTCGTCCTGCCAGTCGGCCGTGTAGACATAGATCACGTACCTCGTGTCGCGCGAGTCCGGGTTCGGCTTCGCGGTCGAGACCTTGGCCGAGATCCCGAGCTCGTCCGCCGCCGTGGCGTCGCGCACCCTGCGCCAGAGCAGGTCGACCTCCTCGGGCGGAAGGAAGACGAGCCATTTGCCCGCGAG
>Ga0074193_1001728_pt1 | contig 24201 bp, 22 predicted proteins | sample EPASupsiteHSE605_FD_64523 | JGI IMG/M metagenome (GOLD analysis project Ga0074193, IMG submission 64523) | Bioremediated contaminated groundwater from EPA Superfund site, New Mexico - Sample HSE6-05 | ecosystem: Environmental > Aquatic > Deep subsurface > Groundwater > Contaminated ... | reverse complement strand
TGATGACTGTTTTTGGCATGCTGGCGGGAGCCGGGATTGCACATCGCTTCCTGTTGGCCAGTACTCCAGCCGGTGCTACTCCCGCCGGACAAATTGCTACGGTAGTGGGAATCGGCATTGCTTGTGTGATCGGGTTTGTGTTTCGTGAAAAAATAAGTTTGGCAAAAGGAGTGTAGTTGATGGCTGAGGTACTGGATCTACGGGGGCTAAGCTGTCCCATTCCATTAATGAAGGTGCGGGAGACCATGGAATCAAACTCAATTGTGGAAGCGTTGGTTGATGACCATTGCGCACAAGAAAATATTACAAAATATGCTAAGTCCCAGGGATATAAGATCATCGTCGGGGCTGCAGGTAAATACGAAGTTACATTACGAATCGAAAAAGTTTAAGATGGAGCAAGTTAGTGTGTTTACGTTTCATTCCGTGTATCATGCGATGCGTGCAGAGAAACTTCTTGATGCTGCGGGTGTAACGGGAAAACTGATTCCTATTCCCCGGGCCTTGTCGGCCAATTGTCATGGCCTGGGCTTAATGATTGCTTTGGAGGATCGGGAACGCGCCACAACACTGCTGGCGGGTACAGGTGTGTGCATCGAAAAAAATGTGGTGTTATCCAGTAAAGAACTATAATATGCAAAAGGCCCGGGGATGCTTAATCCCCGGGCCTTTAAATAATTGTTCTTAACTCCCGGGATTTTTGATACAATAAAAGATAATGTGCGGCGCGATAAGGAGGATAAGATGCATAATATTAGCTTATGGGCGGCTTTTGCTGCGGGTGTGGCTTCTTTCTTTACGCCTTGCCATCTTCCCGTAGTGCCGGCATATGTTACTTTTTTAGCCGGTGACAGGGGGAGGCAGGGGTATGGATTTATACTAAATGCCATGGCGTTCTGCCTGGGGTTTGGGACCGTATTTGTTGCTTTGGGCGCTTCCTTTGGCTTTATTGGCACCTTGCTTAACCAATATCATGACTTGTTTCGATTGGTGGGGGGCCTTATTATGCTGGTATTTGGTCTGTTTATGACAGGCTGGGTGCAAATCCCTTTTTTATGTATGGAACGACGCTGGCAAGCGATGCCACGCAGCGGGGCTGTAGGAGCTTTTTTATTGGGGTTTTCTTTTGCTTTTGCATGGACACCTTGTGTTGGACCCATTTTGGGATCGATTTTAACGATCGCCAGTTTAACGGGGAATACCATGACCGGCATGCTGCTTTTAATCGCATATACGATGGGAATGAGTGTGCCATTTCTTGTCGTGGCTGGCTTTGTTTATAAGGGAAGCGATGTTTTATTGCAACGGTTTTATCCGTTTGCCAGCCTGCTTGGTAAAGTAGGAGGCTTAATACTGGCTCTTGCAGGAGTTCTAATGATGCTAAACCGATTTCCTGCTTGGTAAACCCACAGCATAATCCGATCCTTTAGTACAAGTAAATTTTACTTTGGTAAAGTAGAGAAGGAATTAGAATTTCGGGGAAGAATAATAGAAGTTATAGAATGAGGTGAGGTATATGCCGGCTAACCCGAAGCTTAAGGATCCTTTTACGGATCAATTGTTTGCAGGGATTTTAACTTTGGAAAACATAGATGAATGCTATCAATTTTTTGAGGACATATGTACAATTGGAGAATTGAAAGCAATTGCTCAACGGTTGGAAGTTGCACGGATGCTGCAAGATGGACATACTTACGACGAGATTGTAATAAAAACCGGTGCCAGCACCGCAACTATCAGCAGGGTTAAACGCTGCCTGCATTACGGAGCCGACGGATATAAAGTTGTATTACAACGCATGAAACTTACATAAACGAAATGAGGGATCCTAAACATGAACAAAAACGAGGCATTACTTACGCAAATACCGGCAGGAACAAAAGATTTGCTGCCGGAAGATGCAAAGCATAAACGCTTCCTGGAGGCAAAATGGGCTGCTCTGCTGGAACAGTGGGGGTTTCAGGAAATAATCACACCAACATTGGAATTTTTTCAAGTACTGACTGCCGGTATCGGAACAGGACTTGCCGATGATATGTATAAGTTCTTAGATAAAGGCAACCGTATCTTAGCCCTCCGTCCTGATATGACCACCCCCATTGCGCGGGTGGCTGCCAGTAGAATGAAGGATCAACCACTACCGCTAAGATTATATTATCTCGCCAATGTTTTTCAGCATGTAGCGCAAACACAGGCTGGTCGCCAATGCGAGTTTTACCAGGCCGGTGTCGAGCTGTTGGGTGCTGGAACACCGATGGCCGATGCTGAAGTGATTGCTCTTGCAGTAGAAGCGTTGCGTGAGTCGGGGTTAAATCGAATTCAAGTCAGCATTGGGCAGGTCGATTTCATAAATGGTGTAATGGAAGAAACCGGCCTTTCCACTCTCGAACGTCAGGAAATTAAACTTGCTTTGCTAAAACGGGACTTTGTAGGCTTAGAGCAACTTTTAGCCAAGAGCCAGTTATCACCGGAAAAACGAGCTTTTATCACGCGTATCCCGCTGTTGCAGGGTAAGCAGGAACTTATTCATGAAGCGCTGACGATGACGGAGAATTATAAAGCACGACAGGCTTTACAAAACTTAAATACTATTTTTGAAATGTTGGAAATGTATGGCGTATCCGCATTCGTAAATGTTGATCTAGGTCTGATCCGGGACTATGATTATTATACGGGTATGGTCTTTGAGGTATATACTTCTGGACTTGGCTTCCCAATATGTGGCGGGGGCAGATATGATAACCTGGTCGAACAGTTTGGTCCTGGCATTCCCGCCACCGGTTTTGCGATAGGAGTTGAAAGAGCTTTGCTGGCCCTTAAACGGCAAGGTTATGCATTTCCATCTCAACCCGAGCGTTATGCCGTAATATATGCCAAGGGAAGTGAAATGCGGGCTTTAGAGAAAGCACAGGAGCTGCGTGAGACAGGGGTTATTGTGGAGCTTGAGATGGAAGGATACAGTACGGACGAGTTGCAGAGCTATAAGGCAAAGCCGGGCATTACAAAAGTAGTTAAGGTTGGGTAAGTGGTAAGTGGGAGCGATCCTGTGGAATTAAGACTATTGCAAGAGGCGGATAACAAGCATTAATAAAGAAAGGGGCTGCCTCAATCGCTTATTGAGACGGCCCCTATTCCATGGGACCCTTCTGGGAAATGTTAGCCAACATTCGTGAGGGAGCAAATTAATTTTTTGATATAATAACGCATTGAAGATTTAGTGATTAACCGTATAAACTATAGAGGTCAGCGTGCTTAAAGTGATCTCTCAAAATGTCTTGACCGAGGGAGCTTCTAGTGGTATTATCTATTTAACGCTTTAACGCAATGAAGTATTGGAGGGCAATATGACGAACGGAGATATTTCATATTTAACAATTGCGCTGCCAAAAGGAAAATTGTTTGATCCGGCGGCTACGATGCTTAAGGAACTAGGTTTAACCTGCGAGAACTTACAAGAGAACTCCCGTAAATTGGTATTGGTAAATGAAACGGAGAAAATTAAATTTATTATTGTTAAAACCGCCGATCTTCCTACATATGTAGAGTATGGTGCAGCTGATATAGGGATTATCGGAAAGGATGTTTTGGTAGAGGAAGCGAAAGATGTATATGAGTTGCTTGATCTGAAATTCGGCTTCTGCCGATTGATGGTAGCTGTACCTGCTGATCGTCAAAGGGAGAATCTTTCCGATTACGCCAATCAGCGGGTGGCAACAAAGTTTACGCGCACTACGGACAGTTATTTCCGTCAGCAGGGCATGCAAATGGAAATTATTAAATTAAACGGTTCTATCGAATTGGCGCCTATTGTAGGTTTATCTGAGCTGATCGTGGACTTGGTTGAAACTGGCCGTACGCTAAAAGAAAATAATCTTGTGGAAATTGCGCAAGTTAGTACCGCAACTGCCAGGTTAATTGCCAACCGAGTGAGTTTTAAAATGAAGCTAGGCAGGATCACGGAAATTGTCGAGGGACTAAGACGGATAGTGGAAAGTAGGGAATAGGGTAATTATTGAACACCAAGACGCAAAGACGCAAAGGTTAATAATGATTTTTGACTTAGCGTGTTGGTGTTTATTATGACACACTGGTTTCTGAAAGGAAAAAAGCTTATATTTCATAACAGGAGACAAATAATTAAATTTCCCCTTTGCGTCTTTGCGTCTTGGTGTTAAAATCAAGCACTTGGATAGCAGGGAATAGTATATTTTCGGAGGAATTCTTATGAAGATCATTAATACAGCGGAATATAGTGTGGCTGAGGTTACGGCACTACTAAAAAAACCATTTTTTGACGAAGTTCCGTTGGGCGAAGGGGCTCGGAGCAAGCTAAGGGACGTTTTTGGTGAAGAATTAAGTGCAGCAGAGGCGGTTACCCGCATTATTGACGATGTTAGACTAAGGGGCGACACTGCTTTAATAGAGTTGACCGCTAGTATTGACGGGGTAGCATTGACCGGGATAAAAGTGTCCGACCAGGAATTCGCATCAGCCTATGAAGCGGTCAGTTGTGAGTATTTGGCCGCGATCAGGCAGGCAAAATGCAATATTCGGCGCTTTCACGAAGAACAAAAGCCAAAATCCTGGCTGACCTATCGGGAGAAGGGTGTTATTTTAGGGCAAAATTGTACTCCTTTGGAAAGGGTAGGTATTTACGTACCTGGCGGCACGGCTACATATCCCTCTTCTGTGTTAATGAATGCGATTCCGGCACAGGTTGCGGGTGTTAAAGAAATTTATATGGTTGTTCCTCCAGCTAAAAATGGGTCGGTCAGTCCTGAAGTGCTTGTGGCGGCAAAAGAAGCCGAAGTTACCGCCGTGTTTAAAATTGGCGGGGCCCAAGCTGTTGCGGCCTTGGCTTTTGGCACTTCAACTATTCCTAAGGTGGATAAAATAACCGGCCCGGGTAATCTATTCGTGACGCTGGCTAAAAAGCAGGTATACGGTTATGTAGATATCGATATGCTGGCTGGTCCGAGTGAAGTATTAATTATTGCCGATGAGAATGCTAATGCGCGCTATATTGCGGCAGACTTATTATCACAGGCTGAGCATGACCTGCTGGCTTCCGCGGTGTTGGTAACGCCTTCAGCCAAACTGGCTAAGGCGGTAACCGAGGAACTTAGCAAACAATTAGCTTCCTTACCACGCAGTGAAATTGCTGTCGGTGCGCTGGATCAATATGGGTATATTTTTGTAACCAGAGACTTAGTGGAGGCGGTGGCACTTGCTAACGACTATGCGCCTGAGCATTTGGAAGTGATGGTGAAGAACCCCTTTGCATTGCTTGGGGAGATCAAAAATGCCGGGGCCATCTTTTTAGGTGAATATTCACCGGAGCCTTTGGGTGACTACATTGCCGGGCCAAATCACGTGTTGCCTACAGGGGGAACAGCACGCTTTTATTCGGTGCTCAATGTAGAGACTTTTATGAAAAAGACAAGTATTATTTCTTATACCAAAGCGGCCTTGCAGGAAGTTAGCGATACGGTGATCACATTAGCTGTGACCGAAGGACTGGAGGCTCATGCCAACGCTGTTCGGGTAAGAAAAGAGTAATTTACCGGGGGCTGTATAAGGAATAGTATAATGACAGGGGTGATATAAATGGATAAGAGGTTTGCTCAAGTTAGCCGCGAAACAACGGAAACGAAGATTAGGGCCGACATTGTAATTGACGGGTCGGGCGCAACGGATATTACTACAGGCGTAGGATTTTTGGATCATATGTTGAATTTATTTGCAAGACACGGATTGTTTGATATCTCCCTAAGTGCCGAAGGGGACCTGTATGTTGATGAACATCATACGGTTGAAGATGTCGGTATTACTTTGGGGCAGGCCTTGAAACAGGCGCTTGGCGACAAGAGCGGCATCAAGCGATATGGAACTAGTTTTGTACCGATGGATGAGGCTTTGGTGCAGGTGTCACTTGATATCAGCGGTCGTCCATATCTCGTGACAGATATGCCTCTGCCGGCTGTGATGCTAGGGAAATTCTCGACAGAAATGGTAGAGGAATTCCTAAGGGCGTTCGCTTTTTCCGCAGGGATAACCCTACATGTACGTTTGCTTACCGGCAGCAATACTCACCATATCGTCGAAGCAACCTTTAAAGCCTTGGCCCGGGCTCTGGATGAGGCTACACAGTTTGATCCTAGGATTGAAGGGGTCATGTCTACCAAAGGGATGCTATAAAGGAATTGTTAACCGCGGAGGCGCGGAGAACGCAGAGGGTGGTAAATACAGAGAAATTGTCACGTATAAGGTGTACAACATTTTTTCTCCGCGATCCCTGCGTCTCCGCGGTTTGAAGTTTTTGAAATGTTTAACGGAGGTTTTTAGCTTGATTGCGATAATAGATTATGGCATGGGCAATTTGCGCAGTGTGGAGAAGGCTTTTGCAAAGGTGTCAGTTCCGGCTCAGGTGACCAGCGATGCGGAGGTTATCCGACGTGCGCCAGGGGTGGTGTTGCCAGGCGTAGGAGCTTTTGCTGACTGTATGAAGCATTTACAGGAATATGGGCTGATCAATGTAGTCAAGGAAGTCATTGATGCAGGTAAACCGCTGCTGGGGATCTGTGTGGGCATGCAAATTTTATTTGAGACCGGTGAAGAGAATGGACAGCATCAGGGATTAGGGGTCTTTGGAGGCGTGATTAAAAAGATTTCAGGAAACTTAAAAATACCCCAGATTGGTTGGAACAACCTCCATTTTGCAAAGGATAACCCGCTATTTGCCGGGATACCGGATCATAGCTACGTATATTTTGTGCATTCTTATTTTGCTGTACCAACTGATCAAGATATTGTGGCGGCGACCACGACGTACGGACAGGAACTGACGGTCGCAGTACAAAAGGATAATGTCTTTGCGGTTCAATTTCATCCTGAAAAGAGCAGTGCCATTGGTTTGCAAATGCTTAAGAATTTTGGAGGTATGATAAAATGATCATCTTTCCAGCAATTGATTTGCGTAACGGGCGTTGTGTCCGGCTAACAGAAGGTAAATTGGAAAACGAAACGATTTTTTCCGATGACCCAGCGGCTATGGCGCTGCAATGGGAAAGTCAGGGAGCAGATTATTTACATTTGGTGGATTTAGATGGTGCCTTTGCCGGTACTCCACAAAATCTGTCCGTGGTAAAATCTATCGTAGATGCGGTAAAGATTCCGGTGCAACTGGGCGGCGGGATCCGCAGCCTGGAGACAATCCAACTGGTACTTGAAACCGGTGTAGCTAGGGTTATTCTGGGAACCAGCTGTGTTTCTCAGCCGGAGTTGGTTGCAGAAGCTGTGCGCCGCTTTGGAGCTGACCGCATTGTAGTGGGTATAGATGCCAGAGATGGTAAAGTTGCTCTGCAAGGCTGGATGGAGGAAACGGAAATAGGTGCGATCGATTTGGCCAAACAAATGGAAGCTAGGGGTGTTGAACATATCATCTTCACGGATATCGCCAGGGATGGTAAATTACAGGGACCAAATCTGGCAAGCACCAGTGAAATGGCTGAGGCGTTGGAAATTGGTGTAATTGCCTCCGGTGGAGTCTCTCATATAGATGATATTCGTGCCTTAAAAACGTTAGAATCCGAAGGGGTTGAAGGGGTTATTGTCGGCAAGGCTATTTATACCGGCGCTGTTAATCTTCCAGAAGCGCTGACGATAGCCAAGAGCCAGGGATCGGGGATAAAAATACGGTAATAAGGGTTTCATCTGTAGGTAAAGGAGACGCAGTAACATGCTTACGAAGCGAATAATTCCCTGCCTGGACGTAAAAGACGGACGGGTGGTTAAAGGTACAAATTTTGTAAACTTAAGGGATGCTGGGGATCCGGTAGAACTAGCGGCTTTCTATGACCGGGAAATGGCTGACGAACTGGTGTTTCTAGATATTACGGCCTCCTCTGACCACCGAAACACAATGGTGGAGGTAGTACGGCAAACGGCAGAACAGGTGTTTATTCCCTTTACGGTAGGCGGCGGTATTCGGACAGTGGATGATATTCGTGCTATGCTCAAAGCGGGAGCGGATAAAGTTTCGGTAAACACGGCGGCGGTGAAGGATCCTACCTTGATTACCGACGGCGCAAGAAGGTTTGGTAGTCAGTGTATCGTACTCGCCGTAGATGCCCGGGGTGTTCCTGGGACAGACCGCTATGAAGTATACATCAACGGGGGCCGAACACCTACCGGTATTGATGTGGAAGAGTGGGTTAAAAAAGGCGTCGCTCTTGGCGCTGGTGAAATATTGCTAACCAGTATGGATAAAGATGGAACCAAGGACGGCTATGACAATAAATTGAACCGGATGGTTTCTGAACTGGTGGGAGTTCCGGTTATCGCATCCGGCGGTGTCGGTAATTTACAACATCTGGTTGACGGGGTGATTGAAGGGAAAGCAGATGCTATTTTGGCTGCATCTATTTTTCACTATGGTGAGTACACGATCCGTCAAGCTAAAGAATACCTGCGTGAGCAGGGCGTGGAGGTCCGTTTATAATGAATATAGAGTTGCTTAAATTTGATGCCCATGGGCTGATCCCTGCTATTATTCAGGATGTAGAGACCGGGGAAGTACTGATGATGGCTTATATGAATAGGGAGTCTCTGGAGAAAACTTTTGAATCCGGGAAAACCTGGTTCTACTCCCGCAGCCGTCAGAAGCTATGGCAAAAAGGCGAGACCTCCGGGCATATTCAACATGTGAGAGCCGCTTATTATGACTGTGATGCTGATACTTTGCTGTTTAAGGTCGAACAAGTTGGGGTGGCTTGTCATGAAGGATACCAATCCTGTTTTCATTACGGACTTTTTGATGGACAGCCGGTCGGAGAACGGACGGTTGATCCGCAAACAGTGTATCAAGCGGGTCCGGCAATCCTAGATGAATTATATGGGATTATTGCTGATCGCAAATTAAACCCCACGGAGGGGTCGTATACTACATATCTCTTTAATAAGGGGCAGGATAAGATCCTGAAAAAAGTTGGGGAAGAGGCGGCGGAAACGATCATTGCTTCAAAGAATAATGATAAAGCAGAAGTCGTTTATGAAATGTCTGATCTATGGTATCATTGCCTGGTACTTCTAGCCCAGCATGGTTATGAGCCTAAAGATATTTTCTGTGAGCTGGCAAAGCGAAGAAAGTAGTGCCGGGAGAACAAAATTATATGCGGGTTCTTTTCCGGAGTTGGTTCTACAGTTAAATTTAGTATAGGGGTTTAGCACACTGTATAAAGCTAGCCGGGAGAGATACAATATCCTGGCTAGCTTTTTTATGAAGGTATGAATTTTTAAGGCATGCGTGTTTATATACGAAAAGGGTTTGGGGTATTTTACGCGAAAGTATATAAGTTCGGGGAATAATGATTTCCAGGCAGTCTAGGGGAGGCACAATAGATGAATGTATTTGAAAATATGAATCCAGCACAGAAGGAAGCTATAGAGTGTACCCAGGGACCGCTTTTAGTACTTGCTGGCGCGGGCAGTGGTAAAACCAGGGTTTTAACGCACCGGATTGCATACTTATTGGAACAGGGAGTAGCACCCTGGCGTATTTTAGCCATTACTTTTACGAATAAAGCGGCTGCGGAAATGAAGGAACGAGTACTCAAACTCGTAGGACCAGAGGCAGATGCGATCTGGATCAGTACTTTTCATGCCTTTTGTGTACGTATCTTAAGAAGAGATATCGAGAAACTGGGCTTTAACAAAAGTTTTGTTATCTTTGACACAACTGACCAAACGACTTTGCTAAAGCGATGTTTAAAAGAGCTAAATCTCGACGAAAAACAATATCCGCCCCAGGCTATTCTTGCGGGCATCAGCGGTGCAAAGAATCGCTTATTGACGCCATCGGAAATGCGCAGTGAGGCTAATGACTTTTTTAAAGAAAAGGTTGTAGAGGTATATGAGTTATACCAACGCAGACTACGTGAGAATAATGCGTTGGATTTTGACGATTTACTGATGCTGGCCGTAGAGCTTTTGCTGAGACATGCTGAGACACGGGAAAAATACCAGGACCAATTCAAATATATCATGGTTGATGAATATCAGGATACCAACCGTGCCCAATACAAGTTAATTCAGTTACTGACAGGATCGCACCGCAATATATGCTGTGTCGGGGATGCTGATCAGTCTATTTATAAGTGGCGCGGGGCGGATATTAGTAATATCCTTGATTTTGAAGATGATTATCCGCTGGCCAAAACGGTATTGCTTGAACAAAATTATCGATCCACACAAAACATTCTGGATGCTGCCAATGCGGTTATTCAATACAATCGTGCCCGTAAACCTAAAAATCTCTGGACCTCAAATGACGCAGGAGAGTTATTGACATACTATAATGCGCAGGATGAGGGAGACGAGGCCTATTTTACCGCTAAGGAGATTATCAGGCTGCACCAGCACGGTCAGTATAATTACCGGGATATGGCGGTGTTATACCGCACAAATGCTCAGTCGCGGATATTTGAAGAAATTTTCATGCGGTTAGGGATTCCGTATGTGATTGTAGGCGGAACCAAATTCTATGAGCGTAAAGAAATTAAAGATATCATGGCTTATCTACGCGTTATTGCCAATCCGTTAGACAGCGTAGCGCTGCAGCGGATTATTAATGTACCGCGCCGGGGTATTGGCGACACCACCTTAGGTAAGCTGACGGTACAGGCTCAACTCCAGGGAATATCGCTGTATGAGGTTTTGGGAAAGGTAGCAGAAATCAGTGACTTGAGTGGTCGGGTGAAAACTCCTGTTTTGGAGTTATCGAAACTGCTGGCATACTTTAACACGCATCATGCACAAATGCCCATCAACGAATTGATTGAGCGGGTACAGAACGAGACCGGCTATCTTACACAATTGGCTGAAGAACGTACCATCGAAGCCCAGGGCCGTATTGAGAATTTAAAAGAATTATTGTCTGTTGCCAAGAATTTCATGCAAAACAGTGAAGAAAAGACCTTGGACGCCTTTTTAAGTCAGGTAGCCTTAGTATCAGATTTGGACACTGTAGAAGACGTAGCAAATGCAGTGACGTTGATGACACTACATTCAGCTAAAGGTCTGGAGTTTCCTGTTGCATATCTAACCGGTTTGGAGGAAAGTATATTTCCCCACGCTCGTACGCTGCAAGACGAAGATGAAATCGAAGAAGAGCGTCGTCTTTGTTATGTCGGTATCACCAGGGCCAAAGAAAAACTCTATATTTCCCATGCGGGGCGGAGAATGTTATACGGGAATACCCAGGCTAATGCGCCCTCGCGATTTTTACGTGAGATTCCCGAGCACCTCCTGCATACGCCCCAAGTAGCAACTCAGCCAGTTAGACCTACTCCACCGGCCCCAAAACGTAAAGCTCCTGCAAAAGATACTCGTATGTCTAAACCGTTGAATACTATTGCCTCTGGTTCTGCTGGAACAGCTGCAGGTTTGGCCTTTAAGCCAGCTGATAAGGTGCGTCATAGTAAATGGGGAGAGGGCACTATTGTTGCTCTAACAGATAGAGGCGATGACGTGGAGTTGAAGGTAGCGTTCCCCTCAGAAGGAATCAAGGTGCTAATGGCGAAATATGCGCCACTAGTTAAAATTTAAGGGCGGTAAGCAGTAATCAGTAATCAGTAATCAGTAATCAGTAATCAGTAAAAGGACGTGTAATACTCAATACCTCAGTTTATTTCTGTGTTCTTGGAGGAAGCCTAATGACGAGAGTTTTGCTAGTGACAGCCACGATGGCGATAATACATGCGGTGATGACCTATGCTTATGCTGTACGGCTTGCCGGTGTTAGAACAGGGCGCCTAGCTATTTCTTTGTCGTTATATAACATTATCTTCTTAGCCGCATCGACCGCTAATGCGATCCAAGTGCCTGTTTTGGCGAAGTTGGTTGAGGAAACGATTATTGCTTCCCAGGGAAACTATCTTGCCTATCTGGGTACGTTGTTGGGTGATTTACGGTTTTCGCTTTTGGGTGCGGCGGTGGGAACTTTAATCGCAGCTGTAACGATGCCTAGTTTCGTAAATGTTTTCGAGCGAGGGATTATGTGGTTTGAGGAAGCCGGATCGTTTCCAAAATTGATAAAGGCTGCAATAACTAGAGAGCATTTGCGGCTATTAATCAACGGAGTTAGGTTACCAAGGTGGTCGTCAATCAGGGCAATGCTATCTATACAAGCTTTTTTGCGGTTGCCAATTCCTAAAGGATTTTTAATTGCTAATATTTTCATTACGGCTTTTCATGCCGCTGGTCTACAAGCCGCCATGTTCGCCGGAGGTCTATTGCCGGAATTTCGCACGACAGCGAGTAGCTTAACCTCGGTCATGTACGGTGGGGCGACGTTGGGGTTGGCCCTGTTTGTTGACCCGGTGGCGGCGATGATTACCGACCAAGCTCTACGCGGAGAACGCACAGAAGAAGAGATAGCGCAGATGGTGCGATACCTGGTACTAACGCGCATGATTGGTACGATTCTGGCACAGGCGGTACTAGTACCCGGCGCCTATGCCATCGCCTGGGTCGCGCAACGAATATAAGTACGGTAAGCGGTAAGCGGTAAGTGGTAAGTGGTAAGTGGTAAGTGTTAAGTGTTAAGTGTTAAGTGTTAAGTGAGGGATTGGGGAATAGAAAAGCTAGCCCTGGCCCCTATAGAACTGATACACACGGGGGTTGAATGTATGGATCGTAATGTGGCGATCAAAGAGATTGAACGCTTACGGGCGGAGATAAATAAGCATAATGAGTTATATTATGTTAAAGACGAACCGGTTATTTCCGATGCGGATTATGATCGTCTGATGCAGCAGTTGCTCAAATGGGAACAGGAGTTTCCTGACTTGGTCACGCCGGATTCGCCAACCCAGCGGGTGGGTGGGAAGCCCAGTGAGGCATTTGCTACGATTACCCATCGTGTGCCGATGCTATCACTGGGTAATACTTTTTCGGCAGAGGACCTCCGTGCTTTTGACCTGCGGGTAAGGAATGGATTGCGCCAGGGTGAACCGGTGGAATACGTGGTTGAATTGAAAATTGATGGGCTGGCGATATCGCTAACCTATGATAACGGACTGTTTAAGTATGGCGCGACCAGGGGTGACGGGGATACTGGCGAGGATGTTACGGCCAACATAAAGACCATTCGGGCCATTCCCTTGCATTTACACCAGTTACCTGGTATGGCTACCCCAGAACGGGTTGAAATCCGTGGTGAAGTTTATCTGCCTCGCAAAGCATTCGAAAAACTCAATATGGAACGGGCTCAAAATGAAGAACCGTTATTTGCTAATCCCCGCAATGCTGCCGCGGGTTCACTCAGGCAGTTAGATCCCCAGATTACTGCGAAGCGAGAACTAAGTATGATCGCCTATGGCCTAGGCCAATGGGAGGGGGAAATGCCGCTCGATCATTACCAGACGCTGCAGTTTTTAGCTCGAGGCGGTTTTAAAATTAATAAAGAAGTCCAGATATTTGACAATATAGAGGCTGTTATCGAGTACTGTCAAAGTTGGGTGGACAAACGAGCCGACTTGCCCTTTGACATCGACGGATTGGTGATCAAGGTAAATTCTTTGGCTCAGCAGGCGGAACTTGGTACAACCAGCAAAGAACCCCGTTGGGCTATCGCGTTCAAGTTTCCTGCAGAGCAAGCCATAACCGTTGTTTCAGATATCATCCTGTCCCTGGGCCGTACCGGAGTGGTCACACCAACGGCGATACTTGAGCCAGTGCGATTATCAGGGTCAACAGTCGGTCGGGCGACACTACATAATGAGGATTATATCCGCACTAAAGACATTCGAATTGGCGACACGGTGATTGTCCAAAAGGCGGGCGAGGTTATTCCGGAAGTGGTGGAAGTGCAGTTTGCCAAACGTACAGGGAATGAACGGCAGTTTCACATGCCCGACACCTGCCCAGCTTGTGGTGGAGCAGTTGTACGGATCGAAGGGGAAGCAGCCCACCGCTGTATTAATCTAAATTGCGTAGCGGTTTTACGGGAAAAGGTAATTCACTTTGTTTCCCGGGATGCCATGAATATCGAGGGTTTGGGCGAGGCAATTGTACACCAGCTGTTTGACGCCGGGCTCATCACTGATACGGCAGACCTCTATACACTTTCCTTCGAAGATTTGATTAAACTTGAACGGATGGGTCAAAAATCAACGCAAAACCTGCTTGATGCGATTGTTAAAAGCAAAGATAATGATGTGGAACGGTTGCTTTTTGCCTTGGGCATTCGCCATATCGGGGTAAGAACTGCAACAATGCTGGCCGAGCATTTTGGTAGTCTGGATGCGGTGGCCCAGGCGTCACTTGATGATTTAAAGGGAATGTTTATTGTTGCCGATAAAATCCCCCTAAGTGTATTTGCCTATTTCCGTGATCCCGGCAATCAAATACTTATCGAGAAACTACGCCGCGCGGCCGTCAACTTTAAACATTACGACCATGACAAGACCGGACCACAGCCCTTTGCGGGCAAAACCTTTGTTTTAACAGGCGCATTGCCGACCTTGAGCAGGGGGGAAGCCGGTCAAATGATTGAGAAGCTTGGTGGCAAGGTGACCGGCTCAGTTAGCAAGAAAACCGACTATGTGGTGGTTGGCGCAGATCCAGGCAGTAAATATGATAAGGCTAAGCAGTTGAATATTGCCATTTTGTCTGAAGAGGAATTGCTTGCATTAATTGGGAGCCAATCGTAGTCGGAAACAGGGGTTGGGCCTGAAACAATAACTTATGCGCGACTTTAAAAGACATATTATACAGCTTCTGGTAGGAGTATATATAAAAGATCCGGCATTCCCAAGGGGGTGTCGGATCTTTTGTGTAAAATCATTATGGTTAGTGCCTGCTTAATATAATAGGTTGATGAAGTTAAAAATGCTTACATATATGCTTGTGTTAAAAAATTGGACGTACCCTTTCTTCAGCAAAGGATACTTTAATTAATGCTAATGCCTTTCTCTCAGCTTTAAAAAATATATTATAAAGCTGAAAGAAAACGTGCTAAGTCCAGAACAATAGGGTTCTAAGCATTGCTAGGGGAAGAAATCCCACTGCAGCTTAGAATCCTATTATTTAGTTGGCACGTACTTTGCAATATATATCAGTGAGATTGTGAAGAAACTTTGAGGAGGGGGAAATTTTTAGTAACTAGGTTATGGGTACTCAAAAAACAAAAAAATAGAGGAGGGCTTAAAATGGAATTTGTGTATGGAATCCCCTGTACGGTGTTTTTTGGTGAAGGTAAGGCTAAAGAGGTAGGCGGAATTGTTGGTGGCATGGGCGTAAAAAAAGTATTTTGCGTTTATGACAAAGGTATTGCCAAGGTTGCCGCGGGTATCGTTAATTCCCTGAAAGCAGCAGGGATGGAAGTAATCGAATATGACGCAGTTGTTCCAAATCCACCGGATACGCTTGTGGAAGAAGCAGCGCAAAAATGCAGAGAAGCAGGCGTAGATGCGATTGTGGCCATCGGTGGCGGTAGCCCGATCGACGCAGCAAAGGCAATTAATGTGCTGTTAACTAATCCTTCACCCATTCATCAATACGATGGTCTCAACAAGGTTAAAAACCCCACAAAACCTTTAATTGCTATTCCTACCACAGCGGGTACCGGCAGTGAGGTAACTACCTTTGCGATCGTAACTGATACTACACGGCATAAGAAAATGATTATCGCGGGACAATTTATGGGTGCAAACATTGCGATTGTCGACCCTGAACTGACAGTAGGTATGCCGCCGGCTATTACCGCGGCAACAGGGATGGATGCATTGACCCATGCTATTGAAGCATATGTGTCAATTTTACGTCAGATCCCCGCCGACGTAAATGCACTTAAAGCAATTGAGTTAATCAGCGGCAGCATTGAAACAGCAACCGCCGACGGCAGCAACATAGCAGCAAGAAGCAACATGATACTCGGCAGTACAATGGCAGGCTTTGCCTTCACAAATGCTGTACTGGGTCTCGTCCACGGTATTGCCCATCCGTTAAGCGTGCGCTGCGGATTGCCGCACGGCGTAGCTAATGCTATCTTGTTGCCATACGTTATGGATTTCAATGCCTCGACAGTGCCAGAAAGAACTGTTGATATTGGCAAGGCAATGGGGCTTAAACTCGAAGGACTATCTCAAGAAGAAGCTATCAAAAAGACTATCGCGAAAGTGCGTGAGCTCAATAAAAATATTAAGATCCCGACGCTTAAAGATGTGGGCGTTGAGAAAACTCAGTTTGAGCAGCTAGCTGATGATACACTGCGCGACGGAGCAGAAGGCGGAGCAAGTATGTTTAATCCGCGTCAAGCTACCAAGAAAGAGATCCTTGCTATTCTGGAAGCAGCATTTTAGGAAATTAAAAAGTAGGAACTAGACAAGCATCTGGCTGTATAAAGAGATACAGGTTTGTTGGACCAACTAGGTCTGGCCAACCTGTGCTCTAGGCAGCCATATATTTTAATAGGAGGTATCTGACAGATGTCTGATCTTAAAAATCCGCTTGCCACTGCTGGTCCATGTGGTCTAATGGTTTTAGCTTTTTACCTGGCTTGTTTATGGCCCGGCGCAGTTGGTCTGGTTCTGCCAGCAATGCTGGTACTGCTCATTCCCCTTGGTTTTGCAGGCGCAATTGTCCAAACGGTGGCTGGTATTGTGGAACTGGTGCGCGGCAACATTGTCGGCGGCAACGTCAATTTAGCCTTTAGCGCTTTTATGTGGTATGGAGCCGGTGGGCATTTACTAAAGGTTTTAAATATTGGACCGGCCAACACAGCGTCAGTAGATGGATGGGTATTTCTGGTGATGGGACTTTTCATGGTTGGTTTTACGCCGATTTTTCTGCGGATTAGTTTATCGCTAAGTGTGTTTATCCTTGCCACAGATACATTCTTCATGGGGTGGGCTTTAGCGTGGCTGCTGGGAAATCATACATTATTTCTCATTGGAGCATGGGCGCTGCCAGTTGTAATATTAGCCATCATCTGGGATGTGGTTGGGACAATTCTGAACACTTTTTGTGGAAAAGCGGTTATATCTATGGGTTCGCCGTTAATAGGTACGGTAAGTAATTCTTAAGCCCACTTTGTGTTGAGCAAAGATGAAAACGCACTTTATCCAAAAAAATAACGAGAGGGATGGTTATAGTGAAATTTTTAAGAATTAATGCAAACAAAAAAACAACTGTATATGAAGAAGTAAAAGCAGAGTATGCCTTATTTGGCGGACGTAGCTTAATTGCCAAGCTGCTTAATGACGAAGTTAATCCCGCATGCGATGCGCTGGGCGCTGAGAACAAGATGATTATCTGTGGCGGCTTGCTGAATGGCACCGTGGCGACAACTTCCGGCAGACTTTCTATAGGCGGTAAAAGTCCATTAACCGGAACAGTGAAGGAAGCAAATGTCGGAGGTATCGGTGGGACAAATTTTGCCAAGCTGGGTTTAAAAGCGTTAATTATTGAAGATGTACCGGTTAATGATGAATGGTCGATTTTGAAAGTATCGAAGGGTAAGGTTGAATTTTTACCTGCCGCCCCATATGTTGGCCTGAATAACTATGCTCTGACCGAGCAATTAAAAGCAGACTTGGGTCAGAAAATCTGTATTTTATCTATTGGTGGAGCTGGTGAAAAAGGCTATCGCAACTCCTCGATCCAAGTCACAGATATGTCTGGGTATCCTACTCGGGCGGCAGCACGCGGTGGTGTTGGCGCATTGATGGGTTCCAAAAAAATTAAAGCAATTATTTTTGATACTGACGGTGCGGCTGATGCTCAGTATGCTGACAAGGAAAAGTTTACTGCCGCTCACCGCAAATTTGTGGAAGGGATCAAGGCAAATCCAGTTTCAGGAAAACTATTACCTGCTTTTGGTACGGCGGCATTGGTCAATGCGGTTAACGGGTTAGGCGGTTTGCCGACAAATAACTTCAGTGAAGGTAGATGGGATAAAGCAGAACTGATCAGTGGCGAAAATTTAGCTGTAATCCAGAAGCCAAGAGGCGGTAAACTGGGGCATGCTTGTCAGCCGGGCTGTGTTATTAAATGCTCCAATATTTATAATGATGCTAACGGCAATCATGTAACCTCGGGCATGGAGTATGAAACTATTGCCTTAAATGGTTCCAATTGCGGCATCGAATCTCTGGACACCATCGCCAAAATTGATAGAATGTGTGACGATTTCGGCCTTGATACCATGGAAACCGGCGCAACAATTGGGGTTTGCATGGAGGGGAAGAAAATTGCTTTTGGAGACGAACAAGGGGCAATTGGCTTAATCGAAGAAATGATGGCCGGGACAGAGTTTGGTAAAGTTATTGGTGATGGTACAAATGCTGCTGCAAAGTATCTGGGCGTAAAGCGAGTACCAACAGTTAAAGGACAGGCCATGGCGGCTTACGATCCTCGGGCCTTGAAAGGAACAGGTGTAACTTACGCAAGTTGTCCGATGGGCGCTGACCATACGGCGGGTAATACGTTGGGGGCAGCCGGAGTTGATCCTTATCAAAAGGAAGGCCAGGTTGCGTTGTCTACAAATCTGCAGGTGGCTATGGCCCTCATTGATTCTCTGGGACTATGTATCTTTGCAAGCTTTTGTATTGCAGAACCGGAAAATGTGGGACACCTTTGTGAGATGATGGCCGGGAAATTCGGCGGCGAGTGGAATCCTGACCGACTATTCGGGCTAGGTGTGGAAAATCTTGCACTTGAAAATAAATTTAATAAAGAAGCAGGCTTTACGGCTGCTGATAACAGATTGCCCGAGTTTATGTACACGGAAGCTTTAGCATCTACCCATTCAGTGTTTGATGTTACAGATGAAGAGATGAAGCTAGCGATCCCTTTCTAGAATTGTGTCGATGATCGGGGGTGAGGTCCTGGACTGTCACCCCCATCATGTTTAATTGTGAAGGCTGCATGTGAAGGTAACCGATTAAAAAAGGGAGTGAAGTTGTGAGGAAAATTGCTGTATTACTCGCTTTCCTAGTACTTGTACCAGCTTCTTGGGTTTCGGCTGCTGCGGAAAACCATTTTGGCGATGTGCCTGCAAACCACTGGGCCTATGACGCTGTAAACAAACTGGCCAAAGACGGAATTATTGATATGTATGGCGACGGTACTTTACGCGGCGAGCGGATCTTAACCCGCTATGAGATGGCGCAAATCGTGGCCAGGGCTATTTGGAACTCCAATAAAGCGGCCAGCGCCGAGGACAAGGGCTTGATCGATAAGCTAAAAACAGAGTTTGCTGATGAACTCGATAATTTGGGCGTTAGCGTTTCTAAGGGTACTAAAACAGTTGCAAAGGAAAAACCGCAAAGCCCTTTGAAAATTGACGGCCATTACATGTATCGTTATGAATACGTGAAAAACCCGCGGGCGACAGCGGACGGCCTGGCACCTAACTATGGTCCGGGAACCGCCGCCGGCAAGGTAACCCAGCGTAATCATCTATGGTTGGATCTAACCAATCAGTTCGACGGGGACACCTATTTTGTGGGCAGCCTTGTCGCCGAAGGAATGAGCGGTACGTCTACTGCCAACTCGGCTGATGTATGGCAGGCCTTCCTGGCTAAAAAAATCGGCGACAACGCGGAAGTAGCAGTGGGCCGCATGGTTCCTAATATCGGTTTTGGCACAATCGGAGGAACCGCCTACAATGACGGGGTGAGAGTGTCCTTCGGCAAAGACTACAAAGTAAACCTGTATGCAACCACCGTTGGCGAATACTATCCACCGCAATTGGGAATTTCTCCCGCCAAACTGAACTTTCGCTTCGGTGATGTGAAATTCAATCTTAACAAGGACTTACTCATGTCCTTAGCTTACAGAGCCGACAAAGATAAGCTGCTTTATGACGCTGCAGCAGTAGGACTTGAGTACAAAGGCCTGGAAAATGTGGTCATTACCGGTGAGTATGCAAGGAACACTGCAACTTTAGCGCAGTATGACGGTGATGATACGAACGCTTTTTACTTAAAAGCGAAATACCGGGGCGCTAATCCGATGGTGGTAGGCTCAAATGGGTTCCACATTCAGTATAAAAAGGCCGATCCTAATTTCGACCTGCAGCCACTGGCCGGCCCAGCTGAATGGAATGCTCCTTTCAATTGGACATATCGGGCGCATGGCGGGGCGGCAAATGATATACGGGGTGTGGAGTACGGGTTTGAAACCACTCTTGCCAAGCGGACTATTTTCAGTCTGCAGTATGATGATATGGAACGCGTTAGCAATGGTGAGGACCAGAGCTTCCTGTCTGCTCAGGTATTGTATCTTTTCTAGATTTCCATTAATGATACAAGACAAATGACCGACCACTGTTCGGGGTAAAGGGGTTTGTTTATGAAATGCTTTAATTGCGGTAGAACCTTCCTCGAAGGCGAAGAACCTACTTATGCCATCATTCCCGGCAGGGATAATGCAGTTCCGGTCTGCCATGACGACCGTCAATGTGTGTGCAGACCGGGACAGGCTAGTCCGAGGATGAGGAAGGTACAGGATATCGCCAGGCGATATGCAAGCTAAAAAAGTGCCGCACCAGGCGGCGAAGGGAGAAGTTTAGGGAGATATTATGCAGACGATGTGTACAGAAGACTTGCCCTATAATAATTGTATTACAGTAGAATTTAGATCATATGTGAATCCAGATATTTATGTGGATGGGTTTGTACCGGGCGAAAAAATCAAAATTAAACTTGCGGATAGTATATTGTTAGAAGAGTTTCTACAAATCTTTTTTTATAAGAACAACAAAAATATTGGATTTGTGGCCATAAATAGAATGCTGGTGCACAAAAACCGTGGATTTTGTGAAGGGGATTTTATAGAGGTGTTTAGCCCGATCAGAAGGCTAATGGGCCTCTAAAAACGTGAAAAATATTCGCAATATTAAAAATTAACTTACAATATAATTGTGCTATATAATCAAGAGTAATTCTTATTTTTGCGGCGGTAAGGGGGTGTATCGCCCCTTGTACAACCCCCGTTATCGCTAGATGGTCATAAATGGAAACCAGTGCAGGACATTTATTATTTCAAACATTAAGCTCTGGTAGTCGTGAAGATAACATAATATCGCTTTTGAATAGAAGAGTAAAGCACTGTAAAGTCTAAAGGCCAACTAATTCGGGAATTACAGACATATAGCTATTTAAATTTGTAAAATAGTTTTATAATATAAGAGTACATGCTTGTTAATAGCAATGGTAAGGCGAGAAAGTTTGCCTTATACGGTTATCATTACTGTATTATGATGTAAAGTTCCAAGATTTTTGAATGGATGTGACGACTACTTTTGGTAACTATCCAATTCAAAGGAGGCTTTTACAATGGGGAAATTTGTTAATAGTTTCCAGCTAAAATTAGATACGGTGCTGAAAGCAGGTACTGCCATTAAAAGGTCAAATCATGCGTCATTGAGTAAAATGGCGGGTGAGTGGCATAAATTTATGCAGGGACAAGAGGTCGATACAGGTATTGTATCAGGCTTAGTTTACGAATCCTGGCAACGCAGTAGAGACTGCGGCGTTGATCCGTATTTTCAAAGTGACGAATTACTTACCAAAGAGCAAGTGCATAAACAAGTCAAAGACAATGAAAGCCTAATTCGAAAATTTGGCGATATAATTTTGGATATCCAAAAATTAGCGCGAAAAAACGGCCTGACCGTCCAATTATTTAATACAGAGGCTAAAAATATTCAATTAATTGCTTTAGCTAATTATTATAATCGTGATGTGGTGAATGTGTTTGCGGTCACAACTGACGCCACTGAGAGAAGCCTTGGTACTAATGCTGTTTGCCTGGCCTTGCGGGAAAATAGACCGATCGAGATATTGGGGGCCGAGCATTTTAATCATAACTTACATAATACCTTTTGTTGTGCCGCTCCAGTTCATGACAGCAATGGGGAAATAATCGGTGCTGTGAATATTGCCAGTTACAATTACCGACAAAGCTCAGATAATTTGATCCTGGCGACATTTCTGGCGAAGCTGTTTGACAATATCTCACTTATCTTAGATACGATGGATGAGCTGGAATCCTATAATTTTGCCATTAATGAAACAATTGAGTACTTTCCCCAAGGGATGCTGTATGTTGATGGAAAAGATGAAATTAAATATTATAATAAAAAGCTGATTGAAATATTAGGCGCTAATCCGACTACTATAAATGAACAAATTTCCAAATTTTTGGTTTTGTTAAAGGATTATGGCCATAATGATAGCATTGAAAATGAAATAATCGAAATTGAAAAAGGTGGTTTGCGAAAATTTCTAACTGTAACGGTCAAGGATTTTATCCAACCCCATAGATCACATAAAGAAAGAATAATTATAATTGCGGAACAGGCGAGAACTACCGATTTGCAGTCTAATACCGCGTACTATACTTTTAATGACATTGTTGGGCAAAATGAAAAATTAATAGTGGCTAAAAATTTAGCTCAAAAGGTAGCCAAAGCGAATTGCTCAATTCTTATTTTTGGCGACAATGGAACAGGTAAAGAAGTTTTCGCCCAGGCTATTCATAATGCAAGCACAAGAAGGGAGAAGCCTTTTGTCGCGATAAATTGTGGAGCCATCCCTAATGAACTAGTGGAAAGCGAGCTGTTTGGCTATGAGACCGGTGCTTTTACCGGAGCTGTGAAGGGCGGTAAAAAAGGAAAACTGGAAATGGCGTCCGGCGGTACTTTGTTTTTGGATGAGATTGAAAGTATGCCTTTAAACATGCAAATAAAATTGTTGCGCACGCTTTCGACGAAACAAGTATGCCGGGTTGGCGGCAACAAAGAAATCCCGGTAGATGTTCGAATTATTTCCGCCACCAAAAAAAATCTACTGGAGGAAGCGGACAACGGTCGCTTCCGGGATGATTTATATTATAGGATTAGTACTATTTCGATCACGTTGCCAACACTCTGCGAGCGTCAGGATGATATTTATTTACTTGCCGATCATTTTGTGAAGAAGTACTCGCGGGAGTTAAATTTACCGCCGATTAAAATCGACCCGGCTTTTTATGAAGCGCTTGCTCAATATGCCTGGCGTGGCAATGTACGCGAGTTGAGTAATGTTATTGAACGTACGCTGTTATTGATCGAGGACGAGCAAGAGCTTAAACTAAGTCACCTGCCGGAAAAAATAATTAAGGCTTATAATTACAAGAACATTAAAAGTAAGTTGTCGGTGATTAATACGCAGAAAAATAGTTCTGATAATCTACTGAAACTGAGTGAAGAAATAATTATTGAACTATTATTAAAGGAAGAAAACGGGATTATATGTAAAGTAGCCGAGCGAATGGGCATAAGCAGGCAAACACTCTACAACAAAATTGGCCAAAATGAGAAACTTAAACATAAACTACAAAAAAGCAGCAGCTAAAATTATACATCCCTGGTGTTGGTCCGTCGAAGATAAGCTATGCCTTGTCTTAGTGGATTAACACCAGGGATAATCTTATGTACGTTGCAGGGCATCTTTCATAATGCTATAATGTTTGTTATATGGGAAAATGTGCAATTTAAGGAAGGTGAGCTTATGAAAATAACCAGGGAAGCTGTACTGAATGTGGCGCTGCTATCCCGTTTAGAGATACGGGAAGACGAAATTGAAACCATCACGAAGAAGTTTAACGATATTTTAGAGTATGCCGATAAATTGAAACAGGTTGATACCGAGCATGTGCCGCCGACGGCTCATGCTCTGCCGATTAAAAATGTAATGCGAGCAGATGTAAGACAACCGTCATTGCCAAGGGATAAGGCGATGGCCAACGCCCCATTGGCGGAGGACGGATTCTTTCGCGTGCCGAAAATTGTGGAAGGGTAGGAGGCTGAGCTGTGAAACTGTTTGAACTAACCACCCATCAATTGCATGATCAATTAATTGAGAAGCAGGTTTCATCCGTTGAATTGACCCGCACACTGCTGGAACGGGTGCAGGCTGTGGACGGTGCGATACAGGGTTATGTTACTGTGACTGCCGAAACGGCGCTAGCACAGGCCCAATTGATCGATGATAAGATTGCCCGGGGTGAAAAAATTGGACCTCTGGCGGGTATCCCCATGGCGATCAAGGATAATATTTGTACCGACGGGATTAAGACCACTTGTTCCTCGAAGATATTGGCGAATTTCATGCCTCCATATAATGCGACTGTGATGCATAAGCTCAATGCTGC
>Ga0074193_1001388_pt2 | contig 24223 bp, 20 predicted proteins | sample EPASupsiteHSE605_FD_64523 | JGI IMG/M metagenome (GOLD analysis project Ga0074193, IMG submission 64523) | Bioremediated contaminated groundwater from EPA Superfund site, New Mexico - Sample HSE6-05 | ecosystem: Environmental > Aquatic > Deep subsurface > Groundwater > Contaminated ... | reverse complement strand
AAATTCTTTCCATTTGTGGAAGTAAGTTTCTTTTCTCCTGTACCATCTGAAAACACCTTATACAGCCCATTTTCCCTTGAGAAAAGGATTTCTCTTCCATCCGGAGACCAAACTGGGTAATCAGATGCAGCATTGGAAGCCACTTTTGTTAACTTCTCAGCTTCCAGGGTATCAGCTACTACGATATTTGATGCAATAAATAATAATACAGTATAAATTATTGGCAGATATAACACTTTTGTATTAATTTTCATTGTATTCCCCTCAATTCAACCAGTATAATTACTCTTATTTTCCTTAGTCTCAGTACTACCTTTTTGTTTCAATTGTAAAATTAAACACGGTTTTGAGACAGTCTGTTAATTATGCGTTTTCCATCTATTTCGTGGAAATTAACATTATCGGGCACACTCACTTATATATATTTAAATCTTACTATATTATTTATATAACCCTGTAAAAAAAATAATAATTGAAAATTTGATTACAAAATGTAAAAAATAATACAAAAAAATAAAAATGAATAGTAAATTCTGATAAAATATGCACTATAAATGGAAAAATACAATCCGACTCTGTAATTTTCCTTTTAATATTTTTTTACGCGCTCCTTTTTTCTGAAAAATGTCCCTAACTACTCAAAAGTGTAATTTGAATCTTTTCCTACTTATTCGGTTTTTCGCCTTAATTTGGAACTTCCGGCAGCCATTTTCCTAAGCTCCAGTTGAGACAGTAACTGCAAATTTTCAAATAATTCTCCTAAAACAACAATAGAAAAATTGTTATTTTTTGAAGGTACTTGTAAAAATCAGTTCAATCTAACAGACATAAATTAAGTGATGTAGCTCAACCTAATAGGCACAAGTTAAGTGATGTGAGTTCAGTTATTTGAACACAAATAAACGTAACTCTTAGGTCTGGCAAAACAAAGCAAGTTTAGCATTTTGACATGTCTGAAAAATAATCCCCCCATACCCTCTAGCTTTGACCTTTTATATCTTTTAATTCAAAATGTTCATTTTTTGGAAACCGTAATATATCCAGATATAGTTTTTGTGCTACTTCCTTTCGCATTCTTCACTGTTAAGCTAACAGTATATTTTCCTGCTTTACTGTATGTGTGTGCAGGACTCTTTGCTGTTGAATATGTTCCGTCTCCGAAGCTCCATTTCCATGAAGTAGGTAAACCTGTACTTTTGTCAGTAAACTGTACCTTCAATGGGGCTTTTCCTGAGGTTGGAGATGCAGAAAATGAAGCAACTGGTTTTACGGGAGCGGCATTTACAGTTATGTAATTCTTTATTGTTTTCGTACTTGTTCCAGCCGCATTCTTCACTGTTAAGCTAACGGTATATTTTCCTGCTTTACTGTAGGTATATGCAGGACTCTTCAATGTTGAAGTTTTTCCATCTCCAAAAGTCCACTTCCATGAAGTTGGACTATTGGTACTTTTATCAGTAAATGTTACTTTCAAAGGAGCATTGCCTGAGGTTGGAGATGCTGAAAATGAAGCAACTGGTTTTACAGGAGCGGCATTTACAGTTATGCAATTCTTTATTGTTTTTGTACTTATTCCAGCCGAATTCTTCACTGTTAAGCTGACGGTATATTTTCCTGCTTTATTGTATGTATATGCAGGACTCTTCAATGTTGAAGTTTTTCCATCTCCAAAGTTCCATTTCCAGCTAGTAGGGACATTTGAGCTTTTATCTGTGAATTTGACTTTCAATGGCATATTTCCTGAGGTTGGAGAAGCCGAAAAAGCAGCAACAGGTTTGTTTCCGTTTTCTAAAGTAAGAGTGTATATACCCCGATCTCCTCCCCTTTCAGAGTAAAAAGCAATTTTTTTGCCATCAGGACTCCACTCTGGGTACGAATCCCTTGCTAAATCTGTTGTTAACTGCACTTTGTTTTTCCCATCTGCATCCATGACCCATATATCTTCATTTCCACTTTTGTCAGACATATATACAATTTTTTTGCCATCAGGTGAAAAAATAGGAAAATAATCATTTGCCGAATCTGATGTGAGTTGAGTTTTCCCGGTTCCATCAATTTTTATGGTATAAATGTCCGATTTTCCGTTTTCATCGAGATAGTACACGATTTTTTTACCATCCGGGGACCATACTTCTGGTTGCCAGGATTGGGTTTGTGGGAATATGCTCCCATTGGTTAGATAATAACCACTATTTTGATTCAAACTTTGGACGTAAATTTCAGTTGGATACTCCCAGTCCCAGTTCGTACATAATATCTTTGACGCATCAGGTGACACGGCAATTGCGCCATTAACATAAACATCAATTTCATGGTTGTTTGAGCCGTCTGAATTAATTTCATAAAGCGAACCCATATTATCAACGCCACTAACATAGGCTATTTTTGAATTTGAAGGGAACCAGGTATATATATAGAAAAACAAATTATTGACTGGATTTAATAGCTGAGTTTTTTTAGTTCCATCGGCGTTCATCAGCGATAGGTCATACGAAACGTCATCTGTAAATTGATAGTATGAAATCTTGCTCCCATCTGGAGACCATGTATAGCCGCTGTATGTATCGGATGCTAGTTTCTTTTCTCCTGACCCATCTGAAGACACTTTGTATAGATTTGCCGCATAACTTCCTGCACCCTTTGCGAAAAGGATTTCTTTCCCATTTGGAGACCAGACGGGATTTGAATTAGATGCGACATTGGATGCAACTTTCGTTAACTTTCCAGCCCCTAAGGTATCAGCTACTGCTACATTTGATGCCATAAGTACCAGGAAAGTAAAAACTATTGACAGACAAATTAATTTTGGATTAATTTTCACTATATACCCTCCTTTCAACAAGTACAAGTACTCTTATTTTCATAGAACTCCGAGAGTCAGATCATTTTGTTCTTTCAGTAAAAAGACAATTTTTAACATTTGATATCTACTTACACGAGCTTTCTGCACTGCTTTTTATCCCAATTATAATGATTAAATACGGTTTTGAAACCGCCTGTTAAACTACATTTCCCATTTTTTTAGTTTAATATAAAATAAAATTAATAAGTATAAATCAGAATAAACATTTAAACATTTACATTTTGTTCGAAAATTTTATAAAAATTTTCTATTTGATATAGTATTGGTAGTGAACTGGCTTTAATAATGTAATTCACGTAGAAATTTCAACTACCGTGGGTATAAAAAATAACATATAACTTCAAAATCTCAATTCGGTGCACCTAAAATAAAAAACTAAAATATAAATTCGCTACTGAAAATTGCAAACTAAACAATTATATTTAAATTTACCCAAAAAGTAGATTTTCTATTTTGCGAAATTGGTCAATGACACATTCAACTATATAAAATAGTATGGGAGATACATATATAAGGAAAGCAGCACAAACTTAAAAAACAACTCTAATAAAAAACGATTTAAAAAATATATAAATGGGATAGCGCGGATTTGAACCGCGGTCCAAGCGTCCCAAACGCTCGAGGATGGACCAAGCTACCCTACTATCCCAAGGGTACTTCCCTTCAAACGATATTATCCTTTATATAGCTTTCGTTAGAACATGGATCTGTCATGCTTTCTCTAAAAACTTTTTATGGAAAAATCAAAACTCCTTTTGTCTGAAAACTCTTTCGATCTGATCTTTCCTGAGTCAACTTTAACTTTTTTCTGAGATTGTTGTTACTTCCAGCGTCGATAAATCTCGTTTTCTATCCCGAGCAGGTCAAGTGTCCTTCCTACCATGGTATCTATCAGGTCTTCAAGGGTTCTGGGCCGTGAATAAAAGCCAGGGCAGGCTGGAAGGATGCTTGCTCCTGCTTTTTTAGCCCTGAGCATATTTTCGATGTGTATAAGGTTAAGCGGGGTTTCTCGGGTCATCAGGATAAGTTTTCTTTCCTCTTTGAGGCAGACGTCTGCAGCTCTTGTAAGAAGAGTATCTGATACCCCATTTGCCACGGCTGCAAGAGTTTTCATGCTGCACGGAGCGATAACCATTCCCCCTGTTCTGTATGAACCACTAGCGATTGGTGCTGAAAAATCTTTCTGGGCATAGCTCCAGGTTGCAAGTTTTTCCACTGCTTCGGGGGTGTAATCAGTCTCAATCCTTATTATCTGGCTTGCGGCATCCGTCAAAACCAGATGGGTTTTAATTCCTTTTTCCGCCAGTACTTCAAGGAGGCGAATTCCATACTGGACCCCTGAGGCTCCACTGATTCCTACTGCTATCTCCATTTTATCCTGCCGTTAGTGTTCCTGCTGGTAACTCACTATTCATCTTTATGCATTATTCAAATCGTTATTTTGCCTTCCCAGGTCATCTTCTTTTTTGTAAAAGGCAATGAAACTTTCTATCATTTCACCAGCGACTGAGACTATATCTTTTATTTCTTCAGGGCTAATATTATCCTTGTGTATTCCGACAACAAATATCGAGGTCTTCCTTGTGGCCCTGCTCACCTGCCTTGCCCCGTCCAGGGCAAGATATTCCTCCCGGTGCCCAGGCATTGTTATCACCGATGAACTTGCTCTCTGGCTTTTCTCATCAAAAAGTCCTACGGCAACAGCTCCCACATGTTCTTCTCCACCTGTGAGAGTCAGCATGTAGTCTCTCCCTACCTTTTTCGCATCAAGTACAACCTCAACTTTCCCCACTTTCCGTTTAATCTGAAACAAATTCCTACCTCGGTCCTTAAAATTTCAAGGAAAATCCATTTTTCCTTTAAGCTTCCATAAATTTTTCTTCTTTATATATCCTTTTTTAAATTTACTTTTATTCTATTCCACTATACTTTAGAGATCACTCAATTTAAACTGTTTAAGGGGTTTTTTAACGTCAAAATAGTCTCTGGCAGCTTTTCCCACGACTTCGCAGTACTCTTTCGGGCTATATACTCCCATTCTCCAGTTATCCATTTGTGCTTCCTGCAAGATAGATACAAAATGGGAAGCTTCGTTAAGTGGGATCATTTTATGATCAGTTTTTATCATGGCCTGCATTTCCAGCATTTCGGGTGTCTTAGGAATATCTACAAGCACAAACTCAGAATCAACACCAGCAAGTTCTGCAATTTCTTTTTCAACTCTTCTGATCCGGTCGCGGTGCCTCAGTACGGCTTTTCCTACATCTGCCAGGCCTACATATAAGGCCCGTTTATAGAGTTTACGGGCATCCAGCATCCTTGCAAGTTCTCCTGCATATCCGGTTGCGTTTCTCATGGATGCAACAAGATCTATATCGTCCATGTACCTCAGCCTGAAAGGGTCAAGTTCGTTATTCTCAATCATATACTCCACTGCTCTGGAACACATAGCTTCCGAAATCCTGGTTACGTGATGATAGTAAACCGATGTGTTCATCCATAAACGTGATACAAGAAGTGATTCGGCAGCCTTTAGCCCACCGTAATCCACAACGAGCCTATCCTCGTAAAAATTCATCTGTTTTATCAAACGATTGTAATCCACAACGCCAAAGGCTACACCTGTGTAATGGGCATCCCGAACAAGATAGTCCATTCGGTCCACGTCAATCTCACTGCTAAGGATCTGCCCTAGAGAAGTTTCTCCTTTTATGTGTTTTACTAGATTTCCAGAAGATATTCCATATTTGTTCAGGATTTCTCTAATCTCTCCTTTTCCCAGGATTCCCTTTACATCCTCATGTCTGCGCCGCGTGTATTTGTCAATGATGTTTTCGGTAACGTGAGAAAAAGGTCCATGCCCCACATCATGTAGAAGAGCAGCAGCTTTTATTTCGGCTTTCTTATCCTCTTCAATCGAGTCTAGACTCCTGGTTAGCGTAGAGGCAAGATGCATTGTTCCAAGAGAGTGTTCAAAACGCGAATGATTTGCTCCCGGGTAGACAAGGTTTGAAAATCCAAGCTGTCTGACCCTTCTCAGGCGCTGCATCTGGGGAGTAGAAAGAAGATCCTGAACCAAATCATCCAGCTCGATGTAACCATGTACGGGATCAAGGACAACCTTCATTATTCTTTAGACAGATTTCATTATATATTGTTGTTACTACTACTCTGATACGGTATATTTTGCAGAAACCCCTGCTACCCGAAAGTTTAAAAGAAAGCCGGATATGGTATTATCATGATTATATTTTCAGGCGGTACCGGAACTCCCAAGCTCCTTGACGGACTCAAGGAAATCCTCCCAGCAGAGGAAATGACTGTTGTTGTAAACACTGCCGAAGACCTATGGGTTTCGGGGAATCTGATTTGTCCTGACCTGGACACAGTAATCTACCTGTTCTCAGACCAGATCGACCGAAAAAGATGGTGGGGCATAAAAGACGACACTTTTCTGACTTATGAACGTATGCAGAAACTGGGTATCACTGAAGGCATGAAGCTTGGGGACTGTGACAGAGCAACCCATATAATTCGCTCGAACTTTATCCGGAATGGAATCTCTCTTACAGATGCGACCTTAGAGCTTGCGTCCATTTTCGGAATTGATGCAAAGATTTTACCTATGTCTGACGATCCAGTTTCCACTTATATAGAAACTCCTGAGACCATCCTGCATTTCCAGGATTTCTGGATAGAGAAACACGGAGAACCTGAGGTGCTGGGTGTTGATATAACTGGGGTCTCCGAAGCTTCAATCTCTCCAAAGGTGCTAGAAGCCCTTGAAAACGACGACAAGGTGCTTATAGGGCCAAGTAACCCGATTACGAGTATAGGACCTATCATTTCCCTACCGGGCATGAAAGGTTTGCTACAAAAGAAAAAGGTCGTTGCAGTCAGTCCGATAATTGGCAATGCCCCTGTAAGCGGCCCTGCCGGGAAACTCATGCAGGCCTGTGGGCTTGAAGTCTCTTCAATGGGAGTTGCGGAATATTATCAGGACTTCCTTGACGTTTTTGTCTTCGATGAGCGCGATCAGGCGGATGAATTCGCGTTTGAGAAGCTTGGATGTCGTGCTTCCCGTGCTGACACCCTCATGACCTCAACTGAAAAAAGCAAGGAACTGGCAGAGTTAGTAGTAGGGTTATTTGATACTATTGTCTGTCCTTAATTTTTCTGTTTTAACACGTTTATTAATTTTTTATTATTTTTTTATTTTTGCCAGACTACATTAATTTTTGCTAATTGTTTCTATTACTTCTTTATTCTCTTCAAACTTCTTTTCAATATTGTGTCCCTCTTGCTATTTTATCTTGCTTACTATTTATTTTGTTTACTATTTTATCGCTTACTATCTATTTTGTTTACTATTTTATCGCTTACTATCTATTTTGTTTACTATTTTATCGCTTACTATCTATTTTGTTTACTATTTTATCGCTTACTATTATATCTTGCTTATTTCTCAATTTATATTCCATTTTATATATATTTCCAGATTTATTTTCAGTGTTAACCAAATCCGAAAGTTTTATGTAACACAATTGTTTATTTTTTTAATACTAAAAATTACAAGAAACGAATTTTATCTTACTTCTTAGATATCATTTTCTGGTAAGTAATATTCTTCTGGCCAGATTATGAAAGTATGGTTTAACTACTATGAAAAAATCATGATAGGAGAAGGTGTGATGAATACAAAGATAATAAAAAATAAGTTCATTTATCTCATTTTCCTTACTGCCCTTATTTTTTCCCTTGGAGCTGTTCCAGGGATGGCAGCTGAAGGTTGCAACTCAAATTTGATGACTCAGGTCTTTTCTGCAGCTGAAGCAGATCTTGGAGCTGTTGGACCGCAAAACACACTTATTATTACGGATATAGGCTCTCCTGCAGAGTCCTACGTTTTCCTGGACGATTTCTACTCAGAGTTTTATAGCAGGGATCTTCTGCACACAAAAAATCTTCTCACTGTCCAGAATTCAAGGAACAGCCCTCTGTGGTTTGCATTTTTCAATAAATGCAGTGGAAAGTGCACTTATATCGAGGTCTCCTATGAAAACGAAAGTGAAATTAGCTACAAGGTAACGGAAAACATAAACTTTGACAAACTTTCGAAAACCAAGAAATCAAGAGACGCGTGGAATGAAAAGGTAAACAATTCGGTATTTAATGGACATGAGTTTGCTATTCTTACTATTTCGAACGCCTGGGCTACCGGGAAGCTTGATTATGAATTAATGCAATGCCTTGAAGTGCACAACCACTTCTGTCCCGGAGTTTCCAGCGGTTATGTGCTTGCAAACTGGATGGAAGAAAATTATCCGCTTAAGGAAGGCGTGAGTTACACGGTTTTCTCCTGCCCTAACTGGTGCAAAGACGATGTTTTCGTAAAGCGCTGGGACACAACCCCAGGCAAAGGAGGGATCTGGGTCTCTACGTTAACCGATAACGAAACCGAAGCTCTAGGAGGTTCTCCTGCAGGTATTTTCGTGGTCACGGACAAGAATGCCGGAACTATGAAAGCAGTAGTACTTGGGTTTGACTTTGATGTTGTCAATGCGAACTCCGGTGTAAAAGCCGATGATCCGGGATGGGTCTCGAAATATTTAGCTGATCTCTGGCTTATGAATAAGAAAAACTGGGACACACAGGGACTTGTCTCTGTAATTTCAGTGAAGGATATTGATGCCGATACCCTGAGCAAAATGAAGCAGGCAGATAACAATCCTTATGTGGTTCTCGGGCTGCTTAATTCGACAGAGAATAATTAATCCCTTGAAAAATTGAGCTAGCAGAACAGGTAATTAAACTAAATAATCTACACCTACACAAAAAGTTTAATCAGGTATGTTTGAGGATTCCAGTAATCCTCATATCTGCCTCTTTCTCTTCCTTTTTTTATTTTTCTTTTCCGATATTTCCCTGAAATTCATCTACTCTTTTCCTGGCTGCTCGAATCTTCGGTTTTTTGACTATTAAGTGGATCTAAATTTAGGACAAGATTATAGAATTCTTTATTACCTAAGTACAATTTCTTATTAATAGCACAGGATTCTTTATTATCAGAGCAGGATTCCTTATTAATAACATGATTATTACTTAGAGAGATATCGCAACAGCCAAAAAAGAGTTAATACCATGCTTGAAAAACTGAAAACCTCACTCATTAATTCTCCTGTGATCAAGCGAGGAGAATATAATTACTTTATCCATCCGATTTCTGATGGTGTGCCATCCATAGACCCCCATATGGTTGAAGAAATCGCCGAATATATCCTTCAGATTACCGACATCAAAAAAGTTGACACTATTCTTACAATAGAGGCCATGGGTATTCCTGTAGCAAATGCCCTTTCTCTCAAAACGGGAATTCCTTTGACAATTGTTCGAAAGCGTCCTTATTTCCTTGAAGGAGAAGTAGAACTGTCTCAGAGTACAGGGTACTCAAAAGGGGCTCTCTACATAAACGGGCTCAAGAGAGGCGACAGAGTAATTATTGTGGACGACGTTATCAGTACTGGCGGAACGCTGATAGCACTCGTAAAAGCCCTGAAAACAATGGGTGTGGAGATTCTGGATGTAATTTCCGTTATTGGTCGAGGAACCGGCTATTTGCAATTAAATGAGGTAGGGGTTGAACCCAAAATCCTCGTTACAATTGACGTGAGTGAGAAAGGCGTGGAGATCAAGAATGTCTTTGGCAACGAGTGATGCTTTTGACTTAAGGCCTGACTATGTTATCAGTGTAATAAATAAACTGGGCGCAAAAATCGTAGGTTTCCAGTTTCCTGAAGGGCTCAAAAGAAAAGGTCCGGAGCTTGCAAAAAAAGTTGAAGAAGCCACAGGAGCTGAGATTATTATCTCCGGAGACCCATGTTTTGGGGCATGTGACCTGGATAAAGCTTTACTTGACCAGGTTGATATTCTTTTCCACTTCGGGCATGCTGAACTTGAGGATACGAAATTTTCCGAGAAAGTCTATTTCATAGAAACACGTTCTGCAGTTGACATCCGGCCGGTTGTTGAAAAGGTTGTCCCTGAACTTAAGGGGCAGGTTATAGGACTGATTACTACTGTCCAGCATGTCCATAAACTCCCTGAAGCCTGTGCTGTCCTGGAGGCAAATGGAAAGACCTGCGTAATAGGGCATGGGGATTCCAGGCTTGCATATCCTGGTCAGGTGCTTGGCTGCAATTTTTCGACAGCAAGGAATGAGGTCTGTGATGAATATCTTTATCTCGGAAGCGGAGACTTCCATCCTCTAGGTGTAGCTCTTTCCACAAAAAAGCGAGTTCTTGCAGCCGATCCTTTTTCCGGGGAAGTTCGCGAAGTAGACCCTTCAAGAATCCTCCGCCAGCGGAGTGCGGTAATTGCAAAGTCTCTGGATGCGAAGGTTTTCGGGATAATCATCTCGAGCAAAAATGGGCAGGAAAGAATGGAGCTGGCCTTCTCTTTAAAAGCGCTTGCGAAAAAGCACGGAAAAGAGGCACACCTTATCCTGATTGACCTTGTCACTCCGGATCAGCTTCTTCAATTCAAAGTAGATGCTTTCGTTAATACCGCCTGCCCAAGGCTTGCAATCGATGAGGTTGGGCGTTTTCCCTCTCCTATGCTTACACCCCAGGAATTTGAAATAGTACTTGGAGAACGGGAATGGGAAAGCCTTGTGCTCGATGAGATTACCGAGGAGTCAGTATAACTTTTTACTGTTGGTTATGTTCAGGGAATATGTTAATTTCAGGGAATATGTTAATTTCAGGGAATAAGTTCAGGTTTAGATAAAGTAAAGGTCTAAACATCAAGTCAAAATATATAAATAAAAAATTAAAATTATATAAATAGAAAACTTCAGTCGATGAAATGAAACAGAGAAAACTTGAGATGCTCCTTGAAGAACTGGAAGACTTTTCCAGTCCTGAACTTGAGCTGGAGCAGTACCAGACACCTCCTCTTTTAGCTGCGGAAATTCTTCATTTTGCTTATATGCAGGGAGATCTTGATGACTCGGTGCAGGATCTGGGATGTGGTACCGGAATTCTTGCAATCGGGGCGAAGCTTCTGGGAGCCAGAAAGGTTGTGGGGTATGACACGGATTCAAAAGCACTTGATACCGCAAAAGAGAATGCCCGAAAACTTGGAGTAGAGGTCGAGTTTGTATTATCAGACATTGCCGATATTAAAGAGTGCGTAAAAACCACGGTTATGAACCCTCCTTTCGGGGCAAGAGTGAAAGGTAGAGACAGGCCTTTCCTTTCGTTAGCATTAAGAACAAGTGAAGTAATATATTCAATTCACAACCGCGGAAGCCTTGCTTTTATCCAAAAGTTCATTAAGCCTGCAGTCATTACACATTCCTACGTTGCAAAATTCCCTATAAAACGAACCTTTGATTTCCATAAAAAAGAACGAGAGGTTATTGAGGTTGAGATCTATAGAATTAAGGTCTCCGGATAATTCAGGACGCAAATACCGTTTAAAGCATCAGATTTTATAGCATCAGTGCAGGATTTTATTTCAAAAGGCGAGCTATAACACTGCTTATAATAAGTATGCCTGTGTATTACCAAACTATACGATGCGTCAATAAGGGCAAAAGTGGCAGATAGTAGGAACATGATAATCTATCTCCTCTATTGAGGTTGGTTATCTGTCAATTGAATGTGCCAGTATCTAATTGAATGGTTACCAGCATCTCATATTATTGATAGTTATTGTGATTACGATTTATATCGACTACTAACGATAGTCCAAATGAGGGATCATGATTAGAATTAGAAAAAGTAAAACTACGAGAAAGAAATTGACTGGCCCGAATGAAGGAAAGCCGGTTGCTGAAAATGTAACTCAAATTACTTCCGAAAGCAGGGATCAACTCAAAGGTCAGTCTAGAGAGCAGTTTAAGACCCAGCCCAGGGAACAGGTTAAAAATCAACCAAGGGAGCAGTCCAGAGATCAACATAAGATCCAATCAAGAGATCACTTCAGGGGACATCCCAGAGACCAGTTTAAAGGTCAGCCCAGGGATCAGTCAAAGGACCAGTTCAGGGGAGAGCAGGGCAAGAAACGAAGGTTCCCGTACCAGAAAAAAGGCTCCAGGGAAAGATCGGATACTTCTGAACCCAGAGCTCCCTACGAAGCTGAGACTCCGGAAGAAGAACTTGAAAAAGGAGGTTTTGTGCTTCCTGGAGAGCTTGTTGGAACTACTGAAGAGTTCAAATCCGGGGAAGGAACAACAGTGTCTGCCGGAGATATTTACTCTACAGCTACCGGAAACGTAATTATCGACAGGAAAGCAAGAGTAGTCTCAGTCAGGCCACGCACGCTCACTCCGAATATTCTTAAAGTAGGGGATATTATCTATGGAAAGATAACTGATGTGCGCGAATCCGGGGCAATGGTGGAAGTTGCAGGAATTGAAGGCAAAGAAGACAGGGAAATTGTCAGTGTGCGTTCGGGAGACGTCCATGTATCGAATGTGCGGGACTCCTACGTTAAGAGACTTTCAGATGAGTTCAGACCTTCTGATATCATTCGGGCCAGGGTTCTCGACACTGAGAGAATGCGCCTGACAACAGCTGAAGATTCCCTTGGAGTTGTAAAAGCTCATTGTTCAAACTGCAAAGGAGAACTCGTGCTTGAAGGGAAAAAGCTTAAATGCCCAGTCTGCAATATGACCGAAACTCGCAAAATCTCAACCGAGTATGGGAAAGGGGTAAAGTAATTCTTTCTCCTGCAGGTATGGGTTTCTGCACAATAAATTATCAATAAGTTATATTACTCACAATTACAGGTGGTCACCAATGGAACTGAACATTCTCTCCAAAACAGACAATGAGCTTGAAGTTGAGCTCAAAGGCGAGACGCATACCCTTCTAAATTTACTTAAGGATCTTCTTATTAAAGACCAAAGGGTTGAGATTGCCTACTATGATATGAAGTACGTAAGTATCAGTGACCCGATCCTTTATATCAAAACCGATGGTACAAACCCGATTGAGGTACTAAAGGATGCTGCTTCAAAAATAATTGCTCAGTGCGACGAATTTACTGATGTCTTTGGCAAGGCAGTAAACGCCTGAAATTTGAAAAACGGTTGTATAACGTCTTTTAAAGGCGTTTTGCTTTCTTTTTCCGGTAAATCCGGAGTTTTTCAAGCAGGGAGCTCTTGATAATCATTGAGGAGCCTTTGCTATCTTCAAATTTTAGAGACCTTTGGAATACTTTTTTATGAATCGATGTGTATCCAGAATAAAAGAGATCAGAATAAAAGAGATCAGAATAAAAGAGATCTTAAACGCAAAAGTAGGGTAAAAGCACTAAACAGGATTGAGTAGTTTCGATTCTTTTATTTCAAAGACTCTGTCCATATCACAGCTTAATAATCATAACTAACCTGTAGATAATATTGAGGTTAATCTGTAGATAATATTGAGGTTAATCTGTAGATAATATTGAGGTTAATCTAACTAATATTGAAGTTAATCTGTAGATAATATTGAAGTTAATCTGTAACTAATATTGAAGTATGAAAAATAAATTGAGGTATGAAATAAAATGAAACTTGACGATTCATCCCTTCAAAAGTTCGGTTTTATAAAAAGAGAGACTCTCGGCAGTATAAATATCGACCCTCTTCAGACAGGCGGGCGTTTGACCGAGGCTGCAAAACAGGCTCTTGTAGAGTGGGGAGACGGGTATTCGGTATGTGATTTCTGTGGAGGGATTCTGGATCAGATAAAAAAGCCTCCAATTTATGATTTCGTACATAAGGCCCTTCCCGAGTTCCTTGGTTGTGATGAGGCAAGGGTCACAAATGGGGCACGGGAGTCCAAGTTTGCTGTCATGCATTCTATTGGAAAGCCGGGGGACTGGATTGTGGTCGATGGGCTCGCTCATTACTCTTCCTATGTTGCAGCCGAAAGAGCAGGCCTGAACATCAAAGCCGTGCCGCATTCAGGCAGTCCCGATTATTACCTTGATCCTGAAGGGTATGCCACGGCAATCGAAGAGGTTACAAAGGAAAGTGGAAAACCACCTGCTCTTGCACTTATAACTTATCCGGACGGAAGTTATGGAAACCTGCCAGATGCAGGAAAGATAGCCTCGATCTGCCATGAATACAATGTTCCTCTCCTTCTGAATGGTGCATATGCCGTAGGAAGAATGCCGGTATCTGCAAAAGAAATCGGTGCCGACTTTATTGTAGGCAGCGGGCATAAATCTATGGCAGCATCAGGGCCTGTAGGAGTGCTTGGGGTAAGTGAAGAGTACGCTCCTATCGTATTCAGGAAATCCAAACATAACAAGGTAAAAGAAGTTGAGCTTCTGGGATGCACGGCGAGAGGTGCTACGGTTATGACTCTTATTGCATCTTTCCCGGATGTGGTAAAGCGTGTGAGGAACTGGGACCAGGAGGTCGAAAACGCCCGCTGGTTCTCGGCAAGGCTTGAGGAAATGGGCTTTATTCAGCGTGGGCAGAAACCTCATTCTCACGACCTTATGTTCTTTGAAGCTCCACGCTTCTATGAAATCTCCGAGAAGGTTAAGAACGGTAGGTACTTCCTCTACAAGGAGCTCAAAGCACGCAATATTCACGGCATCAAGTCCGGGCTTACCAAATACTTCAAGCTCAGTACTTTCGGGCTTGGAAGAGAAAAACTTGAAGTTGTCGCAGACTCCTTTGAAGATATCCTGAAAAAATATGAGGACATTTAAGGCTGTTTGAGCCTGTTGATATTTTACTTTACGTCCTGGAGAACTCAACCAGGGATCAATATCCTGGTTCTGAATTTCTCCTTCTCATTTCTCCTTCTCATTTCTCCTTCTCATTTCTCCTTCTCATTTCTCCTTCTCATTTCTCCTTCTCATTTCTCCTTCTCTTTTGAGGTAAATAAGTTCAAATATTCAAGATTCCGTAGAAAAGTACGAAAAAAATATGCAAAAATGTGTATTTTCGGAATCTGCAAGTTTATCCGCTGAGTCCAGGTACTCTTTAACGAATCCTGGTGCCTAGTCCAGGTGCTTTTTAACGGTCCAAGTGCCTATTCCAGGTACTTTTACCGAGTCCAGGTTTTACTGAGTCCATTACCCTTACTTTTTCAGTTCCACATTTTCCATGTATCCTTCTCCTCTCGGAGTCAGGACATAATATATAGTTCCTTCACTTTCCTCTTTTTCAATACAGAGGGTACTTTCCAGCATATTCAGGTTATAACTTGCCTGAGAATCCGTGAGCTTGAGTTCGTCTTTAATTTTTTCAAGCGATTTTTTATGCTCTACCAGGGCTTTGAGGATGTTTCTCCGTACAGGGTTCTGCAAGGCATTAAGGCAGGCCTTGTGGTCTTCTGTCATATCCTCTTTCATTTTGCCTTCGCGCTTCATCTTTGAAACCCATTCTTGTTTTCTTTTCGCAGCTTCCTCGGGAGTCATATTTGATCATTAATATATTGGCCGCTGTATCTAAATAATCTTGGGGAAGAGAAATTCGCAGTATAGCACCTATGATGAGTTAAATAGCATGAGTCCTCTAGTTATTGTGAGAATTTGATCATCATGGAGGGGTATGTTTGGAAGATGATAGTGGAGATATGTTTAAGTATAAACTTGGTAAGTGGGTTTTGAGCATAGATGAATGTGCTTTTATGAATCTTATGGATATTGGAAAGAACAAATCTGTACGTCAATATCTTATCGAGTCAATTGATAACTGGATAAACAAAGATGAACCACTTATGACAGACGAGTTCATTTCGGAAATGTGCGATTTTATTAAAAACGAAAATGAAGTTCTTTACGATCGTTTAGTGAAGAAATGCGCTTTGAAAGGAATAAGTGTAGGTGAAGGCATATTTGAGTCGCTGAGTCTTTTGAACTGTGGAATGATAGGTGCGCAGGAGTGCAGAGAGTATGAAGATGACTTCTCTAACATGTGATGTTTCTATCTTATATTCTCACTCTCTTGAGTAAGCTTAATTTCGTACTTCAAACGCATAAGTCCTGAGTACGTTTCGTGTAAAAGAAAGGTATTTAGGTGCAGCAGTAAGATTTCGCAGTGAAATTTCTCTGCTATTCACCTGTCTTTGGTTTTTCAGTAAATTTTCTTTTGGGATATTTTTGCAATTTTGCTGAGGACTTCTCTCACTTGAAATCTTCCAGGGCTTCGAAATCCAGGGTTGCAAAATAATCCTCGATGGTCTCAGCTCTCCTGATCTGTACAACACTTCCGTCTTTTCTGAGAAGGAGTTCGGCAGAACGGAGTTTTCCGTTGTAATTGAAACCCATAGCATGCCCGTGAGCCCCTGTATCGTGGATTGCAAGGATATCTCCGATTTCAATTTCAGGAAGCGGCCTATCAATTGCGAACTTGTCATTGTTTTCGCAGAGAGAACCTGTTACGTCGTACTTATGGATAGGAGCCTCTTTTTCCTTTCCGAGCACGGTTATATGGTGATAGGCTCCGTAAATGCCAGGTCGCATGAGGTTGGCCATACAGGAGTCCATCCCGACATAGTCCTTATAGGTATGTTTGAGATGCCGAACCTGAGTAATCAGGTAGCCATAGGGACCTGTAATTACACGGCCGCATTCCAGGAAGACTTTAAGCGGATAAAGTCCATTAGCTGTGATTGTGGCTTCGTAAGCTTCTTTGACACCTTTTGCCACGGCTTTGAAGGAAACAGGTTCTTCTTCAGGCCTGTATGGGATGCCTATGCCTCCACCGAGGTTCACAAATTCAAATTTTATATTGAGTTCCTTTGAGATTTCAACTATAAGTTCGAAAAGAATTTTTGCGGTTTCCACAAAGTAGTCAGCGTTTAATTCGTTAGAAGCAACCATCGTATGCATTCCGAACCGCTTTACTCCCCTGTCTCTGAGTATGCGGTAGCCTTCAAAAAGCTGGTCTCTCGTAAAACCGTACTTTGCTTCTTCAGGCTTTCCTATAATGGCATTTCCTTCTTTAAGAGGGCCAGGATTATACCTGAAACAGACAATATCAGGAAGTCCGGCATACTTTTCAAGGTAGTCAATATGGCTTATGTCATCAAGGTTTATGTATGCTCCAAGCTCTTTTGCCTTCAGGAACTCTTCAGAAGGAGTATCGTTTGAGCTAAACATTATGTCTTCCCCGGTAATTCCCGCTTTTTCAGCAAGAATTAGCTCCGGCAAAGAGCTGCAATCCGCACCGAAACTTTTTCCTTTAAGAATTTTAAGAATAAAAGGGTTTGGGAGAGCTTTTACAGCAAAAAACTCTTTAAAGCCCGGAACTTCCCTGAAGGCTGCTTTCATTCTCTGTGCATTTTCCAGAATAGCTTTCTCATCGTAGATATGGAATGGGGTGGGATACTTTTTTATTATTTCCATAATTTTTTCTTTGGTGAAGGGAAGATCCTTTGAAACCATATTATTACCTTTTACTGATTTTTGTTTAATGGAGTTTTGTATCAATTTGAACTTTTACTCCTTTATTAGTCTTTCTGCCCCGAGTTCCGTCACCCGAGTTCCGTCACCCGAGTTCCGTCTCGGGAGGACGGTGCCCTTTTCGCTCACTTCGTTCGCTCAAGAGGGCTGAATTATAATGAAAACACTGAAACCCGAGTTCCGTCACCCGAGTTCCGTCTCGGGAGGACGGTGCCCTTTTCGCTCACTTTGTTCGCTCAAGAGGGCTGAATTATAAAAAGATATTTAGCTGATCCAAAAGGACTAGTTTAGGATAAGAAGTACTGATATTTAACTCAGGGACTGGCTTTTCATAATTTCTTTTAGGTCATACAGCAACCATTTTAAAACTGCTTGACCGAAAACTCCAGTAACGCTTGGATTTGAAAAACTTATCCTCTAACCCTATAGGCGTGATCACAAGCCTTTTAAAAAAAAGGCTTGAGCGCAAACTTTTTTAAAAAAAGTTTGATCAAAAACCTCTAGTAACAGCGTGATCACAAGCCTTTTTAAAAAAGGCTTGATCGAAAACCTCAGTAACGTTTGGATTTGGAAATCTTATCCCCTAACCCTATCGGCGTGATAAACCGGCGCAACGGTTTCGGGTCAACGGTTATGGCACAAACCGATCACTGGTTGGGTTTTTTGAAAACTTGTTTAAGCCTGGAGTATGGATAGGTGTTTACAACGTCTTCTTTTTCCAACCAGCCTCGACGCGCCTGTCCTAGGCCGTATCGCATGTAAGTTAGGTCGGAAACGGCATGGCTGTCTGTAGATATACAGAACTTCAGGCCAAAGGTCTTTGCACGCAGGATAAGCTCGTCATTAAGGTCAAGCCTTGAAGGCTGGCTGTTGATCTCCATTATTTTTCCATTTGCAGCGGCAGCTTCAAAAACCTTTTCAAAATTAACGGCATAAGCCTCTCTTTTCCCAAGCAGTCTTCCTGAGGGATGTGCAAGGATATCAAGGTATTCGTTTTCCAGAGCTGTGACAATCCTTTCGGTCATTCTCTTTTCAGGAAATGCAAAGCCAGAATGTACAGCTCCTACCACAACATCAAGTTTTTTGAGAATTTCATCCGGATAGTCCAGGCTTCCATCTTTCAGGATATCTACCTCAGATCCTTTGAGAATCTTTATCTTGAAGTTTTTTGAGAGCTTATCAATTTCTTTCCATTGGACTTTCAATTCTTCAATTTCCATACCATTTGCAACTTTCTGAGAACGGGAGTGATCGGTTACTGCGATATACTCATAACCAAGAGCTTCTGCTTTTTCAATCATGGTTTTAAGTGTGTCTTTTCCTTCACTGTATTCCGTATGCATATGGAGATCTCCTCTGAGATCACCTGCTTCTACCAGTTTGGGCAGGGTATTTCTTGCAGCGGCTTTAATTTCTCCCCGATTTTCTCGAAGTTCGGGTGGGATATAAGCAAGACCAAGTTTTTCATAAATCTCTTCTTCGCTGCTGCCTGCAACCTGTTTACCGGATTCTTTTATATACAGCCCGTATTCCGAAAGTTTATAACCGTTTTTGATGGCAACATTTCTAAGTTCTATGTTGTGCTCTTTTGAGCCTGTAAAATACTGAAGAGCTGCTCCGTAACTTTCAGGTGGGACTACTCTCAGGTCAATAGCTGTTCCTTCTCTCAGAATTACGCTGCTTTTTGTGCTGCCTTTTAAGATAACCTGTTCGACGTCCGGAAGGGAAACAAAACAATCCATTATCTTCAAAGCCTCTTCTTTTTCAGCTTCTGCCAGGATGTCTATGTCCCCAATTGTTTCTTTCAACCTTCGGAGTGAACCTGTGTATATTATTTTCGAGAGGCTGACTTTAGAGGTTCTGCTTTCACACTGGGCTTTTAACGCAGATATAATTTCGTCTGCTAGTGGAAGTGCTTTTCCTAAAGCTATCCTGGCATGGCTTTTATCATACTGCTCAATTGCCTTTGCAAGATTCTCTTCGCTTTTTTCTCCGAATCCTTCGAGCCTCCTGAGCCTGTGGGCACGAATAGCGTCTTTAAGATCTGAAAGCGTTTTTACACCAAGAGTATCGGAAAGCTTTTTTATTTTCTTTGACCCAAGTCCTCGAATTTCCATAAGTTCTGGAGTACCTGAAGGTGCTTTTTCTTTAAGCTTTTCAAATTTTTCCACCTTGCCTGTTTCCAGATACTCGGCAATATGGTCAGCAATTGACTCCCCAATGCCTGGGATTTCGGTCAGCCCGGCTTTTCCTTCTCTGAAATAGATTTTTTCTATGTCTTCACCATGTTTTTCTATCATTTGAGCAGCTTTCCGATAAGCTCGTGGTTTCCACTCAACCTGCTGGTATTCTAGAATGTCAGCAGCCTCATAAAATAGCTCGGCAATCTCTCGATTTCTCAATTGTTACCCCTACCCCTTGTGTTTTCTTTTTCCAGTTTCTTATTTTTTCTTTATCTCTCTTCCCTTCCTTCAATCGTCTTCAATACCTTTCTTTTCTTTAATAAGCTTTTAAATACATTTTTTCTTCAATGAATCTTCAAATATCTTTTTTTCTTCAATGAATCTTCAAATATCTTTTTTTCTTTACTAAGTCTTCAAATATCTTTCTTTACTAAGTCTTCAAATGCCTTTGTCTTCCTTAAAATTCCAGACTTCTTTAACTGTGGTGATATCATAAGGTCCTTTATCGTATCTTATGCGTAAAAAACGAGGAAAACGAAGAGCAAGCCCGGTATCTTCTTCTCCCTGTCCGGCAGTATGGCCCATACTTTCCGTAATTTCCGAACCAAGGACTTCAATAACCAGAGTAGGCTCTACAAAAATATCCGGAAGCATTCTACTTTTTATGAATACATTTTTAGGGACTTCGGCAATAATATGCTCTGAAAGCAAATTGTCTATTTCTTTTGCGTCCGCTTCTGTGAAGCCTGTCCCTACTTTTGTAAAAGTTTCAAAACTGTGTCCCTCTTCATTTAAAACTGCACAGAGGAGGGCTCCAAATGAACCTTTCCTTTTTCCTCGTCCATAATACTTCCCTACAATTACAAGGTCAAAGGTTTCTCTCATCCCGCTGGCATACTCTTCTTTCCATTTGAGCCAGAGCCAGCTCCTTTTTCCGGCTTCGTAAATCGAATTCCTATCCATGGATTTAATTATAATTCCTTCAAGCCTTTTTTCCAGAGCCTTGTTGAAAAAATCCTTGATTTCTTCAAGATTATTCGTAACAGTTCTTCTAGCCAGGCGAAGCGTTCTTGACTCCCTTAAATGTTCTTCAAGGAGAGTTCTTCTTTCCGGGTATGATTTATTCAGGAGTGAATTTCCTTCCAGATAGAGAATATCGAAAAAGAATACGGCAACAGGGTAGATTTCAGTGTATTTTTGGACCTCATACTTTCTGCGTCTCTTCATCAGTTTCTGAAATGAATAAAATTCTTCTGAAGAGTCATCTGCTTTCCTGTTTTCAACGTATGCGATAATTTCCCCATCAAGCACGATCTTCTCCGCAAGAATGCTCTTCCTAACCGCTTCCACAATATCGGGATACTGCGCAGTTATATCTTCAAGCCTCCGAGAAAAAGCTGTAATCTCTTTTCCGTTTTTATGAATCTGAACCCTTTCTCCATCGTATTTTTCTTCGGCTGCTTTTTTTCCGGGTATTCTTTCTTCAAGCTCTTCAAAAGTTTTCACACGCTGCGCAAGCATTGACCTGACAGGCCGTCCGAGTTTTATGGAGAAACGCCCAAGAGCTTTCGGACCATATTCCGCAAGGGATTCTGCAAGCTCTCCTATATCGGTACAGACGCTATAGCTTTCTTTGATCCTGGAAGCATATTTTTTGTCCCCTGTAAAAGCAATAGAAAATGCTTCAAGCAAAAATTGGTCCCCAAACCCAAGCCTGAGTTTTCCAAGTACAATTCTGACTATGTATTTTCCTTCTTTGGGGCTAGCTCGCTGCAGGATACTGGAAAGCAGCTCGGTCTTTTCCTCCTGACTTCCTTTTCCTGTGGTTTCTTTTATCTCTTTTAGCCTTCCGAACACTTCATCAATTGCCAGTAACTTCCCTTCTTCCATGTTTAATTCAAACGCTACATCGCCAAGGTCCCCTATCTTTGAATATCTTCTTTTAACATCTTCTTCGGAAATTCCGTATGCCCAGGCAATAGCTTTTAAAGCGAGTTTATCTCCTATCCCCAGCGCTGTATTTTCAAAGGCAGGTCCTATACTCCCTAGAAAAAGGTATGCACTATCCTTTACTTCCTTTCCTTCCAATCCCTAAAAAAAATTAGCAATTTTCTGGATGATTTCCTTATGAGATGTTATTTTTTCGAGTTCCTCAAAAAGCTCAGCAAGCTCCATGAATCGAGCCATTACCCTCTCCCCAAAAACGCTTTGAAATTTTGAAATTTTTCTCTTTACTATAATTCAATTATTCAATTTGCAGGTCTTTATCGCTTTGCATCCTCAAATTTCAGAAATAGAGTTTTCCCTTTTTTTCCCGTAAAACAACTATCATTGCCGTTCTTTCTTCTTTACCGAAACCTTTAATATCTAAAAGATGCATCAGAAGAATACACATCACTTCTACACATCTTCATGCGACTGTGGTTTAGTGGCTATGACCTGAGCTTCCCAAGCTTAGAACCCGGGTTCGAATCCCGGCAGTCGCATTGAAAAATCATTGAAACTAAATTTTTAAACTATATTTCTTTTAAACTACATCTTTTTTAAACTCAAAATTACTTTAAATTTATATTTTTAAAAATTAAATTTATTTAAAAACTCATTTTTCGAATATATATTTTTATTACAATTTTTTTATAAACGCTTTGACAAAGTTTTACTGGCTTCGATCTTCAAATAATTAAAAATAACGTCAGACTTTAAAACATACATTGATAAATAAATTTTTAAAAAATAGGTATTTTAATAACAATTTTTTAATAATAAGTTTTTATAATCATTTTTTAATAAATCAGTCTATTTTCAAAAATTAAATATGTGTATGGATAAACACGAATTGAAACTATCTGTGTTCATGTGTGTTTATCCAAGTTTTATTTAAAAGGCATTATAGATTGATGCACAAGGTGCTTACTTGTGCTCTACAAGAGGTAGATAATCCGAATAGGTGCTGTGTGTTATATTTTCATACGCTGAGTCAGCAATATTATCTCCGTCTTTATCTACTGCGGTTTGGGAAAATCCGGTGCCGTCAGGTTTTTCCCAGAAGTTACCAGCTATATACGATCCACCTGCAATGTTAGTACCTGCAGTTTTCGTAGTGTTATAGGAATTTCCTTCTCCGTTTTTAATGGTCATATTGGTATTGTTGAAGTAGTTGTTGTAAATAAGGTTCCTATCACTTCTAGGGCAGATATAAAAACCGTAAACACTATTATTTTGAACAATGTTACCTGAGAATGTGTTGCCTTTAGAGCTGCCAAAATGGATTCCTCTGCTATTGTCTGAAGCCGTATTTCCTGAGAAGAGATTGTCTTTAGAACTTTGAATGGCAATTCCGTACTCTTTATTATTTGTAACTGTATTGTTTGAGACTGTGTTTCCATTGGAATATAAGGTATAGATTCCAAGCCCGTTATTCAAAAATTTATTATTATCAATAGTACAGTTTCTGCATGAAGACAGATAGATTCCTGAGTGAATGGGGTCTGTCGCTCCAATAATCTTAAATCCACTAATTATTATGTTATCTGCTTTCAGTAGGAGCACGTTAGCATTTGGATTTTCGGCTTGAATTATTGTATCATCAGGGTTTCCGGATTCTGATCTGATTGTGAGATTATCTTTAGTTATTTTGATGTTTTCTGTATAGGTTCCGGGACTTACAGTAATTACATCGCCAGAGGTTGAATTGTTCACAGCGTTTTGAATTGAATTTCCTGGCTGGACTGAGATCTCAGCCGCAGCTCCGATGCCTGATATTATTGTTAAAATAAGAAGAACTGCTAATAAAGTGGTTAATTTACTTATTTTAATACCTCCGTTATTTAGAAAGTTCCTGTGGAACTTTTAATAAATGAGTATTTACGCCTCAACACCATACCAATTCACATATGTATATGTGTTGTCTTAACCACAAAAAGTTGCCATTTATCGCAAATTTTCTAATTCAGTTTTCAAAACCAGATGTCGAATCTAAAAACTAAAAAGATCGTTGGATTTTTAACCAGAAAAGTATACTAAAAAATAGAGTTACGGGCTACATGCCCAGATATGAGACTAGAATTTCCTAACTTTTTCAGGTTATTATTGTCATCCTTATGTGTGTTTGAGTTTAAAAACTACAATTCTTTTTTGAGTATACATCTCCTTGGGAATCGTATTACTAATATCCGCTGATTTGTTGAAATACATCCTGCTGGACTTAAACGCAGGAAAGCTCATCAAGTGAAATCTTTTTCCTGTAGCCCATGCCCTGGAATATTGCTACAAGATCTCCTTTATCATCAGTTACATTTACAGTATATGTTGAAATTTTGGGATTTATTGAGGTTTCTTTTGCCTCTGCTGTGAGACTTTCGCCTGTCGCGGCTTTTACAAAAGAAATATTTGCATTTATAGCAACGGTAACAGTGCCATACACGTTTGAAGCTGCAGCAAAAGTAAGATCTGCAAGGGTAAATATTGCACCTCCCTGAACTGTTTTCAGGGCATTAAGGTGCTTTTCTTCTATGTTCATGATGGCTTTTGCATAACCTTGAGAGACTTCTAAAAGTTCAATTCCCGAAATTGCAGCAAAATTATCATTCTTAAGAAATTCTTTAATATTTTTCATATAATAACTCCAGTTATTGTCAGTAAATTCGTGTTCTATTCTTCATATTTTAATTAAAGTTATGGTTTTTGGCTTGTTTCCAAAATAATTCAGTATACCCATAAATGCCTAATAAACAGGAGTTTTAAATTATACTTATGC
>Ga0074193_1001727_pt1 | contig 24230 bp, 24 predicted proteins | sample EPASupsiteHSE605_FD_64523 | JGI IMG/M metagenome (GOLD analysis project Ga0074193, IMG submission 64523) | Bioremediated contaminated groundwater from EPA Superfund site, New Mexico - Sample HSE6-05 | ecosystem: Environmental > Aquatic > Deep subsurface > Groundwater > Contaminated ... | reverse complement strand
ATTCAATACAATAATTGCTCAAAACGAAAAGCCCCTAGACTTTTTAAATCGTCTAGGGGCTTTTAACAATCATATAAATTCTATCTAGTTTTATTGAGTATTGCCTTCCTATTTGCCTTCCTGATACTAAAAAAGCCTTCGCAATAACCTGCGAAGGCTTGAATTTACTGGAGCGGGTGAAGAGATTCGAACTCTCGACCCACGGCTTGGGAAGCCGGTACTCTACCACTGAGCTACACCCGCACTATGTGAGAGATAAGAGTTATTTACTAAACTATCATCATCTCAACGAACATGATTATATCACACAACTATAGATAAATCAAGGACTCGATTAAACCCGTCGCTTTGCTGCTGGAGCAACCGTACTGCTTGGCACCCGCGGAGGCACTTTATCATCATAGGATAACCGAATGAAAAATTCAGGTGGAGTTGCTTTGGATGGAGCACTTGTTTTCATTTCGATAACTTGGATATTTTTACGGGTAGCTATCCATTTATTTACAATAACTTTCAAGTCTTCTAATGTTTCTTCGCCGGTATTTGAGAAATACTTGGTTTTCATAAATTTTCTCCCTGTTGGCATTTCTTCATATTATATCATATCTACATTTGCTTTGCTGAAATATCTAGTATTTTAATAAACATGGGTTTTAACCGAACTATCATTCCTAAATCTTATAAAGAAAGTAGTTCCTTTCTCGCTGGTTTCCACATTTATAGTAGCATGATTACGGGCAGCAATACTATAACATATAGCGAGTCCCAGGCCCGTTCCTTGTTCCTTTGTTGTAAAAAAGGGCGTGCCAAGTTTTTTGAGAACTTCGGGCGCAATGCCAGTGCCTTGATCTTCAATGGCCAAAACGACCTGGCCATCTTCTGTATATGTCCTTATTGTCAAATAGCTTCCAGGAGACATAGCATCTAAACTATTCCCAATTAAATTGAGAATAAGCTGGCGGATTTCTTTATCATCTACGAAGGAATCGGGAACATCTGATAGTTCTACTTTGATATATTTGTTAGCGATAATTGCGTCAGCCTCGATCAGCGGCACCAATGAATTTACGATGCTATTGATATTTTTAGCATGTTGGCAAGTTAATCGCTCCTTAGCTAGGGATAGGAATTCTGTAATAATAGCATTAGCCCTATCTAATTCCTCTATCATTGTTTTGTAATATTCCAAATATTCCACGCATTCTTTTTTGTTAATAAGAACTTGTAAAAAACCCCGAATAGTTGTCATAGGATTCCGTACTTCGTGACCAATGCTAGCGGCCATTTTCCCGATTAAGTTCAGCCGCTCAAGATGAGCCATCTCTATTAGAAAATTTTCTTGGCTGTGTTGTGCTGCTTTTTCTATCTGTTTATATTGGGTAATGTCACGAAAACTCACGACTCTGCCAATAGCCTTACTATCAACCCACTGGGGTTTCGAGTAACACTCGAAGAATCTGCCATCCTTAAGCTCCAAAACCTCATAGCTGTCCATTTCCGGCGACTCATGAAGTTGATTTTCCCTTTCAATGTATGCCTCTGGATACTTTAATTTTTTTAATATTAACGTTAATAATTTGCCTCGGTCCTTTGTCGCAAAAATTCCGCCCTGTATATTCCACATTTCAACGAATTGGTAATTGTAATGATAAATATGCCCTTTGCTGTCCAGGACAAGAATACCATCAATAGCGGCGTCTAGGGTAGCATGAAAAAAAGATAGTGACTCTTTCACTTCTCCTATTGATTTCCGCTCAAGTGATGCCTGGCGAATATTTGTATATTTTTTGGCATTACCAAATTGCCGATACCCCAACTTTCATCGCAACTCCTTCCTTAATGTACCATTTCCATTTCTTTGCTTTTTTATAAATTTTTACCATTTATTTACTTCTACATAGTTATTACAAATTCCTTTAGAGATAATAGCTACTTTTGTCTATATATGGGTTTTAGCTTTTTTATCTATTGCCTCTCTTCTTCCCAATGGCAACTTGTCTTCCGGTAAGGCCTGAGATGAAGGAGGACCCTCTAGCTTGCTTTCGGCAGTTAGGGGCAGGTCCTGCTTTCGGATCGATATAAAGAGCACTCTGCCTACTAAGCAGAGTGCTCTCTTTGTATAGTACATCTTATATCACTTGTCATTAACTCTTCTTTACACTTTGAATTTCTTTACCACTGTCATCATCTCAGCAGCTAACTGCGCTAGTCTAGAAGCACTTGTATCAATTTCATGCATACCAGCTGCTTGTTCTTCCGCCGAAGCAGCCACGGTCTCCGCGCTCGATGAGGTCGCATAAGCAACAGTACTAATGTTTTCAACACTGTTCACCATTGTTTGGATACCCAGGGCTGTTTCGTTAACAGCTGCGGAAATATGATCAATACCATTTTTAACAGTATCCATCTTTTGTATGATCACATCAAAACCTTTTTGTGTAATGATTGTTGCTTCTTTTCCTTTGAGTACTTCCTGATTTGCTTGTTGTACTGTTGTAACTGCAAAGTTTATTTCACTACTCATATCATTGATAATGATGGTAATGTCACGTGTGGCGCTGGCACTTTGCTCTGCCAATTTTCGCACCTCTTCTGCTACAACGGCAAAGCCACGGCCTGCTTCTCCAGCTCGTGCTGCCTCAATAGCAGCATTCAATGCCAACAGATTGGTTTGGGCAGCAATATTATTGATTAAATCCACGATGCCTTTAATCTTTTCAGAGCCTTGATCCAATTTCCCTGTGACTATAGTAATCTCATGCATGGAACGACTAATGGATTCATTCTGCAAAACAGATTGGGTTAACATATCCATACCTCTAGCTGCCTCAGCCACGGCGTTTTGGGTACTGATATTTACTTCTGCTGTGCTAGCATTAATTTCTTCTGAACTTGCTGATATTTCTTGAATGGTGGCAGAAATATTACTAATATTATCGGCATTTTGATTCGACCCGGCCGCAATATTGGTAACGCTTTCAGCAACAGTTTCAACAGCCTTTAATTGTTCACCAACAGAATAGCTAAGTCCTTCACTGGAGGAAGTCAATGTATGGCTACTGTTTGCAATCTGCAAAACAATATCTTTAAGGGCTTTTTTCATATCAATAATGATGATCCCCATATCACCAATTTCATCATTTACTGTAGGATATACATCATGACCAGTTAAAGTAAGACTTCCCACTTCAGCCAGCTCTGCACTGATATTTTTCAGACGACGTGTCATCATTCTGCTGTACCAGATGACCGATACAATGACTAACACTGTAATAATACCACTACTCATCAGGGCATTATTACTGTTTTTCCTGGCTTCTTCTGCGAGGAAGAACCCTTTATCATCCATATACTTTTGCTGCAATGCATCCACTTCAACAAACTGGGCACCAATAGCTTGAACTAAGCTTCGTCCCTCTGTAGTATACTTACTTAAATTAGGATCATTAGCTTTTTTAGCAGCAATAACTTTATCACCTAAAACCACATAGTCATCAACGAGTTTCGCTAACTTAGCACCGGCAATTTTGGTATCTCCCATTGTTGAACTGGCATCATATTTTTTTGCCAATTCACTGCTTTTCTTGATTTTCTCCCGATAACCTTTTTCATAGATGTCCGAACCATCAGGGTAAAACAAAAATCCACGCATATCAAGCAGCGCCTCGGTAAATTGTAACCGGGAGTCCTTGACGGTATTCAACCGTACTGCAGTATGAGTAATTAATTTTCCAGTTGATTCACCGCTATCTTTGAATTGATATACAGTATAGCCAACAACTGCTAATAGAAGACCAATAACCAGGACAAATATACCGGATAACTGCATTAGAATAGGAAACCGCTGCTTATTCATCTTACTCCCCCATTTTTAAACAAGCTTCAACACTTGCTTCGTTATCTTAATATTCTACACAAATCTCCAAATTCCTCTAATCTTCGCCATTTTTCTGCAAAATAAAGACACTGCCTTCATCAGGCAGAGTCTCTATTCCAGGATTCCAGGTATTATATTTTAAATTTGTTGACTACAGCCATCATATCAGCAGCCAAATTAGATAGATTCACTACATTTTCATTAATTTCATGCATGCCTGCACTCTGTTCTTCCGAAGAAGCGGCTACTGTCTCTGAATTAACAGATGTCCGATGGGCAACACTACTAATATTTTCGATACTGATGACCATGGTTTGCGTACCTTTTGCTGTCTCATCCACAGCTACGGCGATTTGCTCTACACCAGTCTGTACGCCTGCTAGTTTTTCAATAATGACTTTAAAGCCTTCTTGAGTAATAAGAGCCGATTCTTTCCCTTTTAACACTTCTTTATTTGCTTGGCCTACAGTGGCTACTGCGATATTAATTTCATCACCCATATTAGAGATAATCTCCGCAATATCTTTCGTAGCACTGGCACTTTGCTCTGCTAGTTTGCGTACTTCATCAGCTACTACTGCAAATCCGCGGCCAGCCTCCCCTGCTCGTGCTGCTTCAATCGCCGCATTAAGGGCCAATAGATTGGTCTGAGCAGCAATACCGTTTATAACATCTACGATCCCTTTTATTTTTTCCGATCCCTGTGACAGATGAGTAGTTACTACGGTGATTTCACCCATGGATTGATTAATTTGCTCATTCTGAGTGACCAATTGTTCTAACATACCCATACCTCTGCCAGCTTCAGCAACGGCATTTTGAGTACTAACATTTACATCACTTGCTCCCGCACTAATCTGCTGGGAACCAGCTGATATTTCTTCTAGGGTGGCTGAAATATTGCTGATATTATCGGCATTTTCTGAAGCCCCAGTAGCAATTTCGCTGATGCTTTGTGCTACTGTATCCACTGCTCTTAAGTGTTCTGTAGCAGAGGCGCTCAACTCTTCACTGGATGCCGCGAGGGTTTGGCTGTTATCACTAATCTGACGCACGAACTGGGTAAGAGCCTTACGCATTTCAATGACTACAATCCCCATATCACCAATTTCATCATTATGGGTTGGCTGCACGTCTTGTCCTGTAAGATCAAGGTTGCCAACTTCGGCCAAATCTTGGCTAAGATTGCCTAGTCTTCTTGACATCGTACGGCTGTACCAGAGAACAATCCCTGCAACTAACAGTACGATCAAAATACTCGCTATTGTTCCTAAATTACTGCTCTGTTTAGAAGATTCTAAAACCGCCATACCACTTTGGTCCAAATATCCCTTTTGTATTTCTGCTAGTTTTAAAAAGTGAGCATCAATAGCTTGCACCATCCCGCGCCCTTCACCTGCTATTACCAGCCATTGAGGGTCATTAGCCTTGCGAATTGGGAGAAGCCTAGTATTCGCGTAGGTCATGTAATCACCCAATAGCTTTTCTATTTGCTCCGCCTCTTGCCGAGCTTCTGGCAGTACAAGCTGTGGTTTAACCTCTTGCACCATTTCTAAACTTTTACTGATTTTATTATGATATCCCGCTTCAAAAGCTGCCCCATCGGCATAAAATAGAAACCCCCGCATATCAAGCAATGCTCTTGTGAATTCAGTTTGAGCATTTTTAACAACAAGCATCCTAGCTACCGTTTGGTTTACGATAGTTTCTGTTGCCCGCCCTGCCTGCTTAAATTCATACAACGTATATGTAAGGACTGCTAAAAATAATACTGACACCACGGCAAACATCCCTGCCAATTGCATACTAATGGGAAATCTTCTCTTTTCCATTTCTCAGTTCCTCCGTCCAACTTGATGAGCATTACCACTCATTGTTACAATATAAATTCTACTTTTCTTTACAATTTCCTGCATATTTCGACACGAATAAATTATTAGTATTATAGTCCTACTTAGCGTTGGGACTATAATACTAAAAACCTCATGCTTATTCCTAAGCATGAGGTTCAATCTTCGAATGGTGGGGGATGACGGGATCGAACCGCCGACATCCTGCTTGTAAGGCAGGCGCTCTCCCAGCTGAGCTAATCCCCCGTAATAAATGGTGACCCGTGGGGGAATCGAACCCCCGTTATCGCCGTGAAAGGGCGGTGTCTTGACCGCTTGACCAACGGGCCGGAAAAATGGTGGCTCACCCGCGGCTCGAACGCGGGACACCCTGATTAAAAGTCAGGTGCTCTACCAACTGAGCTAGTGAACCGTAACGTTCCCACAAGATAAGATTATATAGCAATTATGAATTACTGTCAACTAGTTTTTCACTATTTTCGCTGGTTTTTGCAAAATCATAAATTATACCATTTTATAATGATCTATTCTGCCATAGGGCCTTAATCTTGATGATCTGTCAAGCAATATAGCCGCTGTTTTTCAATAAATTGTTCAGCAGCATCATAACCAAGGCCTTTAAGGCGATAATTCATCGCCGCTACTTCTATAATATTGGATAGGTTGCGACCTGGTTTTACCGGAATGGTTTTACAAATCAATCCTACACCCAAAATTTCATATTGCTGCTCATCAATACCTAAGCGATCATAATCCTTCCCCTGCTGCCACTCTTCCAGGCGAATTACCAGTTGGATTTTTTGGCGTGGCCTAATGGCTCCAATTCCAAACAAAGCCTTAATATTGAGTATCCCTAGACCTCTGATTTCCATGATATGTCTCAGCATTTCCGGGGCGCTGCCAATAAGGACATCTTCGCTATTGAGCATAACCTCCACCGCATCATCAGCTACTAGACGATGACCACGTCTGATGAGTTCGAGTGCTGATTCACTTTTACCAACTCCGCTTTCACCGATAATTAAGGTTCCTATTCCATGAACATCAACGAGGACGCCGTGAATGGTAGTGTTTGGCGCCAAATTTTGTTCAAGGTAGTCTGTAAGTTTAGCCATAAAACGGGTTGTCGGTATACTAGTGCGCAAAACTGGCAAGCGACGGCTGTCCGCTATGTCCTGCAAACCTGCTGGCAGCTCCATACCATGGGTGATAATTAAAGCTGGGAAACTAAGATTAACAAAGTTTCGCCAACGTTCATCAGCCATTTGTTGTCCTAGTGATATTAAAAAGGATATCTCCGTCTTGCCAATCAATTGGATACGCGCTTGGTCAAAATATTGCAGATAACCGGCCAGGACAAGTCCTGGCCGGTTAATATCAGCCACTTCAACGCAGCAATCTAGGAGAACTCCTGTATTTAAAATCTCAAGATCAAAACAATCAACGATATCTTTCAGCAATAACCCTGCCAATGTTTTCACCTACATATCATTTCTTAGATTGCTTATATTAAAACATTTCATCCATAATAATGGTCTGATCTCGGCCAGGTCCTACAGATACAATACCAAGTTTAGTACCTGCTACTTGACTTAAACGTTCCAAATATAGACGAGCATTTAGCGGCAAATCAGCATACATGCGAATACCAGTTGTATCACTTTCCCAACCTGCAAATTCTTCATATACTGGCTCAACTTCTGCCAACATTTTCAGGCTTGCAGGAAACTCGTTAATCACTTGACCTTTATATTTGTAAGCAACGCATAACTTTAGGTTTTTTACTGCATCCAAAATGTCGAGGCGAGTAATTGCCATATAATCAATGCCGCTTAAATCAACAGCATAACGTACTACGCAAGCGTCAAGCCAACCACAGCGCCGCGGACGACCAGTTGTGGTGCCATACTCATGACCAGCTTCGCGAATATGATCCCCCATCTCATCAAATAGCTCTGTTGGGAAAGGTCCCTCGCCGACTCTAGTCGTATAGGCTTTAACCACTCCGATAACATTGCTTATTTTGGTAGGTCCAATACCTGCACCTGTGCATACACCACCAGCAATAGGGTTAGAAGAAGTTACATATGGATAGGTACCATGGTCAAGGTCCAGCATGGTAGCCTGCGCCCCTTCAAACATCACTTTCTTGCCTTGTTTAATAGCACTGTTCAGAGCCGCTGATGTATCTGCCACATATGAGCGTAGTTCATCAGCATACCCTAGATATTCAGCTTTCACTGTTTCATAATCAAAGCCCTCAGCCCCATACACGGCTTTTAGCAAATGATTATTAGCTTCTAGATTGCGTTTAAGTTTTTCCGAAAACTCCTCCGCATCCATTAAATCCACCATGCGAATACCATTTCTAGAGTTTTTATCCATATAACATGGTCCAATACCACGTTTAGTTGTACCAATTTTGTGTGCCCCGCGAGATTCTTCTTGTACCTCATCCAGTAAGCGATGATAAGGCATGATAACATGAGCACGATTAGAAATTTTAAGGCCTGTAGTCTCAAAACCTTTTTCCTGCATACCTTTAATTTCTTTAAGCAGGACTCCTGGATCAATAACCACCCCATTGCCTATAACACAAGTTTTACCTTTATATAAAATCCCGGATGGTAACAAATGCAATTTAAATTCTTTACCAGCGACGACAACAGTGTGCCCCGCATTATTGCCACCCTGATAGCGAGCAACAACATCAGCTTGTTCAGCTAAATAGTCTACAATTTTCCCTTTGCCTTCATCGCCCCATTGAGTACCCATAACTACGATTGCTGACATAATTTTCACCCTTCCCATTCTTATAAGAGATTGATTTTCAATATCCATCCAGCTTATTCTCAGCTATGAAATATTGTGCCTCAGTCTCTTTTATATTTTTTATTACTATATAACTTATACACACTTTGTGGATAACTCTGTTGATAAGTTGTTTGTAAATTATATTCAGTTTATTTTACCCGATATCGAAAAAACAACTCTTAATCCCTGCTCATATTATTGCAATTTTACTTACTCTATATTTTCACGTTAACATCATAGCATTTAACTGCTGGAGTGTCAATTTTTTTCGAATGTTCTTCAGGTTTAGTTATGTATCGTTCGGATTTTATTCGTTTTCTGCATCAGGATGATCTGTGAAATCCCTTTAATCCTGGAAATAGACAACCTAAAATAAGGTTGTCTATTTCTAAGTGACTATAAAATGTTATGATTACAACCTCTACCCTGGCAACTTAGATAAATCACTGAACTTGGTAAATTGTTTATGAAAAAATAGCTGGATAGTATCTACTGGTCCGTTACGATGTTTCGCAATAATAACTTCTGTAATATTTTTTTGTTCGCTATCAGGATTATAATAATCATCCCGATAGAGGAAAGCCACAATATCAGCATCTTGCTCTAGTGAGCCTGATTCCCTAAGGTCGCTGAGCATGGGTTTTTTGACTTGTCTGGACTCCACGCTGCGGCTAAGCTGGGATAAGGCAATAACTGGCACACCAATTTCTCTAGCCAGTCCCTTCAAGGAACGGGATATTTCAGAAATTTCCTGTTGCCTATTTTCACTACCCTTTTTGCTGCTGCCTTGCATTAGCTGCAGATAGTCAATAATAATGAGCTTCAAATCATACTCAATCTTGAGCCTTCTGCATTTTGAACGCATTTCCATAACAGTAATACCTGAGGTATCATCAATAAAGATAGGGGCAGCAGATAATCGATCAGCCCCGCTCACCAGCTTAGTCCAGTCATTAGGCTCTAATTCACCGATTCTAAGGCGCTGGGAGTCAATAGTCGATTCTGCACACAACATACGTTGTACCAATTGCTCTTTGGACATTTCCAGACTGAAAAAAGCTACTGCCTTCTTTTCTTTAATACCGATATGCTGGGCAATATTCAGAACAAAGGCTGTTTTACCCATACTTGGCCGGGCCGCAATCAGAATAAGATCAGAAGGCTGGAGGCCTGATGTCAATCGGTCTAAATCCTTAAAGCCTGTAGAGAGTCCAGTAATGCTTCCTTTAGAAGCGTATAATTGTTCAATCTTACTAAAAGCATCAAAAATAATACTTTTTATGGGGGTAAATTCTCCCCCCATCCTGCGGCTAGATACAGATAGAATGGTCTTTTCAGCAGTATCCAAAATACTAGCAACTTCCTCGTTATCTTCATAACCTAAGCTAGTAATATTGGTTGCAGCATTAATAAGCTGCCGCAGCAGTGCTTTTTCTTCTACAATTCTAGCATGATACAAGACATTGGCGGCAGTTGGCACACTATTCGCCAATGATGTAATATAAGAGATCCCGCCTGCGGACTCTAGCTTATCGCCCTTGCGTAAAAACTCAATAACAGTAACCATATCCACTGCATCATTTTTATTAAATAACTCAAGCATTGCATTGTATATGAGCCGATGAGCTTCCCGATAACAATCTTCTGGGCGTAGCAATTCAGCTACCTTAGAAATAGCTTCTCGCTCAATGAGCATCGCCCCAAGCACTGCCTGCTCGGCTTCAATATTTTGTGGTGGTATTCTATCTAACAAAAATTACCTCACCCCGATTTCTATGCGCTTTTCTGCTCAGCATCAGCCAGTAGAATGGCTAAGGCTTCTTCTACATCTTCAACTGGAATAATCACTAATCCCAAATGTCCTTGGGGAATATCTTTTTCGTTTTCTTTGGGAATAATCATTCTAGTCATGCCAGCTTGCTTGGCGCCATAGGCTTTTTCAAATACACCGCCTACAGCTTTAACCTTACCCTGAATGGAAATTTCACCTGTTATCGCGATATCCTGCCAGACAGGTTTTTGGGTAATTGCCGAGATAATAGCCCCCACAATCCCGGTACCTGCCGATGGCCCATCAATACGTCCGCCGCCAATGATATTTATATGAATATCATAATTAGCCAAATCCTCACCAGTAACTTTTCTGACAACGGCAGCAGCATTAAATACGGAGTCCTTAGCCATACTGCCTGCTGTGTCATTAAAGCGCATCCGCCCTTTCCCTTTCTCCGATGCCGGGAAGGCTACTGCCTCTATCTCCAGCACTGAGCCAAGATATCCAGCTACACCAAGACCAAAGACTTTGCCCACTTCGCCGGACGCTGAGCCTTTACGGCTTACATAGGGAGTCAGGCGGCTGACCTGAATAACCTTATAAACATCTTCACTATTAATAACTACGTTGTTAATCTCTCCAGCACGATATAGTGCTAGTCCAAAAGCATCGGATAAAATATTAACGGCTTTACGGCCTTCAATAGTATACTCACTAATAAGGGCTGCTACATCAGGTTCTAATGTTACATTGAGTTTGAGGGCAGCATTATGAATAATTTCTTCAATATGCTGAGGCGTTAGTGGTTCAAAATAAATTTCCGCTGCCCGCGATCTGAGCGCTGGATTAATTTCTGAAGCATCACGAGTGGTCGCGCCAATCAGGATAAAATCGGCCGGGGCACCCTCTTCAAATAGTTTTTTGATATATTTAGGAACATTAGGGTCTGAGGGATCATAATAGGCGGAATCGAAGGATACCCGCTTATCTTCTAATACTTTAAGCAATTTATTTTGCAGCATGGCATCCATTTCACCAATTTCATCAATGAAGAGAATACCGCCATGAGCATCTGTCACCAAACCAGTTTTAGGTTCAGGCACACCTGTTTCTGCTAAATCTCGCTTAGCCCCTTGGTAAATTGGGTCATGAACCGAACCAAGTAAGGGATTAGTCATTCCCCTAGAATCCCACCTTAAAGTGGTGCCATCCACCTCAATAAACGGCGCCTCTCCAGCAAAGGGCGTAAATTTAAGTTTTTTAGCTGCTTCTAATACTAGGCGGGCTGCCGTTGTTTTACCAACCCCTGGCGGTCCGTATAAAATAAGATGCTGAGGATAGGGGGACGCCAATTTCGCACTAAGAGCTTCAACAGCCCTCTCTTGCCCAATAATTTCTGACAATAATGCCGGACGGGTCAGCTCCATGGCCGATGTTGTGAGTTTCTTGGACTCTAATACTTCCAGCATGGCATATTTTTTTAAGGTTTGCGGGTTCTCAACATTGTTTTCTTCTTCCTTGAGTACCTGCATTTTTATTTCCCGGACATATTCTAGATGGCGTTCTTCCATTTTCTCATTTATTTTCTTTTCCAGTCGATCTTCCAAGGTTTGACGAGCCATTAAGTCCGCTACTTCTTCCTCTATCTCATTCAATAATGCTGGAATCTTATCCAAGGGCGGCAACTTTTCAATTGTCGGATCTTCAAACACCAATTTCTGCAATGCTAGTACTCTCTCTGGTAATTTTTCTGAACTCATTAAAGCTAAAGCATCCAGTTTGCCAGCTTTCAGTACCACTTTATCTGAGCCAAAAACTCCTGAATATAAATCATACAGTGCTGCAACCTGACGCTTTAACTGTTCATCAGCCGATACCTTTATCGGTAGCGGTCGACTCGGACTGAATTTTTTAAAAAAGTCTTTCATAACAATAATCCTTTCTAATTCCTCTAAGATGAGGACCAACACTGTATAAAATGAAACAGCTTTACTGTTTAGGAATAATGTGCACCTGTATTTTAGCACTAATTTCAGGATGAATTTTAATAGATACTGAATACGAACCTACTGCCTTGATGGCATCTTTTAAGTCAATTTTGCGTTTATCAATTTCAATCTTATGCTGAACCAGAAGAGCATCTGCAATATCTTTGGAAGTTACTGATCCAAAAAATTTGCCGCCTTCACCAATTTTAACAGATATGGTGACCTCGACTTTAGACATTTGAGCCGCCATTACATTGGCTTCGTCGATTGCCCGTTGGACTTTACGTTCCTCAGATGCTTTCTGCTGACTGACATTATTAATATTTGTAGCAGTCGCTGGGATTGCTAATTTTTGCAATAGCAGATAATTACGGGCATAACCCTCAGAAACCTCGATGACATCGCCTTTTTTGCCTAATTTCTTAACCTCTTGTTGTAGAATTACTTTCATTCTGTCCACTCTCCTCTATATATTGGGCACTAAGTTCAATCACTTGATGCTTTACTTCCTGTATACTAGCATTTTTCACTTGAGCACCGGCTACTGTTTGATGTCCGCCGCCGCCAAGTTCTTCCATAATTACATGGACATTAATGTCGCCATTAGAGCGGGCACTTACGCCCACCCCATCATCAATTGCAAATATCACAAAACTGACACGTACACCTTCAATATTCAGTAACATATCAGCAACTTGAGATGCTATAATTTGGGCATTTTTAATATTAGGCGGACAATCAGCCACAACTACGCCGCCTGGGAGCATTTCAGCATGATTCAAAACTTCAGCACGCACCTTTGTTGTTTCGAAATCCATACGAAACATTTGACGCACCAGTTCAGGGTCAGCCCCACATCGCCGCAAATAGGCAGCGGCATCAAAAGTACGAACCCCGCTTTGTACGGCAAATTGCTTAGTATCAACAACAATACCGGCATATAATGCGGTGGCATCCAGCTTGTTAAAATTTAAATAGTCATCAAAATACATCAATAATTCTGTGACCAACTCACAGGTAGATGATGCTGATGGTTCAAGATACACAAGCAGCGGATTATTAATAAATGCCTCAGAACGGCGATGATGGTCAATAACCACGATTCTATCTACCTTGCTGAGCAGTTCTGGTGCAGCAGTCAATTCTGGGTGGTGCACATCCACTACAAATAGTAACGTCCGCGGCGTAACAAGGGAAATGGCCTTAGCTTGGGTAATAAATAATTCCTGATATTCTTCATTATCTCCCAAGATCTCTTTTAATTTGATGAGCGAAACTCCTGGATGGCTAACTACAATGCGAATATCTTTGTTCAAATGTCTTGCCATGATCGCCACGCCAATCGCTGCCCCTAAGCTGTCGAAATCTTCATTGTTATGACCCATCACTAACACCAGATCAGCATCATCAATGATTTCCCGCAGCGCCTGTGCCACAATGCGTGCTTTCACCCTAGTATTTTTTTCTACAGCTTTCGCTTTACCGCCATAAAACTGTACTTTGCCGCTCAGATGTACAGCCACCTGATCGCCACCGCGCCCTAATGCCAAATCTAGTCCAGCTTGTGCTCTTTCACCTAGCATCGCAACAGATGGTTCATCAGCCGCTACCCCCATGCTTAATGTCACAGGGATCTTATTACCTACGTGAATAGCCCTTACTTTATCGAGAATATCAAACTTCTCCTGTAGACACTTATTTAATTGCTGACGATTAAATACCGCAAGATACATATCATCCGCGTATTTTTTTAGTACGGCTTCATTTTCTGTTATCCATGCCGCCAGCAACTTATGAACTTCACCTAAAACAGATGTGCGTTGATTTTCGCTTAACCCTTGCAATACATCATCATAATTATCAATTTGGATATTTACCATGACTGGCGCTGCATCAAGAGATTTAACCTTCACTTTTTCACATGCCGTAATATCACTGATATAAAAAATCATCAATTCTACATTATCGGTTTCATGATCTACAGGTTTATAGACAATTTGATAATACTTATCATCATCACTAAATATTTCCTGGCCTGATTTTCCCCAGTTTTTTTCTAGGGGTAATGATGGACATAGTACTAATATGGAGTGACCTACCTTTATTTCTTCATCAAACCACTCTGTTAGTACATCATTATACCAATGCAAACGCCCTGTTCTATCAACAATAATCATCACTAGCGGCAAATTTTTCAGAGCATGGGAGGACCCCTGTTCAATGTTATGGGTCATATTATACAAGTAACTGCTAAGATCTCGTTGCTGCTGAATATGCCGTTCATGTCCATATAAATACAAGGCCCCTAATAAAATGGCCCCTAATATGGAGAGATAAGGATTATAGAATACAATAATCACGAGCAAAGCTGCTGCTACAGCAAGATAAATCCGTGTATCAAACCAAAAGGACGGACCATTCGGCATAAACCACCCCTCCTTGAAGGTTATTAAAAGGGCTCTAATTATTCAGACTTACGTTCTGTTCTTAAACGTCGATAATCAACTATCGTTTCCGCTGCGCCACCAAAAATTATAATCTGCGAAAACAGTCCATTAGTTAATATTAAGAATAGTATAATCCCCTTGGCCAATCTTGACAAATTGTATTTATCTGCAATGAAGTAAAATAAAGCCAATCCTTGTATAAACAGCAGCATACTGGCTACCATTTGTACATTCATCCCAATATTATAGAGCAGAGTAATTTCTCGGCTATTACCCCAGTATATCATAACAAGGGCTAGTACAAAAAAATATGCAATATACTCTGGCAAAATCCAATTTTTAAACGCAGGGAAATTTGGAGTACTATGCCCAAGTTTTTTTAGAACAGCCTTGGCAATGACAAAATTTAAAAATGTATCGGCTACAGATGCCAGAACAAACCCACCCGGCAAAGTAACCTTTAGAAGATTAATCATCACTTGCATCATTTCTTTCATTTTAGCTAGTTCCTGCTCTGCCATGCCTAAATTACGATATATTTCAATCCCTTGTTCAATCGCCTTGTCCATGACTTCCACTTGCATATTAAGGGGGTTAACACCGGTTACCACTACCCCAATCCCTAGCAATGCAGCTTTAGAAACTAAGGAAGCAATTGACCCCCATATCATCGTTTTACCTGGACTCAATTCCATACGGAAAGCATAGCCTAGAACAATACCAATTAAGCCAAAGCCAACTACCACACTAACAGCCTGCAAGGGATGTAGCAGCATAGCAATCATTACCCCAGCCACCACCGTTGCCATAATACTCCACTTGTAGCCATGCCGTACACCCAATAAAACAATGGGTACAGGCCACAACAAATTTACAAAAGGACCAATGATTGGCAAATACGCGCTAATTACGGCAAATATGATCGCAATCGCTGCGAGTAGACCACCTTCGACCATGGAACGTACACTTGTCTGTTTCATCTATTTACCTCTTTCGGCGGAGATGATGTTGGTATTCACTGAAATCACCAAACCATTTCTCCACTTCATGCTCTATTTTTATATTTTTTTCAACTGTTGTAAGCACTTCTCTATCTAATGAATCAAAAGTAATACCCAAGCGCCGGGCCAAGATATAACAAGCAACAATAATGGCTGCTAGACCCTCACTGATAGCCTGTTCGCTATTTTTTGCCATAGCCTGATATAACTGTCCAACATGGGTAATCAGCTCAGCCTTAAGCCATTCGATTAAACGCATTTTGCGCAAAATTTCCGACTCATTAGAAAACAAAACAGCCACCTCCTTTTTTTGCGTTATCTTCATAGTATTCGCAAATCAGGAGGCGGTTTCCTGCTGAGAAAAATAAAAAGAGAGGTTAAATAACCTCTCTCTTTTTTATTCTGCTGTAAATGGCAACAATGCAACAATGCGTGCACGTTTGATCGCCAAAGTGACTCGGCGCTGATGTTTTGCGCAGTTACCTGAAATACGGCGGGGCAATATTTTGCCGCGTTCAGTAGTGTAACGACGAATTTTTGTAAGTTCTTTATAATCGATAGTTTCTACTTTATCAACGCAGAAACTACAAATTTTCTTCTTAGGTTTTCTTCCTCTTTCACGTTTCACTGAAAATACCTCCCTTTAAAATGGAATTTCCTCTTCAGGGAAGACCTCTGTCCCAAAGGAGTTCACATCATATCCCGATTTTGCAGGAGCTACCGGATTCGCACTAGAAGTGCTGCCGCTAGCGCCTACAGCCTGTTTAGTGTCCAAAAACTCAATGTTTTGAGCCACTACTTCAGCTGAACGTCGCTTCTGTCCGTCTTTTTCATACTCACGAATTTGCAAACGCCCTTCAACTAGTACACGACGACCTTTGGTAAGATTGTTGCCACAAACTTCGGCCAATTTATCCCATACTACGATCGGAATAAAATCTGCACGTTTATTCTCACCAAAACCGGTATCAACTGCTACACTAAAGGAAGCAACTGCTTTGCCTGTTTGTGTATAGCGAACTTCCGGATCTCGAGTCAAACGACCGACTAATATAACCTTATTCATGGTACATTCCCCCTGATCTATTCGTCTATTTATCTATTCGTCGATTCTAATAATCATGAATTTCAAAACGTCTTCAGTAATCTTCATGATACGATCAAGCTCAAGAATTGTTGCTGGAACTGCAGTAAAGTTAACTAAAACGTAAAAACCTTCTGCAAAGTCATTTACTAGGTAAGCTAAACGCTTTTTGCCCCAACGGTCAATCTTGTCTACTTGTCCACCATTATTATTAATTAGGTTTTCAAACTTGGTAATAACCGCATTTGTACCCTCTTCGTCTAACGGCTTAACAATAAACATTATTTCGTACTTTCTCATTAAAACACCTCCTCCTCTGGACTAATGGCTCCCTAATGGGAGCAGGGAAGGTTTTGAAATTATCTTTCAAACCTCGCTAGGCTTCCCTAGACTGATCTATTATATCACTATCATTATAAAAAATGCAAGGACTTTGAATGCTAATTATATCTTATTTAACATATATTCTAGACATTAAATCTAAAATACGTAACATCCCCATCTTTCATGACATATTCCTTACCTTCGAGACGTACTAACCCTTTTTCACGGGCAGCATTCGCACTGCCAGTAAGCATAAGATCATCATAAGAAACAATTTCAGCGCGAATAAAGCCTCGTTCAATATCGGAATGAATTTTGCCGCCTGCTTGCGGGGCTTTGGTGCCGTTTTTAATTGTCCAGGCACGTACTTCTTGTACACCAGCAGTCAAAAAAGTAATCAGTCCGAGCAGATAATAAGATGCCTTAATAAGCTTGTCCAGCCCTGACTCTGACAATCCAAGTTCAGCCAGAAACTCCTTTGCATCCTCATTAGAAAGCTCCGCAATTTCAGATTCTACTTTTGCGGAGATGGTAACAACCTCAGCACCCTCCTGTGCTGCATACTTCTTAACAATTTTAACATACTTGTTGTCATCAGCAGTGGCTACCTCATCTTCGCTCACATTAGCAATAAAGATTACTGGCTTGAGGGTCATCAAATTAAGATCACCAATTAGCAGTAAATCATCTTCCGTCATTTCAACGCGCCGTGCTGGCAATGCCTGATCCAGCATTTCCTTAATGCGGACTAGCACAGCCATTTCAGCTGGCGCTTTCTTATCGCCAGTTTTTACGAGTTTTTGTACACGCTCTAAACGTTTCTCCAAAGTATCTAAATCAGCCAAGCATAATTCTGTATTAATAATTTCAATATCTCGAAGCGGGTCCAAGGCCCCTTCTACATGAGTAACATTCTCATCCTCAAAACAACGCACGACCTGGGCTACTGCATCAACCTGACGAATATGAGCCAAGAATTTATTACCAAGACCTTCTCCTTTGGATGCTCCTTTAACAAGACCCGCAATATCCACAAACCGCATGGCGGTCGGTATGCAGCGTTTTGTCTTGTACATCTCTACCAAATGAGGCAGGCGTTCATCAGGAACGTCTACTACCCCCACATTGGGTTCAATCGTGCAAAAAGGATAATTGGCAGCTTCAGCCCCCGCCTTTGTAATCGCATTAAACAATGTGCTTTTACCTACATTGGGTAAACCTACAATACCTACTTCTAAATTTGTACTCATTAATATATTCCACCTTACTTGCAAATTCTATTTTTTCAACTTTTCTTATTGTAGATTATTCTTACCTTATTTTCAACCTATTCCAGTTCTTTGTGTTTTAAAATTTCTTTCACTGCTTTTTCAAATTTTGGCCTCGGTAACAATACATAATGGGCGCAACCTAGGCATTTTAGTCTAAAATCAATACCTGTGCGGGTGATTTCCCACTGGTCTGAGCCACAAGGATGAGTTTTCCTCATTCTTACAATGTCACCAACTTCATAGTGCACTATCACTAAAACATCCCTCATTTACTCATTTGTATATTGGGCGGCGTTATATTGGCCTGATCAAATAACACTTTTATCTGATGCCGAAGAGCTGTTTCCACTGCTACTTGTTCTAGAGCCACGGTTTTAGCTACCAAGCGGACAATCAGCTCTTGAGAGTGCCACTCAACCACACCAACTACCTTAGGGCCTTCCAGCACTTCCACCATATCTTTACCTACATGATTGCAAGCCTCTTCAAGTAATGATAATACCTTACCAATATCCTCGCCATAGGCTATCGGTACATTCACAGTTGCCTGCATATGTCCCCGCGTATAATTACTGACCCGTATGATGGCGCCATGGGGAATAATATGAAGTATCCCATTAAAATCCCGTAATTTCGTAACACGCAGGCCAATTTCTTCTACTGTGCCGCCCATATCGCCAGTAACAATATAATCGCCGACGGCAAATTGATTTTCTAAAACAATAAAAAAACCGGTTATAAAATCTTTAATCAAACTTTGGGCACCAACGCCAAGGGCCAAACCAACAATTCCGGCACCAGCCACAAGGGAAGTGGTATCAATTTTAAATTCCTGTAAAACCATAATAATTGCAACAAAATAAATCATATAGCGGACAATACTCTGTACTAAACCACCTAGGGTGCGAGCGCGTCTTTCGTCAAACTTTATGGCTTTGCCAATGATATTAGGAATAAATACTTGATTCATAATCAAACTAAGTAGTTTGAGGGTTAACATTGCCCCTAGTACAATACCTATAATACGAATAATCCTATTACCGGCTAATACTAAAATATCCGGTGTAAGCAACGTTAGCATATCTCACCTGCTTTCCAGTTCTTCGTAAACTCGATTCTGTATATTACGTTTGAACAGTTTATTCCATTGTACTTTATGGTCATGCAAGATCATTAATGTTCTTTGCTGATCATTTGCTGCAAATAGTAAGCACTGTCCGCAACTGATGTCAATTTCCCTAGGGGTAGGCACAGTAACAACAATAATTCCGGCTGCCAGGAGCAGTTTTTCGCCCCTGATCGCATGATGCACCGAAGCAAATGACAGTAAGCGATCATAACTTTGATAAATAATTATCACCTCATAATGTAATTACTTTCGCTGCAGCTGACATAGCTTGGACAATAGTATACATATTAGTCAGCCCGCCAGCAGCCAGCTTATCCTTAACCTCAAAATAATCCAGACAAGTTCCGCAGGACAGTATTTCCACCCCATCTTGGGCTAATTTTGCTAAATGGGGTAATACTGGTGAATTTTCTATTGTCAGCAATACCCCTGAATTCATAAATATAAGAGTCTTCGGCAGTGGCTGGATCTCAAGTAAAGTAGTCATAAAGCCTTTCATTAGCACTGCCCCTAATTCACAATTGCCATGTCCTAATGTATCCTGAGTAACAATATACACTGTATCACTACCAGCTGCAGGCTGATCAATAACTGTCTGCTCAGGCACGAATGCTCCCTTGGTAATCTTCACTAGGAAGTCACTGTTTTGGTTGGTTATACTTACACCGCACCCATGGGCAGCTGCGAATTTGACAACATTTTCTTTGGCGATCGCATTATCTAAGAGAATTGTTATAACTCCGCTCACAATACCTTCTAATGCTTTCTTGGTAGCGATTACCGGCAGGGGACAAGCCATCCCCCTCGCATCAATATTAGTCGACATCTATCTCACCTCTTCCTTCTCGTGTAACTTCACCAATAATGGCGGCCTGACTAATGCCAGCATTATGTAAATCCATTAACAAATCCGCCGCAACACTTGGCGGCACACTCAGCAGCAATCCTCCTGATGTTTGAGGATCAAAACATAAATCCTGAATATTAACCCCTACACTAGGGTTTATCGTAACTGCTGTTAAATACTCCCGATTAGCGTAAGCTCCCCCAGGTACGAGCCCCATAGCTGCCGCATCAGCCGCATCAGGAAGAAGGGGAATAGCTGACGACTGCACTAGGATCGATACGCCGCTCCCTAACGCCATTTCATAAATATGTCCTAGAAGACCAAAACCCGTAATATCAGTGCAGGCATGAATCTTGTATTTCCCAGCAACCTCTGCTGCAACGCGATTAAGCGCAGCCATGCTGTGCATGGATGCCAGGCTACCCTCAGGAAAGATCTCCGCTCTAGCTGCTGTGGCTAGGACGCCTGTTCCAATGGCCTTCGTTAATATTAACTTATCCCCTGGCCTAGCTCCGCTATTTTTCCATATTTTTTGGGGATGAACAATGCCTGTCACACTAAGCCCATACTTAGGTTCACTATCATCAATCGTATGCCCACCCACAATCACTGCTCCGGCCTCGATAACTTTATCTTGGCCTCCTCTTAAGATATCGCCCAGCACCTCTGCAGGTAAACAACCTATGGGAAAAGCCACAATATTCATGGCGGTAAGGGGTTTACCACCCATAGCATATACATCACTTAAACTATTAGCAGCTGCAATTTGCCCAAATAGATAAGGATCATCCACAATTGGCGTGAAAAAGTCCAAGGTCTGAATAAGAGCTGTTGTGTCATTTATTTGATAAACGCCGGCATCATCAGCTGTTTCGATACCGACTAAAAGAAAGGGATCATTTGGTTTTTTTAGCTGGCACAGCACGTGTGCCAGGGCACCAGGCCCAATTTTGGCAGCTCAGCCACCGCTTTTAGTAAATTGTGTAAGTTTTATCTCATCTACATTTTTCATATTAAATCCCCTCCTCTCTGTTAACAAATTCATATATTTGCATATATATTATACTTTTTAATGGAAAACCCTTTTTTGACTATGTTTTAACAACTGAGGAACTTTAAGCATATAATGGCGCAACACTCTAAAGTGAGGCGACTATCATGTCAGATACCAACCAAACTCCACAACCCATTATTGATCTCATTCTTGCTGATATAAATGGCGTCATCCCTAACTTGTCTTCACTGGTTGCATCCTATCGACTGCTTGTCGGCGCATCGGAAGAAATTCACCGCACACCTGAAATCTGCCCTGAAGTATTTGAACGGGCAGTTAGAAGAGCTGATAATGCCGGCACGTTAATTGATGTTTTTATTGAATTATTATATTGCAAAATAGCCTTTAGTAGTGAATTTTTAAAAATATCCTGTGCTCCTGTGGATTTATTCCGGTTGCTGGCTAACCGCAGCACAGCTACTGATATCCCCTTCCATACTGCTGAACAAGTGGTAGAGATGGAGGTACTTCGCCGAATATTAGAGAAATGTCAATCACAAAACTCCTGTCTGCCAGAACATCCAGTAGTATGCCCAAAAACTGCACTTACAACTGCACCAAAACCTAAACCCGCGCCTACTATATCTGAAGTAATACCAGATTCAGATATTCAAGAAGTGGAATCAGTACTGCTCACTACGCTACAGTCCTCATTAAGGCCTACAGAAGAATTTCCAATTGAAAGCCGCGTACGGCGCAAACACCTTAAAAACCCTTATGATACCCCTTGTAGATTTAATAGCAAATAAGCAGGAAAGTACCCTTTCCTGCTTATTTGCTATTCCTTCAATGGACAGATACCCACATCCTCATGATCACATGGCTCAAGATGTATCACCACATCACAGAATTCCAATTTGGCCTTAATCTCTGCCTCAATCTTATCACATACAGTATGAGCTTTATTTAAATGCATATCTTTAAACAAAATAAGATGCATATCAATCAAACGGCGGCTGCCAGAACGCCTTGTGCGTAGCTGATGAAATGAAATAACTTCAGTATGGCTAGTAATAACATCAATAATAATCTGTTCTTCATGTTGTGGCAGACTAATATCAGTTAATTCATATAAACTTTTTTTGGTCATACCATAACCGGCTTTAAAGACAACACCTGCCACCAAAATAGCAATAGCAGGATCTATCCATGCTAGCCCAGTTATCTTAATAACCACTAAACCGATTAAAACACCTGCTGATGTCCAAATATCTGCCCGTAAATGCAGGGCATCTGCTTCTAATGCATGTGATCCTGTCTGTACTGCCACTTGATGCAGTTTGCTAGAAACGAAGTAATTCACCACTATTGATATGAACATCACTACAATACCATATTCTAGAAATTCTGGAACATAAGTCCCTGTGAGCTTATGCCCTGCTTCATAAACAATCCATATCGCTGCTACGATAATAAGTACAGCTTCAATAGCACCTGATAGGTTTTCAACTTTACCATGACCATAGGCATGATTGTCATCAGGCGGCTCATCAGCCTTACGTACTGCGTAAAAGGCTATCACTGCTGCCAGCAAATCCACTGCCGAATGGGCAGCCTCAGAAATAATACTAACAGCTCCAGTATAAAACCCTACCACCAATTTTAATACCACCAATGAGGTATTCGATATAACAGACAATCTGGCAGTACGTTCCTTCAACTTACTGTCCACACACTTCAACAATAAAACCTCCTAAAATAACTTCTTGAGTTAAAACAAGACTTTGTTCCTGCCAAATCCTTAGATGCTGGCAGGTTCCTTGGTCGATCTTACTGAGAAACAAAAAACCTGTGGATACCCTAAGGTCCCACAGGTTACTATCTACCTGTTGCTTGTTGCCCGGCTGCATCACCAATAAGGCCTTGCGCCTGATCCTAATTCTATTATATTAGCATATCACTTGTTTATGTGTAAAGATTTTTGCACTCTATTTGAATTTATTTTCTTAGGAGATCACAATCAGCCTGCACTTTTATTTAATATGTGCGATATGATTAATCGGATATCCCAAAGCAGCAAGACGCTTTGATAGATCATCAGTATCAGGTATATCAGCGCGAATCACCATTTCTTTGTTTCCATCAGGCAAGGTATATGTGACCATACTGCTGATATTAATGTTCATCTGGGAAAAAACTTCCGTGATTTTATTTAGGATACCGATTTTATCAGTCACATCAATGGTTAAACGTGTTTTTCCTTCAGTGAGCCCCATTACATCCACAAAACATTTAAAAATATCCGTTTCTGTAATGATACCAGCGACTGCGCCCTGCGCATCTACCACAACCAAACCACCGATGCGATGATTATATAGCAAAATGGCCGCTTCTTCAACAGTAGCTGCTGATTGAATTGTAATAACCTTTTTTTGCATAATATCTTTAATTTGTATTTTAGCAAGTAGGTAGTTCAGTTCAAAAATGGATAACGTCGTTGCTGGCGATGGGGATACGGCACGTAAATCTCTGTCAGTCACAAGGCCAACTAATTTGCCGCCATCCACCACAGGCAGACGACGAAATTTGTGAACACGCATAAGTTCTGATGCATCAGCAATGGTTGCCTGTGAGGTTATTGTGATAGGATTGGCTGTCATTCTTTGTTCTACAAACATTTCTATCATCTCCCAAAAACAGATTATTTTTAACCACCCAAATAGGCTTTGCGCACTTCTTCACTGGCTGCCAGTTCTTTCGCACTGCCAGCAAGGGTAATCCGGCCAGTTTCTAGTACATAAGCTCGATGAGCAATAGATAATGCCATATG
>Ga0074193_1001726_pt1 | contig 24249 bp, 23 predicted proteins | sample EPASupsiteHSE605_FD_64523 | JGI IMG/M metagenome (GOLD analysis project Ga0074193, IMG submission 64523) | Bioremediated contaminated groundwater from EPA Superfund site, New Mexico - Sample HSE6-05 | ecosystem: Environmental > Aquatic > Deep subsurface > Groundwater > Contaminated ... | reverse complement strand
CTTCTGCATCTGAATTCATGACGGTTGACCAATTTTCCCAATCCCGATTCTGGATTAAAAGACTGATGGGACTTCCTAAAGTAACTCCGCCTCGGACCCCTGAAAGTAAAGTAACTCGGTCGCGTTCAATTTTCATCCGACCACCGCGACCATAACCTCCCTGGCGACGTATTAAATCACCATCAATTTTCTCTTTCGATATAAATAATCCGGCCGGTACCCCTTCCAAGATAGAAGTCAAAGCCGGACCATGTGATTCTCCAGCCGTTAAATAACGTAAAGTACCCATTTACTTCACCCCACCTTTTAATTATATCCGTAGTTTCTATTCGGGCGGTACATCTGATACCCGTACTCGACCAATTACTGGAGTAATAATAACATACATCTGATCCTCAAATCCGTTTGTCAGGGCAATAGTTCCCCCAAAATTAGGTCCCCCCGAGATATTAAAAGTTAGTAAAAAACGATTTCCTCCCGACTTAGGTAAAGTAATATAAGCATACTCCACCCCTTCAGGTAAATAAACATTCCGCTTGGCCGGCTTTAAGACCTGATAGTAACCTCCATAATAAAAAAACTCAATCTGCCTTGAAGCCCCGCTAGAAATAGCCTCCTGCTGCTGAGACCTTACTTCCCAAGCCATTCTTCCCGCTGCCTGCTTCAACTGATAATTAGCTATAGTTTGATGGAAAATAGGAACGGTCATGACAATAGTAACACTGGTTACTAACAAAACCGCTAGTAACTCGACCATTGTAAAACCAGCTGTTTTATGGATTATTCTTTGGGATAGCTTTTCCATTTGATTTATTCCTCAGATAGTATAATCCCAAAACACATCAACTAAAGCATATTTACGATTCATAATTTCATAAGTAATCATGGAATTATGATAAATAATAATTAATAATCCTCAGTAATTTTGAATTGCTGCTCGCCCTTCTAGTAAGGCTTGCTGCATTACGCCTACCGGCGCCTCCAGACCGGTCCACCAAGTAAAGCCCTGAGCTCCTTGGTAAAGCAGCATGCCCAGACCATCCAGAGTACGGCAGCCCCTAGCAGATGCCAGTTTGAGAAACCGAGTAGGACTCGGATTATAAATGAGATCGCAAACCAGCGTCTGTGCTGACAACCATTGGGGATTAAACCATTTTAGCTCCTCCGACTCGGGATGCATCCCAACCGAAGACGCCTGAACAATCAAATCCGCTTCCTTAACCCAAGGTTCTAAATCCATTGGTTCCAGATTTAATCCCCGAGCTTCTACCCCGGTACTATGTTTGACCACCTGAGCTAGATCCATCCCCCGCTGCCAAGTTCGGTTAGCAATTCCGATCTGTGCAGCACCGAAACTAGCTAAGGTAAGCGCAATTGCCCTCGCTGCTCCACCGGCACCCAAGATTAAAACCTTACTACCCTTAACCGTAAATTGCGCATTCTGTTGAAGGGACTGTAAAAATCCAATTCCATCCGTGTTGTGACCAATCAAACGCCCTTCTTTAACACCAAGCACATTAACTGCACCAATTAGTTTTGCCTCTGGACTAAGCTCATCTACATGTAAAGCAGCTTCCTCTTTATGGGGAATAGTTACATTAGCTCCAATCATACCTAAAGCTTTAAGGCCCCTCAAAGCATCGACTAGCTGACCGGGGGAAACGGCAAAAGTTAAATAAACCCAATCCAAACCGCTATTAATAAAGGCGGCATTGTGCATCGTTGGAGATAATGAATGGGCTACCGGATAGCCCATAATTCCTAAGAACTTAGTATTAGCAGTAATAGTCAACGGATTGCTCATATTTCTTCTGACCTCCGGATCCGATTCAGAACCGCCCTTTCCAGAATCCGCATAAATCGAGTTCCGGTAAACTCATAAGTACTCATGGGAACTACCAAAATCGTATATAACTTAAGACGGTTACCACCCAACACATCCGTAAAGATCTGATCGCCGATCACTGCTGTTTCCCAGGGATTGGTACCCAAAGCCTCCATACCCAACCGGAATGCCCGACGACGAGGTTTACTGGCCTTTTCAACAAAAGGGATATCTAGGATCGCCGCAATTCGTTTAATCCTCTCCCCTTTATTATTGCTAACCAGACAAACTTTTAGGCCCCTCTTTTTCACTAGATCAATCCATCCCACTGTTTCCGGGGGTAGTTCCTCACTTTCCCAAATGGTAAGGGTATTATCCAGGTCCACCACAATTCCCTTAGTTCCTTGAGATATGAGATCATCCAAAGAAATATCCATGAGCGATTTAACAAAAAGCTTCGGTCTAAGCAGACGGGTAAGCTGTTTTTTCAATATATAACCCTCTTTTCGCTATGATTATAGCATCATCCAAACATTACCACAAGATATCGACGATAGTTGCCAACCACTTATAAACTATTATCTTTATCTGCAACATCTTTACTTCGAGATAATTTTTTAATTGCCGACATCTGCCCAGCTTTCAAACCAAATATAAAACCGACGATCATGCCGGATATCAAACATATTAACATTACATCACTCATTTATTAAACCTTCCTTGTTAATAACTGCCTTTTATAAATCGATCCTGTTTAATTTATAGATTTGGGTTAAATTATATTATACTTAATTTAAAACGCTAAACCATAATCTATGCATAATATAAGGTAATCTTAACTAACCTTACTTTACCCATTCAAGCTTTTTTTTCTAGTTTGTTTATCGCGGTTAGTTAGTGTAATCTGATCTTTAACAGGACACCCTAATATCGGGAGGTGCATTAATTTTGAAAAGGACTACTACGAGTTGGGTTGTCACCGGTTTAGGTGCTACAGTTGCCGGCGTCGGAGCAACCTTAATGAGAGGTCCTGCTGCGGCTGGAACTGTCGGTTTCGGATTAGCGCATGTGGTGCTAGGAATAGCGGATATGTTTCGGCCAAGCGTTCGCCGTTAGCCCTTCCCAATAGACATCAGGTGAATCCTGATGTCTATTTTTATTTTAAATAGAATTATAAATTTGATTGTGCTATACTTTTTAGGTGATTTTGCTCTGAAAATAAGAAAATGAAGGATGGAATAAGATTTGATTAGTACAACCAATGTAAGTTTAAGATATGGTGGGCGGAAATTATTTGAAGATGTTAATATAAAATTTACTCCCGGAAATTGTTACGGATTGATCGGAGCCAATGGGGCCGGCAAATCCACCTTTCTAAAAATACTTTCCGGGGAAATAGAATCTAACACGGGTGAGGTTATTATTTCTGCCAATGAGCGACTGGCTGTTTTAAAACAAGATCATTTTGAATTTGATGAATTTGAAGTATTAAAAACTGTAATCATGGGACATTCTAGGCTTTATTCGATTCTAGAAGAAAAAGAATTAATTTATGCCAAAGCCGATTTTTCGGATGCGGATGGTATTAAAGCTGCCGAGTTAGAATGCGAATTTGCCGAACTTAACGGCTGGGATGCAGAATTTGAGGCCGCTTCCATGCTGATGGGGTTGGGCATCCCGGAAGAATTACATCATAAACAAATGAAGGAATTAAACGGTGTAGAAAAGGTAAAGGTGCTGCTGGCCCAGGCCTTATTTGGACATCCCCATATACTGCTATTAGATGAGCCAACCAACCACCTGGATATCCGTTCTATTAAATGGCTGGAAAACTTTTTGCTAAATTTTGACGGGATTATAATCGTGGTATCCCATGATCGACACTTTTTAAACAAAATCTGTACCCATATCGTGGATATTGACTTTAGCAAAATTAAAGTATACGTCGGAAACTATGATTTTTGGTATCAATCCAGCCAGTTAGTACTGCAAATGGCCAGGGATAAAAATAAAAAATTGGAAGAAAAGAAAAAGGATTTACAGGAATTTATTGCTAGATTTAGTGCCAATGCTTCTAAATCAAAACAAGCCACTTCCCGAAAAAAGCAGTTAGAAAAACTTACTTTAGAAGATATACAGCCATCTTCAAGGAAGTATCCCTTTATCGGATTTAAGCCCGAAAGAGAAGCCGGAAATGGATTATTAACTATTGATAGCTTATGTAAAACCATTGATGGTAAAAAAATTATTAATAATCTTAGTTTTATAGTAAACAAGGGTGATAAAATAGCATTTGTTGGTCCGGATGGGATTACCAAAACCACTCTTTTTCAAATTTTAATGGGTGAGCTTGAAGCTGACAGCGGAGAATATAAATGGGGAATCACTACTTCCCAAGCTTATTTTCCAAAGGACGACTCCAAATTCTTTGAAAATGTAAAACTAAATTTAGTTGACTGGCTGCGTCAGTTTTCTGAGGAAAAGTCAGAAACCTTTATCCGAGGATTCCTGGGAAGAATGCTTTTTTCCGGAGAGGAAGCCCTGAAAGAAGCCCGAGTACTCTCCGGGGGTGAAAAGGTTCGTTGCATGTTTTCTAAAATGATGCTCAGCAGTGCCAATGTGCTAATCTTAGATGAGCCAACCAACCACTTAGACCTTGAGTCCATAACCGCGGTTAATAATGGACTGATTAACTTTAGCGGTACCATACTATTTACTTCCCACGACCACGAATTTGTCCAGACCATTGCCAACAGAATAATCGAGATTACTCCTAATGGAATGATCGATAAACAATTAACCTATGATGAATATTTAGAAAACGAAGATATTCAAAATCAGCTGGAAGCCATGTACAGTTAGTACAGCTAGGATCGCACATTAATTTAAAAATTAAATTAATATTAAAATTGAATTAAATTAAATTGATTATAAAATGCATTAGCATTAAACCCCGGGTGATTTTTTTGAACTTAACCCGGGGTTTAATAGTTTGTTTGCTTACCGGTTATACCATACCCCACCATCCGTCAATGACGCGGCCCTAAAAATTGCCCGTTCCCCAAATTGGCTTCGGATAGAATCGCAGGTCTTTTCCATGACCTTTAACCGCTCACGATCTTCAAACAAGGTTAACTGTTCCGCTGCGTCAGTTACCAGATTAGAAAGTGAAATGCCTACCAGTCGCACCGGCCAGGTCGATGACCAGTGCCGGTTTAATAATTCAATGGCTCCCCGATAAATATCCATGGTCAGATCAGTGTGAACCGATAATGTCTTCATTCGCGATAGAAAGTTTAATTCCGGATCCCGCAGCACCAAATTAACGATTTTGCCCCGATACCCATCAGCCCGAACCCGCCTTCCAACTACATCCGAAAGTTCCAGCAGAACCACCTTGACTTCTTCCCCTACATAATCGCGGGGCAGGGTAATCTGATGACCCATGCTTTTATAAACATCCAGAGAATGGGGGTCCACCGGGCTGTAATCAATGCCATTGGCGCATCTCCATAAGACCTCGCCTACTACCCCAAAGCGTTTCCTTAATTTTTTGACTGGACATTGAGCAAGTCCCCCAATGGTCCAGATGCCCATACGAAGCAGGTGCTGTTCATAACGACGGCCTACTCCAAACAATTCTTTTACCGGCAACGGCCAGAGCCTCGTTGGTACGTCCTCGGGCGTTAGCACGGTGAGACCATCTGGCTTCTGCATCCCGGCCGCCATTTTGGCCATTAATTTGTTTGGCCCGACACCAACGCTGCAGTTTATATGGAGTTCATCACGAATTTGTTCTTTTAACTTGAGGGCAATTTCAACGGGCGGTCCAAATAATCCTATACAGCCGGTAACATCTAAAAAGGCTTCATCAATGGAAAAGGGTTCTACCAAAGGAGTAAAATTACGCATGATGGCCAGGAAGCGACTGGAGTAGTGGACATAGTGGTGGTATTGGGAAGTGATGAAAATGGCCTGAGGACATATTGCACGGGCCTCATTAACTAGCATTCCGGTTTTAATATTAAAGGCTTTGGCTTCGTAGCTCGCTGCAATGACTATTCCTCTACGCTTTTCAGGATCGCCGGTCACGATTACCGGTTTACCCCGGAGGGTCGGATCTAGAGATTGATGGACGCTAGCAAAGAAGGAATTCATATCAGCCAAAAGAATGGCCCGATCCATAATAAAACCCTCTCTCGAATATATGTTCCAAAATAATATAATAATTATATATAGAACTTATGTTCTAATCAAGGGTTATGCGAAATATCTGTATTGGTCATTATTGGATTAAATTAGTTAATAAGGGCGTATTGCATGGGGTATTATCAATCCTGAGGGGTTCGATGCAGATGCTCAAAGCTCAGTTCCATTCTTTTCCCAAAACCTTTTCCACAAATATCCTAGCTATATCCGGGTCAAATTGGGTTCCAGAATTTCTTTTTATTTGCTGAATCGCGACCTCCTCACTTAATGCCTTTCGATAAGGTCTATCGTTAGTCATAGCATCGTAAGCATCGGCGACAATAATAATCCTGGATTTCAAAGGTATCTCCTCACCTTTTAATCCCCTGGGATATCCCGTTCCATCCCATCTTTCATGATGGGCTAGGACACATTCGGCTAGCAATGAAAACTCATTTACCGTACTTAGTATTCGATATCCTATTTCTGGATGTCTCTTAATTTCAGCCCATTCGGTACTATTAAGGGTATCATCTTTATTAAGATTTTTTTCATCAATTACAATTTTCCCTATATCATGTACAAGTCCAGCTATTCTGATCTGATTAATAGTATCCATGTCAAAAATCATCATAGTTGCAATAGCTTCGCATATCTCACTAACCCTTTTCGAATGCAGCATCTCTCGATTGCTTTTTTCGTATAGCGTATTCATAATCAGGTCTATTGTTTTACTTTTTATGCTCGAACTTTCATAAAGCTTTTTTCTGTACATATAATCTTCAGTGTCTTTAAATATCTCTTGAATATTTTCTTCCCCATAATGCTTAGTTTCATAACCAAAGGAAATAGAAATCTCTATGGAGCCTATCTTTTCATTTGATGCCAGATCCTTAATACGTTTAATTATTTTCTCTGCTTCAAAAGCGTCTGTTTTTGGTAATATAATAATAAATTCATCCCCTCCGAGTCTGGCAATAATGTCGTCAGCCCGGCACCCCTTCTTTATCACTTCAGCTGCTTTCTTAAGAAGCTCATCACCCAAGGCATGTCCAAAGGAATCATTGATCAGTTTTAACCCATTTACATCAGCCATCACCAGGGTCAAAGGAAAATTTCTTTTGGTATCCAGTCTCTTTAACTCTTCTTCGTAAAATCTGCGGTTATATAACCCAGTCAGTAGGTCGTGATAACTTAAATAGAGTATTTGTTCTTCTGCCTGCTTGCGTTCAGTTATATCAGATATAATGACCGCAAACTGTTTATGTCGCAGTGAATAAGCAACAACCTCATAATATCTGCCAATTTCTTTGGAATAGTTCTCAAATTTTATCGAATCACCCGTCGTGGCTACATAACCATATTTTTCCATCCAGTAACTTTCCGTCCCGGGCGCTATATCGAGCATAGATTTGCCAATAATATTTTCACGTTTTAATCCAGTCAAACGCTCAAAGCTTTCATTAACATCAAGAAAACGGTAATCAACCGGTTCCCCTGCTTCATCTAATATCACTTCATGAACAGCAAGCCCTTGTTGCATTCGAGTTATTAGAAGTCGATGCTTTTCTTCGCTTTCCTTTAAGGCTTCCTCTGCATGCTTACGATCAGTGATGTCGATAAGTAAATAATTTGTAAGTTTCTTTTTGATGTCAAAATCATGTTTTTTAACATCAAACCATCTAATTTCTCCAACGATTGTGAAAAAAACTGGTTGCCTTTTTAATTCGCCATCATCTAAGCTTTCAATTATGACCTTAAGGCTTTTTTTCTGCTCACTAATCAAATTGTTTGCAATAATATTAGCATAAATTATATCGTATACTTCATTAACCAAAAAAGCTGGTTCACCAATATTGACATAGGTGCTCTTCCATCTTTTTGTTTGCACCTCAAACATATCGTTTTTAATTTCATTAATAACGAATAAGCTACACATTATCATTATAGTTGCTGGCGTGGGGTCAAAAAATGTATCAAAACCTAATAAAATAAATAGTATAGCAAGCCACGGGATCTGAAACGAAATATGCAAAAAAACAAGACTATTCTTTCTATTGGGTTCCTTTGCCGTTTTAATTGCTTTTAGCAGCATGATGTGTGAATAAATCAAGAACGCTGCATAATATGCAATTAAAAAATAATAGGCAGAACCTTTTACAGTCACAGCTAAACCTAATTCTTTAACAATTATTAACACAATACTCTTATAAAATAAATGATGAAGTGGATTTGTTATAAAAAGCAGCCATAAAATTACAGAAACCAATTGTAAAATGTATATTATATTGCTATTTAATTTTTTTGTTTTGGTTAATTGTGAGAAAAACAAAATCCCAAATGTCGGGATTAAAACCGTACCTAAATATTCAAAATTACGAACAAGTAACATGGTATCAAGAGATAAACAATTTAATTCTAAATAATATCCAAATGAATAAATTGCAGAGGCAAACATAAGGAGCGAAAAATAGTTAACTTTATTATCTTCCTTCTGCTTAAATAATTTTATTCCTACTATTATATAAACAGTAGATATTATTGGAATAATGTTCACAAGTAGCTTTAAGATCATACTTTGAATATCCATCTAGGCTCCTTATTTTAACAACTAAAGTTTTTCAGTCTAAAATTGCATTTTTCAACCGTCACTTTAAATTCTTTCTTTGAAGGTTTAATTTTCCATAGATTAAACTATTAGCAGCATGTTTTGGCCATTATTCGCTTTCGTTGCGATTCCTGCAAGCGGATGCAATACTAACTACCCAATTTCTGAGTCTGAATACCACAAATGTATTATAGAAGTCCTGCAGAGTGCCGCGTTCTTTCCAGGATTTTAGAAATCCGCGGCTTGGATGGTTGGCAATCTCATCCTTTAGATCGTTATCGTCAACTATTTCTAGTTTTCCACTAACACGCAGCTGAATGTTTTTATTGAAGTCATTGAAACAAAGCTCAACCTTGGGATTTTGGCAAATCTGCTTATATATATCTTTCATAATTCCTGAATGAAATACTATGCCGTCTTTGTCCGCTTTATAAAGAAGAATAGCTCTTACCCTGGGTTGGTCATCGTCCATAGTTGCTAAGTGGAAAGCAGGATTACTATTCATTAATTCCAATATTTCCTGTCTGGTCACAATCTCTCCCCCTTGAAACGATTTAATTTTACCCTGACATAAGTATATTACAATTGGAATAAGAATACTCTCAAAAAATTTCCAGTTCTTCTAGAAATCCTGCCCACTTTAATATTTGCAGTATATCAATTTTTGTGTCAATTATGCTACTTATAGGTAGGATTTTCTATTTTTTTGTAGAACTATAGAACTAGTAAGTCCTATAAATTATTAAATTACTCTCGATAAAGGCAAACCTGTCGAAAGATAGGGACGCAAAGTCACAGGTCTATGGCAATTGCTATGATGGCTGGACTACCGAAAGGGTACCTTTTTTAAGCTATTTATCGAGTTAGCCTTAATTTTTTTAATTGGGGTGTGATTTAATAATGAATTTGTTTATAAACCCGCCAGAGTTAGCTCATTATTTGTTATTAGCGACTTGTGCATTTTATTTTATTTGTCAGTTTGTCCGTTCTTTTGGTTAATAAAAGAAGCGCCTGAAGGCTCTTCTCTAAGCTATTTACTTTTGCTTCATGATATTTTTCAATTCTTCTAGAAACTCTGCCTACTTCTATTTTCTGAATGTATGTTAGTATTAATTGTTATGCAGCATAAAACCCCGGGCTTATCACCGGGGTTAAAATGCTATCATATTGAAAATCTATTTAGAACCTTCCCGATACCAGGACTCTAAGGACATTTCACGAAGTAATTTTTGAATGGCCCTTTTCTCGATACGGCTAACATAACTCCTAGATATCCCTAAGAGCTTAGCAATCTCCCGCTGAGTTTTTCGAAACCCATTGAAAAGTCCAAAGCGCAGTTCTAAAACATGCCTTTCTCGTTTAGATAACCGCTTCACTTTCTCTCGCAAGCGTTCTTCTTCAAACCCAATTTCCACCGTATCCTGAACAATTTCCGGATCGGTCCCCAAAATGTCCAGTAAAGTTATCTCATTACCCTCTTTATCCATACCTATAGGATCATAAAGAGATACTTCACCCTTAGACCTGCGTAATACGCGAAGGTGCATCAATATCTCGTTCTCTATGCAACGGGCAGCGTAAGTGGCTAATTTTACGTTCTTGTCAGGATTATAAGTATTAATTGCTTTTATTAAACCAATAGTGCCAATTGAAATGAGATCATTAGCATCTTCACCGGTACCATCAAACTTTTTTAAAATATGTGCAACAAGTCTTAAATTATGCTCAATAAGTAAGTTTCTTGCCTCATCATCACCTTCATGGAAGCGTTGCAGGCATGATGCTTCCTGACTCTCAGAAAGAGGCTGCGGAAATGTTTGATTAGTTATATAGCCGACCAACAATAATAAACCAGGAAGCCACACGGACATACTTGTTACGGCGAATTCCAGGTTCACGCATAATCCCCCTTTTAAACCATTGCTGTTCTACATAATATGGGGATTATGGTTAACTAGTGCCTGTCTCGATTGTGGAAACCGCTGGAAATAGCCGGTAACTGTTTATAAAAAATTAATAGCAGTATAAATCCTGGTGCTGGCTCTAGCTTGATTACAGAAAAACCTGAAATTTATGGTTCTTTCATCTAAATTTTCTGTTTTCTATAACGGTTCTGAGTATTTATTGCAGGAAAATAGATGAGATTTGTAGAAAGCTAATACAATTCGTAAAGCCTATCTGATTCTATAAGCCATGCACTGAAAGGAGCGAAAATTTTTAATGAATCCCTTTGTCAACCTGCCTAAATTTGTAAACGTATGCGACATAACTGCTCGAGATGGTTTTCAACACGAGGAAAAATTTATCCCCACAGATGCCAAAATGTACGTCCTGAATTCCCTGGTAGATGCCGGTTTTAAAAAAATTGAGGTATCTAATTTTGGCAACCCCAAACGCATGCCCCAATTTAAAGACGCCCACGAACTAATGAAGAAAATCAAACGCGTTCCCGGAATGGAATACACCGCGGTTACTATGACCGAACGAGCCGTGCTGGATGCCATTAAAGACAAAGAGGCTGGTTACGGACCAGACCGAATATCCGTGACTATCTCCACCAGTGAAGCTCATAATCTGGTAAATGCCGGCCGGCCCATTGCTGAACACTGGGAAAATATTGAGAAATGGCTGCAAATGTCCCGTGATGCCCAAATTAAGTTTTCCGTCACCGTGAGTACTATCTGGGGTTGCCCGATCACCGGTCCCGTTCCACTGGATTGGGCGGTAGATTTTACGGACCGATTGCTAAAAATGGGCGTTCATGATGTATGCCACGCGGACCACGACGGCCAGGCCAGCCCAGATAAGACCTATGAATACTTTGCCAAAGTTTTGGATCGTGACCCCAATCCCGAAAGACATGTAGCCCACTTTCACGTAACCCGGGGATGGGGATTGGCTAATGTTCTAGCCGCCATGCAGGCCGGTATCGCTTGTTTTGACACTACTTTAGGTGGTATAGGCGGTCAGCCGGCCAATTTCATCGATGGAGTACCGGTCTCTGGTACCGGCAAATACTATTATTCAGACCCTAGCCGAACCGGCCTGGTTTGCACCGAAGACTTGGTAGTTATGCTAGACGGAATGGGGATTGAAACTGGTATAGACGTTGATAAATTACTAGATCTTGGGGCCATGGTTGAACGGATCGTAGGTCGCCAATTACGGGCTGAATCCGTTACTAACGGCAAGCTACACAAGGCGTATGGCCGCGAATAAAATTAATAAAGGATAGCATTTCCTCTATTGTTACTTCAAATGCTAACTAAATTTTTTTATAACGAATATACAAACATATTGAAGCATAAAGCAGACCAAAAGATACTTATACAATAGTATCCTTGGTCTGCTTTTAAAATCTAACTAAATCTCTATTAATAAATATTATGATAAATCATATAATCCGTTTTACCTTTAACAAATTTGCTTTAAATTTATTCTACCAAGTTAGCGGTATATCTGCCAATTGCTAAACAGGCTGTAAGGCCCGGAGACTCTATACCAATTAAATTTATAAATCCGGGGTATCCCTTATCCTCTTCTTCGCAGATGATAAAATCCCGAAACGTTTCTCCAGGGCCCTGCAGTTTAGGTCTAATTCCCGTATAATCCGGGTGTATATTACTCAACTCTAAATCGGGGATATACTTTTTAGCAGCATGGTAAAATTGATATCGAAAGGTTTCGTCTTGGCTATAATCAAGGTCCTCAACATAATAAGCATTAGGTCCTAATCTTAGTCCTCCACTTAGATCTTTGGTAATATGAATTCCTAATCCTAAATGCTCGGGAGGCGGATAAATCAGATGGTTGACGGCAATTTTTGAGGACAAACGATAATATTCCCCTTTACAGTAGTGCAGCCGATAATCATATTGATCAATATTCAGACCGACGGCTGCCGCCATCTTATCACTGGATAATCCGGCCGCATTGATCACTACCCGGGCTTTTATGTCTTCCCCACCGGCCCTAACGCAATAACCGCCCGGTACTTTTTCTATTCCGGCAACCATGCATTTTAATAATATGATTACACCCTGTTCAACGGCCTGTTGGTACAAACACTGCATTAAGTGATGGGCTTCAACAATCCCCGTATTCGGTGACAATATACCGGCAATGCACTGAATATTGGGTTCCATTTTTTTAATTTCAGTTTTATCCAGCCATCTCAAATCAATTCCCTTAGCTGATCCCTGATCGAAGAGATTCTGCAATAATGGTAGGTCTTCCTGATCAGTTGCTACCATAATCTTACCTAATTTCTGATGCCTAATTTTAAATCTGGCACAAAATCCATAAAGTAAACGGTTGCCTTCTACGCACAGCCGGGTTTTTAAGCTATCTGCCGGATAATAAATACCAGCATGGATCACTTCGCTGTTTCTACTGGATATTTCTTGCCCAATACGCCGATTTTTTTCAATGAGTACGGTTCTTTCCTTAGGAAATTTCCTGGATAGCTCATAGGCAACCGCCAAGCCAACTACTCCGGCCCCAATTATAATTATTCCTGCTGATTGCGGTTCTGATTTCATAATTACTATAAACTCCAAATTTATTATATCTTCATTGTTGGGGTCTTAATATTTCGATCGGCCGAGGAAAAGAATCTAAAATCTCTAAAATATCGCTTTGGGTATCCGGAGTGGTCCAGATTACTACCAAGCCCAAGGCTGAATCCACCGTACTGACCATGCCCATTCCATCTAAGGCCTCGATAATTCGGGTTAAAAAATCTATGTCTGACGGGGCAACTTTTAGGACCATCTGAAATCCTTCAGCTTTATCGGGCGGCAGTAACCGAACCATATCTTCCCTCCGTTTACCTTAATGCTCTACTTTTATCCGGAGTATTCGCCTTAATTTCGGGATCGCCGTACCAATGACCAAGGCTCAACTGGTCTATCGACCAAAAAGGTGATCTGCTCTTGGGGGTGTCGGGCCACCTCGATCACTTCCCCGGCCCCGTTCCACATCTCCTGTACTTGCTGCTTAAAGGGAGGACTCTTAGGGCCTACTATTTCTAATACGTCCCCTACCCGAAAGGGATCTCTTTGCTCCACCACCGCCATTTTTGAACTGACAATATAGCTGGTTACCAGCCCTACAAAATCATAGGAACGAAGATATCCTTTTTCCAAAGTGATAGTTTTATCCGCTTCCTGCCGAGCTTTCTCCCCATCAACATAGAAGGCGGAAGTATATTCTCGATGGCTAACCTTATCTAATTCAGCCAGCAGGTCCGGATCTAATACATACTTATCCGGGTCTGCCCAATACGCGTCCAGGGCCAAACGATAAGCACGTACCACGGTTGCTACATAATGAATACTTTTCATTCGTCCCTCAATTTTAAAACAATTAATCCCGGCTTTAATTAATGCCGGCAGATAAGGAAGCAGACACAAATCTTTGGAACTCAATAAGTAGGTACCCCGCTCATCTTGATCCACCGGCAGGTATTGGCCGGGTCTTTTTTCCTCCTGTAAAACATAGCGCCACCGACAGGGCTGAGAACAATCCCCTTGATTGGCATCCCGATCGTTAAAAAACCGGCTTAGATAACAGCGCCCAGAATAGGAAAGACACATCGCTCCATGAATAAAAACCTCTAACTGTATCTTCACCTTTTCCCGGATCAGCCGGATTTCATTTAGGGTTAATTCCCGACCCAAAACTACCCGCTTAATACCCTGATCCGCCCAAAATTGGACACTAGCCCAATTTATACTGTTAGCTTGGGTACTAAGATGGAGCGGTACCTCCGGCACCAGTTTCCCGGCTAGACTAATCACTCCCGGGTCCGATACTATCAATCCGTCAACTTTTAGATTCCTCAGCTGCTGTAAATAATCCGGTAAATTTTCTAGGTCCTGATTTTGAGCAAAGATATTCACCGCCACGTATACCCGAGCTCCCCGTGCATGAGCAAAATCAATACCTTCCGCCATCTCTTTTAGTCCAAAATTTCCGGCACCGGCTCGCAGGCTGAAATCCTTACCACCTAGGTAAACAGCATCTGCTCCGTATAGGATAGCCATCCGCAGCTTCTCCATGTCCCCGGCCGGCGCTAACAGCTCCGGCTTTCCTATGCCTGAGCTATTCGAAACTTTTTCCTTGTTAATTAAATACGACATTATCCACCACTATTCTACTTATTACCGATACGGCTTTTAGCTTGATTATGTTCCTTCAAGCTTTTAGAAAAAACATGTGACCCATCCGATTGGGCAACATAATAATAATAATCATGTCTAGTCGGATTTAACACCGCTGAGATCGAACTTATGCCTGGGCTGGCAATGGGACCTGGCGGTAAACCAGGATAAATGTAAGTATTATACGGCGAATCCAGCTCCAGATCCTGGTAATAAATTTTTTCCTTATGTTGTCCTAGAGCATATTGAACCGTAGCATCTACCTGCAAAAGCATTCCAATCTTCAAGCGATTATCAATTACTCCGGCAATAATTGGTCGTTCCTCTTCCAAGCGGGCTTCCCTTTCCACAATAGAAGCCATAGTTATGAGTTCCAACACACTAAGTCCCTGGTCAGCCGCCTGCTGGCGTATAGCCGGGGTTACGTTACGTCCAAAACACTTGAGCATCATATCTACACACTCTGCTTCAGTCATTCCACTAGTAATATCATAAGTAGCCGGAAACAAAAACCCTTCCAAGCGGTTTTTGTCAGAGGGCAACCCCTCCAGGAAATCATAGTTAAACTCGCCGTTTTCCAGGACCGCCCTAAATTTTTCAGAATCGACTAATCCTTTCTCCGCTAAAGTTTCTTCGATCTGATCCAAAGTATAGCCTTCAGGAAGAGTAACCCGTGTATATATTGAGGTATTTTCCCCCCGATAGATTCTTTCCGCAATTTCTTTCACGCTCATGCTGTTGGACAAACTATAATTGCCCGCCTTTAATTGCCGGGCATAGCCACTAAATCTTAAATACAGCAGAAATGCAGTCTGATTACGAATAAGCCCTTCCTGATATAATTGTTCCGCAATTTGGGTAGTTGATGTATTAGACGCAATCTGAATTTGTTTTGTCACCTGATCCGTACTGGGACCAAACGGAAGCCAAAGAACTCGAAGTGCGATCAAAGAACTTAGCAGTCCTACCATTCCAACCAATAATACGATCTTCTTCATTCTTCTATTATATATCCTATTTAACTTATGTCGTTTATTGGGATTAGAAAAAAAAGCCTTAATTCTTCGTCCCAAGATTATATTTGGCATTATCTGCCTCACTTAAATCAACCAATAAATATTTTTGGATACTATGTCCACAATAAGACATCACCATATTATACTACTGTCCTCTGGCTTGGGCAACTATTGAACCTACCAAAACTAATTTGCCAAGTGTCGGAAGTGGGGTTTTGATGAAAAATGCTAAGGAACCCCCCGATTGAGGTGCCTTAGCATTAAAATACTGAAATTTTATTATCAGCACTGGTATTTGTAAATCTTTACTCTTTTATTTGTTGATCGGGGGAATTCTTAACCTTTGACCGACAACCAATTCCTCCCTCATGCTGGGGTTAGCCTCCATAATGTCCGCAATAGAAAGCTGATAGTTTTCAGAGATCTTTTCCCAATTATCCCCTGGTTGAATCAAGTAGTAGCGCGAAACAGTAGTTTGTCTCCGTCCAGAGTGGTGGGCAACCGGTCTGGATAAACTAGCTGCATGGCTGGGGGTAAAATTATTTAACTCTTTAGGATTTACAATCCCGCACATTTGGGCTTCCAATTTTCTTTCTGAAACCGGGATCTCTGTTAATTTTGGCCGTGATAAAGAACGAGGTCCACGCAATCTAGACCCAAATAAACCCTCTTGGTCGATGATGGGGGCAGTTTCATTAAGTTTCTGGGCTAACCGAGCATCCCGCTCCGCCTGGCCTGGACGCCGGCGATGAATAGAATTATTTTTATAACCGATACCCATCCATGCCGGATTAAGAGAATCGTACTCATCAAGATTCTTCTCTTCAACAGCTTGTTGTTGGTTAACATAATCTAACTCAGCATCTACCTCAGCCTCGGCTGCCAAACCGGTTGCTTCTAAATAGGCGGATTCGTCCCACATCGGCACATCCGGCTCCGACTCGGATTCAGCGTCTACAAAACTAAGGACTTCATCATCTGCATATTGTTCACATTCAAATTCATATTGCTCATCTTTAACTTCATACTGCATATCTTTTGCTTCATACTGCTCGTTTTCAAATTCATATTGCTCATCTTCATCTACATATTGTTCATCTTCAAATTCGTATTGCTCATGTTCAAATTCATATTGCTCATCTTCATTTCGCTCGTTTTCAACTCTTACTTGATACTCTTCTCTCTCTTCTTCCTGCCACGTTTCTTCACTGAAGACTGTAATTTTAGGCTCAGCTATAGTTTCTTCCCATCCTTGAATTTCTATTTCTTCGGTTTCAGTAACAGATTCTACCGCAGCTTGCTCAAACCAAATTTCTTCTGAACAATCGGCTTCGGCCACAGAAAACTCCATCGAATCCTCTTTAATCTCTTCACTCAAAATAGATATAACCTCCCCGTTAGCCATTAATTCCATCGGTTCAGTTTCCTCTGAACCCTTAACATAAGACATCGGTTGCGCTAAGGCATTAAGTATCATTTCTACTTGAAGATCCAAGATTCTAGGCCCAAGAATCTGGCACTCTACTTGCTCAACCTTAGGCGTGGCTTGGATTACACAATTTTCTCCAAGGTAAACATTACGAACTGTTAGGTAAAAAGGAATCTGGTGCCTTAGACATTGGACACCGGGAGAAATTTCGCGGGTTTCACCTTCCAGCACCTCTAAATCAAACGGATCTACAACTTCCTTCTCACCAACTACTTCTATGGTTGTTTCTCGGGTTGCTACCTCCACTAGATCTAAAAAGTAATCATCCCCGTCCAAACCTTGACCCTCGAAGACTGCACCAGTAGCTGCCTCAAAAAATCCATTAGCAGTATCCGCCTCTTCCCCTAATTCAGGTGACTCATAATAAATCAAAGAATCTAATGATCCGTAAACTCCTAAAATTTCCTCATTCCGCTCACTTTGGGTAATTTCTGGTGTAAGTACTACCCCAGTCACCAATTTTAGGGTAGGCATATCCCGGGGCACCCGAATTCGAACTTTAACTGAGCCCCGACCATCTCCCTGCCATACCGGGTGTCCACCCTTTTCAGAAATTACATTTGGACCCAACGATTCAAACTCCTCTTCAAACAAATTAACTCCCCCCTTTTTTGCACCCGGTTTAACGAAAGCCTCCTTACCAGTTTTCAACCGTCACTCCTCTAACTAAACTTCCGCGTTCATACCCAAATTTATTAACAAAATAGATACCTGCTCCGTATAATAGAGTAGTTGCGAGGCGATTAGAATTTGAGAGGAGGAGTAGACATTGTCCGATCCCTGTGGTCGTCATATTATGGCTGAACTTTATCAATGTAACCCCGTGATCCTTAACGACCTTTCGCGTTTACAAAAGATCCTTGTCGACGCAGCTCTACTTGCAGGGGCCGAGGTCCGCGAGGTTACCTTTAACAAGTCTAATTCAACCCAAATTAGTGGGGTAGTGCTTATCTCCAACTCCCATTTAGCTATCCATACTTTCTCCCAACAGAGGTATGCCTCACTAGACATTTATACCTTTAACCAACGTCTTAATCCAAATGAAGCTTATAACTATATTTCTAACCAGCTTCAAGCTTCCTGGTCCTTAGTTAAGGAACTTTATCGAGGTTGTGGAGAAATTCTGGAAAGATCGCTGGATACAAATCAAATTGCTGAACAAATTGCCGAACAAAGTCCTGATGAAGTGGAAGCTCTATTAAAGCTAGTTCCAAACTATGAATAAGCTGTGGATAAAAACTATTAATATCTTTATCACTTAAATAATAATCCCGGGCAATTGCTAAAAAACGATGGGGAAAGTTTAAGTAGGCTAATAATACTTCTATTTCTCCTGGATCCAAAGAGTTCTTTACTTCATAAAGCTTAAGAAGACTAGCGGCCATCTCAAAATCCCAACCGTATCGAGGAAGAACCCGTTTAAAAAGTTTAGCCAAATCATACATGCGAATATCCAGTCGACAAAGGTCAAAATTAGTCACATATACTTCTTGCCTTCGATTTCGGATCAAATTTCGCCCCACAAAATCACCATGGCAGATCAGGCCCTTAGCTTGTGCTTGCTCAACTAAGTCTTGATAGGGTGAACTTATAATTAGTTCTAATGAAAACTTAGCCTGTTCAATAATTCTTGGCGCTTCCGAACGAAATAAATAGTCAAACTCAGATGGCTGGTCTATGGTTTCAGCAATCTCAAGACATTCTTCTAGTTCCACTAAATGTTGACTAAACCAATCGGGCCAGCATCCACTATACTCTCGTGATGGCAGAGAAGGACCCTTATACCCACAAGGTATTGCTTGCATGCTGGCTAAGGTAGCTACCGCTTCTTCCAGATGAAACCATCTGCCAAGTTGCATTTCCTTACCTTTAATCCAACTAGTAAGATAATAAACCTGACCATCTTCGGTCCGGATAAACAAATCCCCATACTTGCTGCGAATGATTGGGGTTACTCGATTAAAACCTTGCTTAATTAATGATTTTGTTAGGGTTTCCGCTAAAATCAAGGCCTCGGCCCCCGATCGGGCAACTTTTAGAAAACTTGAACCGATTCGGGTTTCTATTTTAAACCCATCCTTGAACGGTTTGACTCTATCCGCCTTCAGATCATACTCCCAGAGGATGGTATCATTTAGCCATTCTCTTAGATATGGTTTAATTAATTCCGGCTCTTCCATTCCAAATCACCACCCTCCTGTCCCAAGATTCTTCTCTCTTCAAAGATATGCCATCAATCTATAAAAAATGAGACGAGAAGTTTACAACTATTCTGTAACCATATTTAATATTCCTGAATACAATGGATTGAGCATTTAAGTTACTCTTAAACACCATCCTAACGCGCCCACTCGTAAGCCCAGGACAAAAATTGTTCCCGCGATTTTTGGTAGGACTTTTCCCGTTGCATTTCCAACATGAGTTTCTTTTCTGGTATCTCTCTTCTGCCCGCATAGTAGTACTGAACATAGGTCCAACTTGAATACGGAAACCATAATTGCGCTAACATGATTTGTCGTTCCACTGGTGATAGGGACCATTCTTCCTCATAAGTATTTAAAACTTTTTGTCCCACGCTAATATCCCAGTTGGCTTGAATGAGAACCCTTTGTAAAAATCTTCCTAGTTCGTATACTCGCAGATCATACATACATTTTTCAAAACCGAATACATGGATCTTATTCTTACTGGTTAATAACAGATTAGCTTCTCGAAAAGAATTATGACAGACAAAAGGCTGCTCCCGGATTAAATCTAAATGCTCTAGATATCGGCTATCGTCAAGGAGAAATAGAGCAAACTGCATCTGATTATAAAGTTCCTCGAAATTGTCAATAAAGGTCCGGTCAAAAAGATTTAGGACTCTCTGATTTTCTACCCGGTCACGATAAGCCAAAACCTGTTTACTAGATTGACGCCAAAACCCCGGCCATCGGCCCCGATTATCCCAACGATTCGATTCTATGGGAGCTTTAAAATTTCGTATACAACTATGGAGTTTAGCTAGAGTTCTAGTGGTCTGGATCAATTGTTCAATCTCAGTTAGATTAATCGGCTTTCCTTCAACCCAATCACAAAGATACACATATCCATTTTCAATAGGCAACCAACCTACATCATCCGCAGTTCTGATAAATCTGGATATGGTTTTAAATCCAGCCTGACCCAGATGATCTAATAGTCCTTGAATAAAAAGCATTCTCTCCTCCGGCCAATTAACTTTTATCAGTTGTTTTATACCCCGATCGGTTATTATTCTCCAGCAATCCTGGCTTACCCAGTTGATTGCTTGCACGTTCAAATCCCAAGGATCCAGCCATTTGGGATCTAGTTTATTTTGGGCCCATTTCACTGCTGGGGGTAACTGATTAAACTTATTTTTACTCCGCCTCCCCATCCTGATCCCTCCTCAGTGGTTACTATCCATTACTAGTGTATGAATGGAAAGTAAAAGAAAAAACCGGCAAAGCCGGCTTTAGGTTAATTGCTATTAAAAAAATGGGATCTGAAATAATTTAATGGAGGTGAAAGATATGCACCACAAGTTGATTTACTTTATTCATAAAAATCTTCAATGTCTGCTTTTATTAATTACGCTGATTACTTTTTTAAAAACCTTAGTATTTCCCAATTCAATCGATGTCTTAATTCTATTTTTATTGGTCGTCGCTTTACTTGGAGTATTAAGATAGTAAAATTGGAGCATTAAGATAGTAAAATAGGATCATATTTTCCCTACTGCTATCTCGATGGTTATTAGAACGAGTTCGGTAATTGCGAATTAGTTGCCGGTGTTTGTTCTGAATTATTCCCATTGTTTGTTTCCGGTTTGGTTTCCGGCATCTGAGAACTATGGTCCGGAAGTTCTTCCTCTCCATCAGCAGGGATAGGGACCGGGACTGGTTTAGACGGTTGCTCTACTGATTGATCAGATGGATCCAAATTATTCTGTTTGGTCCCAACCTGTACTATTTTATTAAGGGGCTTATAAATATCCGTAGATACCAGTTTCTCCTGCAGTATCTTTCCTTGTTCTTTTAGAACTCGGTAGACCTGCACCCGTAAGCCGGCCTTGCCGGCCTGTTCAACTGATTCTTCACCTTCGTATAGATCGGGATTAAGCTTTTTAATGACCTCCGGTTCTGTACGAGCTACTACTCGGCTAGACAATTCAATATCTTTTCTAAAATCCTTATCACCAAATATTTGTATGGTTAAATTGTTCCCTTTTACCTTAGATTGCAGCAAAAGGTATCCCTCAGTAGTATTTGTAAATCTTAGATCTAGCAAACCGTAGGCAACTGTAGCATCTAGTCCCGGGGGAACATAATCAACTGGCAAAGAATGATTACTTCGCTCAACTACGGCCAAATCGGCTAGCAAAACTGCGTTGTACAGGGTCGAAGATACTTGACATACCCCCCCGCCTAGTCCAGGGACAAATTCATTTTGCAGTATGATCAAGGCTTCCTTATAACCTGCTTCCTGACTTCTTGGACCCACTACTTTATTAAAAGAAAATGTTTCTCCCGGCTCAATTTGTTGATGGTTAAGAGCCTCGGCAGCTACTTTGACGTTGTAAGTTCGGTTAATATTACTAGCCTTAAATTGGGTAGTATAGGTAGCTAACAAACCATTAATTTTTCGATTATGTAAGTCTTTCCCGGTTACCTGCGGCCATTCATCCACAATATTTAAGGAAATATTCAAGATTTTATCCAGGGGCTCCTTAACCCCGTTGGCTAATATGGATTGCAGCTCCTGAACTACAGCCTCGCTATTAACCCGAGAACCGGGTTTATCCGCAGTGATCACTATTTCTCCGCGGTTATTAATAATAAAACTGGCATCAATCGGACTGGTGTTTAATTCCTGGGTAAGCTCGGATATAATTGCAGCCGTACGCGCCTCATCTATCTTATAATAGAGGTCAATCTGACGTCCTTCTTTTTTGACCGCATATGATTCCTGGTAACGTTTCCATAGGCTTCCTTGATGGCCCACTCCGACAGCTTCATCAATCGTTCCCTCAAGGTCTAATCCTATTCCTAAGTCCTTCAGATTTACCTTCCAGGTTCGACTTCCATAAATTAAATTTACCGGCTGCAGCAAAGCTCCTGTCGTAGAGGCCTCAACCTGGGACAAGGCCTCCTCGGGTTTCACTCCACCCACATCAACGGAACCAATCTTTACTCCATCAACGATTTGATTACCCGGAGCAGGAACATAATTATTTAGATAACCGTAGGCAAAACCCGAAGCAACTGCTACCAGACCAATCAATACTAATATAGTTAAAATTAAACGTTTTCTTACTTTGGACATGCCAATCTGCTCCTTCTATTATGACGATGAACCTTTAAAGTATCCTTAAAGCCTGCCCTTAAACAATAGACAATAATCTCTAAATAATGTTCCAGTTTTGGTTATAGAAACTATAATTTATTAATTATTTTTTTCGAAACTAAACCTTCATTTCAAGAATCCGCAAATATTAGTTGTATCCTTGTATTCTTAATTTAACGTTATTTAACAACAGAAAGATATCTGCATAATTTGACTCTGACAAATTAAAAAAATAAATAATTACAATTTAAGGCACCCTTCCCTGAATGGTAAGGGTGCCCGTATTTACCTTAGATCTATGCCTAAAAATCAATACTCACAAAAGCACTCACATTTATGCTGCTATTTACTGCAACTTGGATTTGCGCAACCCCGATTCTCCCGCCAACACTCCTCATGATGGAAGGTCTTACAGGTTGGACAAGAAACAGCTTTACTTCCAGCCTTAAGCGGAATCCGGCAATACGGACAATTATCTTTGGCCATTTCTTCCGTAATTACTACTGGAACCATTTCCTGCAATTCTGACTCCACTAAAGAGCTATTATCTTCTTCAGTTTCGGCTTCTTCCCAAGCGTCGGCTACCTTTTCCCACTCATCATCATCTTCAATCTCATAGAAAACTTCGTTTCCTTCTTCATCTTCGCCGATCTTTAGAATGATAACTTCACTTTCCTCCCCCTCATCCTCTTCGGCGGGTAGAAGGATTGCGTATCGAGCCTCTCCTACTTCAATTGAATCGATTAAATAAAATTCGTGTTCGCCACCATCTTCATCAATCAAAATAACTGATTCTTCTTCTTCCTCTATAATCCGATCGGTCACTAAACCTCACCTCGATTCGCTAAATTATTAGCATTGTATACCAATTACAGACAGCATGTCAACCGGGCCTTCCCAGATGAAACCGATCCTCTTAAACATCCTTTGGGGTTTCCTTCTGCCCCGGTCTTGACTGCCAGTCAAGATAATTTTGTAAGATTAAAACTGCCGCCATTTTATCAATTACCTTTTTCCTTTTGCGACGAGAGACATCGCCGGCTAGTAAAACTTTTTCCGCGGCTACAGTAGTCAGTCGTTCATCCCAGAGAACTACTTCCAAACCTAATTTATCGGCTAATAAACCGGCAAACTCCTGAACCCCATTTGCTGCTGGGCCAAGACTGCCGTTTAGATTCTTAGGCAACCCGATAACTACTTGCTTAACCTCATACTGTTGTACTAGCCGCTCCATTTCCTTTAGATCCGCATCCAAATTGCCGCTGCGCCTCCAAGTATCTTGCCCTTGCGCGGTCCAACCGAATGGATCGCTTATGGCAATGCCTATGGTATGCGAACCAAAATCCAATCCCATGATTCTCATTAATTACCTCCCACACTTACATAACTTACTAAACAATTTTAATGCAAAAATCCGGACAACGGGCCCCACAGTATCCACAAAGAATACACTTTTCCCGCTCAACCTGAACCACCTTTTTGTTTAAACCAAATTCAGCTTGAGTGTCTATGGAATTTTCCGCTAATACTTCTCCCATGGTAAGCGCTCCCTGGGCACAAGCCTCTATGCACTGACCACAACCTTGACACCAATCATCTATATGCAGTCGGCG
>Ga0074193_1001725_pt1 | contig 24260 bp, 22 predicted proteins | sample EPASupsiteHSE605_FD_64523 | JGI IMG/M metagenome (GOLD analysis project Ga0074193, IMG submission 64523) | Bioremediated contaminated groundwater from EPA Superfund site, New Mexico - Sample HSE6-05 | ecosystem: Environmental > Aquatic > Deep subsurface > Groundwater > Contaminated ... | reverse complement strand
GTTTCAAAGCTGTTCGACATTGTGCAGCCAAATATTGCCTACTTCGGCCAGAAAGATTATCAGCAACTGATGATTATCCGTCAGCTGGCGAAACAATCCTTTCCATCCATTCAGATTAAAGGAATGCCCATTGTGCGCGAAGAAGACGGGCTGGCTATGAGCTCGCGCAATTCACGGCTTAACGCCGAAGAGCGCGAAATTGCGCCACTGATTTCAGAAGTATTGAAACGCTCTGCTCAGCTTATTCAGGAATTTACTCCTGCCGAAGTTTGTGCCCACTGTACACGCATGCTGGCCGGTAGCGGAATAATAGATCCTGAGTATTTTATCATCGCCGATGCTGAAACACTCCGGCCCATCGAAAACAAAGGAGATGCAAAGCACGCAAGAGCTTTTGTGGCTGCATGGCTGGGCAAAGTCAGACTCATCGACAATTACGAATTATTTTAGTAATTTTGCAGCATGAATATACAGGTGTTGAAAAGCAAGATCCACAAAGCCACGGTGACTGAGGCTGATCTGTATTATACAGGAAGCATCACCATCGATGAAAACCTTATGGATGCTGCAGATTTGATTGAGTTCGAAAAAGTTCATGTGTTGAACATCAATAACGGAGAACGGCTCGAAACCTATGTTATAAAAGGAGCCCGCAACAGTGGAACCATTTGTATGAACGGACCTGCAGCACGCAAAGTAGCTCCGGGTGATACTGTCATCATTGTTTCCTATTGTTCGATGGATTATAACGAGGCAAAAACTTTCAGGCCGTCGATTATTTTTCCCGACAAGAACAATTCATTGTAGCTTTGAAAAAAACAATTCTAAAAACTGCTCAGACCATTGCTTTTATCGGGCTGGGTGTGTTCTTCATTGTGTATTTCTGGGGGAAATTAACGGCAAGTCAACAGGATAAAATTATTTCCAACTTTCTCAAGGCTGATTATTTCTGGGTCGTTCTGGCTCTGATAGCCGGTATATTCAGCCATCTTTTTCGCGCTGCACGCTGGAATTTGCTCATCGAAACCATTGACAAACCACCTACGCTCAAAAAATCTTTCTGGTCGCTCATGGCCGGATATCTGGCCAATCTTGCCGTTCCGCGCCTTGGCGAAATTACACGCGCCGTTTTATTATCGAAACAATCAAAAATTTCATTCGATAAATTATTCGGAACCGTTGTCGCTGAGCGGGCTTTCGACTTCTTCTTTTATATTGCACTTTTTTTTGCAACAATCGGAATATTCTGGAACAACCTCCGTGACTATGTCATCAACCGCTTCATGGGCGGCCTGAACGAAAAAGTGGGATTTTTATACAGCTGGAAAATCTGGCTCATCATGGGTGTTTTAATCGCGCTGTTTATTGCGGGAATAATTACGCTCAACAAATTTAAACACATTGCATTCATTCAGAAAATCCGAAAGGTCGCTCTTAATCTGATCAATGGTTTTTTATCAATTTTCAGACTTAAAAAAACAGGACTGTTTCTCCTTTACACCATTCTGATCTGGGTGATGTACTGGCTTGAGATTTTTCTGATTTACTTCAGCAGTCCTTCAACCAGCAGTCTGTCTGCCGAATCGGCATTTGTCGTTCTTGTATTCGGCACTATCGGTATTATTGTAATTCAAGGAGGTATCGGTATTTATCCGGTCATCGTTTCTGAAGTACTGCTGATTTACGGCGCCGATATTACCGACGGATTTACCATTGGCTGGCTCTCGTGGACCGTACAGACTATTATGATCCTCATTCTGGGACTGGCCGCATTTATTATGATCAACATTCAAAAGAAAAATAAAAATGGACTGCCGTCAACCGATACTCAATAAAATTGTTTCACGCGAACAGTTGATTCAGCGCGTGAATACATGGCGAAACGAACGTCAGACCATCGTTTTTTCGAATGGCTGTTTCGATATTATTCATCCGGGTCATGCGCGCTATCTGGCTTCAGCTGCGGCACTCGGCAGTCGTCTTGTGTTGGGCGTCAATACCGACCAATCAGTTCAACGACTAAAAGGAATGCAGCGCCCGGTTATTTCTGAAAACGACCGCTGTGAACTGCTTGCCTCATTTCAATTCATCGATGCTGTCTGTCTATTCGATGAAGATACGCCGCTGGAGCTCATTAAATCAATTGTTCCCGATATTCTTGTCAAAGGAAAAGACTACACGGTCGATCAGATTGTTGGTGCTGACATCGTTTTGCAACACGGCGGAAAAGTAGAAACCATCGAACTTGTGGAAGGATACAGCACGTCGGCGCTGATTGAAAAAATTAAAGCTTTATAATGATTGCAGAAACAATTCGTTTAAGCAATTGACAGAAACTTTTTACTTTAGCAATAGAAAACATCCTTCATTAGATGCTATTCAAAACAATTCAATCTGTAACCGGAATGAAAAAAATTATTGCGTACTTAAATAAAAAGCCATTATTAATCTGGGCTGTATTATTATTGTTACTGTACATCCTGCTGGATTACTTCCTGGTTATACTGTACCAGCCTGCGGGGATGCATTTCTATCGTCAAACCGATTCACTTTCTTTTGTTTTGTATTATCTGCACAACGGCCTTGATTTTTTCGATGCCGGAGTTCTGAATCTCGGGCAAAATGAAGGAAAAGCACTTGCTGAATTTCCAATCCTGTACTATTTTTCAGCACTATTCAGCAAATTGTTTGGATTTCATCCGGCATACTTACGAATCATGCATCTCATTATCATTACCATAGGTTTTACCTTTCTTTTCAAAATGTTGATTGAAGTTTTCGATCAAATCGTTTACGCGCTAATCACTACATTTCTTGTCATGTCATCAACGGCCCTGCTGTATTACGCCAATAATTTTCTTCCCGATTCGCCTGCACTGGGACTCTGTTTCATTGGTATGTTCCATGCCTGGAAGTATTACACCACAGAGAATAAAAAGCACATCGTTCCAATGATGCTGCTATTTACTTTTTCCTGTTTGTTAAAAGTCACTTTTTGCGTATATCCCGCAGCATTTCTGGCAACGTTGTTTATCCAACATCTGATTTCAAAACAATCGTTGAAATCGTTTTTTAGCGTCCATAAACGTTTTCTGATCTTCTTTGCTCTGTTTGTATTCATAGTTGCAGCATGGTATTTCTATGCTATTTATTACAATCAGATATACCACTCTGGCATGTTTAACACCAAGCCCTGGCCTATCTGGAACATGTCAGCAAATGAAATTGCGGTTGTTTGGGACTTAATGAGTAACTATTGGGATGTAAACTACTATTATCCGACAGCGAAACACTTGCTGTGGATTTTAACCATTGTGGGTTTTCTTCCACTATATAAACGCAACCCTATCTGGATTTTCGCTATTCTATCGGCAATGGCAGCATTAACGTATGTGGCATTTTTCTTCTTCTCGTTCCGCGATCACGATTACTATTTTCTGGTGCTGATTCCTGCCATTGCATGGATGGCTGCATCAGGCATTCAGAATCTGCGACTGTTGTTGCCGCGCGTGATGAAATCACCGTTTCCGGCCCTGATATTGACATTAATTGTTGTACTTAGTGTCATTTACGCTCAGAAAAAAATTCACCAACGATACAATTCTCCGATCGATAAATGGTCGGCTGCAGCGTATCGTGTGCATGAATCCGAAGATTTTATCCGATCAAAAAATATTACACAAAACGATAAAATTGTAGTTGTCGGCGACTTTACTCCAAACGGCAGTTTGTATTTCCTCAATCAGCACGGATGGCAGATTGCTGACACAACAGACCAAGGATCAAAGCAGATAAAATACGCCATTCAGAGCGGCGCCTGTTGCCTTATTATTGCCGAAGACTCGCTCAATAATTGCAGTGCAGTGAAACCATTTATCCATTCTCCTATTGGAGGCAATAACAAAATCTCGCTATACAAGTTATAACGAAAAACTGCTCTGAAGCACAATGTAAAACACTTTACAAAAACCTCACTTCCGTAATTCCTTCGCCTCCAAACTGCAGCGGAGCATCGGCAAATTCAAGCATGTCCTTGTATTGTCCGAGATGTTTGCGGATCATCGTGCGCAATACGCCATAGCCTTTTCCATGCAGAATCGAAAACGAACGGATGCCTGTCAGTAATGCGTCATCGAGAAATTTATCCAGCTCTGCAATGGCCTCATCGCCGCGCATACCGCGGAAATCGAGCTGATACGGAGTTTCTTTTTTCTCCGAAATCAGTTTTACCTTTTTGGTTGCAGGTTGCTGCTTTTGTTTTTGTACCGGCACTATCGTCAATCGTGCTTTATCTACTGTCAGTGCAGCCAGATCGAACTGTACTCGTACTTTGTTATTCTTGATTTCAACCACAATTCCTTTTTCTGTGCCATCATCAAGACGCACACAATCACCTACTGAAACAGGCTTTGACTGCAACTGAACAGTGGGCTCTGCTGTTTTCAGCGGTAAGCGCTCAATGGGTTTTGCCGGAATTTTTTTCAACGTCGAAGCCTTCTTTTCAAACTCGGCACGAATGAGTTTTACCTTTTCTTTCTCGGCCTGCTCCTGCCTGATCTCGCGAATGGTTTTTTCAATCAAAGTATTCGTGTCTGCCAGAATATTTTTTGCATCAGCTTCAGCTTTTGCGATAATCCGGTCGCGTTTTTCAACAATACTTTTATTCAGCTTGTTGTATTTTTCAACCAGCTCGCTCACAAAATCACTGGCCAGATCAAGCTGTTTGCGCCGTTCTTCGATTTTGACTTTTTCGTTTTCAAGGTCCTGAATCATCTTCTCCATCTCAATGCGTGCCGTGCCGATTTTCGAAGAAGCTTCTGTAATCAACTCCTGCGGAAGTCCGATGGATGCTGCAATTTCAAGCGCAAATGAACTGCCGGGCTTGCCGGTTTTCAGTTTATACAAGGGCTTCAGCAAATCATTGTCAAACAACATCGCTCCGTTGATGACTCCTGCATGATTGGCTGCAAACATTTTCAGATTAAAATAATGCGTGGTAATGACACCATACACGCCTTTAGCATTCAACACTTCAAGTACCGCTTCGGCAATGGCACCGCCACTTTCAGGCTCCGTGCCGCTTCCGAATTCATCAATCAGAATCATGGTGTTGCTGCTGCCCCGCTCCATGAAATTTTTCATATTCAGCAAATGCGATGAATATGTACTTAAATCATTTTCGATGGATTGCTGATCACCTATATCGGCCAGAATTTCTTCGAACGGAAACAACATGGTTCCTTCGGCAGCAGGCACCAGAAAACCGCATTGAAACATATATTGCAGCAATCCGGTTGTTTTCATCGCCACCGATTTTCCACCGGCATTCGGGCCACTGATAATCATCAATCGTTGAGCAGGAAGCAATTCAATATCCAGCGGAACAATTTTCTTTCCTTGTTTGCGCAACGATTCTTCAAGCACGGGATGTCGTCCCTGCATAATCACAACTGAGGCCTGCTGCGGAATTACAGGAACAACCGCGTTTTGTTCAACAGCCAGTTGAGCTTTGCCGCGAATAAAATCCATCTCGCCCAGAAATTCAATATGCGAAAACAATTCGGGAATTATAGGTCTGATGCGATCTGCAAGCGTTGTCAGAATGCGGTGTATTTCACGCTTCTCTTCAAATTCAAGATCCTGAACTTCGTTATTGAGTTCAAAAATTTCAATCGGCTCAACAAAAACCGTTTGTCCCGTTGCCGACTCATCCAGCACAACGCCTTTCACCATGCGCTTTTTCGATGCATGTACCGGAATTACCAAACGTCCTCCGCGAATGCTCAGATTCACTTCTTCTTCAACAACTCCTTTTTCTTTCAGGCTCTTGAGCATCGCATGAATATTGCGCTCAATCTTTTTGCGTTGACCGGTAATCGACTTTCGGATTTCGGAAAGCCGCTCCGAAGCTGAGCTGCGGATATCACCGTTTTCATCCAGAATTTCGTTGATGCGCACGGAAAGCGAAAAATCAAACGGGTGATCATCGATGCGCGCTTTCAGCAGAGGCGTTTTATCTTCCTGCTGTCGAAACAACTGTTTCAGGTCGGCGCATTTTTCAAGAATAAAAGCAATGGCTTGCAGCGTGGGAATTTCCACTGCAGTGCCTGGTGTTCTCAGGCGGTTGAGTTCTTCGCGGAAATCCTCGAAACCCAGTGCAGGAACACCTCCCAGGTATTCAAGAATATATTTCATCTCAGCCGTCAGCAATAGTGACCGCTGAATTTCATCGGTATTGTAAGTAAAAAAATCACCGGCAGCCCGCTCCAGTCCGGTTGGTGTAAAACAAACAGATTGCAGCTTTTTTCTGATCTCCGAAAAGCCAAGCGATGATTCAACAGCGTTGTAAGTATTCAATTTTCTCTGACATTATTTTGACGCTGCAAAGGTAAGGAATATTGTATTCTGACTGACCTGCAACAGATTAAATATGAAGTGTCAAAACTCCATTTCCGGAAAACTTATACCAAAATGAATTATAAAACAAAGCATTTCTGTCCGCCACGCATTCGGGGCTGTCTCAAAAATAAATTCAGCCAAAAACAACATTCCATCGTCCGATGCGACGCAGAAGCTAAAGGACATGGAACCGTTGTTTTTGCAATTGTTACGACGATTCCATGTCCGCCAGCCCAGTGCTGAGCCTGACAAAGTATGGCGGACGGTGGAATGTCGTAACAAAACCGATATTGAGACAGCCTCCTACCATGCGTGGCATCTCATCCACCGTGACATCCTGATGAAGATCAGGATCTGCGGTGGATAATCAGGAGCCTTGCAATAAGGACCCGTGGACAAACAAATAATTCATCTTTGTATCACCTGCAATTTTAAAAGAAATGCGAGAAAAAAATCAACAGATAAATAAACAGCAACATGGCTGTAAAAGCTTTGAAAAGTAACTTATTTTCGAGCTTTTTGGTTTTACCAAATAAAATAATCAGCGTCAGCACAAAAATGACATACACAACTAAATTAACATTGTTGGTAATATCTTTCGATTCGTACTTTTTTCCCATTATTTCGCACGAATCGACAAAGCCGAAAACCGGGGTGTAATGTACTGTTATAACGCTATCGGTCATTGTTTTTCCAACCAGCTCGGGCATCATTGACAAATCGAACAGGTCGGGCGAAAATTTTCCGTTTTTATCGCGCCCGACCGGTTCCTGCACATCGCGGGTTGGCAGCCATTGATCAGCCATCATGACCAGACAAAAAGCAAGAATAATATAGTTCACCCATTTCGGCCACAAAATACTATGCATGGGCATATCAAAAGCTTCGTTTTTCCTTTTGAATTCCTCGTATTTCATGCGCGCATACTGCCTGGCTTTTTCGCGTGCAGCGCGCGCCAGATCTTCGGCCGAATAAACTGGACCACTTGTTCGCGAAGCGGGTCTGCTGCGTTCACCAATCAGAATTTCATACGCTTCGGTAACGCGTATAAACTGATCGGCCGCATCTGAAGCAGCATTTTTATCCGGATGATATTTCAGTGCAAGTGCGCGGTACGCCTTCTTGATTTCCTGCATGGAAGCGCTTTCCGGAACACCCAGAATCTGATGATAAATCGACACGATGTAAAAGAATTAGGTAAACTGTTCGCCTTTTTCAATCATCACATCGTTGACATACTGACGGATATTCTGCTCGTCCTCGCGGCGAACCACCATCAGAATTTTGTCGGATTCAACAACTATATAATCGTTGAGTCCCTGCAACAGCACCATTTTATCCTGTGGCATATGCACCAGACAATTTCTTGAATCGTACATCATCACATTTTTTCCAACAATGGCATTTCCGTTGCGGTCGCGTTGACGGTTTTCGTACAGCGAGCCCCAGGTGCCAAGATCGCTCCAGTCGAAATCGGATAATACCACATATACATTTCTCGCTTTTTCCATCACCGCATAGTCGATGGAAATATTTTTACACAGCATGTAGGTGTTGAAAATAAAATCAGCTTCATCAACAGTGCTGTACTTCTTTTCGCCTTTGGCAAACAAACCGTTCATTTCAGGAACATGTTTTTCAAGCGCTTCGGTAATGGCTTTTACCGACCACACAAAAATGCCGCTGTTCCACAAAAAATCACCGCTTTTTACAAACTCTTTGGCCAGCTCAAGCTGCGGCTTTTCGGTAAAGGTCTTTACTTTTTTAATGCGCGAATCGGCAGCTGGTTTTTCATTATCGTGATATTGAATATAGCCGTATCCGGTGTCGGGACGTGTTGGCAATATACCCAGTGTCATCAGCCAGTCATTGGCCGAAGCTGCTTCAGTGGCCGCTTTCAAATGATCGACAAATGATGCTTCATCAAAAATAATATGATCCGACGGACATACAATCATCATGGCTTCGGGGTCATGCGATTTGATTTTATGCGCTGCATAGGCAATGCACGGTGCTGTATTCCGGCGCGAAGGCTCAGATAAAATATTATCGGCGGAAATTTTCGGAAGCTGTTCTTTTACCAGCGACACATAATTTTCGTTGGTGACAACCAATATATTTTCAGCAGGACAGACATTCAACAAGCGGTCGAAAGTAAGCTGAATCAAAGTTTTTCCCATTCCAAGCACATCAATAAACTGCTTGGGCTTCAGTGTACGGCTCATGGGCCAAAATCTGGTACCCAGCCCGCCGGCCATAATCACACAATAGGTTTTTCCCGTCATGAAATATCTCTTTTTTGCAAAAATAGTGAATTTATTGCAGTTGATGGATTTTGCATCCTGCAAATAAGGCTTTCAGCAGAAAAGACTTTAAAAGTGCGGACAGGTCTTGCACTTCTTCGGATTGTACTTTTTGTCCGTTTTGCAGGCAGTAACGGCTACGCCAAGCGCCAGTAAGGCGAGTAAAAGATATATGGCTGTCCTGCGTTTCATCGGTTGTATTCTGAATGACAAAAATAATTAATTTTGTCATTCACTGTGTCGGTTTGTTTCATATTAACGAAATACACCCGCATTTATTACTGCTCATTCTGATAAAACCGGATCCATGAAAATACTCATTTACCGCATCAGTTCTATTGGCGACATCGTGCTGACCACGCCCGTTGTCCGCTGCCTGCGGAATCAATATCCGGATGCCCAACTGCATTTTATCACCCGGAAAAAATATGCGGAAACCGTTTCTTCAAATCATTATATCGATAAGCTCTGGCTTATCAAAAAATCCCCACTCGAAATACTGGATGAGCTGAAGGACGAAAAATTTGATGTATTCATCGATTTACACCGCAACTGGCGCAGCCAGCGTCTGATGGCTCATCTCAACACCCGCTATTATACTTTCAACAAACTCAACATCCGGAAATGGCTCTACACCAGACTCGGCATTAATTTAATGCCCGATATCCACATCGTTGACCGCTATTTCAAAGCAGTGCGCAAACTGCATGTCGTCAACGATGAAGAAGGGCTCGACTTCTTTTTCCCGGATGGCTTTATGGCGCAGTTCAAGCCTCAGCTGCCCGAAAAATATATTGCATTGGCTATTGGCGGAACTTTCTTTACCAAGCGCTATCCGACCAATCACATCATTTCATTTGTACAGGATTCGCCACTGCCGGTGGTTTTATTGGGCGGCAAAAGCGAGTTGCAAACCGGCACCGAAATATATGACAGCTGTCCCGAAAAGGTGGTCAATGGCTGCAATCAGTTCTCTCTGACCGAATCGGCTGCGGTGCTCGAAAAAGCAAAACTGGTCATCTCAAACGATACAGGCATGATGCACATTGCCGCTGCGCTGCATAAACCTTTAATCACACTGTGGGGAAATACTGTGCCGGCGTTCGGCATGTATCCTTATTATCCGGCCGGTTTCGACAGCAAACTGGTGATGCTCGAAGTAAAAGACCTGCGCTGCAGACCTTGCAGCAAACTTGGTTACAAACATTGTCCGAAAAGTCATTTCAAATGCATGAACAACATCAGCCCGCAACAACTGCTTGATGCTGCCAACAGCATGCTCCAATAAAAATATTTTTCCGAAAACGCGCACCATGAAACGTATTCAACGATCCAACAAATTACTCCTTATCGCTTTCGCTTTGCTGGTGTTGGTGCAGATTCCGTTTCTGTTTACCGATCCCGACACGCTGGCCGACGTGAATACACGGGGTGCATGGATCGATGAGTCTTTGTATGTTTTTCAGGCCCGCGAGTGGATCGATTCGGGCCAACTCGACATTGCCGTCAATGATGCATTTGTGCGCAGTCCTGTGTTTCAGCTGCTGGTGAGCGGATTTTTCCTGATCTTCGGAACACATTTGTTTGCTGCGCGCTTAATGACAGTGGTGGTAGTTGCTGCTGCACTGGCCTTTACCATCAGCCGCAAACACACACGCACACTGGGCTGGGTGATGGCGGGCGTGTTGTTTACACAGTATCATATTTTTCAGTTTTCGCACCACAGCCTGGTGTACATGGTGGCCATTGCGTGGTTGTTGTTTGCGCTGGTATTTCTTACTGAAGCGTACGAAGGTTATCGCGTAAACCGAAATGTTTTTCTCGCCAATCTGTTTGTTTTCCTGGCCTACGGAACCAGCGTCCAGATGCTGCCTGCAGCCGTTATTGTTCCTGCCGTTTGTTTCATTTTGTGGATTACGCGGCTCAAAAAACCGGATTCCACGCCTTGGATGTTTATTACGGCAGCGGGATACAGTGCGCTTTTCGGCTTGTTGTATTTTTTAATTTGGTATCTGCCCAACCGCAACATGTTCGACACGATTGTGTTTTTTCAGGCCGAAGGCCGTTTCCCGACCAGCCTTTATGAGTTTGCACAAACATTCCGCTTCAATTTTATCAATTGTCTCTGGATCCGCAAACTGATGCCGTATTTTATGCTTGCCGGCATAACCGTACTTGCATGGCCATTCGTTATGCGAAAAAACACCAGCCTTGCACATAAAGCTGTTTTTCTTTTTGCACTCTTCTGGCTGATTATTGAGTTCCCGAAAACCGGCATGTTCTATATTCCTTTCCGCTATCTGCTGGGTTTTATCACCGCCATGAGTCTGTTGGTTTCGCTCGGAATTACGCGACTTCTGCAAGTGAAAGCGCCCTGGAAATACGGAGCTGTTGTATTCATTGCTGCTGTTTTTATCACCAATGTAATTCATGCAGTCAATTCGTGGAACCGTCGCACCTATGATATTGAAAAAGCGAATGAAATCATGGCGCAGCGCATTGCAGATAACGAAGTGGCGCTTGGCGCATGGGCTCCGGCTTTCACCTGGGATGTGTGGGTGAAATGTGTACCGGTCTGGAACGAATATATGAACGATGACCAGCCCATCGAAAAGTACCGGCCAACAATCATTGTAAGCGAATTCAACGAGGCCGACAGCGATAATTATTATTCCAAACACGGTTACAACCTGAAAGAAATAAGTGACACCATTACTGCTGTCAAAGTCTGGCGCTACGATCTGGTGTTTTACTCGTTGAAAAAGTGATTCCAAAAACACGTTGTCTGCGGTCTTCAAACCTTTGTCTATCATTCGTTCCGATAGCCATCGGAACCGCTGCTAATGACACACATGCTTAAACCTCTGAAAATCAACAAAAGAAGTCGAACGTAATTCCCGTCCACCGCCTGTCCACAAGCTCTGCTGGTGGAAGACGGGATCTCATTCGATACTCCCGACTCTTTCTTTTGTTGATTTTCGCTGCCGACTCACGTTAGTTATAGTGATCGACGGAGTTTACCCCGCTGCCTCCTTCGATACGTCCGCCAGCTGGCGGACACTCAGGATGACAGCGGGGCTCAGCGTGACAGCAGCTTTTGAGTCATTTTATTTCTGGTTGCAAAACGTGTTTTGCTGGTGGTCTCAGGATGACAGGAGCAGGTCGCCGCGGCGGGAATGGAGTATTATGTTTGCACCAGCTCACCCCTCATGATGATACGGCTGATTGCGCAGAATGGTCATAGCGCGGTAAATCTGTTCGGCCAAAATCAGCCGCACCAGCTGATGCGGAAAAGTAAGCTTTGAAAGCGACCATATTTCGTTAGCCCGCTTACGGAGCGGTTCTCCGGCACCCCAGGCGCCCGCAATCACAAATACAATCCGGGCAGGACTTTTATCCATGCACTTTTTCAGCGCTCCGGCAAATGAAACACTGCTGTGATGAGTTCCTTTTTCATCCAACAGAATAACATAGTCATCTGATTTAAGCAACTTTAACACTTTTTCGCTTTCTTCGGCCACCATGCGGACAGTATCGGCCACATGTTTCACATCGGTTGTTTCCAGCAATTCCCAGGCATTGTAATTGCGGATCCGGGCACTGTAAAAGTCAACACCTTCAGCAACAAACGAAACGCGGGTTTTTCCGACAGACAACAAAGCTAATTTCATAACAGGTGGTTTAACGGTCAAAAGTTGTATCTTTGGCTTAAATTTTGAAAGAGGCCAACCAAAATACAAAATAATGAAATATTTTTTCATTTTGATATTGGGATTAATCAGTTTAACTGCATATCCGGCACAGAAAGACCTGCCGGATATTCCGTCTTTCAACGAAATCAACGATAAAATTACCGACGCCATCCGCTCGGGCAACGCTTCGGCACTGGCCGAATGCTTTGCACCGACCATTCAGCTGAGTGTTCCGGGCAAAAAAGGCGATTTCAGCCGCACCCAGGCTGAAATTATTCTGCGTGATTTTTTCGCCAAATATCCCCCGTCCTCTTTCACTGTTAATTCCGAAGGCAAATCTTCGGGATCGAATTTTTATGTTTTGGGCGCATACGTCTCCGGCTCAGTGACTTTTAAGGTTTATTATGTCATTCAGCGCTCCGACAGCGAAATTACACTTCATATTTTAAAATTTGAAATTCAGTAACATGCACAGCGGGCTTACGATTGAACAAATCATTGAATACGCATTACAGGAAGACATTGGAGATGGCGATCACACAACTTTAAGCACAGTTCCCGCCGAAAAACGCGGTAAAATGGCGTTGTTTGTAAAAGAAGCCGGCGTGCTGGCCGGTGTGAATCTCGCCCGGCAGATATTTCACCATTTTAATCCCGATATTTCCATGCAGATTATTCTGCAGGATGGAAGCGCCATAAAGAAAGGCGACATTGCTTTTCTGGTGGAAGGACCGGTTCAAAGTCTGCTGACCTGCGAACGTCTGGTGTTGAATTTTATGCAGCGACTGAGTGGCATTGCCACACAAACCAGCAAAATGGTTCAGTTGCTCGAAGGCACCAATACCCGCATTCTCGACACCCGCAAAACAACGCCGTTGCTGCGCGAACTCGAAAAAATGGCCGTGCGTATCGGTGGTGGACACAATCATCGTTTTGGTTTGTTCGATATGATTCTCATCAAGGACAATCACGTCGATTTTGCCGGTGGCATCACCCAGGCGCTGAATCAGACACGCAAATATCTGGACGATAAAAAGCTCGATCTTGAAATCGAAATCGAGGTCCGCAATATGGAAGAGTTGGAAGAAGCACTGAATTGCGGCATTGCCAGCCGTGTTTTAATTGATAATTTTCCGCCCGAAAAAATGAAGGAAGCGGTCGCTTTTGTGAATGGCCGCGTGAAAACTGAGGCCAGTGGCGGCATTACGTTGGATAATCTGAGACAGTATGCCGAAACCGGTGTCGATTTTATTTCATCGGGCGCGCTGACACACCACATTAAAAGTCTTGATTTAAGTCTTAAAGCGCTCGATTAACCCGTGAAAAAGTATTTCCGCTTTAAAAATATGCCTGTATACAACCGGATGGTTGAATATTCGCAAACGCATATTTTTCCGGGAAGCAACGGCAAAACCATTTATTCGGTATTGCATATCATGGCCATGGGATTTCAGAATTCAGTGTTGGCCATGCGCGCATCGGCACTGGCATTTAAATTTATGATGGCCGCCATTCCGGCGTTGATTCTCATCAACACAGCTTTGCCATTGCTGTTGCCCGACGACAGCAAATCAATACTGATGACCATACTGGGAACATTTCTGCCGTCGCAGATTTTTCAATCCATCGCCAAGCCTGTATCGGAAACAGCATCGGGCTTTGCCGGCAGTGTGATTTCGATTACGGCATTTACAACGTTATATTTTGCGGTGAATGGCATGAGAGCAAGCATTGTCATTTTCAACAACTCCTATCATATCCGCGAAAACCGGCCTCTGCTGCGGCAATACGGCATTGCCCTGCTCATGGTTTTTATATTGTTTTTGCTGGCATTGGTTTCTATTCCGGTGTTTTTTCTGAATCAGAAAGTCATTGGCTGGCTGATGATGAATGAGCTGCTGCCTACATTCTGGACAACCAGTCTGGTTTTTCTGGTGAAATATGCATTGTTTTTTATTTTCATTCTGGCCATTCTTTCCGCCTTGTATTTTCTGGCGCCGGCACGCAAACACCGGTTTCATCTGTTCAGTCCGGGAAGTATCATGGCTTCGCTGTGCTGCATCATTGCCTCGCTCGGATTCGATGCATTCATCAGTACCTTCAACAAATACGATCAGGTGTATGGCGGTATTTCCGCGTTGTTTATCCTGATGTTGTTTTTGTTTATTCTCTCGATGATTTTCATTATCGGATTCGAAATAAATGCCGCCCTGTATTTTGGCGTCGAAAAAGAACCTGCAAAACTGAAAGCTTCTGATTATGCTGAATAAAGTTTCAACCAAAGCACCCAACCATGCCGATAAAGCGGCCACAGCGGCCGAACTCGATCGTTTGATTGACAAACTGCAGGATCTGCAATCGGTCATGTACGCCGAAAAAAAACACAGCCTGCTGGTGATTCTGCAAGGCATGGATGCATCGGGAAAAGACAGCACGGTGAAACATGTGTTCGGAAAAATCAATCCGATGGGCGTTCGTGTAAAGCCTTTCAAAAAGCCCACTGCCGAAGAATACGCCTATGATTTTATCCGCCGTATTCACAAGCACACACCGCCATTGGGCATGATTCATATTTTCAACCGCTCGCATTACGAAGATATTCTGGTGCCTGAAGTACATCAATTACTGCCGTCCGATATCATCAAACGCAGATATGAATACATCAACGGGTTCGAAAATCTGCTGGTTGACAGCGGCACCATCATTCTGAAATTCTATCTGCATATTTCGCGCGACGAGCAGGTAAGGCGCTTCAGCCGCCGGCTGACAAAGCCCGATAAATACTGGAAGTACGACCCTGCCGATATTACAGAATCGAAAAAATGGGATGAATATATGGATGTGTACGAAAAGATTTTCGATCGCTGCAGCCCTTCCATTCCCTGGACTATTGTGCCGGCTGATGATAAATGGTACCGGAATTTCTTTATTGCCAAACGTGTGGTGAAAGTGCTCGAAGATTTGAATATGAAATATCCGAAAGGCTATTTCGATGATGAGGAACACCGCCTCAAAGCAGAGCAGGCCCTCGAAGAATACAAAAAACGCTAACAACAACTTTGAAATAAAAACAATATGAAGTACTTTGTGTTTTCAGTCGTAGTTGCAATGTTTATGCTTGCTGCATGTGGCAACGAACAAAAAGAAATTCAGAAAGAAATCAATGAAGGTGAAGAAGAAATGCATGAGGACACCACGTACAAGCAACGTGTACGCGAATCGGAAGATTTCTTCAACGATACCACCATTAATTACGACAGTATTGTCAATGATCCGAACCGCAAGAAGTATTGATTATCTGAGACGCTGAGTATTCTGTGTTCAATCAGATAATAACCGCATGCTGATACTGCCGGCGGTATTCGGCATAGTGCCGGTTTTCTCCGCGAAGCTGCCGCACTTCGCTTCTCTTCCGCGAATTACCCGAATTAACGCGAAGAACTCAGCAGGTCTTATTTACGCAAATAGAATCAATCTTCATCTTCGATGAAGCCTGATTCAGGTTAGTGATTTTTTCAACGATACCACCATTAATTACGACAGTATTGTGAACGATCCGAACCGCAAGAAGTATTGATTATCTGAGACGCTGAGTATTCTGTGTTCAATCAGATGATAACCGCATGCTGATACTGCCGGCGGTATTCGGCATAGTGCCGGTTTTCTCCGCGAAGCTGCCGCACTTCGCTTCTCTTCCGCGAATTATTCACCCATTATATCAATTTTAAAGGTGTTCATGAGCTCAGTGCCTTCCAGGCACTTCGGTTACCCGAATTAACGCGAAGAACTCAGCAGGTCTTATTTACGCAAATAGAATCAATCTTCATCTTCGATGAAGCCTGATTCAGGTTAGTGATTTCTTCAACGATACCACCATTAATTACGACAGTATTGTCAATGATCCGAACCGCAAGAAGTATTGATTATCGGAAATACCCCAGCGCTTTAGTCACCATGTTGTCGGTTGTGGTGATGATTCTGTAATACGCTTCGGATCTGTGTTCTGGAGTATTGAATGAACCATGAAATATAATAGCCGTAAAGCGATCGCTAATAAAATAACTATAAACTAAATCCTTGAAAACGCAGGTGTTTGATTAAGAGTATTATTATCATCAATCATCGCCTCCCCGTACCGGTTATAAATATTATTATCAACAATAAAAAACAACAGATTCCCATCGGCATCATGCACAATATTCTGCGCATACATGGGGTGTTGCCCGAGATAGACCTCGTCGAAACGATATTCGCCATTCTGTGAATCAAATGACTGAGCATGTAAATCATATTCACTATGTGGGTCTCCTGAACCCCCGGATGGAAGATCAAAAGTGAAATAAGGTAAACTTGTTATTACAGGCGACGAGCTGTTTGAGAAATTAATGTTCACGCATGGACCAGTGGGCGATGTCGCCCCGGGAACAGGCAGTAGCATAGATTGTGTCTGGCCAAAAGAAAAGTGCTGGTTTGCAACCATCATTGCTGCAAGTAACACTAAATGAAGAAATCTTTGTTTCATTGTTTTGGATTTTAATTAATGACTATCTCTTGGGTTGTTATTTTGTCATTTGATGAAATCTGTAGGAGGTATAATCCTTTAACTAAAGAGGAAACATTGATCGAAACCAAATTATCAATATTTTGCCTTTCCATTGTTTTGTGAATTATTTGTCCTTGCAAATTAATAAGCTCAATTAAAAATTCACTCTCAACGGTTGTTTTAAAACTTATGTTCAATAAATCAGTGCACGGATTTGGATATAGGGTTACCATTATGCCTGATAATTCTACGTTTTCAATACCAGCCACACCATCCGATCGTGTCTTTATCAGATACACATCGCTGTTGGCTCCAAAACTGCTTGTATAACCACAAGCGATAAAACCACCATCCGATGTGTTTTTGATTGAAATTGTTCTGTCATCGCCTGTACCGCCATACTTTCTTGTCCAGATTGAATCGCCATTCAAATTAATATTTACTAAATATACATCATCACCACCAGCTCCAAAGCTTGCTGTTTTCCCTGTTATTACTGCTCCATTGTCAGTTGTTGCTATGCATTTGTACCCATAATCATTTGCCGTCCCTCCGTACGTTTTTTCCCAAATAACCCCACCGTTTGTATCAATTTTGATGAGATACATATCATAGCCACCTGCTCCGAAACTCCATGTTGCACCAGACAAGAGATAATTTCCATCCGTTAATTTACAAACACAAGTCATCACATCGTACGACGAGCCACCATAAGTTTTGGTCCAGAGCGTGTCGCCTGCTGAATTTATCCTGACAACATAACAGTCATAGGTGCTGGAACCTGCAGTTCCTGTTACACCTGCAAACAAGAACCCATTGTCAGTTGTTTGAATGACAGAATAGGCTCCATTGAAATCTTCTTTTTCATAAGTCCTTGTCCAAAGTGTATCGCCATTGGCATCCGTACGTATGGCATATACGGAGCTAAAACCTATTGCAAAAGAACAAGATGCGCCGGTAATCATGAAACCTCCATCATTACATTGAAGTAAATCATATCCATCATCATCTTCAGTACCTCCATACGTTTTTAACCAGACAGAATCGCCCACAGAACTTACTTTCATTAAAAATGCATCTGTTGCTCCGTTACCAAAACTTGATACACCACCAGTTATATAAAAATTATTATCCGTCCCTTCTATCACAGCAGCAGCATCATCCCAGTTATATCCCCCATAATGTTTTGTCCATGTAGTATCACCGTATTCGTTAGTTTTTATCAGGTAAATATCTTTGCTGCCTGCACCCCAGCTGTCGGTGAGCCCGGCCACCAGATATCCGCCATCGGAGGTTTGTATCACTGAATTTCCGCCATCATCACCACTACCCCCATAATGTCGTTGGAACATGATCTGGGCGGGGCTTGTATAAAATATCAGTACGTATATCAGCAGAAACAGGCCTTTGATTTTCATGTTTACATATTTTGCGGCTAAAGATATTAAATTTTATTACAAAACAATAGTTTTGAAAAAATTGTTTACAAAAATCATGGTTAATATTTTTTCTATCAGGATTTTACAAAACATGTTTTTTCTATAATCCGAAAATCAGCAAAATTTAAATCTACTGGTTTGACCGGGACGGAATTTTAGTTACTGGTTTTCACAGAAAGGATAAAAAACTGAAACTGCTCTTCGATCAGACTGCTGCAAAGACCTATGCATTTCTGTTGCGAATGGGCCGGCAGTCGGATTCGCTGATCAGCCTTCCATTACAAAGCAAAAAACTTGATCCGTTGTTCGTAAAAACAACAGTACTTTAAATAATATTCAGGGTAATAATATCCGGAATAAATTTCTATGTGAAAAACAGAGAACCTTATCTGAAATACCCCAGCGCTTTAGTCACCATGTTGTCAGTTGTGGTGATGATTCTGTAATACGCTTCGGTGCCGTACAATTCGCGCGCGATGTTGGCTTTGACAAATACCATGGCTGTCTGATGATCTTTTGCCGGATAGTCGCTCCGCTTCATGCCTGCAGCAGCATACAAAGTGTTCATTAAACTTTCGGGGATCTGAAAACCGGACTGGAAGCGCTGTATATTGGGGTACTGCTGTTTCAATGTTTTGCGGTTGGCATCGACATATTGAAAAACCTGCTCGAACAGCTGACCGGATGCGAAGAATGCATTCTGGAAAGGCACCGAAAAATCGTAGTCGTGCAGCACAAGCGAGTCGGGAATAATTCCACCACCGCCATAAACCGGACGACCTTTTTTGGTGCGGTAAACAATGGAGTCATTTTTCTTCATATTGTATTCAACCGCAGCCGAATCGTTCAATAAAAGCGATTGATATAATTCGAGATAATATTCTTCGTATCCCTGCTCATACGGTTTCTGAATACAGCGACCGCTGGGTGTGTAATAACGCGCCACTGTCAAGCGAAAAGCTGATCCATCCTTCATTTCGTGTTGTTCCTGTACAAGGCCTTTTCCAAACGAGCGGCGTCCGATAATCAAACCGCGGTCGTTGTCCTGAATAGCGCCGGCAACAATTTCGCTGGCCGAAGCCGAGAATTCATCAATCAGTACAACCAATTTTCCGGATTCAAACAATCCGTTTGTTTTTGATTTATAAAATTTCTCGTCACGTCGGCGGCCTTTGGTATATACAATTGTATTTCCATCTCTCAGAAAATCATCGGCAATACTGACGGCATCGTTGAGAAAGCCGCCACCATTATCGCGCAGGTCAAGAATCAGATTCGACATACCGCTGCTTTTCAGTTTAAGCATGGCATCGGTAAATTCCTGATAAGTGGTTGCCGAAAACGAATTGAGTTTGATGAAACCGGTCGTGCGGTCAATCATGAAAGCCGCATCAAGACTATGAAGCGGAATAACGCCACGGGTAATGGTATAATCGCGCAACCCCCTGACTCCTTTGCGGTAAATGCTCAGTACAACGGTTGTACCTTCGGGTCCTTTGAGCATTTTAAGTACATCGTCGTTTTTAAGTCCGATGCCGGCCACTTTTTTTCCATCCACTTTCACGATGCGGTCGCCCGGCTGAATTCCCTTTCTGGCACTGGGTCCGTTGGCAATCGGATCAATCACAACGATGGTATCTTTTTCGATTCTGAATTGCACGCCAATGCCTTCGAACGAGCCATTGAGCTGTGCGTTTACATTATCGAGTTCAATTTTCGGAATATAAACCGAATGCGGATCAAGCTTTTCGAGCATACCGGCAATGGCATCATCGGCCAGCATTTCGTAGCTGACGCTATCGACATAATTGTCGTAGGCATATTGAATGACATCCTGAATTTTTTCGGATGCATCTTTTGCCGACGCATTGCCACCGGCCATTTTCGACAGGAAAAATCCGCCGGCAAGGCCACCAGCCAGCAGGCAGGCGTATATCAAAGGCTGAAAGGAGTTCCGCATTCGGTTTTAAAAATTACTTTTTCGGTTGCCAGTAGCACACTTTCGGAGATTCGATTTTGCCATCCGTTTTAAGCGTTTTCATAGCTTTGTCAATTTCCTTCCGGTCGATTCCGGTTGCTTCGGCAATCTGTCCGGCCGACATAGCTTTGCCGGCTTTTTTCATGGCCTCGATAACTTTTTCTTCGGTCGTCATAACAGTTGAATTTTGGTGATGTACAAAGTTACACTTTTTGCGGCCGGAGTTTCGCAGACAGGATATTTATCAGGTTTTCGGCCGGCACACGGATTTGTTCCATACTGTCGCGTTCGCGAATAGTTACGGAATTATTTTCCATGGTTTCGTTGTCGACTGTGATGCAGAACGGCGTTCCGATGGCATCCTGACGACGGTAACGACGACCGATGGCATCTTTTTCATCGTACTGAACCATGAAATCCTGACGGAGGTCTTCCACAATTTTCATGGCGACTTCGGGCATACCATCTTTCTTTACCAGCGGAAGCACAGCGGCTTTGATGGGTGCCAGGAAATGAGGAATATGCAGAACGGTGCGCACAGAGCCATCTTCGAGTGTCTGTTCTTCGTAGGCATGACTAAAAACGGCCAGGAATGTACGATCGAGACCTATTGATGTTTCAACTACATAAGGAACATAACTTTCGTTGGTTTCAGGATCGAAATACTGCAGTTTTTTTCCGCTGAATTTCTGATGTGCGTTCAGGTCAAAATCGGTGCGGCTGTGAATGCCTTCGAGTTCTTTGAAACCGAATGGAAATTCAAATTCAATATCGGCCGCAGCATTGGCATAATGCGCCAGTTTTTCGTGTTTATGCCAGCGGTATTTCGAAGCGGGAATACCCATGGCCATGTGCCATTTCATGCGCTCTTCGCGCCATTGTTCGTACCATTGCATTTCGGTACCGGGCTTCACAAAAAACTGCATTTCCATCTGTTCGAATTCACGCATACGGAAAATGAACTGACGAGCCACAATTTCGTTTCGGAATGCTTTACCGGTTTGCGCAATACCAAACGGAATTTTCATGCGGCCGGTTTTGTACACATTCATGAAATTGACAAAAATACCTTGCGCCGTTTCAGGACGAAGATAAATGGTATCGGCACCGTCGGCAACCGATCCCATGCGGGTTTCGAACATCAGGTTGAACTGCCGCACATCGGTCCAGTTTCGTGAACCGCTGATGGGGCATACGATTTCGAGATCTATAATTAATTGCCGAACGCCTTCGAGATCGTTGGCTTCGAGCATTTGAGCCATTTTTGTAACAGCTTCTTCGCCTTTTTTGCGGTACTCGAGCACGCGTGGATTGGTGCTGCGGAAGAGCGCTTCGTCGAAATTATCAGCAAAACGTTTTTTTGCTTTTTCAACTTCTTTCTCCGCTTTTTCGAATTGTTTTTCGGCGTAGTCTTCAATCAGCACATCGGCGCGATAGCGTTTTTTACTGTCTTTGTTGTCGATGAGCGGATCGTTGAAAGCGTCCACGTGGCCCGAAGCTTTCCATGTAGTGGGGTGCATAAAAATGGCGGCATCGATTCCGACAATATTTTCGTGCATCTGCACCATGCTTTTCCACCAGTAGCGGCGGATATTATTTTTGAGTTCAGAACCGTACTGACCGTAGTCGTACACGGCACTCAGACCATCATAAATTTCGGATGAAGGGAAAATAAAACCGTATTCCTTGGCATGGGAAACAATTTTTTTGAAGAGGTCGTCGCTCATGAGATGTGTTGTTTAGTGAGGGTGCAAAAGTAGTAAAATACGAGATATGAAATACGAAATCAGAAATACGAAATGCGATGTGAAAATGTGAGAATGTGGAAATGTGAAAAGAGAGATTAGTGATGAAATCCGTAACGATTGTAACGTGTAACGTGTAACGGAATGATGTGAAAATGTGGAAATGTGGAAAGAGAGATTAGTGATGAAATCCGTAACGATTGTAACGTGTAACGCGTAACATGTAACGGAATGATGTGAAAATGTGAGAATGTGGAAATGTGAAAAGAGAGATTAGTGATGAAATCCGTAACGATTGTAACGTGTAACGCCTGTAACGTGTAACGGAATGATGTGAAAATGTGAGAATGTGGAAATGTGAAAAGAGAGATTAGTATAGAAATCCGTAACGATTGTAACGTGTAACGTGTAACGTGTAACGGAATGATGTGGAAATGTGAAAATGTGGAAAGAGAGATTAGTATTGAAATCTGTAACGATTGTAACGTGTAACGTGTAACGGAATGATGTGAAAATGTGGAAATATGAGATACGTCAGAAATACGAAACAGGCGACAGGTGACAGGCGACAGGCGTTAGGCAACAGGCAACAGGCGACAGGTGACAGGCAGCAGGCGGCAGGCGGCACAACGCACTAGGCACATCCCGACGCTGTCGGTCGGGACTTGCAGACGCACAGAGCTCAACGTCACACTCCGACGCGGCGGACTGAAAGCTGATTGCTGATTGCTGACGACTGATGGCTGATTGCTGATGGCTGATAGCTGATTGCTGATTGCTGACGACTGATGGCTGATTGCTGAAAGCTGATTGTATTTCGGAGAAATGGGGTTACAGTAAGCATAAAATCATTATTTTTGGCAGCAGAAGAATGTTACACGGACCGAAAGACAGACTATGACCACCTACATCATCATTACATTTTGCGTACTGATACTGATTGCATATATTTTTGACCTGACTGCAGCGCGTACAAAAATACCGACAGTGATTCTGCTGTTGCTGACCGGTTTTATTGTACAGCAGATCACTTTTCATGTGGGTATTTATATTCCGGATATGAGCGAATTGCTTTCGGTTCTGGGTACAATAGGACTGATACTTATAGTGCTGGAAGGCTCGATGGAGCTTGAGCTTGACCGGTCGAAAAAGCAGGTTGTCATAAAATCGTTTCTCATGGCCTTGTTGCCTATGATTGTTCTGGGCAGTATACTGGCATTGATTATTTTTATGGCAACAGGAGCCACGTTTAAAGAAGCATTGACAAATGTGCTACCGCTTTGCGTTATCAGCAGTGCCATTGCCATTCCCAGTGCACAGGCACTGAGTAAAACAAACCGGGAATTTGTTACATATGAAACAAGCCTATCCGATATTGTTGGCGTGGTATTGTTCAATTTTATTGCATTGAACGAGGTCTTCGGCTGGGCGACATTTGGCTTCTTTTTCCTGTATATTTTTCTCACGCTGCTTATTTCGTTTGCAGGCATCATCGGTTTGTCGGTTTTGCTGCACAAAATAAATCATCATGTCAAATTCATTCCCATCATTATGCTGGTGGTTTTATTGTATGCCATTACCAAAGAACTGCATTTACCCGGATTAATTTTCATTATGCTGTTCGGCATTTTTCTGGGCAATCTCGATCATTTGCATAAAATCAGATGGGTGCAGGTTTTTCATGTTGAATCACTGAAAAAAGAATTTGTGCGTTTTCGTGAATTGACGATCGAAACAGCGTTTCTGATACGTACGTTGTTTTTTCTGTTGTTTGGTTTTATGATTCAGACCGAAGAACTGCTCAATCTGAATACGCTGCCCTGGGCTATTGGAATCACAACGGGTATTTATGTCGTACGATATGCATTCATGCAGCTTTTCAAAGTAAAAGAAAACACCATTCTCTATATTGCTCCGCGGGGATTGATTACGGTTTTGCTTTTCATGTCGATTGCGCCCACCGATGCCATTCCGCTGATCAATAAATCGCTGATCATTCAAATCATTATTCTGACGGCGCTGGTCATGATGACCGGTATAATGAAAGCCGGGAAAAACAAACATGCTGAGGCAAAGCCTCATGAAGCAGAAACAATATTGCTGGCTTCTAATAATAGTAGTGAACAATAACTTCCTCTATTTCGAGTTATTTTGCTAATTT